>JAEEGI010000387.1_pt1 | contig 151324 bp, 123 predicted proteins | sample 8958751 | NCBI WGS metagenome assembly JAEEGI01 (sample SAMN16246545, study PRJNA631951) | gut metagenome | biome: gut microbiome; feature: rumen; material: KS-attached | host: Bos | place: Iran: Karaj | collected 2018-10 | reverse complement strand
GGCGGCTATATTCGCGCTCCGCTCCGACGGCGGCGTGGAGCACGAGGGGAATGTCGCCGTGCTGGTTGACGAGGAAGAGGTAGTCGAAGCCGCGGACGAAATAGGCGGTGCCGAGAGCTTCGTCACGCTTGGCATAGCCTTCCAGCAGTTCGGCCCGGTCGATGATCTTGTTGGCGCGGTTGAGCCAGGTGTACAGCATGTTCCAGATGTAGTCGGTGTTCCGGGTGTTGGCGGAACCGGTCGTTCTGGACCCATAGCGGGCGTCATAGGTGTTGTAGGCTTCGCTGGCACGGTCGCCGCCGATCATGAGCTCGTCGGTGCCGGCCATCGTGAACGGCCAGCTCTCACCGTAGAACATCTCGCGGAACTGGAGATATAGACTCTGGGACATGGAGTAGACACCATCCGGGGTTTCCAGATACTCCGAGTCGAGTTTGGTGCGCTGGACCTCGTTGATGAATTTCTCGCCGCAGGAAGAGACGGAGACTGCAAGGACTCCGGCTGCAGCGACAAGGGTCAGGATTCTGAAGATATTTTTCATAAAGCAATAATCTTAAGAGGATTAGAAGCCGATGTTGAGGCCGAAGACAAGACCGCGGTTGACGGAGGCGCTGCCGGCGTCGGAGTCAGTCCAGAATACGGCGTCGTAGACGGAGAACGGGTTCTTGAGCTGTGCGGTCATGCGGACGGAGCTCAGGCCCATTTTCTTGACGAAGTTCTGTGGGAGGAAGTAGCCGAGGGAGATCTGGCGTACCTTGAGCCAGCCGGCGTGCGGAATCTGGATCTGGTAGCCGGCGTACTGGTCCTCGGAGGACTCGATACCGAAGGAAGGACGGCCGTACTTGGCACCCTTGTTATCATCGGTGTAGTAGTCGTACATGCGGGTGGTCCAGGCTGTGTTGGCGGAATTGCCGGTACGGGTGAAATAGTCGAAACGGCCGTACATGAAGATGTCCAGGGTGAGGTTCTTCCAACGCAGGGTGTTGTTGAAGCCGAGGGTCCAGAGCGGGTTGTTGTGGCCGAGGATCGCACGGTCGTAGTCGCCGTCGATCTTGTAGTCGGGCTTGCCTTCGGGACCGGAGATGTCCACGACCTTGGTCATACCGGGATGGTAAGTCTGGTTGCCCTTCTCCTTGAACTTGGCCATCTCGGCGAGATCCTCCGGGGTGTCCTGCCAGAGACCCTGGGTGCGATAGCCGTAGGTGACGGAGGTCGGGTAGCCGATGAACCACCCCTGCGCAAGCATATCCTCCTTGCCGTTCTGAAGTTCGACAATCGTGTTGCGGTTGAAACCGAGGTTGACGGTGGACCTCCAGGAGAAGTCGCGCTTGTTGATGTTGACGGTGTTGAGCGTGAGGTCGAAGCCCTGGTTGTTGATCTGTCCGAGGTTCGCACTGGTCACGTTGAAACCGGAAACGGGCGTCAAGGTGACGTTCGTGAAGATCATACCGTGGGTGAAGTTCTTGTAGACGTCGAGCACGCCGCTGATGCGGCCCTTCAGGACGGAGAAGTCGATACCGACGTTGATGGCATCGGTGGTCTCCCAGCCGATTTGCTGGTTGGCCAGTCTGCTCGGGGTGTAATAAACCGGGTAGGCCTTTTCGCCGAAGGTGGTCGTCCTGCCTTCCAGGGTGTCCTTGGAGGAGTATTCAGCGATGCTGTAGTTGCCGGTACGGCCCCAACCGGCACGGAGTTTCAACTGGTCGATCCAGCTGACGTGCATCCAGGGCTCCTGGTCGATACGCCAGGCGAGAGCCACGGAGGGGAATCCGGCCCACTTATGGCCGGCACCGAGCTGGGAGGCACCGTCGTAACGGTAGGAGATGGTAGCCATGTAGCGATCCTTGAAGGAGTAGTTGACACGGGCCATGTAGGAGGCCATCTGGGACTCGGTCAGGGAGTTGAAGGACGGCTCACCGTCGCGGGTGTAGGTGCCGTTGCCGAGGCCCCACCACTTCTGGGTCATGCCGAGGCCGACTTCCGCGAGTGCGACCTGCTTGCCGGTCATCGAGTAGAGCTGGGTGCTCATCCGGTACCAGGCCTCCTGGAGGAGGGTGACGTTGACAGAGTGGTCGCCGAACTTACGGTTGTAGGAGATGATGTTGTCCAGGGTCCAGGAGAAGTTCTTGCTGGCGTTGGATGTGACGAGGTCGACTTCGCCGGCCTGGGCGGCACGGACGGCGCTCTGGCCGGACATGTACTTGTAGGACTGGCGGAAACGGAGCTGCGGACCGAAGGTGGTGCGGAAGGAAAGGCCTTCGAGGGGCTTCCACATCTTGCCGAAGTCGAAGTTGGTGTAGAAGGAGCCGGTGAAGTCGTAGGAGAGGTTGGAGAGTTCGGTCTTGCCGTACTCGCCGACGACGGTGGCGTTGAGGTTGTTGCCGTCCGGGAGGAGGACGATGTTGCCCTCGCTGTCATAAGGGACTGCATAGGCGAAGAGGGCCTCGGCCTTGGCGCGGAGGGATCCCGGGACGGAGTTGGAGGCGCCGCCGGAACCGTCGACACCGTACTCCTGGTCGCCGAAGCGGGCGTTGATGGCGCCGCCCATGGAGAACCACTCGAGCGGGGTGATGTCCACGCTGGTACGGAAGGTGTAGCGGTTGTACTCCTGTCCGATGGTGGTGCCCTTGTTGTTCATGTAACCGAGGGACACGTAGGCCTTCATGCGGTCGGTACCGCCGGAGGCGCTGAGGGTATGCTCGTGGGTGATACCGATGCGGTCGGTGAACTGGTGCCAGTCGGTGGAGACCATCTTGGACGGATCCCAGGTGGTGGAACGCTGACCGGCGTTGTACTGGTCGAGGGTCAGGCCCCAGCCCTTGAGGATGTTCTCCCAGGCGGTCTCGGAGAAGCCTTTGATGACGATACCGTCACGGTCTACGTCGATGTTGGGCTGGTTGCCGGGGATGTCGGTATAGCCGCCGTAGTAGCGTGCCCAGCGGCGCCAGACGAGCGTCTCTTCAGCGGTCATGAAGGGGACCTTCTCGAAGATCTTCTCGGCGGTGAGCGTGCCGGAGTAGTTGAGGGTGAGCTTGCCGTTCTTACCGCGGTTGGTGGTGACGAGGACGACACCGTCGGTACCACGGGCACCGTAGATGGCGGTGGCGGAAGCGTCCTTGAGGATGTCGATGGTCTCGATATCCTGGGGGTTGATCATATCGAGGCCGACAGACTGTGCGACGACACCGTCGATGACGATGAGCGGGCTGCCGGAGGCGAAGCTGTTCTGTCCGCGGACGTTGATGGAGCCGGCGGAACCCGGACGGCCGTTGTTGCTGACCACGACGCCGGCGGCCTTGCCCTGGAGGGCTTCGACGGCGTTGAGGGCAGGGTTCTGGAGGAGCTCTTCGCTCTTGATGGAGACCATGGCGCCGGTGACGTCGCTCTTACGCATCGTACCGTAACCGACGGCGACAGCCTCCTCGAGCATCAGGCGGTCATCCTGGAGGGTGACGGCCATGTTGTTGGCGGCGGCGACCTTCTGGGTCACGTAGCCGATGCAGGAGACTTCCACGACAGTCCCCGGGGCGACACGCAGTTCGAAGTTACCGTCGAGGTCGGTGATGACACCGTTGGTGGTGCCGGGCACGACGACGGATGCTCCGATGACGGCTTCCCCGTTGGAATCCACGACTTTACCCTTGATGGTAGACTGGGCGAACGCCGAGACTCCCGCCCGGCGCCAAGCTGCACAGGTCGCAAGCGCCCTCAGCGCTTTGCGGCACACTGAGCAAATAGATTTCATCAAGCTTTAGGATTTTGGTTGAACATTAGTTATAAGTAGTATGGATTACTAAATATCTGGTGTATTTTTCCAAATGACAAAGTTAATTTTCCCTTGCCGCATGTTGGAAATGTAAATCGGTCAATGATGGTTCTTAATTAATTCAAATGTTGCATTTATCATCAAAGATAGCACAAATAATTCAAAAACGAACTATCTTATAGATGAAATTCCTTTAAACCGGGTTCTGCGTTGCGAAAGAGAGAAGGAATTGGTATTTTTGTGTTAAATCTTTTTGAATATGCGCCGGCTGTCCTGTCTGCTCGTCCTTACACTTTTGCCCCTCCTGTCATTTGCCCAGGAGTTCCGCCTGTCCAACCGTTTCGTCAACGACGTGGCCGTGGATGCAGATGACCTCGTGTGGGTGGCCACCGAGGATGGATTGAACCTTTTCGACGGCATTGCCGTCCGGGCTTTCCTCAAGCAGACGGACGGTTTGCCCGTTAACCTGGTTAACGATGTCCTGGCCGACCGGACGGCCCCCAGGATCTGGGCAGCCCTGCAGAAAGGCGGCCTGGCCTGCTATGACAAGGAATCCGCCACCTTTACTTTTTATAAAGCGGGCACGGGCGCGGACTGCCTGTCGGATGACGATATCACCCATCTGGAGCAGGGGCCGGACGGCACGGTCTGGGCCAGTACTTTCCTGGCAGGTGTGGACCGCCTGGATCCGCAGACCGGGACCTTCATCCGCTACAACGCCACCGACTTCCCGGGCTACCGGGAGGCTCCGCTCCAGACCTTCGCCCTCTTCGAACAGAGGCTTATCCTGGGTTACTGGTCTTCCGGAGTCAGCATCCTGTCGCTGGCGGACCATTCCAGGATAGACTTGTTCCATGACCCTGCCAATCCGAACTCCCTTCCCTCCGATGAGATCCGTTCCCTGCTTATCGACAGCCATAACCGCCTCTGGGTGGGCACGTTGCAGGGCCTGGCCCTCTATTCTGTCGTTGGCCATGATTTTACTGTCTTCCTCCCGGGACAGTCCATCTACGATCTTAAGGAGGACAGCCAGGGGCGCCTGCTGGTCGCGGCAGGAAACGGCGGTGTCCTCGCGCTGGATATCCATGAACCCGGGACGTTGCCGGCGGACAGCCCCTTCGAGCGGCTTGTCTCCATCAGTGCAGGTGAACACGGCGAGGTGCGCAGCATTGAGAGCGACCGTTTCGGGAATCTCTGGATCGGAACGTATGACGAAGGTTTGCTCTTCCGCAGCGGCCGCCGGCCCGGAGCCGGGATCCTGGAGTCTCCGGCCGTTTTCAAAAAAGCGTCCTCCGGTTTCGAAACCGTCCCGGGGATGCCGGGCGTGCCCGTGCGGGACTTTGTGGATGACGGGGAACGGGTATGGCTCGCAACCGATGACGGGGTATACCTTGTCGATCGTGCACGCAGGCGCGTGTTGTCAAGTATCCAACGGGAGGATCTCGAGCCCGTGGACATGGTCCGGGCGCTGGTTCGGGACAGGTCCGGCAACCTGTGGGTGGGTACTTATGGCGGCGGGCTGGCGGCCTATGACCCGCAGCAGAATCTGCTGGCCATCTATGATGCTGACAAAGGCCTGGGCAGCGATACGGTCAACCACTTGCTGTGTGACGGCCGGGGCCGGATCTGGGCGGCGACCACGGCCGGGCTGGCCTGTTTTGCGGAAGGTCCGCTCAAGGCCCCCGAGCGGTATACATTCAAGGATGGTCTGCCTGATGAGAATATCCGGGCCCTTGCAGAAGATGCCGACTACAACCTGTGGATGAGTACCAACAACAGGATTACCTGCCTTTCGGCGGATGGCGGGATCGTCTCGTTCGATGCCCGCGACGGCCTGCCGGACGGCAACTATTATGCTGGAGCCGTGTCCACCCAGCCGGATGGACGTATCCTCTTCGACGGTACGGACGGCACCGGCTGGGTGGTACCGTCCGTGCTGCTTGCGCGAAAAGAACTGCCTCCGGTGAAGATCCTGACCCGGGCGGAACAGCTCTCGACGGACTATCGGGACAATTACCTGCAGGTGCGTTTCTGCGTACCGGACTTCACTTTCTCACGCAGTGTGGAATACGCCTACCGCATCCTGGACCTGGACCCGGCATGGCATCCCTGTAACACGGAGCTGGAATTCAACCACCTGCCTTATGGACGCCATACGCTGCAGGTGCGTGCGCGCCAGCACTCACAGGAATGGGGAGAGGACTATGCTTCCGCCAACCTGGAGATCCGCCCGCCATTCTGGCTGACCTGGTGGGCCAAGGCACTGTATATCCTGCTCACGCTCGCAGCCATGGCTGCCCTGGCTGTCTACCTGTCCCGCCAGATGGCCCGCAGGAACCGCCGTCGCCTGCGGCATGAACGCATGATCCAGGAGCGGCGGGTGAACGAAGAACGCATGGTGTTCTACACGAACATCACACACGAACTGAGGACCCCGCTCACGCTGATCCTGGGACCGCTGGAGGACCTGGCCGGAGACGAGACCGTACCGGGCCCTGCCCGCAAGCGGATCGACAAGGTGAAACATAGCGCCCAGCAGCTGCTCGGACTGGTCAACCAGATCCTGGAGTTCCGCAAGACCGAGACCCGCAACCGGGAGCTTACCGTGAGTTACGGCGACTTCTCCCGCTGTGTGGAGGAGATCGGCTCCCGCTTCCGCGACCTGTCCGTGGACAAGTCCGTCGAGTTCAAACTGGCCATCGAACCGGATGTCAAGATGTGGTTCGACGAGGAAGCCGTAACCATCATCCTCAACAACCTCCTGTCGAATGCACGGAAATACACGCCTTCCGGCCAGGTGGTCTTGTCCCTGCAGCAGCGGGACGGCAAGGTGGCCGTGGCCGTGAACGATACGGGCTGCGGAATCTCCGCCGATGACCTGACGCATATCTTCGACCGTTACTACCAGGTCCGGGGACCGCACCAGGCGTCCGGCACGGGTGTCGGGCTGGCCTTGGTCAAGAACCTTTGCGACATCCACCATGCCACCCTCGAGGTCACGAGCGAACCGGGCCGGGGGAGCGAGTTCCGCGTCCTGTTCGATCCCGAGGAAGAGTACCCCGAAGCACGCCGCGTCGGTCCTGTACCCGTCGAGGAAGAGCCGGAGCCCGAGCGGCCGGAAGAATCCGGAAAGGTCAAGATCCTGGCCGTCGAAGACAATACCGGCATCCTGGATTATATCCAGGAGTCCCTTTCGCAGGACTATACGGTCCTTCGGGCCGTCAATGGCCGGGAAGGCCTCAAGATCGCCGTCCGTGAGCTTCCGGACATCATCGTCAGCGACATCATGATGCCCGTGATGGACGGAATCGACCTGTGCAAGGCCATCCGGCAGGATGTGCGCACGTCCCATATCCCGGTCGTCCTGCTGACGGCGAAGGGGTCCGACGAGGCCCGTGCGGAGGGCTATGAGGTGGGTGCGGACAGTTACCTTGTCAAACCCTTCAACAAGACCCTCCTGCTGAGCCGCATCCGCAACCTGCTCGACAAGCGCGACCGGATGAAGCAGCAGGTGTCCGAGTCCGGCACGGCGGCGGAACTTTCCGTGGTCGACAACCAGTTCCTGACCCGTTATACCCATTATGTGGAGGAGCACCTGAGTGACGAGAAGATCGATATCGCCTCGCTGGCCCGGGAGTTCGCCATGAGCCAGTCCACGCTCTACCGCAAGGTCAAGGCAGTCGCCGGCATCTCCCCGAACGAACTGATCCGGAACATACGCCTGTCCAAGGCAGCTGAGATGCTGGCCCGGACGGACCAGACCATCGCCGAGATCGCCTGGGCGACGGGATTTGGCAGCCCCGTCTATTTCCGCAACTGCTTCAAGGAACGCTACGGCAAGACCCCGAGCGAGTATCGGGAGAAATAAAGAAAGCCGCCTGATTCCAGGCGGCTTTCTTTATGGTTGCACTTTTGGATTAAAGCTGGGGACCAGCTTTAACCAGCGCCTTACCTGCTTCGTTGCTTTCGTACTTGTGGAAGTTCTTGATGAAGCGGCCGGCGAGATCCTTGGCCTTCTCCTCCCAGACGGCGGGATCGGCGTAGGTATCGCGCGGATCGAGGATGCCGGTGTCCACACCCTTGAGCTCGGTCGGAACCTCGAAGTTGAAGAACGGAATCTGCTTGGTCGGTGCCTTGTCGATGCTGCCGTCGAGGATGGCGTCGATGATTCCGCGGGTATCCTTGATGGAGATGCGCTTGCCCGTGCCGTTCCAGCCGGTGTTGACGAGGTAGGCCTTGGCGCCGCTCTTCTCCATGCGCTTCACGAGCTCCTCGGCATACTTGGTCGGATGCAGCTCCAGGAAGGCCTGGCCGAAGCAGGCGGAGAAGGTCGGGGTGGGCTCGGTGATGCCGCGCTCGGTACCGGCGAGCTTGGCGGTGAAGCCGGACAGGAAGTAATACTTGCACTGCTCGGAGGTCAGGATGCTCACAGGAGGCAGCACGCCGAAAGCGTCTGCGGACAGGAAGATGACCTGCTTGGCAGCGGGGCCGTGGCTGTCCGGACGGACGATTTTGTCGATGTGGTAGATCGGGTAGCTCACGCGGGTGTTCTCGGTGACGCTCTTGTCGTTGAAGTCGATCTTGCCGTTGGCATCCACGGTCACGTTCTCGAGGAGCGCGTCGCGGCGGATGGCGTTGTAGATGTCGGGTTCGGACTCCTTGTCCAGTTTGATGACCTTGGCGTAGCAGCCGCCTTCGAAATTGAAGACGCCCTCATCGTCCCAGCCGTGCTCGTCGTCACCGATGAGCAGGCGCTTCGGATCGGTGGAGAGGGTGGTCTTGCCGGTGCCGGACAGGCCGAAGAAGATCGCGGTGTTCTCGCCGTTCATGTCCGTGTTGGCGGAGCAGTGCATTGCGGCTACGCCCTTCAGCGGCAGATAGTAGTTCATCATGGAGAAGAGACCCTTCTTCATCTCGCCGCCGTACCAGGTGTTGAGGATGACCTGCTCCTTGCTGGTCACGTTGAATGCGACGCAGGTGTCGGTACGCAGACCCAGCTCCTGGTAGTTGTCCACCTTGGCCTTGGAGGCGCAGAAAACCACGAAATCGGGCTCCTGGTCGAACTCGGCCTGGTTCTTCGGACGGATGAACATGTTGGTCACGAAATGGGCCTGCCAGGCGACCTCGACAATGAAACGGACCTTCATGCGGGTGTCCTGGTGAGTGCCGCAGAAACCGTCCACGACGAAGAGACGCTTGCCGCTGAGTTGGTTGAGGGCGAGTTTCTTGACCTCTTTCCAGACCTTCTCGCTCATCGGATGGTTGTCATTGGGATATTCCGGCGTGGTCCACCACACCTCGCCAGGGGCGCCCTCCTTGGAGGTCTTGTCATAGACAATGTATTTGTCTTTGGGGGAACGGCCGGTGAAGATGCCGGTCATCACGTTGATGGCGCCGAGTTCGGTCACCTGGCCTTTGTCGTAGCCCTCGAGACCGGGCTTGGTCTCCTCGTTGTAGAGAACTTCGTAGGTCGGGTTGTAGAGGATCTCGGTGACTCCCTTGATACCGTACTTGCTTAAATCAATCTTGGGCATAATTGGATGTTATTTAAAAGTTTATTTCGATTCAACCGGAGGGGTTCCGTAAAAACCGGGCAAATATAGTGAATTTCTGTCACTTTTCCAATGTGACCGCCATCAATCCGATGACTACGTCATTGGAGAGGGTTTTCAACTCGAGGGACACCAACTCTTTGCCGTTGTCCAGGGGCATGCGGAGGATCTGTGCCGCGCCTCCCGGGATGCCGCGGTCGGTGACCTTGACATAATCATAGAGCTGGCCGTTCTCTTCCGCCTTGAGGAAGTTGACGCTGAGGTCGCGGCCAGTCTGCCCGTCATTCAGGAGCACCCGGTAGGGGATTTTCGGCGAAGTCCAGAAGGCCCGTTCGTCCCGGTAGTAATCCTGCTCGATCGAGCACCAGTTGATGGGATTCAGCAGGGGCATCTCGCTGGTGGAGCCGTCGGCATACCTGACGGTCACGCGGCCGTTGTAGATGCGGCTCTGCATGTTGTTGGTGCTTCCGGCCATGAGCAGGTAGGCACACCTGGCCTTGCCCTCCAGCGGGAAGACCAGCGCGTCGGGATAGTTGTCCCAGAGCGAAGTATAGGCGATATTCCAGCCTTCGGCGGGCGAACGGAAACACACACCCAGTCCGGTGTCGAAAACCCCCTCTGAGATGCGGGCGCGCAGCCCGTCGTCTTCGATTTCCGGCTTGACAAAGGGCGTGCACCAGTCACCGACACCCTGGATGGGGATCTCCAGCGTGGTGACGGGCGGACGCGGGGAGAGGTATTCGTTGCGGAAGATGTCGTCCACGTTGGCGTTGAAAGCGGTGCTGATGTCCACCATTTCGGCATGCTCCATCGCATCGGGCGAGATGTCGTCCAGTCCCATGGCCGTCATGTATGCAGGATCGGCGGCGTTGGCCCGGGTGACCGGCACGGGTTTGTACTCCGGCGCCTCCGGAAGTTTGGTGCGGTCCACCACGATGGTCTGGACCGTATCGGAATTGCCCTCCGCTTCAAGATAGGCGCCCCCGCCGGCATTGGCGCGGACGACGATCCGGAGCGGCTGGGGGAAATGCTGCTCCACCTCGTAGATGTCCTTGTTCCCTTCGCGGCGGAACGAGTAGCTCAGGTAAGGGGTCTTGATGGAAGCTTCTTTCCACGCATCGGGGAAGGCCGGCTTGAGGATGCACCTGCCTTCGAGCGCGTCGGGGAGGATGCCGAACAGGCCGTTGATGATGGCCCTGGAGGTGATGCCCACATTGTCGGCGAAATCGCGGTACGCCTCGTTCTTGGCCTTGTCGTAGTAGCTGATCTGGCCGAAATTGCCGGGGCAGAGCCCCAGGTACATCTCGTCCAGGATGTCTGCCTTCAGGAGCTGGAATCCGGAGTCGTTGCGTCCGGCCTGCAGGTAGGCGAGTGCCATGTTGGCCACCTCGGCGTGGGCGACGTTATTGGTGCTCCAGACATACGGCATCCAGTCCGAAGTGGAGACGGTGAAGAGGTCTTTCTCAGGCTTGGGAAGCTTGATACCCAGGGTCTTGAGGGCCTTGGTGTCATAGTCGTAACTGACCGGGATATGGGGGATCTCCTTGTCCACGTATACCGTGGCCCGGTAAGCCTGCTCAGGCGTACATGCCTCGCAGTCGATGGGTGTATAGACGGACCATATGGCGGCGTCGGTGTGAATACGTTTCAGGCCCATGAGGTCCTGGAACTCGGCCCAATGGCCCAGGTCATCCAGCCACAGCCGTTCGTTCATGGCCTTCAGGATGGCTTCAGCCTCCTCCCTGTACGGGGTCGGGTCCTCGCCGATGATCTCGGCGATGCGGGCTGTCTTAAGGTTGGAGAAATAGTTATAGGCAGAGGAATGGGTGACGGCGCCGCCATTGTAATAGAGGGCGTCGCTGGCCCAGATGCAGCAGTAGGCATCGTAGAGATGGTCTCCGTCCGGGTCGAAATTGCGTTTCTCCCACTGGTGGTGCAACACGATGTAGGGCCACATCTGCCGCATGAATTCCGGGTCGGCGTCGTAGCCGAAATGCCGCATCATCTCGTCGATGTAGTTGAGGTTCATGTCGTAGTGGCTGATCTGGTCGGTGCGGCCCGGGGTATTGCAGATATAGCCGTTGGAATACATGGGGGTGCCCCATTCGCGTTTGGCCCTTGCGAGATTGCTCTCGGGACCCTGCTGGGGATGGTCGTAGACGGGCGGCACGTCGGTGACCATGGCGGTGGTGTATGCCGCGAAATGGGTCCTGGCCCGGTCGTTCCATCCCATCACGTCACCCGTGTAGGCACCTCTCCAGCCCAGGTAATGGTTCCTCCAGCCGGCTGCGCCGTGGAGATAGCTCAGGCCGTCCCAGATGCCGTCGCCAGCGTGCACCATGTTGGAGCCGAGGGTGTTGAAGAAGGGGTCGGGGGTGTTGATCTCCACCATCGTGGCCAATTCTTCCCAGGCCGCATGCTCGCGGGCATAGTGCGCGGCGCCGGTATCGGCATCCGGTACGCTCAGGGTCCCGCCGCTGAAGACCAGGTAAGAGGTCGGGACGGCCTCCCACTCCTTGACACTGAGGTCCTTCTCTTCGGGTGAGGCTTCGAAGATCTCACGCGGATCCACGCCGAGGTCGCCGTTGCGGCTCACCCGCGTGCTGGCGATGCGGCACTGACGCACCCGAAGCGTCGGGGTGCTGCTGAACCCTTCCGCTTCTACTTTCCAGACGGCTCCTTCCTCGAACTGGGAGGCGAGGAGGGTGATCCGGAGCTCACCGTGGCCCCAGGCGTCGTCGCGGACCTTGTAGCTGCGGCGGCCGCCCTGATAGCGGGCCTCGCACCAGGAAGTGGAGTCCAGCTGGGTCGTACTCCCGTTGAGGGTGAGGTAGAAACGGAAATTCCAGCTGTCGGCGCCGTTCCAGGAGGCGAAGACCGGGCGGTCGCTGGTCTCCATGCGGAAATTGGTGTGCGTGCCGTAGAGGGAGCGGGTGTACCGGTTGTCCCCGTTCAGGCAGACGATTTCCCGGCCGTCGGGGAAGTAATGCATGGTGCGGATCTCGCCGGACTGCTGCGCGCACGAACCCGTGCTGAGAAGCGTCACAAGGGCAGTAAGTGCCCCGAAGAAATGTTTGTTCCTAATCATATGGTTGGGTGATCATGTTTGTCGTGTCATAACGTACCTTCGTCGAGCATCTTTCTGTAGCGGTCAACCGCATCGGGAGGAAGTCCGCTCCCGGGATCGGCGCAAGCTGCACGGAATTCCGGCAGGCCGGCGCCGGGGTGGGCGCGCCACCAGCCGCGCACGTGATGGTCTTTGCCGCGGCATACGTCGCAGGTCCCGCATTCGGTGGACTCTTCCTGCCCGAAATAGCGGAGCAGCCAGCGGGAACGGCACAAGTCTGTCTCCGAGGCATATTCCACCACGGCGTCCGCACGCTCCCGGGCGTTCTCCAGCAGGAAGGCATATTTCTCCTTCTGAAGGTCTACATTGCCGGGCATCAGGCGGTTATGGTGCAGGAACACGACGCTGCAGCGGTCCCCGGGGATGTAGCGGATCACATGCTCCAGGGAAGTGTTGTAGAGGAGCTGGCGGAGCTGCGGCACGCTCACGCCGCAGGCTGCTGCGACCGGCTCCTCACGGATCGGGACCGGGAAGGAGAGGATGCCTGTATAACGCCGCATCAGGACTTCCAGCAGCCGCACCATGGCCGGGTCCGGAAGGTCGATGTCGTACAGGGCGCTCCGGTCTGCCAGGATCCCCACCTGCGTGGAGATCTCAACATCCTCCGAGAACGTCAGGTGCTCGGAGCGTTCCAGGTATTTCAGCGCATAGTGGACCGAAGGGGGATTGAGCTTGAAATGCTGCGCGAAGGCGTTCAGGTCGAACTTCAACTGCCGTCCCATCCCGTGTTCGTAGGGAATCTGGAAGAAGACGTGCAGCTTCTGGTAGATGTCCGCGATGTACTCCAGCGACGGGAACGAAACTTCGCGCAGCTGCCGCAGACGCCGGACGTCCGTCCCGTTCCAAAGCAGGACGGCGTAGGCGCGCAGGCCGTCGCGCCCGGCGCGGCCCGCCTCCTGGAAATAGGACTCGGGACTCTCGGGCAGGCCCGTGTGCACGACGAAGCGTACGTCGGGCTTGTCGATGCCCATGCCGAAGGCGTTGGTGCAGACCATCACGCGGATCTCCCCGCGTTTCCACGCTTCCTGCCGGACGGAACGGGTCTCGGAACTGAGACCGGCGTGGTAATGTGAGGCGCTGACGCCGTTGGCGGTCAGGAAGGCGGAGACCTCCTCGCAGCGGCGACGGGAGCGCAGGTAGACGATACCGGACCCCTCCACACCCCGGCAGATGTCCAGCAGCTGCCCGGTCTTGTCCTCGCAGCGGCGGACGATATAGGAGAGGTTGGGCCGCTCGAAACTGCCCTTGAGCAGGAGCCGCTCCCGGAACGCGAGCTTGTCCATGATGTCCTCCGCCACGCGTGGGGTCGCCGTGGCCGTCAGGGCGATCACGGGGACGTCGACGAGCTTTCGCAATTCGCTGATAGCCAGGTAGTCAGGACGGAAGTCATAGCCCCATTGCGAGATGCAGTGCGCTTCGTCCACGACGATGTAGCTGAGGGGGAGTATGTCCAGGTAGGAACGGAACAGGGGAGTCTTCAGCCGCTCGGGCGAGACATAGAGGAACTTGAAATCCCCGTAGGCGGCGTTGTTGAGCGCCAGGTCCACGGCCCGGCGGTCCATGCCGGCGTGGATGGCGAGGGCCTTGATGCCGCGGCCTTCCAGGTTCTGGACCTGGTCCTTCATCAGGGCGATCAGGGGCGTGACGACCAGCGCGAGGCCCTCGCGCATCAAGGCCGGTATCTGGAAGCAGACGGACTTGCCGCCGCCCGTGGGCAGGATGGCAAGGACGTCGCGGCCGGCCGCCGCCGCGGAGATAATCTCCTCCTGCATCGGCCGGAAGGCGTCGTAGCCCCAATACTGCTTCAATACCTCTAACGCACGCATATGTGCAAAGATACTTTTTTGATGGAACATTTCTGCAAGAATTTGGAAGATTCCTGCAAGAATTCCTTCACGCGCGTAGGAAGCTATCCCGCCAAAAAGCCGTAAATTTGAGGTGTTATGAAAAAAGTACTGATTGCCATCGGACTGCTGCTCGCCGCCCTGACCGCCCGGGCGCAGGATCCGGACTTCCACATCTATCTCTGTTTCGGTCAGTCCAACATGGAAGGCAATGCCCGCATCCAGGACCAGGATCTCGTCGGAATCGGCGACCGCTTCCGGATGATGGCCGCCGTCGACTTCCCGGACATGGGCCGCAAGCAGGGCGAATGGTATCCTGCGGTGCCGCCCCTCTGCCGTCCCGGCACCGGACTGACCCCTGCCGACTACTTCGGCCGCACGCTGGTCGAGAACCTGCCGGAAAATATCCGCGTGGGTATCATCCACGTGGCCATCGGCGGATGCCACATCGAGACCTTCCTGCCGGACAGCATAGACAACTATGTCAAGAACCGGGCGCCGGTCTGGATGAAGGGTATGCTGGCCGCCTATGACAACGATCCCTATGGCCGGCTGATTTCCCTGGCGAAAAAGGCGCAGAAAGACGGCGTGATCAAGGGCATCCTCGTCCATCAGGGCGAGTCCAATACCGGCCAGCGCGACTGGCCGCAGCAGCTCAAGCGCGTTTATGACAATATCCTCCGCGACCTGGACCTGCAGGGCGAGGTGGTCCCGCTGCTGGTTGGCGAGGTGGTCAACGGCGACCGCGGCGGTGTCTGCGCCTCGATGAACGAAATCATCGACCGCGTGCCGCAGACCATCCCGCAGGCCCATGTGATCAGTTCCAGCGGCTGCACCAACAATTTCGACCTGCTGCATTTCGACGCGGAGGGCTACCGCGAGCTCGGCCGCCGCTACGCCGCCACGATGCTCCAGCTGTTGGGCTATCCCGCCCCCGAGGGGCGCCGCGGCTGGAATGCCTCCATGGATTCGCACATCATCCAGCCCGGCAACCGGGTTACTTTCAACTACCTGGCTCCGAATGCCTCCCGGGTGGAGCTTTCCGGCCAGTTCCTGGAGGGCAACGTCCCGATGACGCGCAACGCCGAGGGCATCTGGAGCGCCACCGTACCCGTCTCCAAGCCGGACATCTATCCCTATAATTTCGTCGTGGACGGGATCCGCGTGCAGGATCCCAACAATACCGAACTCTTCCCGAACGAGCAGTTCAAGGCCAGCCTGCTGGAGATGCCGGATCCGGATGCGCTTTATACGGTGAACGACGTCCCGCACGGCAGGGTCCAGTACTGCAGCTACAAATCCTCCGTCCTCGGCATGGACCGCCCGCTGGTGGTCTACACGCCGCCCGGATATGACAAGGGCAACAAGAAATATCCGGTCCTCTACCTGGTCAGCGGTACGACCGACACGGAGGAGACCTGGTTCAAGGTGGGCCGGGTCAACGTGATCCTGGACAACCTCATCGCCCGCGGCGAGGCCGTCCCGATGATCGTGGTGATGCCCTATGGCTACATGATGAACGGCACCCCGAGCCCGACATCGATGGCCGCCGTGGGGATGTACCGGACTTTCGCCGACGAGCTGACCCAGTGTGTGATGCCGTTCGTCGAGGCCAATTTCCGCACAATCAACAAACGTGAGAGCCGCGCCATCGCGGGCTTCTCCCGCGGCGGCGGGCAGTCGCTCTTCACCGCCTACAGCCACCCGGACAAGATCGCCTGGCTGGGTTCCTACAGCGCCTACCTCACCCCGGAGATGCTCGATACCTGCTTCCCGCAGATCGACCGCATCGTGCCCGGTCTCAAGCTGATGTGGTTCGGCGTGGGCACTTCCGACTTCCTCTACCGGAACGTCCTCGACCACCAGGCATACTTCGACGCCAAGGGCATCTCCTATGAGAAGATGTTCACCGAAGGCGGCCATACATGGATGAATGCCAGGACCTACCTGGCGGAAACTTTGAAAAAATTCTTTAAATAGATTCCGGGTCAAGCCCGGAATGACGGACAGAGTACAGTTCCCGGGTCAGGCCCGGAATGACGGATGAATATGAAAAAGATACTATTGATTCTCAGTTGCCTGGCGGGGGCGATGTCCCTCCAGGCGCAGCCCGCCGGCGGTTTCGGCGGTTTCCAGATGCCGAAGATCGACGTGCACTGCTCGGAGAAGTTCGCCGACATCGATTACGCCGGAGACGGCCAGGTCTATCACCAGCTGGACATCTACCTGCCCCGGATGCAGAAAGAGACGTACCCGGTGGTCGTGCACATCTACGGCAGCGCCTGGTACTCCAACAATTCCAAGGGCATGGCCGACCTGGGGACCATCGTGAACGCGCTGCTGGATGCCGGCTACGCGGTCGTGACCCCCAACCACCGCTCTTCGGCGGACGCCAGGTTCCCGGCCCAGATCCAGGACATCAAGGGTGCGATCCGCTTCGTACGGGCCCATGCGGCCGAGTACAGGCTGGATCCCTCCTTCATCGCCACGTCCGGTTTCTCTTCCGGCGGTCACCTGGCCTCGCTGGCCGCGACCAGTGGCGGCGTGCTGGCGTTGGAAGGCAACGTGGGCGGGAACCTCTCGTTCAGCAGCCGGGTGAACGCCGCGTGCGACTGGTCCGGTCCCGTGGACCTCAATTACATGAGCTGCGGCGGCGCGACGGATACCTGGAACCATGCCCCCGAAGAGGCCGTGATGGGCTTTTCCTTCAAGGGCAACGAGGAGCGTTTCAAGGCGCTGAATGCCACGAACTACATCGACCCGGCCGACCCGCCGGTGGTCATCTTCCACGGCACAGCGGACAACGTGGTACCGCCCTGCCAGGCCCCGCATTTCTATGAACTGCTGGACAAGGCCGGCATCCGCACCGAGCTCTATATGGTCGAAGGCGGTGGACACGGCTTCAACATGTATACCGAGAAGACCCTGCGCTCGATGACCAATTTCCTGGACAAGGTGCGCGTCGAGAAGGGAAGCGGCAGCTTCGTGACGGGGACCAACCCGGTGATCACCGGACAGTTCTCCGCCGACCCGACGGCGCGCGTTTTCGAAGGCAAGATATATCTCTATCCTTCGCATGACATCCCCACGGTCAACTGGAACGGCGAGCAGCCCTGGTTCTGCATGTCCGACTACCATGTGTTCTCCTCCGAAGACCTGACGCATTGGACCGACCACGGCAACATCGTGGACCAGAAGGATGTGCCCTGGGGCAATCCGACCGCCAACTCGATGTGGGCCCCGGACTGCGTAGAGAAGGATGGCAAGTACTATTTCTATTTCCCGGACGCCCCCAAGTCCGGGCGCGGATTCGCGGTCGGCGCCGCTGTCGCTGACAAGCCCTACGGCCCTTTTAAGATCGTGGATCACCAGCTCCAGGGCGTGATGGGCATCGACCCGTGCGTGCTTGTGGATGATGACGGCTCGGCCTACATCATCTGGTCCGGGATGGGATTCTCCGGCGCGAAACTCAAGGACAACATGGTCGAGCTGGATGGCGCTCCCGTGCGGCTGGACGGCGCTTTCCCTGCCGGCCAGAAGGAAGGTCCCTTTGCCTTCAAGAAAGACGGCAAGTATTACCTGACCTATCCCTGGGTGCGTGAACGCGGCGGCACCGAATGCCTGGCCTATGGCATGAGCGACAACCCGCTCGGCCCCTACGAGTACAAGGGCATCATCATGAAGGAGTCCCCGACCGCCTGCTGGACGAATCATCATTCGATCGTGCAGTACAAGGGGGAGTGGTACCTGTTCTACCACCACAATGATTTCTCGCCGGACTTCGACAAGAACCGCTCCGTGCGCATCGACAAGATCGGCTTCAACCCTGACGGCACCATCATCGAGGTGATCCCGACCTGGCGCGGCGCAGGCTATCTCCAGGCCACGGACGAACTCCATATCGACCGCTACAACGAGATCGAGGGCGCTACCGTAGACTACCTGGACGAGTACAACCTGTTCGCCGGGTGGAAGACCATCTTCGCCCGTCCCGGCGACAAGGTCCGTTTCAACGAGGTGGACTTCGGCCGCAAGGCGCCCGGGAAAGTGCAGATCCGGGTCCGTACGGAACGGGGCGCAGTGCTGCGGATCTCCGCCAGCGGTGCGAACCGTGACATGGATATCACCCTCGCCCCGAGCGACGGCTGGGCCGTGGCCGAGGCGCCGTTCAAACCCAAGGCCAAGGGGATGCAGGACCTGACCGTGGAACTGCTTTCCGGTGCCGCTGAAGTAGACTGGATTTCTTTCCGATGAAACGTTGGTTCTCATGCTGGATGCTGGCGCTGGGCGCCGGCATCTGCCTTTCTGCCCAGGTGGAGCAGACCCCCATCTATCTCAATACGGCCTACTCCTTCGAGGAGCGCGCCACGGACCTGGTCTCCCGCTTGACCCTGGAGGAGAAGCAGAGCCTGCTGGGAAACAACATGGCGGCTATCCCGCGGCTGCGGGTCAAGAACTACAATGTCTGGAGCGAGGCGCTCCACGGCGTACTCTCCGGAGCCAACCCGTCCGTCGGACTGCTCGGACCGACCTCTTTCCCCAACAGCGTCGCCCTGGGGTCCTCCTGGGACCCGGCCCTGGTCGAGCGGATGGCCTCCGCCATCGCCGACGAGGCCCGGGCTATCTACCAGACCGGCACCAAGGGCCTGACCTTCTGGTCGCCGGTGGTGGAACCGGTGCGCGACCCCCGCTGGGGACGCACCGGCGAATCCTACGGAGAGGATCCGTTCCTGGCTGCTGAAATGGCCCGCGGTTTCGTGCGGGGGCTGATGGGCAGCGACCCGAAATACCTCAAGGCCGTGCCGACGGCCAAGCACTACTTCGCCAACAACAGCGAGTTCGACCGCCATGTCAGCAGCTCCAACATGGATAGCCGGGACATGCGCGAGTTCTATCTCTACCCCTACAAGCGCCTGATCGAGGACGAACACCTGCCTTCGATCATGTCCTCCTACAATGCCGTCAACCACGTGCCTACGTCGGCCAGCACCTTCTACCTGGACACGCTGGCCCGCCGGACCTACGGCATGAAGGGATACGTGACCGGTGACTGCGCCGCCATCGAGGACATCTGGAACGGACACTATTATGCGGAAACGCGGGAACTGGCCACGGCCCTGGGCCTGCGGGCCGGTGTCGACTCGGACTGCGGCAGCATCTACCAGCGTTTCGCCATCAGCGCTTACGAACAGGGACTCCTGCCGATGGCCGACATCGACCGTGCCCTCATCAACATGTTCACGGTCCGCATGCGCACGGGCGAGTTCGACCCGGACCAGATGGTCCCTTACACGCAGTTCGAGCCTTCGCGCGTGAGTTCCGCGGCCAACCGCGCCCTCGCTGCCGAGCTGGCCGTCCGCACGCCGGTCCTGCTCAAGAATGAGGGCCATGTCCTGCCGCTCGATCCGAAGACCCTGCGCAGCATCGCCCTTATCGGCCCTCAGGCCGACGACGTGGAGCTGGGGCCCTATTCCGGCCGTCCCGAGCAGTCCGCCATGATCTCTCCCTATGCCGGCATCAAGGCCTGGCTGGAGAAGAAAGGGTATGGCACGGAGCTCCGCCTGGCCGGCGGCGGCGATATCAAGAGTAAGAGCAACCTGCTGTATATCGCCTATTTCGAAATCGAGAAGACCGACGGCTCCGTGACCCGTTATGACGCCACCAAGTACACGGCTTCCGCCGAAGGGATCACCGTCGGCTCCGGCATGGGCGACGAGGAGCAGGTCCGCTCCATCGACGACGGGACCTGGACTGCCTATGACAACGTCGACATCACCAATATCGAGAACATCACCGTCGGACTCAATATTCCCACTGAAGGCGGCATCGTGGAGATCCGCGTGGGCGGTCCGGACGGCAACCTGATCGGGCGGATCGAGGCCACGAAGGCTTCCGGCGCCCGCGTGGGCGGCGTCTACGGCGCCAGCATGCCCATGAAGACCAGCGCCCTCAAGCTGGGCTTCAACGGTCCGCAGACCGTATATCTGGTCTACAAGGCCCCGCAGGATGCCCCGATCGACGAGGCGACCCTTGCCGCGGCCCGTGAGTCCGACGTGGCCGTTGTGTTCGTCGGTACCGACGAGAACACGGCCACGGAAGAGGCCGACCGCCTCACGCTGCTGCTCCCGGGCAACCAACTGGCCCTGATCAAGGCTGTGGCGGCCGTGAACCCCCGCACCATCGTGGTCATGCAGACCCTCGGCTGCGTGGAGGTGGAGGAATTCTGTCACCTGGCAGGTATCCCCGGCATCCTCTGGACCGGCTACAACGGCCAGGCCCAGGGTGAGGCCGTCCCGCGCCTGCTCTTCGGCGAGGTCTCGCCGGGCGGAAAGCTCAACGCCACCTGGTTCAAGAGCGTGAAGGACCTGCCGGCCATCACCGACTACAACCTGCGCCGGAGCGCCGGGGCGGGGGGCCGTACGCTCTGGTATTTCAACCGGGAGGTCTCCTATCCCTTCGGCTACGGCCTGAGTTATACGGATTTCGAATACAGCAACTTCCGCATCAGCCGGAGCGCCATCACCCCCAACGATGTCGTGACCCTGAGCGTGGATGTGAAGAATACGGGCGATTATGACGGGGACGAAGTGGTGCAGGTCTATGTGGCCACGCCGGACAGTCCCGCATCCCTGGAACGCCCCGCCAAGCGCCTCAAGGGTTTCCGGCGCGTGACCATCCCGCGCGGGCAGACCCGCACGGTGCGCATCGACATCAAGTGCGCTGATCTCTGGTTCTGGGACATGGAAGCGGACCGGATGACCTACGATCCCGGCCGCTATGTCTTCGAGATCGGCTCCTCTTCGCAGGACATCCGCGGACGCGTCAGCGCCACGATGTCCGGCCGGCTGGACCGCAAGCTGAAGACGGTCTGGGCTGCCTGCGATGCTTCCGTGCTCCGCATCGGGCAGCAGGCGCAGGCGAGTTTCTCCGCCTGCATGAATGACGACAGTTTCGAATCCGGTGCCCGGGGTGTCTGGACGAGCAACAACCCGTCGGTCGCCTCGGTCGCAGCCGACGGTACGGTGACCGCCCTTTCGATGGGCGTAGCCACGATCAGCTGCTCCGTGACAGCAGGTGGCGTCACCCTCGAGGATTCCTTCGCCGTCAAGGTGATGCCGGAGATGGGGCTCGCCTCGCTGAAGGTGGGCGGCAAGCCCGTCAAGGCCGGTGATGCCTCACAGGTCAGTTACCTGCTGAAACCCGGCAAAGCCCCGGTCGTGGAGGCAGTGGCTGCCGATCCGGCTATCCGCGTGGACGTTCGCCAGGCGGAATCCGTGCCCGGTACGGCCGTCGTGACCCTCGTCGATGACCAGACCGGCGACGACCGCCGTTTTACCGTCAACTTCGGCACCAAGGCCGTACCGGACAATTTCCGGGGCACGGCTCCAGGAAGCCAGTGGCACTGGGTTCGGGAAGATCCCGCACTGTGGTCGCTCCGGGAGAAGCCGGGTGCGCTCACGCTGACCGCCGGCAAGGGGGATATCGCCCAGGCTGCGAATGATGCTCCCAACCTCCTGCTCCAGAGCGCCAACAGCGACTGGACGATGGAGGTCAGGATGACCTGCGCGGCTCCTCCCGCCGCACCGGCCCAGAATGCCGGCCTGGTGGCCTATCAGTGCGATGACAATTTCGTCAAGTTCGTCTATGCGGCCAGCTTCAACTTCCGTCGCCCGGCAGATGCCGGTGCAGCCGCCGGGCAGCTCCAGCTGCTGGTGGAAGAGAACGGCCTGCAGAAGTCCCAGCTGAGCCTGCCACTGGACGGTATCATCAAGCCGGACAATGTATTGTATCTGCGTCTGGTCAGGCAGGGAGATCTCTATACGGCTTATTATTCCGTCGACGGACGCAAATTTGAAAAGGCCGGCGAAGCCCGGGCCGTGCTGCAGGATGTGCAGGCGGGCCTGATCGCCTGCGAAGGTGCGATGCCTGCCATGATGCGCGGCTTCGGTGGGCGCGGTGGCATGCAGCTGCCGGCGGCCGCTCCGCTCAAGGTCAGCTTCGAGAACTTCAAGATCACCAGCCGCGGGCTGAAATAATGGCACGGCGGCGCTTCATCCCGGCAGTTCTCCTGCTCATGTGCTTCCTGACGGTGGCACACGGGCAGGAGAACCTGCATGCGGTGGCCCGGGGGAAGCTGCAGGCTGTCTGCGCGGATCCTGACGGTCTGCAATGGGCCGTCACGGACGCGGGGGAAATCCTTCGCTCGGCAGACGGATCTGCCTGGACCGTCCTGGACTTCAACGCAGAATATGCCGGTTTCTATCCCCGGATGGATTTCCGGGCCGTGGCTGCCGGGGGAGGCAGCGTGATGGTGGCGGGTCTGGACCCGGACGGCCACCTGGCCGTCTACACCTCCAGCCGCGGCACCGTGTGGAGCGCCCGTTCCCTGGAGTATACAGAAGCCGGGGAGCGGCAGGTGCTGGATGTCACGCCCTGCTCGCTCAGCTATGACCCCCTGCGGGACAGTTTCTTCCTTTGCGGGACCCGCGGGACGCTCTTCGAGATGCCGGGGTGTCCGCACTGCAACCGCCTGACGCGTTATCCGACCGACACGCTGTATGTCCGCCTGCAGGCGGGGTTCAACGCCTTGCTGCTCGGAAGCGGTGGCTGGCGGCAAGTAGAGACAATGTAAATTATTGATATACATGATGAAAACAATTATCAGCCTGTCCGTTGCAGCCCTGCTGCTGGCTGGTTCCACGTTGGCGCAGACACCGTCTCCGACCAACCTGGGCCGGAATCCCTTCCCGCAGGTCGGGAAGGACGGACGCGTGACCTTCCGGGTCAATGCCCCCGACGCCGCTTCGCTGACCGTCAATCTCGGCAAGGATTATCCCATGACGAAGGACGACAAGGGCGTCTGGACGGCCACTTCCGACCCGCAGGTCGAAGGATTCCATTACTATTCGCTCAAAGCCGGCGGCCTGTCGTTCAACGATCCGTCCGTGCACAGCTATTTCGGCATGGGCCGCTGGGCCAGTGCCATAGAGGTGCCGGAGGAGCCGGCCGGCGCGGCTTTTTACACGCCGCACCAGGGTGTCCCGCAAGGTGCCGTCCGCTCCGTCCGCTTCTGGTCGAAGGCCTGCGGCGAATGGCGCCGGATGTATGTCTACACGCCTGCCGGGTATGAGCAGAACCCCTCCAGACGCTATCCAGTGCTGTATCTGCAGCATGGTGGCGGCGAGGACGAGACCGGCTGGATCTACCAGGGCTTCGCCGACGTGATCCTGGACAACCTGGTTGCCGAAGGGAAGGCCGAGCCGATGATCATCGTGATGGTCAGCGGCGTGGCGCACCCGGCCGGCGATCCGGCTGCGGACGCCTTCAACCAGATGGTGACCGAGGATGTGATCCCGTTCGTGGATGCCCGGTTCCGCACGCTGGCGGACCGTGACCATCGCGCCGTGGCAGGCCTGTCCTGGGGCGCCAAGCAGGCCTATGACCTGGGCCTGGGCTACCGTGACCTCTTCTCCTGGGTGGGCGGCTTCAGCGGCATCATCGTCATCGGGGAATTCCGGGTCCGGCCGGCAGGCTACGAGGATCCCGAGAAATTCGCCGCGGCCTACGACGGCATTTTCTCCGACCCCAAGTGGTTCAATGACAACTATCACCTGCTCTTCGTGGCCAACGGCGAGGCCGAGGGCTCAGGCTTGAAAGGGATGTCCGCACTCCTGAAGGAACGGGGCATCGACAACGTGTTCTACCAGTCGCCCCGGACTGCCCATGAGTGGCTCACCTGGCGCCGCTGCCTGTATGAATTCGCCCAGAGACTGTTTAAATGATGACGCGTATGAAAAGATATCTGATCCTGTCCGTCCTGACGGGCGTCCTGGCGGTCGCCTGCAAGCAGTCCGCGCCCCTCGTGGCTGTCCTGACGGAGCCCACGCCGGCTTCTTCCAATGTGCCCGGCCGGGAATATCCCAAAGTTTATCCCGACCTGCGGGCGGAGTTCCAGGTGGTCGCTCCCGAGGCACAGTCCGTTGCCGTGGACTGCGGCAAGGTCTTTCCGCTCCAAAAGGATGAGGAAGGCCGCTGGAGCGGCTTCACGGAGCCGTTGGAGCCGGGATTCCACTACTATTTCCTCATCGTGGACGGCGTCCGCATCTCGGATCCGAACAGCACGCTCTTCTTCGGCTGCGGGGTGGATGCCAGCGCCATCGAGATACCCGAAGCAGGCGTGGACTTCTACCTCGACAAGGACGTCCCGCGCGGCGAGGTGCGCATGCAGCGCTACTGGTCGCCGAGCATGGAGGCCTGGCGCACCTGCTATGTCTATCTGCCCGCGGAATACGAGCAGAACCCGGGCAAGCGTTATCCGGTGCTCTACCTGCAGCACGGCGGCGGCGAGGACGAGACCGGCTGGATGCGGCAGGGCCATGCCGACATCATCCTGGACAACCTGATCGCAGAGAAAAAGGCGACCCCGATGCTGATCGTCTGTGACTATGGTCAGGCGGGCGACTTCGGGCAGATCCTCCTGAATGAGACCATTCCGACCATTGATGCGAACTACCGCACGCTTCCGGACGCGAAGCACCGCGCGATGGCGGGCCTGTCCTTCGGCGGCGGCCAGTCCTGGTCGATCGGCCTGAAGCATCCCGAGACCTTCTCCTCCATCGGCATCTTCTCCTCCGGCATGTTCGGAGGCGTAGGCCCGGGGGCTTATGCCCCGTTCAGCGTGGAGAGCCAGCTGCCCGAGCTGCTGGCCAAGCCGGATGCCTTCAATGCCGTGCACGATGTCTTCTACATGTCCTGCGGCGAGGGCGATCCGCGCATCGAGCACACGCGGGCAGCTGCGAAAGCCCTGCAGGATGCAGGCGCAGACGTCATCTTCTCGGCCTGGCCGGGCGGCCACGAATGGCAGCCCTGGCGCAAGTCGCTCCACGAATTCTGTCAACTGATATTCAAATAGCATGAAAAAGGTTTTACTCATGGCTGTGGCTGCACTGTGCCTTTGCGCATGCGCCAAGCAGATACCCGGCCAGGTCAAGGTGACCGGCGGGACAGTCCAGGGTACGGTCCTGGAGGATATGACCGTATATAAAGGGATTCCGTTCGCGGCTCCTCCGGTGGGCGACCTCCGGTGGAAGGCCCCGCAGGCGGTGATACCCTGGGAGGGTGTACTTGAATGCATGGAATTTGCTCCCAGTCCGATGCAGGGCAACGGCGAAGGCTGCAGCGAAGACTGCCTGTACCTGAATGTCTGGACGCCCGCCCGGAGCCCGGAGGAGAGACTTCCGGTGATGGTTTGGATCTACGGAGGAGGTTTTGCCGGCGGAGCTACTTCTTATTATGACGGGGCCGAACTCGCCCGTCATGGCGTGATCCTCGTGAGCGTGGCTTACCGTGTGGGCAAGTTGGGCTTCCTCTCCCTGCCTGAACTGTCTGCAGAGAATCCCGACGGGGTCAGCGGCAACTACGGCCTGCTGGACCAGATCGCCGGCCTGCAGTGGGTGCAGGACAATATCGCCCGTTTCGGCGGCGACCCTGACAACGTGACCATCTTCGGCGAGTCTGCCGGCGGCATCTCCGTGAGCATGCTGTGCGCCTCGCCCTTGGCCAAGGGCCTCTTCCGCCGCGCTATCTCCCAAAGCGGCGGCTCCTTCGGACCGACGAACCCGCAGTCTTATCCCGGCGAGAACATGCAGACCCTTGCGGTCGCCCAGGAAGCCAACGCGGCCTGGGCGAAGGGCGCTTTCGGGGCGGATTACACGCTTGAGCGACTCCGTGCCGCGGATGCGAAGGCCGTCATGGGCGGTTTCGGCGGCTCCGGCGGCTGGCCGGTGACGGACGGATTCGTCATCCCGGATGACCAATACAAACTGTATGAGGCAGGGGAGTACAACGACGTGGACGTGCTGATAGGCTACAATTCCGACGAGGGACTCAGTTTCGGCTTCTCCTTCGGCGGCGGCAGCCATCAGGACCAGGTCCGCGCCCGTTATGAGGATTATGCCGACGCGCTGCTGGCGGCCTACCCGGTGGAAGCGGACGGCAAGGTGGGCAAGACCGCCCGCGACCTCACCCGGGACGCCGCCTTCGGCTGGCAGACCTGGACCTGGGCCCGCCTGCAGGAACAGACCGGCAAGGCCAGGGTCTGGCTGTACTATTTCGACCAGCATCCTGACTATCCGGCAGATTCCCCGAAATACGGCCAGGGGTCCCCACACGGCCAGGACGTGGCCTATGTGTTCGGCAATCCCGAGGAAGTGCAGCCTACGGACAAGGCCCTGTCCGGCTGGATGATGGCCTATTGGACCAACTTTGCCAAGACGGGCGATCCCAACGGCGAAGGCCTGCCTGCCTGGCCGCGTTTCTCGAACGATGACCCGCAGGCGATGGTGCTCACGGGTGACGGCTGCCATGCCGCCCCCGTGCCGTCGGAAGCTGCCATGAAGGTGCTGGACGAGTACTTCGCCTGGCGCAGAAGTCAAGAATAAATACTTTAAAACCAGATATTTATGAGAGAACCATTCCTTGCCTCCCTGGCCTTGCTGGCCTGTGGTGCCGTGTCGGCCCAGAACCCCATCATCCACAGTTCCTATACGCCGGATCCGGCACCTTATGTCCACGGCGACAAGGTCTATCTGGCGGTGGACCACGACGAGGATGATGCCGCGTATTTCAAGATGAAGGACTGGCAGCTTTATTCCACGGAAGACATGGCCAACTGGACTTATCTTGGTACACCGGTCTCCACAGCCACGTTCTCCTGGGCCTTCCAGGGTGACCGCGCGTGGGCCTCGCAGCTGGTCGAGAAGGGCGGGAAATGGTACTGGTATGTCTGCCTGACGGAGGCGGCCACGCGCGCGGATGCGCTGGCCGTCGCCGTGGCGGACGATCCCCAGGGCCCGTACAAGGACGCCCTCGGCGGACCTCTGGCCACGGGATTCGCTTTCATCGACCCGACCGTTTTCCTTGACGATGACGGTTCCGCCTGGCTCGTATGGGGCAACAAAGGCTGCTGGTACGGCCGCCTGGGCGACGACATGGTGTCTTTCCCGGATGGTTGGAAAGAGATTCCCGGCTGGGGCGACCCCGCCGCTTTCGGACCGGCATCGATGAAACCGGACTGGTCCGACGGCGGCAAGGAGAAGCTGATGGTCGGCTACGAAGAGGGACCTTGGCTCTACAAACGGGATAACCTGTATTACCTGTCCTATCCGGCAGGCGGTGTGCCTGAGCACATGGCTTATTCCACGGCTCCTTCCATCCACGGCCCCTGGACCTACCGGGGACGCATCATGGACGAGGCGGAGAACAGTTTCACCATCCACGGCGGCAACATCGATTTCCGCGGACACCATTATATGTTCTACCACAACGGGGCCCTGCCCAACGGCGGTGGCTTCCGCCGTTCTACCTGCGTGGAGGAGTTCGAATTCGGCCGTGACGGCTCCATCCCTTTCATCCCCTTCACCAAGGAGGGCGTGGCGCCGCTCGCCACCCTCGACCCGTACCGGATGGTCGAGGCGGAGACGATGGCGGACTGCTGGGGGGTCAAGACCGACCGGGAAGCCGGCAAGCGCCATTGGGTAACCTCCATCCACAACGGCGACTGGATCAAGCTCCGGAACGTGGATTTCGGTGACGAACCGGCCGTGCTGGTGTCGCTGGAGATGCTCAATTTCAAAAATCCCGGCACGGTGGACTTCTACCTGGACCGGATCGACGGGCAGCCTGTCGCCTCTGTCCCCGTGAACGGCGAGAACATGCTGGTCAAGGCGCCCGTGGATGCGCGCACCAGGGGCGTGCACGACCTGTACCTGCTCTTCCGCGGTGGGGACGAGGAACTCTTCGACCTGGACTGGTGGGTGTTCAACCACCACCTGAACATGCCCCTGATCCAGACCAAGTATACGGCGGATCCCGCCCCGATGGTCTACGACGGGACGGTCTATCTCTATACGACACATGACGAGGACGGGGCCGAGGGCTTCCAGATGTTCGACTGGCTGCTCTATACCAGTACGGACATGGTCAACTGGACGGACCACGGCGCCGTGGCCTCTCTGGACAGCTTTGCCTGGTATGACGGCAAGAACGGCGCCTGGGCCGAATGCGTAGTGGAGCGCGGGGGCAAGTTCTACATGTACTGCCCGATCCATGGCCACGGCATCGGCGTACTGGTATCCGATTCGCCTTTCGGGCCCTTCCGGGACCCGATCGGCAAGCCGCTGGTCTGGCAGCAGGAGCATTGGGAGGACATCGATCCGTCCGTGTTCATCGACGACGACGGCCAGGCCTACATGTACTGGGGCAATCCCAATGTCTACTGGGTGCTGCTGAACGAGGACATGATCTCCACGAAGGGAGAGATCCACAAACTGGACTACAAGATCGAGCACTACCAGGAAGGCCCCTGGTTCTACAAGCATGACGGGCGGTATTATCTCGCCTTCGCTTCCACCTGCTGCCCGGAGGGCATCGGTTATGCCATGAGTGACAGCCCGACGGGACCCTGGAAGTCCATGGGTCACATCATGGACCGCACCTGGCGCACCCGGGGCAACCATCCCGGCATCATCGAGTACAAGGGACAGTCCTATATCTTCGGTCTCAACTACGACCTCATGCACCTCAAGACCTTCAAGCATCACGAGCAGCGGAGCGTCTCCGCGGCCCCGATGTACTATGAGGGCGACGGATCCATCCGGAAAGTGCCCTACTGGCTGGACAACGTCCTGGAGCAGGTCGCGCCGTTCAACCCTTACCGCCGGGTCGAGGCGGAGACGATGGCCTGGGGCTATGGTCTCAAGACACGCATCGAGCCCGGCCGCGGTATCGTGCTGACGGACATCGACGCCGGGGAGCACCTGCTCTTGAAGGGCGTCGATTTCGGACGGCGCGGGGCGCGTACGCTGACCGCCGCCGTGCTGGCCGCGCAGGGCGCCGGGATCGAGGTGCACCTCGACAGCCCGGACGGCCCGCTCTGCGGTATGCTCTCCGTGAAGCCTGAACTGGGCTGGAAGAAGGCTTCCTGCCGGCTCAGCGGCGCCGTTGGCATACATGACCTGTATTTCGTCTTTACCACCGGCGGATTTGATTGGGATTGGTGGAAAATTCAGTAAATTTGACAATCAATACAAAGACCCGTATGAGACCCCTGCGCATCGTTTTGTTCACCCTGCTGGCCGCCGTCCTGGCTTCGGCCTGCGCCCAGCGTCCCCGGACGCTCTGCGTCAACCCCTTGACCTATACCGACATCCCCGACAACGACGTGATCCGCGTGGGGGATGACTACTATATGGTCAGCACCACCATGTATTTCTGTCCGGGCGCTCCCGTCATGCAGTCCCGCGACCTGGTGCACTGGCGCATCGTGGACTACGTCTACGATTACCTGGAAGACGACGATGTCTACAACCTGCGGGGTGGCGCCAATGCCTACGGCAAGGGCCAGTGGGCCACGTCGCTGCGCTATGAGAACGGTCGCTTCTGGGCGCTGTTCATCGCCAACGACCAGCGCAAGACCTATATTTATTCTACGCCCGCGATCGGGCAGAAATGGGAACGGACGGTCATCGACCGGCCCTTCCACGACGCCTCGCTCCTCTTCGAGGACGGCCGGGTCTATGTCGTGTGGGGCAACGGCGAGATCCGCATCACCGAGCTGGAGCCCGACCTGTCGGGTGTGAAGCCCGGCGGCGTGGACCAGGTCCTTTTCACCTCTCCGAGAGAAGGTTACGGACTGCGGGCCGAGGGTGCGCATGTCTATCATATCGGCGACTGGTACTACGTGTTGGTAATCGACTGGCCGTCGGGCGGTCCCCGCACGGAGACCTGCTGGCGCAGCCGTGAACTGCTGGGTACCTATGAGCCGAAGACCATCCTGCAGGGTGAATTCGACGGCCGCCGGGACGGCGTGGCACAGGGCGCCATCGTCCAGACCCGGCGCGGCGACTGGTATGCCGTGATGTTCCAGGACCACGGTGCCGTGGGGCGCATTCCGACCCTGCAGCCCGTCACCTGGGTGGACGGATGGCCGATGCTGGGCGACAACGGCGTGCCGGTCAAGGAGTTCCAGGTCAACCTGGCCCCTGACGGGGAAGATTATGTCTGGGCGTCCGACGAGTTCGACTCGAAAGATCTGGCCCTGGTCTGGCAGTGGAACCACAAGCCGCTGGACGGCTGCTGGTCGCTCTCGGACCGGCCGGGCTGGCTGCGCCTGACCACCGGTCAACTCGCCACCGGCCTGCCGGATGCGCGCAATACGCTGACCCAGCGTACTTTCGGTCCGCAGTGCGTGAGCGAGGTCCTGCTGGAAGGTTCGGGTTTGAAGGTCGGTGATTTCGCCGGCATCAGCGCTTTCCAAAGCCACCGCGCCGACATCGGCCTGCGCCGGACGGAGCAGGGCCTGGAGTTGTACGCCGTACTGGAGACCCCGCAGCGCGAAGGTCGAACCGTCACCCGCGTGCAGAAGGAGATCCTCCGCCTGCCCGCCGAAGGTCCCACGGTTCAGCTACGGATCCGCTACGATTTCGACAAGGACCTGGCGTGGCTGGCGTTCAAGTGGCCGATGATGCCGATGCACTGGCATGAGCTCGAGGAGCCGCTCCAGATGCGGTACACGCTGGATTATTTCACCGGCTACCGCACTGCGCTTTACTGCTATGCTACGCAGGAGCTTGGTGGCTGTGCCGATTTCGATTATTTCCGTCAAAGTGCCGAGACCGATGAATAGATCTTTCCTTTCCCTCTGCCTGTTGCTTGCCGCCACGCTGAGCGGCTTGGCTCAGGAGACTGTTTCCGTCCAATTCTACACGCCCTCGATCGTCCGGGTCGTCAAGGGCGGTCCCGCTCCGGCGGAGAGTTTTGCTGTGACGGCGCAGCCGCGGGCGGTCGCCGTCAGGACCAGCGCCGGCAAGTCCGGCACGACCTACGCCAGCAGTGCGCTGCGGGTGACCGTGGATCCGCAGGGCGAAGTGCGTTTCTATTCCCAGAAGGGGAAATTGCTGCTGCGTGAAGGCTCCTGGGGGCTGGAGACCCGTACAGAGGGGCTGGACAAGGGTGCCCGGATTGTCCGCCAGGTTTTCCTTCCGGAGGCGGACGAGCCTTTCTACGGGCTGGGCATCCTGCAGGACGGCGCCTTGTCGCTGCGCGGCAAGGAACGGTATATGATCCAGGGAAATACGGAGGATTTCGTGCCCATTGTCCAGTCCGTGAAGGGATACGGCATCTTCTGGGACAACCCCTCGCCGACGACTTTCCGTGACAATGCGGACGGGATGCTTTTCGAATCCGAGGTGGGAGAGGTTGTGGACTATTATTTCATCTTCGGCGGCGACGCTGACGGGGTGGTCGCCGGCATCCGCGAACTGACCGGCCGCGTGCCGATGCTGCCTCTCTGGAGTTACGGATTCATGCAGAGCCGCGAGCGTTACAAGAGCAGCACCGAACTGCTCGGCGCCCTGCGCGGCTACCGCGAGCGCGGCATCCCGATCGACTGTATCATCCAGGATTGGCAGTACTGGGGCAACAATTACCAGTGGAATGCGATGGAGTTCCTCAACGAAGACTTCCGCAACCCCCAGGCTTTCATCGACGAGATCCACGGGCTGAACGCCAAGCTGATGATCTCCATCTGGGCATCCTTCGGCCCGATGACCAAGGCTTACCGGGAACTGGACGCGAAAGGACTGCTCTTCGACTTCTCCACCTGGCCGCAGTCTGGCCTGCCCGACTGGCCGCCGCGCCGGGACTATCCGTCCGGCGTGCGGCCCTACAACCCCTTCTCGCAGGAGGCCCGCGACATCTACTGGAAGAATCTTCTCCGCCTGGAGAACCTCGGCATCGATGCCTGGTGGATGGATTCCACCGAACCGGACCACCTCGATTTCAAGGACAGCGACCTGGAGGTAGAGACCGGATCCGGCTCCTTCCGCAGGGTGCGGAACGCCTTCCCGATCGTGTCCGTAGAGGGCGTCTATGACAATCAGCGGAAAGTGTCCGGACGCCGCGTGACGGTGCTCACGCGTTCGGCCTACGCCGGCCAGCAGCGCACGGGCGCCAACACCTGGAGCGGCGACGTCGGTTCCTCCTGGGAGACGCTCCGCGCGCAGGTTCCTGCCGGCCTGGGTTTCGCCCTGACGGGCAATCCCAACTTCAACACCGACTGCGGCGGCTTCTTTCCGGGCGGCTACAACCGCCCCGGTGCCACGGCTACATGCTCGCAGAACCCGCGCTTCCAGGAACTCTACGTGCGCTGGCTGCAGTATGGGGCTTTCAGCCCGATGATGCGCAGCCACGGCGAGAGTTCCCGTAGGGAAATCTGGGAGTTCGGCGAGCCGGGCAGTCCCGTCTATGAGGCCATCGCCTCCGCGATACGCCTGCGCTATTCGTTCCTGCCGTACATCTATGGAGTCGCGCACGAAGTCAATGCCGCCGACGGGACGTTCCAGCGTGCGCTGGTGATGGATTTCCCCGCTGACAAGGCGGTCTGGGAGCGGGGGGACGAGTTCCTGTTCGGCAGGTCCCTGCTCGTCGCGCCGGTCCTCCGTGCCCAGTACACTTCGGAAGAAGTGGGATGGCAGGACGGAGCGGTGGATTTCTCCGGGGAGCGCAGCACGAAGGTCTACCTCCCGAAGGGGACGGATTGGTACGACTTCTGGACGGGTGCGCGCCTCAAGGGCGGCCAGACCCTCACGCGCGGCACGCGTCTCGACACCGTGCCGCTCTATGTGCGCGCGGGCGGCATCATCCCGCTGGGACCGGACGTGCAGTACAGTTCCGAGAAGCCCTGGGACGCGCTTGAAATCCGGGTCTATCCGGGCGCGGACGGCCGTTTCACCCTCTACGAAGATGAAGGGGACGGCTATGCCTACGAACAGGGCGCCTGTTCGTCCATCGACTTCTCCCTCAGGGGTCGTATGCTGACGATCGGTGCACGCCGCGGTTCTTTCCCGGGGATGCTCCGCGAACGGACTTTCCGTATCGTGACCCCGGACGGCGTCTCGCGGGAGATTGCCTATGACGGGACGCTCCGGACCGTAAAACTTTGAAACATTCCCGGAAATTATTATCTTTACCCGATATGAAATCTGCTAAATTCCTTTTGCTGGCCTTCTGCGCCATCGCTGCGGTTGCCTGTACGGGCAATAAACCGCAGCAGAACCGTTTCTACAAGTTGTCCAACAACAACGGTATGGAGGTGACGGTCACCAACTATGGCGGCCGCATCACGGCCATCGTCCTGCCGGACAAGGACGGCGTCAAGCGCGACGTGGTTCTGGGATTCGACAAGGTCGAGGACTACTATCCCGAGAACAACCAGACCGACTTCGGTGCCTCCATCGGCCGTTATGCCAACCGCATCGCGCAAGGCAAGTTCACCCTGGACGGCGTGGAGTACGACCTGCCGAAGAACAATTTCGGGCACTGCCTGCACGGCGGCCCGACCGGCTGGCAGTACCAGCCCTATACGGTCGTTGAGGCGGACGCCCGCCACATCAAGCTGCGCATGGATTCCCCGGACGGTGACAACAACTTCCCGGGCGCCGTCACGGCTTTCGTGACCTACACGCTGACGGACGACAACAAGATCGACATCGCCTATGAGGCCGTGACCACGGCCCCGACGATCATCAATATGACCAACCACAGCTATTTCAACCTCTCCGGCGATCCGGCGAATCACAGCATCTGCGACGACGTCCTTTATATCAACGCCTCGCAGTATACGCCGGTGGACGACACCTACATGACCAGCGGAGAGATCCTGCCCGTGGCCGACACGCCCATGGACTTCACGATTCCGCACAAGGTGGGCGACCACATCACCGAGTTCGAGTTCGAACAGCTCAAGAACGGCAATGGCTATGACCATAACTGGGTGCTGGATACCCGCGGCAGCATGGACATCGTAGCTGCGGAGCTCTACTGCCCCCAGACCGGGATCGACCTCAAGGTCTATACCGACGAGCCCGGCATCCAGGTCTACTCCGGCAACTTCCTCGACGGCACGGTGACCGGCAAGGGTGGGGTGGTGTACCAGCAGCGCAGGGGTATCTGCCTGGAGACCCAGCACTATCCCGACAGCCCCAACAAGCCCCAGTGGCCCTCCGTCGTGCTTCGTCCCGGTGAGACCTACCACAGCCACTGCGTGTTCGCCTTCTCACTGAAATAACAATTAAAACCACGTGTATATGCTTAGTATCTTGCCTTTGCAGACTGCGGACCTGAACCGCATCTCGCTCGCCTCCTGGGACTGGATCGTCATCGGCCTCTTCTTCCTGGCGATGGTCTGGATCTGCTGGGACGTTTCCCGTAAGAAGAAAGAGACCTCCGGAGACTACTTCCTGAGCGGCCGCACGGCGACCTGGATCGCCATCGGCGCGTCCATCTTCGCCTCGAACATCGGCTCCGAGCACCTGATCGGCCTGGCCGGCACCGGCGCTTCCGCCGGCATGGCGCAGGCCCACTGGGAGATCCAGGGCTGGATGATCCTCATCCTGGGCTGGGTCTTCGTGCCCTTCTACGAGCGGAGCATGGTCTATACGATGCCCGAATTCCTCGAGAAACGTTACAACCGGGAGAGCCGCGGCATCCTGACCTGGCTGTCGCTGGCGAGCTACGTGCTCACCAAGGTCTCCGTGACCGTGCTGGCGGGCGGCCTCGCGCTGAACACGCTGCTCGGCATCAACTTCTGGGTTGCGGCCCTGGCCCTCGTGATCATCACCGCCATCTATACCGTCATCGGCGGCATGGAGTCCGTCCTCAAGACCTCCGTCCTGCAGACCCCGATCCTGCTGCTCGGCTCGCTGGTCATCCTCTGGCTCGGCCTGAAGGAGCTCGGCGGCTGGAATGCGATGATGCAGATCTGCGACGCCCAGCCCGTCAACGAGTACGGCGATTCGATGACCTCCCTGATGCGCAGCGGCAAGGATGCGGAATTCCCCTGGTACGGCGCCCTGTTCGGCTCCGCGATCATCGGTTTCTGGTACTGGTGTACCGACCAGTTCATCGTCCAGCGTGTCCTCTCCGGCAAGAACCAGAAGGAGTCCCGCCGCGGTACCATCTTCGGCGCCTACCTCAAGCTCCTGCCGGTGTTCCTGTTCCTCATCCCGGGCATGATCGCCTATGCACTGACCAAGACCCCGGATTCCGCCATCGGACAGCAGCTGGCCGTCGCGCTGGGCCTGCAGGCCGACGGGACCGTCTCCAACCCGGACATCGCTTTCCCGATGCTGGTCAACACCCTGCTGCCGGTCGGCCTCAAGGGCGTGGTGATCTGTGGTATCCTCGCCGCCCTGATGAGCTCGCTGGCGTCGCTCTACAACTCCTCCGCGATGCTCTACACGATCGACATCTACAAGCGCAAGCATCCCGAGACCGAGGAGAAGAGACTCGTGCTCATCGGCCGTATCGCCACCGTCGTGGTGGTCGTGCTCGGCGTGCTGTGGATCTTCGTGATCCAGCGTATGGGCAAGAGCCTGTACAACTACATCCAGAGCGTCCAGAGCCTCCTGGCCCCGGCCATCGCCGCGGTGTTCCTGCTCGGCGTCTGCTGGAAGAAGACCTCGCCCAAGGCCGGTATGTGGACCCTCATCGTGGGCCTGGTGCTCGGCTTCACCCGCCTGATCACCATGATCATCAACCCGCAGTCCCACAATGTCTTCACCTTCATCTTCAACGAACTGAACGTGTATGCGTTCTGCGTGTGGATGTTCCTCTTCTGCGTCGTGCTCGCCATCGTGGTCACACTGCTGACCCCGAAACCGTCCGAAGAGCAGGTCGAGGGCCTGTGCTTCGGCACGGCCACGCCCGACCAGAAAGCCGCGACCCGCGCTTCCTGGGGGACTTGGGACATCATCCATTCCTGTATCATCCTGGCCGTCACGGTCGCATTCTACATTTATTTCTGGTAGCCCCTTAATCCGTCACCCCGGGATGACTTCCATGTCATTCCGGGCTTGACCCGGAATCTGTCAAATTATGTTAGAAGAACTGAAAAAGAAAGTATGCCAGGCCAACCTGGAGCTGGTCCGGCGCGGACTCGTGCTCTTTACCTGGGGTAACGTGTCTGCCATCGACCGCGAGAGCGGCCTGGTGGTGATCAAGCCCTCCGGCGTCAGCTATGACGACATGAAACCGGAGGACATGGTGGTCGTCGACCTGGACGGCAAGGTGGTGGAGGGGAGCCTCAATCCTTCCTCCGACACGCCGACCCACGTCGTACTCTACAAGGCTTTCCCCAATATCGGCGGCGTGGTCCACACCCATTCGACCTTCGCTACGGGTTGGGCCCAGGCGGGGATGGACATCCCCAACATCGGCACGACCCACTCAGACTATTTCCATGGTGACATCCCTTGTACGCGTACCATGCGCAAGGCAGAAGTCTTCGGCGAATACGAGAAAGAGACCGGAAATGTCATCGTGGAGCGTTTCGCAGGGATGAATCCCGATGATACGCCTGCTGTTCTCGTGCAAAACCATGGCCCCTTCGTCTGGGGGACTGACGCCGACAACGCCGTCCATAACGCCGTGGTCCTCGAGGAGGTGGCCAAGATGGCCTTTATCTCGATGACTCTCCACATCACGACGGGCGACCTGGTCAACCACAAGCCTGCGATGAACCGTTTCCTGATTGAGAAGCACTACAGCCGCAAGCATGGCCCGGACGCATATTACGGCCAGGCCAAGAAGCCGCGCCTCAGGAGGAAGAAAAAGCAATAACACATTAAACCACAAACTGATATGGCATTTGAAAATCTGGAATTATGGTGGGTGACCGGTGCGCAGCTCCTCTACGGAGGGGATGCCGTGGTCGCCGTGGACGGACACTCCAAGGAGATGGTCGAGGGGCTCAACGCCTCCGGCAACATCCCCGTCAAGATCGTCTATAAAGGCACGGCCAACAGCAGCCGTGAGGTCGAGGACGTGATGAAGGCCGCCAACAACGACCCCAAGTGCGTCGGCATCATCACCTGGATGCATACCTTCTCTCCGGCCAAGATGTGGATCAAGGGCCTCCAGGCGCTTGAGAAGCCCCTGCTGCATTTCCACACCCAGTACAATGCGGAGATTCCCTGGGACAAGATCGACATGGACTTCATGAACCTCAACCAGAGCGCCCACGGCGACATCGAGTTCGGCCACATCTGCACGCGCATGCGCGTCCCGCGCAAGGTCGTCGTCGGCTACTGGAAGAGCCCTGAGGCCCAGAAGAAGATTGCCGTGTGGGCCCGCGTGGCCGCCGGTGTGGCGGACGCCCGGAATGTCCGCTGCCTGATGTTCGGCATGAACATGAACAACGTCGCCGTGACCGACGGCGACCGCGTGGAGTTCGAGCAGCGCCTCGGCTACCATGTCGACTATTATCCGGTATCCTCCCTGATGGAGTATTACAAGAAGGTGACCGATGCCGAGACCGACGCGCTGGTGGAAGAGTACAAGAAGCTCTATACCATCAAGATCGACGAGTCCGGCGAGCAGGTCTACTGGGAGAAGGTCCGCAACTCCGCCAAGGCGGAGATCGCCCTGCGCCGCGTCCTGAAGGACGAGGGCGCCACGGCCTTCACCACCAACTTCGATGACCTCGGCGACGCCGACGTGGATGCTCCGGACTTCTGCGGTTTCGACCAGATCCCGGGCCTCGCCTCGCAGCGCCTCATGGAGGAGGGCTACGGCTTCGGCGCCGAGGGCGACTGGAAGACCGCCTGCCTCTACCGTACCCTGTGGGTCATGTCCCAGGGCTTGCCGACGGGCTGTTCCTTCCTCGAGGACTACACACTCAACTTCGCAGGCGACCGTTCCTCCTGTCTCCAGAGCCACATGCTGGAGATCTGCCCGATGATCGCCAGCGACAAGCCCAAGCTCGAGGTCCATTTCCTCGGCATCGGCATCCGCAAGCAGCAGACCGCCCGCCTGGTGTTCACCTCCAAGACCGGTCCCGGCATCAAGGCCACCGTGGTGGACCTCGGCAACCGTTTCCGCCTGATCGCGCAGGACGTGGAGTGCATCGAGCCCAAGCCGATGCCCAAGCTCCCCGTGGCCTCCGCCCTATGGGTCCCGCAGCCTACCTTCGAGGTGGGCGCCGGCGCCTGGATCCTGGCCGGCGGCACGCACCACTCCGCCTTCAGTTACGACATCACCGCAGAATACTGGGATGATTTCGCCGAGATGACCGGCATCGAGTTCGTCCACATCAGCAAGGACACCACGATCGAAGCCTTCAAGAAGGAGCTTCGGACGAACGAAGTCTACTACATGCTCAACAAGGCGCTGAAGTAGTATGGACGCACGCACTACCATCGAAACCGGCAAGGCCATCCTGGGCATCGAGTTCGGTTCCACCCGCATCAAGGCCGTCCTGGTCGACGAGGCCCATGTCCCCATCGCCCAGGGCAGCTATGAGTGGGAGAACCAGCTTGTGGACGGCCTGTGGACATATAGCAAGGAAGTCATTTGGTTCGGCCTGCAGCAATGCTATGCCGACATGCGCGCCGACGTACGGAAGCGTTATGACGTGGAGGTCGAGCGTCTCGCTGCCATCGGTATCAGCGCGATGATGCACGGCTACATGCCCTTCAACAAGGAGGGGCACCTGCTGGTCCCGTTCCGCACCTGGCGCAACACCAATACCGGTCCGGCCGCGGCGGAACTCTCCAAGCTGTTCGTCTACAACATTCCGCTCCGCTGGAGCATCTCACACCTCTACCAGGCCATCTTGAACGAAGAACCCCATGTGGGCAACATCGGCTACCTGACCACCCTCGCCGGCTACATCCACTGGAAGCTTACCGGCGAGAAAGTGCTGGGCGTGGGTGATGCCTCGGGCATGCTGCCCGTGGATCCCGAGACCGGCACCTACCGCGCCGACATGGTGGAGAAATTCGAGAAACTCGTCGCCCCGAAGCGTTTCCGCTGGAAGCTCCGTAACATCCTGCCGCGCGTGCTGTCTGCCGGCGAGCCGGCTGGCCGCCTGTCCGAGACCGGCGCCAAGCGCCTGGATATCTCCGGACACCTGCAGGCCGGCATCCCGCTGTGTCCGCCCGAAGGCGACGCCGGGACGGGCATGGTGGCGACCAACGCCGTCCGCCCGCGTACGGGCAACGTCTCGGCGGGTACGTCCTCCTTCTCGATGATTGTCCTGGAGAAAGAACTCTCCAAGCCCAACGAGATGATCGACATGGTGACAACCCCCGACGGCAAGCTCGTAGCAATGGTCCACTGCAACAACTGCACGTCGGAACTCAACGCCTGGGTCAAGATGTTCCGTGAGTACCAGCAGCTCCTGGGCCCCGTGGATGACAAGCATGACGTCTACCGCAAGCTATATACACATGCCCTGGAGGGCGATCCTGACTGCGGTGGCCTGGTGGCCTTCAACTACGTCTCAGGCGAGCCGGTCACCGGCTTCGCGGAGGGCCGGCCGCTGTTCGTGCGGAGTGCTTCCGACAGTTTCTCGCTCGCGAACTTCTTCCGGGCGCAACTCTACGGCTCGCTTGTTGTGCTCAAGATCGGCAATGACATATTGTTCAGCAAGGAGAAGGTCGAAGTGGACCGCATCACCGGCCACGGCGGACTTTTCAAGACTCCGGTCGTAGGCCAGCGTATCCTGGCCGCCGCACTGAACTCACCCATCTCCGTCATGGAGACGGCGGGTGAGGGCGGCGCCTGGGGCATTGCCCTGCTGGCTTCGTTCTTGGTCAACAGCGGCGGCGCGATGAGTCTGCCCGACTTCCTGGACAAGGTGGTCTTCGCCGGCAATACCGGCACTGAGATTACGCCCGATCCCGCGGACGTGGCCGGATTCGAGGCTTACCTCGCGAACTACAAGGCCTGCCTGCCCGTCGAGGCGGCAGCCGTGCTCCACAAGAAATAAGCGGGATGGAGACCGTTTGGGATCCGCTCCGTCGCAAACAAGTCGCTGCCACACCCGAAGAACGGGTGCGGCAGTGGTTTATCATGCAGCTCCGGGACAGTTTCGGTGTCCCGGAGCACATGATGAAAAGCGAGGTCGGATTCCGTTTCGGCGCAAAGCCCTATCGCGCCGACATCCTGGTCTACGGCCGGGACGGCGCGCCGCTGCTGGTGGTCGAGTGCAAGCGTCCCGAAGTGGCGCTGACCCCGGCCGTCCTGGAGCAGGCCATGCGCTACAATTCCGTGCTCCAGGTGAAGTTCCTGGTCGTGACAAACGGAAAAATGACGTATCTTTACAGGCTGGAAGGGGATCGCTTTGTCCCGTGCGAGCGTTTCCCCGGCTATGAAGAGATGCTATGCCAACGATAACCGACCAGTTCCTGAACCGACCCATCTTCCGGATTGTCAGCGAGATCGCAGCCGACAAGGGCGTGCGCGCCTTTGTCATCGGCGGCTATGTCCGCGATTGCTTTCTGGGCCGCCCGTGCAACGATATCGACATCGTCGTGGAGGGCAGCGGCATCGATTTCGCCCGGGCCGTCGGGGCGCGGACGAAGCAGCATGTCTCCTATTTCAAGAATTTCGGCACGGCGATGCTCCATTTCCGCGGCGACGAGGTGGAATTCGTCGGTGCGCGCAAGGAGTCTTACCGCCGCGAATCCCGCAAGCCCATCGTGGAGAACGGTACGCTCGAGGATGACCAGCTGCGTCGGGATTTCACCATTAACGCGATGGCTTTCTCGCTCAACGCCACGGATTTCGGTGCGCTCGTGGACCCTTTCGGGGGCATCCGCGACCTCGACGATGGCATCATCCGTACGCCCCTCGACCCGGACACGACCTATTCCGACGATCCGCTCCGGATGCTGCGCGCCGTGCGTTTCGCGACCAAGTTGTCCACCCCGGACCGGACCTTCGCTATCGTGCCCGAATCGATGGACTCGATGCGTCGGATGGCCGACCGCCTGAAGATCCTTTCCTGCGAGCGCATTGCCGAAGAACTGAACAAGATGCTGGTCACGGACCGGCCCGCGATGGCGTTCCGCCTGATGGACGAGGCCGGCCTGCTCAAGTATGTCCTGCCGGAACTGCTCGCCCTCAAGGGCGTGGAAACCGTGGACGGCCGCGGCCATAAGGATAACTTCGAACATTCGCTGGCTGTTCTCACTAACGTTTCGAACAGCCAGGAATGCTCGGATCTTCACCCCCTGCGCCCCCTCAAGGGGGATGGCCGGATAATCGCTGACGCGATCCGGCCCATTTCCGGCGACGGAAGTGCTGCGCGGCCAACTTGCGGACATGATCCTTTGTGGCTCCGGTGGGCGGCGCTGCTGCATGACATCGGGAAGCCGGCGAGCAAACGCTACGATCCGGTACAGGGCTGGACCTTCCACGGACACGAAGTGATCGGCGCCCGGATGGTCCCGAAGATCTTCGACCGCCTGCGCCTGCCGCTGGACGAGATGAAATACGTCCAGAAACTGGTGCGCCTGCACCTGCGTCCGATCGCCCTTGTGGACGAGGAAGTCACGGACTCCGCCGTGCGCCGGCTCCTTTTCGACGCCGGCGACGACATCGACGACCTGATGCTGCTCTGCAACGCCGACATCACCTCGAAGAACGAGGCGAAGGTGGCGCGCATCCGCAACAATTTCGAGCTCGTAAAGCGCAAACTCGTGGAGGTGGAGGAAAAGGACGCCATCCGCAATTTCAAGAATCCGATCGACGGCGAGTACGTGATGCGCGTCTACGGCATCCCGCCCTGCCGGGAGATCGGTCTGCTCAAGGAGATGGTCAAGGAAGCCATCCTCGACGGGGTGATCGGCAACAACTTCGAGGAAGCCGACGCCTTCATGCGCCTGCATGCATCCGAATTCGGCCTGCACGAAGTATGATCGACCGCTATCTCGAATACCTCTCCTCCGTCCGCCGCTATTCTTCCCGTACCGTCGAGATCTACCGCGGCGTGCTCGAGGATTACCGTTCCTTTGTGTCCGCTTCGCCGGAGGATAACCTTTCCGTCCAGCTGATCCGGTCGTACGAGGTGTATCTGCTGGACGAGAAAAAGGAGTGTGCCAGGACGGTGGCTCTGCACATGAGCGTGCTGAGCGGATTCTGCCGGTTCCTGATGAAGCAGGGGATGCTGGAGAGCAATCCGGTGCGTCTGGTATCCCGTCCCAAACAGGAGAAGCGCCTGCCGGTTTTTTACCGGGAAGATGCCATGCAGCAGTACTTTGAACAGACCCAAGGGGTGTTGGAGTATGGTAAATATGAAGACCAGCTGCAGCGCATGATCCTTGGCTTGCTCTACGGCACAGGCATCCGGCGGGCCGAGCTGATTTCGCTCAACCGCAGCTCGGTCGATTTCTCCCGCCGCGTGCTGCGCGTGCGGGGCAAGGGAGACAAAATCCGCGAAATTCCGCTCACCGCTTCACTTTGTGACGAAATTTTGCTATATTTACAATCGGTTGACTCTTTGAAATGCGCGGATACGACCCCGGAAGCCCCGCTGCTGCTGACTCCGCGGGGTGCCCGTCTCTACCCGGTCTATGTGGACCGCGCCGTGAAGGCGGCGCTGGGACAGGTCTCCGGCATCAGCGGCAGGAAGTCCCCGCACGTCCTGCGCCACACGCTGGCGACGGAGCTGCTGGACCAGGGTGCGGACCTCAATTCCATCAAGGAATTGCTCGGACACGGCTCCCTGGCGGCGACCCAGGTCTATACGCATAATTCCATCGAGCGGCTGCAAAGTGTTTATAAATCCGCCCATCCAAGGGCAAAAAACGACGGTAACCATGGAGATTAAACTCAAAGCCCTGAAGTTCGAAGCCGGTGAGCAGCTCACCGCTTTCGTCGACAAGAAAGTCTCTCGGCTCGCGCGGTTCTGCGAAGATCTCACGAACGAGGTTGAGGTGGCGCTCGAAGACCATCTCAAACAAGGCAAGCAGGCCAAGATCCAGATCCACGTACCGGGCGAGGAGCTCATCATCGAGCGCCAGGCCGACACCTTCGAGAACGCGATCACCGAAGCGGTGGATGCCATGAAGGAAAAGCTCACCCGCGTCAAAGAAAAGAAATTCGAGAATTAATCTTCTCCCATCCTTTCAGGGCCGCCCTCCGGGGCGGCCTTTTTGTTACAGGTTCAGGAGCTTGGCCGTGAGTTCGACCAGCAGCTCGCCGTCGGAGACGGCGGCTCCGTCGCCGCCCTTGCCGAGGTAGTCGTACTCGCAGAGCAGCGAGACGGCGGCCATGGCCTTGCGGACCGGGTAGTTGCGGACGGCGGTGTCGTATTCTTTGTAGAAATAGGGATTGACGCCCGCGAGGGCGCGTGCCTTGTCCTCGGGCGACGGGTAGCCGCCTTTGGCCAGCAGCGCGCCGTATTTGAGGATGCGGTTGAAATGCATGAACAGGGCACTGACGGCCATCGGCATGGCGAACTTGGCGCCGTTGCCCAGGTGCGCGGCAATCTTGAGCGCTTGCGGGGCGTGCTTGTAGGAGAGCTCCTTGGTGAGCTCGAACACGCTGAACTGCCGGGAGATGCCGACGTTCTTCTCGATGTCCCCGACCGTCACGCGCGTGGCACCCTCCGGCAGGGCCTTGGTCAGCTTGTCTGTCTCCACGACGATCGTGGAAAGCTCCGTGCCGACCGACTCGGCGAGCAGCGCGGCTGCCTGCGGGTCGATCTGCAGGCCGCGCGAAGCGTAGTAGGCGTGGATCCAGTCCGGAATCTGGTAGTCCCGCAGGGCGGGGGAATCCACGACCGTGCCAACTTTCTGGACACTCTTGTAGAAGGCCTTGCGCTTGTCGGCCGAGGCCTTGTGCATCAGGATCACGAGCACGGTGCTGTCCAGCGGCTCGTTGCAGTAGAACGCGAGCTCCTCGATGCCCTTCATCTGCTGGGCTTCCTTGACCACGACCAGCTGGCGCTCCGCCATCATCGGGAAGCGGCGGGCGGCCGTCACGACCTGCGCGGCCGTGACCTCACCGCCGTAGCAGACGGTTTCGTTGAAGTCCTTTTCCTCTTCGGGGATGCAGTGCCGAAGGATGGCGTCGCAGACCATCTCAGGGTAGTACGGCTCGTCTCCCATCAGCAGATAGACAGGGCTGAAGCGGCCCTCCCGCACATCTGAAAGGATTTTCGCACATTGTGCGTCGATATTGACAGAACTCTTGGCCATGGCAATACAAAAATACGCAAAAAACTTCGTACATTTGTCCTAATGCAAACACAAATCCAAATAATATCATGAAGCGAATGATTACCCTGCTGGCGGGCGCCATGCTGCTCGTCTGTGCATCCCTCTCCGCGCAGGATGCAACCGTCCGTGTCCACGACGCCGGCTCCGGCGTCACCATCCCGGCCGAGATCTACGGCCAGTTCTCCGAGCACCTCGGGCGCTGCATCTACGGCGGCCTGTGGGTCGGCAAGGACTCCAAGGTTCCCAATATCGAGGGCTACCGCAAGGATGTCTTCGAGGCACTCAAGGCGCTGAAGGTTCCCGTGATGCGCTGGCCGGGCGGCTGCTTCGCCGACGACTATCACTGGATGGACGGCATCGGCCCGCAGGAGAAGCGCGGCTACATGACCAACAACTCCTGGGGCGGGACGCTCGAGGACAACAGTTTCGGCACCCACGAGTTCCTCAATCTCTGCGAGATGCTCGGGATTGAGCCGTATATCAGCGGCAACGTGGGCAGCGGCAGCGTCGAGGAGATGGCCAAGTGGGTCGAGTACATGACTTCCGATGCCAAGACCCCGATGGCCGACCTGCGCCGGGCCAACGGCCGCGAGGAGCCCTGGAAGGTCAAGTATTTCGGTATCGGCAACGAAGCCTGGGGCTGCGGCGGCAACATGACGCCGGAGTACTACAGCGACCTCTTCCGCCGCTACGGCACCTACCTGCGAAACTACAGCGGCAACCGCCTGTTCAAGATCGCCAGCGGTGCCTCCGACTATGACTACAACTGGACCCGCGTGCTGATGCAGAATCTGGTAAGCAAGGGGATGAACGGCATCTCCCTGCACTACTATACCGTGACCGGCTGGAACGGAAGCAAGGGCTCCGCCACCAAGTTCACGGACAAGGACTACTACTGGTTCCTCTCAAAGACGATCGAGATCGAGGACGTGCTGAAGAAGCATATCGAAATCATGGACGAGTTGGACCGCTCCGGCCGTGTGGCGCTGCTGCTCGACGAGTGGGGTACCTGGTTCGACGTGGAGCCCGGCACCAACCCCGGACACCTCTATCAGCAGAATACCATGCGTGATGCCATCGTGGCCGCGCTCAACTTCGATATTTTCCACAAGTATACCCGCCGCCTGAAGATGGCGAACATCGCGCAGGTGGTCAACGTGCTCCAGTCGATGATCCTGACCGACGAGACCCGGATGGTCCTCACCCCGACCTACCACGTCTTCGAGATGTACAACGTCCACCAGAACGCCGAGTTCATCGAATCCGAGGTGATGACCCCGCACATCAAGACCGACCGCAAGCTCTCCGTCCCGGAGGTGGATGCCACTGTGTCCCGCAAGGACGGCGAAATGCACATCTCCCTGGTCAATACGGACCTGAAGCAGGCCAAGAAGGTGCTCGTCTCCTTTGACGAAGCCGGCGTGAAGAACATCCTTTCCGCCCGTGTGCTGACATCCAAGGATGTCCGGGACTACAACGACTTCGACAAGCCCGAGGTCGTCAAGCCCGCGGCGTTCAAGGACTACAAGATCACCAAGGCCGGCCTGGAAGTGACCCTGCCTCCGTGCTCGGTCGTGGCCATCGCTGCCAAATAAGATGACATATGGCTATCATTGAATGTAAGAACGTCTGCAAGAATTTCGGGGAGAAGGTGGCGCTTGACCACGTCAGCCTCGAGATTCCGGAAGGAAAGATTTTCGGCTTGCTCGGCCCCAACGGCGCCGGCAAGACGACACTGATCCGCATTATCAACCGCATCACCATCCCGAACGGAGGCGAAGTGCTCTTCAACGGCCGTCCCATCACGCAGTCGGATGTGGAAAAGATCGGCTATATGCCCGAAGAGCGCGGCCTATACCGCAAGATGAAGGTGGGCGACCAGGCGATGTACCTTGCCCAACTTAAGGGCATGTCCGCCCGCGACGCCCAGAAGGCCCTCAAGGACTGGTTCGTCCGCTTCGAGATCCAGAGCTGGTGGGACAAGAAGGTGGAGGAACTCTCCAAGGGTATGGCCCAGAAGCTCCAGTTCATCACCACCGTGGTCCACAAGCCCTCGCTGATGATCCTTGACGAGCCTTTCTCCGGTTTCGACCCGGTCAACGCCGAGATCATCCGCCAGGAAATCCTGCGGCTCAAGGAAGAGGGCGCGACCATCATCCTCTCCACGCACAACATGGAGTCCGTGGAGGAGCTCTGTGACGACATCGCCCTCATCAACAAGGCCCGGCTGGTGATCACCGGCGGCGTGGAGGAAATCCGCCGCAAATACGGCAACAACAACGTCGAGCTGGTATGGACCGACGCGGATGGCCGCCACACGGAGGTCCTTCCGCGCGAGACCGACGGCGCCTCGACCCTGCGGATGTACCTCGACAAGGAGGGCGTGCAGATCAACTCCTACAAGGAGCTGATGCCGCGCATGAATGACATCTTTATCAAACTTGTAACGGAAGGGGAGGAGTAGCCATGAATTGGAAAACAACAGGCATAATCATCAGCCGTGAATACCTTAACAAGGTCAAGAAGAAAAGTTTCATCTGGACGACGCTCCTCGTTCCCATCCTGATCGCCGGCCTGACCATCGGCCTGATGGTGGTCATGATGAATACCAAGGAGAAGACCAAGACCATCGCCGTGGTGGACGAATCCGGCATCGTCGTACCGTACATGACGGACACCGAGACCATCCACTACCAGGTCCTGGAAGGTATCCCGGTAGACAGCGTCAAGGTCAGGCTCGCAGACATGGGCTTTGACGGCGTACTATCCATCGGAGCCCTGGACGAGGCCGAGAAGACGGTCCCGGCAGACCTCTTCTCACCGAAACCATTCGGTATGGAATTGGTGGACAACATCAACGCGCGTATCAACCGCGCCGTTGAGGACTACCGCATCGCTTCCTATAATATCGAGGGCCTGGACCAGATCCTCAAGGACGTCAAGGCCAATGTGCGCCTGCGCTCTTATACCATTTCCGACAGCGGCGAGGAGAAGATCTCCGAAGCCGGTGTCTATTCCATCCTCTCGATGATCCTTGGCATCTTCCTGTTCATGTTCATCACGCTCTTCGGCGGCATGGTCATGAGTTCGGTGATCGAAGAGAAGTCCAGCCGTGTCGTTGAGGTGCTCGTCAGCTCCGTCAAGGCGACCGAACTGATGTTTGGCAAGATCATCGGCATCGCCCTGGTGGCCCTGACGCAGTTCCTGCTCTGGATCGTACTCTCCGTTGCGATCATCAGCATCGGCGGCGCCGTGATCGGCTTTGACAAACTGAAGGGTGCGAATCCCACGGAGATGGTCAGTTCCATGGGCGGTGTGGATGCCGAACAGCTGGAAGCCGCCACGGCGCAGATGACGGAGGAGAGTGGCATCGCCACCGTGATGGGCACGCTCACCAACCTGCCCTGGGGCCAGCTTATCGGCCTGTTCCTGGTCTACTTCATCTTCGGATACCTGCTGTATGCCTCGATGTTCGCCGCCATCGGCTCCGCCGTGGAGAACGAGGGCGACACCCAGCAGCTGCAGCTGCCGCTGACGATTCCGCTGATGCTTGCCTATTTCATCGCGCTCTACGCTTTCCGTGCGCCGGACAGCCAGATCGCTTTCTGGGGCTCGATCATCCCGTTCACATCTCCGATCGTGATGATCTCGCGCTTGCCGTTCGGGGTGCCGGCCTGGGAGATTATCCTGTCCATCGTCCTGTTGGTCGCAACGTTCGTGGTCCTGGCCTGGGTGTCCGCCAAGATCTACAAGGTGGGCATCCTGATGTTCGGCAAGAAATCTACATGGAAAGACCTTTGGAAATGGTTAAAGCAAAACTGATCGTCCTCGCTGCCGCGGCTCTTGCCGTCTGCTCCTGCCAGTACCGGATGGAATGGCAGAAATACCGGATGGACGGACATCGCACCGGCGTGACCGCTCCCACGGCTGACAATGTCCCCCAGGCCCTGGGTACGGTTTCCGGAGATGTCTATACCGCTCCCAATGGCACGACCTTCCAGAAGGGGAGTGCCACCTATGCTGCCGCGGCGGACCTGATCGCCGTGCAGCCGCGGATGGCTGCCCTCAAGGAAGTGATCGGCCGGACCACGCGCGAGATGGACGCCCACGCCCCGGAGAGCGAGCTCTCCAACTGGCTGATCGACCGCCTGATGGAAGAGACGGCCCGTCTCACCCGTCGCAAGATCGATGTGGGGATCTCCAATTTCGGAGGTATCCGCGTGGACCTGCCCAAGGGAGATGTCCTGATGGACGACCTCGTGTCGATGTTCCCGTTCCGCAATTACCTGACCTACGTCGCCCTCAAGGGCACGGACCTGCAGGCCATCTTCGATTATATGGCCAAGACACGTCCCCAGGTGCTCGGCGGTGTGAAGTTCGTGGTCACCGACCACCACATCGATACCCTGCTCGTGGGCGGCAAGCCGATCGATCCCAAGCGGACCTACGGTGTGGCCACGATCGACTTCCTGTTGGATGGCGGCGACGGACTGACCGTTGCGAAGAATGCCAAGGAACTCATCATCACGGACGAACTGATCATTGACGCGATGCTGCCCTATGCCCGCAGCTACGCGGCTGAGGACAAGCCGATCGAGTATTTCACGGACGGACGCGTTGTCGTCCACAGAACGAAGGAGGACAAGCAATGAGAAGGACGCTGTTGTTTGCGCTCGCCGCGGCCGCCATGGCCGTCTGCGCCTGCCAGCCCCGGCTGGTCATCCTGCACACCAACGACACCCACAGCCATTTCGAGCCGCTTCGCGGCGGTGATGATGCCGGCGCGGGCGGAGTCATTGAGCGTGCCGCCTTCGTGGATTCCGTCCGTGCGGCACACGGTGCCGACCGGGTCCTGCTCCTGCATGCCGGAGACTTCGGACAGGGGACTTCCTACTTCACGGAGCTCAAGGGCGTCCTGGAGCCGACCATGATCAATGACCTGGCCTATGACTGTGTGGCTCTGGGCAACCATGAGTTCGACAACGGTATCGAGGACCTCACCGAGCGTCTCAAGATGGTCCGTTCCGACACCAAGTTCGTCTGCGCCAACGTCGACCTGTCGCCCTTCGAACTGGGCGAGTATGTCAAGCCCTACGCCATCGTGAACCGCGCCCGGATGAAGATCGGCATCATCGGCCTCGAATCCGACCTTTCGACGAACGTCAGCAAGACCATCTCCTCGCGCATGCAGCAGCTCGACAGCGTGGAGGAGACCAAGCGCTGGGCGGACTACCTGCACAATACGGAGAAATGCGACATGATCATCCTCCTGTCGCATTTGGGTTATGACGAAGACCAGAAGCTGATCCCGCAGAGCCGCTGGATCGACCTGGTCGTCGGCGGCCATACCCATACGTTCGTGGACGGTTTCGTCTATGTCAAGGACGCTGACGGCAAGGATGTGCCGGTCATTACGGACGGGTGCTGGGGCCTCGAGATGGGCCAGGTCACCGTTCGGTAAGGGACTTGCGCCGGATGTTGAAAATCCTGGTATTGGTCCGGTAGAAGCGGATGTCGAAGCACGCACAGTCGTCGTGCCCGTATCTGCCCCTCCTGTGACCTGTGATGAAGGCCGGATCGAATCCGGCCTTCTCCAGTTCCGTCAGGGCGGCGGAACTCTTGTGCTCCACGAGCAGACCGTCCAGGATCTGGTAGTTACGGGCGAGGATCGTGACGATCTCTGACCGGTATTTCCGCCGTTGCTGCAGGATGCGGTTGTGCCACCGGTTCTTGCAAGCCACGCCGCAGAACTGCTTGTCCTTCCGCCCGTAGAAGGTCTGCCCGCATACCGGACAGACCTTTTCTTCATTCGCTTGTTTCTGGTTCATCTTTCGTGTTTTCCCAAAGATTGTCTTTCGGGGCCGCAAATGCAAGGAACCGAAAAAAAAGTACGCGTGATTTTGTGAATCTTTTCCGACCCGTTCTTTTTTTAGGACGGGTTGTTTTTTTCTTGCATGCCAGGAATTGTCCCCTGCAGATGTTGTTTTTCATGGTTACGGGTGAAAGAAACAGGCTAAACGGATAAGAATCGTCAAAACCTGCACCCGGCGGTCCCGGACCGGTGCCGGATCCGGGGATTTCTCGATTCCTTTGCATCCGGGATCCGGACCGCGCGGCCGGACTCCCGCACAACCTTTAAACAACAACTACATGGAACAACTGAACAGAATCGAATTGCGCGGGGTCGTCGGTGGCGTCCGCCTCCAGAATTTTGACGACAACCGCATGGCCAGGATCAACCTGGCGACCAACTATGCCTACAAAGACCGCGAAGGGACGGCCGTCATCGACACCTCCTGGCACAATGTCGTTGCCTGGGAGGGACGGAACATCCACGGTCTCGAACGGATCGGCAAGGGCACCAAACTCTATGTCACCGGAAGGGTGCGGTACCAGAAATATACAGGCACGGACGGGGTGGACCGGATCGCGACGGATATCCTGGCCAACCGCGTGGAGATCATCGATGACCCGGAGCAGATGTCGTATGAGATGTAGACCGGATCATCCGGGAGCAAGGGACGGAGCCGGCGCAAGCCTCACTCCTGCGGCTCCGTCCCGGACTCCCTTGCGCCGCTGGCTGTCCCTGTGCCTGCTGCTGTACAGCGTCTGCGGGACATGGGCGCAGGTCCGCGCTCCCGAGAACCGAGCCCGCTTCGCCCTGTCACAGAACGTGGCAGATTACCTGTTCCTGGGCACGCTCAATGCCGGGTTGCAGTATTCCGTGCATCGCGCCTGGACGCTCCAGGCGGGGACACGCTACAACAACTGGACGTGGCACGAGGGCGAGGAAGACCAGTTCGAGTGGCGCCAGCAGACCTACTATGCCGGCGTCCGCTGGTGGCCCTGGTACACCTATTCCGGATGGTGGGCCGGCGCCCGGCTCCAGTACAAGGAGTACAACCACGGCGGTCTCCTCCTGCGCATGGCGGAGGAGGGGGATGCCGCCGGGCTTGCACTCGGGGCCGGGTATGCCATCCACATCAACCATTGGCTGAATGCCGAATTCGGCATGTACGGATGGGGCGGGACGGCCCGCTATGTCATCTATGACTGTCCGCATTGCGGCAAGCGAATCCGGGAAGGGACCAAGACCTTCTTGCTGCCGGACGAGGTCCTTCTCTCCCTGCAATTCATCTTCTGACATGGGCGGACGCATTTCTTTTGCACTTCTGCTGGCTGCCGCCCTGCTGGGCGCGCTGGCTGTCGGTTGCAGCACGCAGCGCAAGGCGCGGACGGTGCGCGAGCAGCACATGACCGCCTCGCTCCAGCTGCCCCGCCAGGCCGACTTCCTGCCGGAATTCAAGGAGGTCCGGACCCAGGCCCGGGATACGCTACGCGTGACGGACCTCGACGGCCGCGAGATGATCCTGATGAAAGCCGTCCGGGACGAGTCGAGCGGCGAGATGGTGGCGGCAGAGACGCTTGATGCCGCCATGGTCACTGCCCGGTTCCGCAATATCGCCGAGCGACACGGCAAGATCGACCTGGAGTTCCAGGTGGTCGTGCCTCAGGAAATGCAGGATTCACGCTGGCAGCTCCGCCTGCATCCCGACATGTTCGTGCTGCAGGACAGCGTCCGGCTCGACGACGTGGTAATCACGGGTGCGGACTACCGTCGTGCCCAACTGCGTGGCTACCAGCAGTATGAGAAGTTCCTCTCCCGGATCATCGAGGACAGCATGGCCTTCGTGGACAGGCGCAATCTCGAGATCTTCATCGAACGCAACATCCCGCAGGTCTACGCCCTCAAGAACGACACCACCTATGTGTCCGACGAGGTGTTCGCTTCCTATTTCGGTGTGACCGAACAGGAGGCGGTCGACCATTATACCAACAAGTTCCGCTGGCGGCGCAACGAGCGGCGTAAGGCCAACCGGATGCGCATGTTCAACCGCTATGTCAAGGTGCCGCTCGTCACGGACGGTATCCGTCTGGACACCGTGATTCGTGCCGGCGACGGTACTTTTATCTACAACTACGTGCAGACGATCAACATCCGGCCCAAACTGCGCAAGGTAGATATCGTCCTGTCGGGCGAGATCTATGAGCAGGAACGGCAGGTCTATACCGTTCCGCGCAGTGACACGCTGACCTTCTACATCTCTTCCGTTTCGGCATTCGTGGACGGGACCGAACGCTACAAGACCGCGGTTATCTCCCGGAATGTCGAGGCCAACACCGCCTGCAACATCGATTTCCGGACGGGCCGCGCCGACATCGACGAGCGGCTCGGGAACAATGCCCGTGAAATCTCTTTTATCAAAGAAAACCTCCGGAACCTGCTGCTGAACGAGACTTACGAGTTGGACAGCGTCACCATCGCGGCATCCGCCTCACCCGAGGGTTCCCTGGCGTCCAACAATGCCCTGACCCTGCGGCGTTCGAAGGCGGCGTCGGATTACTTCCGCCGGTACATCGCGTTTGTGCGCGATTCCGTCCGCCGTGAGGACGGTGCGTTCATCACCGTCGGGGACGACCTCTCCGAAGGAACGGTCCGCGGCTCCGGCCGCGCCCGGCGCGACATCCCGTTCCTGTCCCGCCCCGGCGGGGAGGACTGGGCGCAGCTGGATGCACTCGTGGCTGCGGACGACTACCTTTCGGACGAACAGAAGGCCCGTTATGCGGAATTCTCTTCCCTTGCAGACCCGGATGCCCGCGAGAAGCGGATGCGCGCGGAGAGCTGGTACCGCCATGTGCTGGATACGCATTATCCGCGTCTGCGTACCGTGCGCTTCTCCTTCTCCATGCACCGCAAGGGGATGGTCAAGGACACCGTCCACACCACAGAACTCGACACCGTCTACATGAAGGGCGTACAGGCTATCCGGGACCATGACTACCAGGCCGCCCTGGCATTCCTCGCGCCCTACCATGACTACAACACTGCTGTCGCCTACGTGGCCCTGGACCGCAACGCCTCCGCGATGGAGATCCTGGAGCCGCTGCCGCGCACGGCGACCGTCGACTACATGCTCGCCATCCTGTATGCCCGTCAGGGCGACGACCAGCGGGCGGTGCAGCACTACCTGGACGCCTGTGCCCGGGAGCGCAGTTTTGTCAGCCGGGGCAACCTCGACCCGGAGATCGCCACCCTCATCCGGCGCTATGCGCTGAACAAAGATCCTGATGAGGAGAATATGGGGGATTTATGATTTAAAATATTGAAAATGAAACGATTATCTTTTGTCTTATTCCTTGCGGTCCTTTTGACCGCAGCCTGTGGTAAAACGCCGGGCCCGGAAGAGTCCGTGCCTGAAGGGGAACTGACCGTCAAACTGACGGGATTGTGGGACTCGGCCACCACCAAGGCTACACCCGGCAGTGCCGGCGAAAACAAACTGAACAATCTGACGCTGTATGTGTTTGATGCGGCTGGGATGCTGGATGCTTCACATACATGCACAGATGCCGAGATTGCCGCCAGACAGGCTACGGTCCGGTCCAAGACGGGCCAGAAAACCCTCTGCGCCGTCGCCAACATGAGCGCGGCGATGCAGGCGGAAGCCGATGCGAAATACCGGCTCGCCGACCTGGACGGTGTCCCGTATGGCCTGGCTGACAACGGTCCCACCAGTCTGGTGATGCGTGGTGTGACGACGGGTGTGTCCGTGAGCTCCGGTTCGGTGGCCAGCACGACGGTGGAGCTGTCCCGCGGCGTGTCCCGGATCTCGCTGGAGCGCGTCGAGAACAAGCTGCCGGCACCGTTCGGCGCAGTGACGCTCCGCCACGCCTTCTTATGCAATGTGGTCGGAAACCAGAACCTCGGAGGCGTTGCGGATGCCGATCCCGGGAAATACATCAACCGTGAGGCGACCCGCGGCCATGTCCGTAACCAGGTGATCGGTGTCGGGAATGTGGAAGCGGAGTGCAAAGACTTGACTTTCAAGACACTGGGAAACCAGGAAGTGGCTAATGGCGACGCCCGGTCCTTCCAGAACGTCTTCTTCTACGCGTTCCCGAATCCGCTCACTACACCGAACAACGGCTTCCATGAAACGTTCACCCCGACGGCCACGGTCTTGATGGTCGTCGTGACGGTAAAAGGAACGGATTACTATTATCCCGTTCCGCTCAGGAACGGTCTCCTGGCCAATACCGAATACAAGGTCAGCCTGACCCTGGCCGGCCTGGGCAACACCGAAGATGATCCTTTCGCCCGGATCGACAAAGGGGACCTGAAAGCGACGATCTCCGTCAGCCCCTGGAGTGACGGAACTCCGATTTCTGAAACCATCTGACAAACTTGCGACATGAAAACAAATCTGAAACTGACGCTCGCGTCGGCGCTCTGCCTGGCGCTTCTGGCCGCTTCCTGCGGGAAATCCGGCCCTGATCCTTCTGCGCAGTCTCCCGCCGGAGACGGCGTTGTCTCCCTGACGGTCCGCCTGGGCCAGCCCGCCACCAAGGTGGCCGCCCAGGCCACGGCGAATGAAAAGATGATCCGGAACGTGCAGGTGTTCGTCTTCCGCGCCGGGTCCGGTACCGATGCCGGCAGCCTGGAGATTGCCGCCTCTGCCGGGTTCGATACCGAACTGGATGTCTCATCGGGCAGTTATAATGGGTTGACCCTGAAATGCTCGACCGGAGACCGGGAGATCTGGGCCGTAGTCAATGACTCCCGGGACAGGACCGCCGGGGCGGATGCCGTATCCTCCCGTGACGAGCTGCTCGCCCAGACCCACCAGCTGTCCGCATCCCGCAAGGACAAGCTGCTGATGGCGGGCAGCAGCGGGGTTCTCCGCCTTCGGGAAGGGAAAGAGGAGATATCCGTGGATGTCCGCCGCCTGGCGGCTTCCGTCGTCCTCGAATCCGTCAAGAACGATTTCAGCTCGCCTGCGTACCGGAAGGCGGGTGTATTCCGGGTGGAAGACTGTTACCTGATCAATGTCCCCGGGCAGGTCAATCTCGGCGGAACGAGCGAGCCGGCGGCGCTTCCCGAGGAAGCCTGGCTGGCGAAGCGCGCCGCGGAGAAGGCAGCGTGCGAAGCTGGGGTCATCTACGACAAGGTGGAGCCGAAACTGGTCGAATACGGCCAGTCGGACAGCACGCCACACACGTTCTACAGCTATCCGAACAGCTGTGCTGCCAGCGAGGATGCGACCTGGTTCCCGCGGGCGACGCTGCTCGTACTCGAGGCATCGCTGTACAACGGCAGGGACTGGACGAAGTACTACTATCCTGTCGTCCTTGCCGGCGGGCTGGCTCCCAACAAACGCTACCAGGTCGGGCTGACCATCCACCGGCCGGGCTCCCTGGATCCGAACATTCCCGTCCGTTTCGACGACGTGACCCCGGTGATCCGGGTCAGCGACTGGGATACCGGCGAACGCTATGACCAGGAAATCTGACGGCGGAGATGGACGTGTGGAGAATGATGGGGGGATTGATGGCCGTTGCTGCCCTGCTCTGTCCGGTCTCCTGCTCAGTCAAGGAGGACCGGACGGGATGCCCGGTCTATGTCACGGTCCTGACGGACCAATTCCTGCAACAGGGGCAGGATGAGGGAGTGGTTTCCTTTGCGGCCGAGCATCCGCTCCACCGGGAGCAGATCCTTTTTCTGCGCTACGTCCGGCAAGGGTACGAGCAGGCCTGTCCGCGGGATTTCGCGCGCGTGTCCGTCCTTTCAGGACTGGACCAGGGCGAACTCGGCGGACAGGCCCTGACCTTTCCGCCCGGCCGGCAGGCTGACCTGGTCTGGGCCTATGCGACCTCTTTCTCGGCCTGGGCCGACACGTACGTCGTGGATGCGGAACCGCACAAGCAGTATTGCCTGATCCGCTTCCTGTTCGACGGGAGTCCGACGGCGCCGGCCGATTATCCCTGGCATTTCCGCCTTCTGGCAGACTGTTCCGGCCTGGACCTTTATACGCTGCAAGCGATTCCGGGCACCTATTCGTCCGTCGTCGAACCGAATGCGGTCGGGGAGTGGTACGGGGTGCTGCCGCGCCAGCAAGGTAATACCATGAAGCTGGAGGTGTTCCTGCCGGATGCCCAGAACCCTGCCGGAGGCAGCACGGAATACGTCATCGACCTCGGCGCCGCTTTCGAGAAGCAAGGTTACGACTGGCATGCGGAGGACCTCCGGGACATCGAAATCCAGGTGGGTTTCGCGCAGGTCGGCGTGACCCTGACCGTCCGGGAATGGGAACATGACGACCAGTATCATGAAGTGGAGATTTAATGCATAATTCAATGAGAATCAGTAGAATAAAAACAAAGATACTGCTTTTCGCATCCGCCTGCCTGTTAGGGTCGGGTTGCGAACCGGAGCCGGTCCAGACCCGTTTCCTGACGCCGGAGGAGTCCGGCACCGTGGCGTGGGCAGACTTGACGCTGACCCTTTCCGCCGGGCAAGGGTCCGGCGGGACCAAGGCTTCGCTGCTCAAGGATGTCGAACAGAAAGGTTCGGGTGCCCTGGTCCTGGTCTTCCGCACGGAGACGCAGCAACTGGATTCCTACCGTTTCTTCACGCAGGAGGAGATCCGGGACCAGGACCGCGTGCCGCTGAAACTGCGCGTGCCGCTGGCACACTGTGATTTCTATATCCTGGGCAACCTCAACGCCGTCCATAAGACGCAGCAGAGCCGCTTCGTGAACCTGATGGAGGCACTCGGCGATAGTTTTCCCGTGAACGAAGCGGCGCTGGAATCCTTAGTATACTGGCTTGACGGGGGAGACTTGAACGGCGACTGGCGGCGTGAACGTTTTGAGGAAGTGGCTGTCTGCGGCATCCCCTATATGCATGTGAAAAAGAATGTCGATACGGCAGGGCAGATTGCGCAGGGGCAGGGGATTCCGGGTTCGGACCAGTGCCGCCGGCTGTTCAGCAAGGTCACGGTGCGCATCGACCACGCTGCCTTTGACGGAGGCGGTGCGGATCCCGGTATCTTCGTCAACTCCCGCCTGTATCTGCGCCAGGCCAACGCCCGTCTGCAGCCGTTCTCCGAAACTCCGCAGAAGGCTGGCGCTCCTGAGGATATACTGCCCCAGAGTGATTATGATTCCGAGATGGCTCCGTCTAACGCCTCGGTCACGACCTTCAGTTTCTATGTGCCTGAAAACATGCAGGGAACCTTGTTGCCGGGTAACACAGACAGCCGGAAGAAAACCCCGGATGAACTGACCCGGCAGGGCCTCGAAGCACGCGCAGCTTTCCTGACTTATGTGGAGTTTCAGGGACATCTTGATCGGGGGGCAGGCGGGTATGGAGGCGACGTGACCTACCGCTTCTATCTGGGGGAGAACAATTGCTCCAATTTCGACCTTGCCCGCGGGCGGGAATATGAGATTTCCCTGACTTTCCGGGTCGGAAGCCTGTTTGAGCCGGACTGGAAGGTGGAGCCGGTCAATTGGGATGACAGTCGCCTGTTCTGCCTGACGGGCGATCCCGGTTTTGCGGACCGCCTGCCGGAAGGCCGGATCCTTGCGGTGCGGGCGAACCGTCCCGGGGCTTTGTATGTCTACATGAACCCGGGCGGTGTGCTCGGCGCACGCAATGCGCTGCTGGGCAGGGACGCCCTGACGGGGCCTTCTTTCGTGCCGCAGTCGCTCGCCGACTGCGCCTGGTACGGGAGTTTCCTGACTCCGGGTTCGGCAGATTCTGCCTGGCTCGCGGAGCGGGGGATCGTCCCGACTTGGAATCCGGCCAACGGCCGGCTGGATTTCACGGTCACGGACCGTTCCCGCCTGGCCGGGCATGTCGGAGAATCCCGTACGCTCACGCTGACGCTGTTTCCCAACGGGACCAGTACTGCCTTTACACTCCGGCTCCTGCCGGATATCATGGTCTCGGTGGCTGACGGCCTCTCCTTGACGGATGAATTCTACCTCGGCCAGAAGCGGACCGTGACGGTCAGCGGTTTTGTGGAGGGAGACGATATCCGGTATGCCGCCGACCAGGACGGTTGCGGCCGGACGACAGGCGCAGCGCATACGCAGAATGTCCAGTGGAAGAGTTCTCCGGATGCCTCGGCCGCTTTCCCGTCCTGTGCGGTGGATGCCGGCGGCCATGTGGTGCTCAGTGTCTCTGATCCGGCCTATGCCTCGCAGCGCTGTTCCGGTTCGCTGGACATCTATGCCTTCTATCCCAATCGCTTCCAGCCCTCACACAGCGGCTGGACCTCCCGCAACGGGAAGGTCATCTTCTTTTCGAAGGACCTCCTCAACGACACCGTCGAAGTCCCTCTCCGCATCAGCGAACCCCGGTTGCATACCGGCGTTTCGGAGGTCCATCTGCCTATCGATGGTAACGAAGTTTATACGGACTTTGGCTATTGGACGTTTGATGATTCGGCGCGCTTGCCGGCCTCGTCTTTCGATGTGTTCCTGCTGCAGACACGGCTCGGGGTTGTTCTGCGATCCATTTCGGGTGCGTCCTATAACGCATGGGCATCATGTTTCGCAATGGATCCTGCCACGGGACTGATATACGTCAAGGCGACGACAAGCAGCGAAGGAAACCTGGAGGACCGAACTTACGGTCATACCAATGGCTCGTATAATACGGGGCTGGGCCGATGGCAATTATATCCTGAGGTGCTGACGGACTTATACGGGAATTCACCGGGTTTTGACATCCGCGTGACAAAACTGATTCTCCACAATGTGAAAAACGGACTGTGGACCCAGAAAGAAGGGAACAGCGTCGGAGTCAGCGGCATTCCGATCATGTCGGGCTACTATGCTACGAACAGTATAGGCGGCGAACAACAGTTGACGGATAATACGACCTTTAGCGTAAGTGCCGATTACTTCTTTTTTCATGGAGATTTGTCGCGAATCGAATGGCGCCGCGACGGAGATGCTACCTCGTACACTTGTTATCAGACCCCGAACGAGACTGTCTATCCAGTGATCGATTACCTCGTGGAAACTGACGATACAGGTTCCGGCGGGACTTTTTCCTGGGTTTATGATGAGTCACATCAAGTCATGCGCTCTTCCTCCGGGGAGCCGGTCCCGGGCGGGTTAATCGTCCCTTTCGGCCGGCAGTACATAACGGCCACCTATAAGAACAAATGGGATGGCCGGACTTTCCGGGTGCAAGCAGACTTCAATCTGACCTATCCGGTTTTCAATGCCAGTATATTGGTCGTCGCCCGTCCCGGTGCAGTCAATGCTTCCGTATACCTGATGCCCCAGAAGATCATCAAGTACCTTAAACTGATGGGACCGGATGTCAATACGAATGCCCGACATTGGATGATGATGCTGTTTAACCGGTCGGATTGGATGAATTCTGTACAATTCAACAATTGCTATCAATCACAAAGTGGGTCAAACTATTATCGCAGCCCAGGGATAACAATGGTTAACCCACGAAAAGACTATGATATTAAATACTTGTGGTATTATTTATATGGTAATGATAACGTTTCTGCATGGACAAAAGAAGCAATAGATTTACTATGTATACCTAGTGGAAGGAGACCTATGGCATCCACTGTTGCACAGTCGGCGATGATCCAAGGCTACAACTCAGATTATTTCACTACGCTCTCCAATTCTGCCAGTTATGTCCAGGGAATCTGGTGGACCAAACCGGAGGATTTTTAAAGTTCCCCAATAGCTGTCTTTTTTAATTTGCTGACTTCTATCAAGTTACTCAAATCAACCGGCTGAAAATGAAGCCGGTTGATTTGTGTAAATCACGCTGAATGAACCCATTGCAAAAAACATCAGTTTCCCAAAAAGGTGAGAGAGGGAATGAATAGCTCCTTTATTCTTGGACAAACATGATTCTGCAAATGGATCGAGAGATTAATAGCCGGTTTCAATACTCCGGTTCTGAGACCACCAGATGTTGTCAAATAAAGAATTCGAGAACGCTATAAAGATTTGATAGACTCTATTGTAGACATACATGTTCCGTGTAGGAGATAATGCCATTTCGCCTTCACCAAAGGAAAGCATATAACCTTGCCCGAAGGCCATTGGCCATACCCAAACGTAGCGCTCGCGAAGGTCTTGGGGACGAAGAGCGTATTTCGAATCGTCATAATAGATTTGCGGCATTTTGTAATATGACGGACTCCATGAATCATCTGGATGAAATCCGGGGTCATAAGAATGGAACCAGCTGAAATCGGGATTGTGCCATATATTCTCTTCATGGAGGTTCCATGTTTTAAGCCAGACATGAGGGGGCACATTTTCGTGGATAGCGCCATGGTCGAGTAGACCAATACTGTCAAAGGCAAGATGAAGAACGCCGATATTCGCATTTAGAGGAATGGGCCCGATGATGTCAAGGTCCACATGCTTCGTGTAGTCCTCACGGATGTAACCACTGAATTCCTTGACTACTTTTGGGTACTCGGCGATTTGCGCGGGGATTCCGGAGGGGAGGGCATAATCAAAGCCGGAGAACAGGATACGTTCTTCGCCGTCCAGGCGGACCTTGATGCCTCCCAGGGGGATTTCGGCGCGGGAGGTGACGGTGAAGCGGATTTCGAGGCGGGAAAGTCCGTCGCCGTTCCAGAGGGTGATCTCGGAGCGTCCTTCGGCGACGCGCTCGAGGTGGTAGATGCGTCGGTTGCGCGTGTCGGGGACGATGTCGATACTTCTGGTTGAGGATGCGGCGTTGACGCCCTCGAACGCCGGGTCGTCCGAGCTGACTTCCAGGACCAGGGCATTGTCCGGGGCGATGTTGAGCTGCATCGTGTCGAGTTTCTGGCGGCCGAACCAGAAGTGGCCGTCGTGCCAGATCCCTTCGAAGATGTAGGCGGAGTCCGGATGGAAGCCCCGTTCGTGGTCGAGCACGCGCAAGGTGAATGCGGCGGACGGCAGGTCTGCGACTGGCGGGTTGTTGCGGTTGGGGCCGTCGGGGCGGCACTTGTTACAAGCGGGAAAGAGGATGGCGGCGAAGGACAGGAGCAAGGCCGCAGCGGGCAAAGAGTAAATGTTTTTCATCAGTCATTCAGTTTACACAAAGATAAAACACCGGAACTGCATCTGCAAGGGGGACGTTCCGGACTTCGTCCGATTTGTCATCACAAGTGCGTCGGTTTGGATATTTGTTTATTTGGCAGTATATTTGCAGCGCAAAACAAAGCAACCATAATTTTTTTTGTTATGAAAAAAATCTTTACTCTTATTGCAGCATCCATGATGCTCTTTGGTGTGAACGCTATGGGTCAGGCCTCCATCGGCGCTGGTTATCTTTCTTCCGTCGAGACCGTCAAGGCAGGCAACTCATCTACCGAGCGTACTCCACTGAATGGTTTCTATGTGGGTATGGGCTACACGATTCCTCTCGCCGGCGCCCTCAACTTCACCCCGGGTGTCTATTTCGGCATGGCTTCCAAGAGCAACGCTACCTCTATCTTCGGCCTCAAGCTCGAGGGTAAGCAGACGGACAGCTTCATCAACATCCCTCTGCACTTCAGCTTCGACGCTGACCTGGGCAGCAACCTCGGATTCTTCGTCTATGCAGGCCCGAGCGCATCCATTGCTGTTTCTTCCAAGATCACTTCCGGCAGCACGACCTACGATCGTCTGGCTGACAACGACAGCCTCAATCGTTTCGATGTGATGCTGGGTGGCGGCGTCGGCCTCAAGTTCAATGACATGGTCCGCTTCCAGATTGGTTACGACTTCGGTATGCTCAACCGCTACAACTCCAACAACTACACGGTCAAGCGCAACCAGCTCACCGCCGGTGTCGCATTCCTCTTCTAGTTTGAGACGTTTGTAGAAAACAATGACCGGCCGCTCATCGCGGCCGGTTTTTTTGTGCCCGCCAGACTTTGAATTCCCCTGAAAAACACTATATTTGCAAACCTTATATGAAATTGTCCGGAACCTGCAAGAATGTGCTGATGGCGGTGTTTACCGTGCTGCTGTCGCTGGGCTATGTCAGTTCGACCATGTGCTGGCATTCTCACGTTGTCGGCGGGCAGGTTATCGTCCACTCCCATCTTTTTGGAAGGTGCCATGCCAATCCGAATACGGACGGCGGGCACACGGCCGGGCAGTTACAGACCATCCAGGAAGCCAACGACCTGACATTCACGGACGTCGTCATCCCCGAATTCCATATCGAGCGGATCGAGGTCCTGACCGATATCTTCTTTACGCCGCCGGTCTGCGCCCAGCAGAAGCCGGTCCTGCCCGCACGTTCACTGCGTGCGCCCCCTGTTTCGCTGTGTATCCCCGCCTGAACCAGATTCTTCAGTTACACCGCAAAACAGTAAAACACAAGCATGAATAAATATTTCGCTGCACTGGCAATCGCCTTGCCGGTGCTCGCAGGATGCCGTCAAGGCGAAGCCGTGTCCGCAGGGAAGGATTTTACCTTCCAGGGAGACGAAGTGACTGTCAGGACCGACTCGCCTGTGGCCCGGGAGCTGAAGGTTGAGTCCGTCGAAGCCTCGGCCTATGAATCCGCCTTCCGTACGGTAGGTACCGTTACTCCGATGGCAGGTCGTGTCGCGGAGGTGGCCGTACCCTTTGCCGGACGCGTCACCCGCGCCATGGTGCGCCTGGGAGATCATGTCCGCGCCGGGCAGGCCCTCTTCGAGATGAGTTCTCCGGACTTTTATGAGGCGGTCAAGGACTATTACGAAAACCAGCTCGCGGACAAGAATGCCGCTGCCAATCTCAAGCGCCGCGAGGCGATGCACGAGGCGGGCATCCTCTCCGAGCGGGAGATCGAAGAGGCGCGCGCCGAGGCCGAGAATGCCCGCAACGCCTACCAGATGTCCCGGATGGCCCTGAATGTCTACCACGTGGACCTGGAGCACCTGCAGGTCGGCCGGCCGATCACGGTCACGGCACCGATCTCCGGACGAATAGTGGCTTGCAGCCTGACGCCGGGCCAGTATGTCAAGGAGGATGCGGACCCGCTCGCCACGATCGCCGAGCTCTCGCGCGTCTGGGTGTCCGCCCAGGTCAAGGAAGCACAGATCGGGCGGATCGAGCAGGGGCGTACCCGGGCGCAGGTTTATCGTGACAGCGCACCGGACGAACCTGTCGAGGGCCGCATCGTCTATGTGGGCGAGATCCTGGACGAGCAGACGCGCTCCACGGAGGTGGTGCTGGAATGTGACAATGCAGGACGCATGCTCAAGCCGGGGATGTTCGTTTCCGTGGCGTTCACCACGCCGCAGGCTTCCGCCCTGCTGATTCCGGCCACGGCCGTTTTCCAGGGTGAGAACGAGAAATACGTCTATGTCGAGAAAGAAGCACTGCACTTCGTGCGCCGGCCGGTCCGCGTCGAGAGTGCCGGTGCCGGGCAGGTCTGCGTGCTCTCCGGCCTGTCAGAAGGGGAGCGTTTCATCGCTTCCGGAGGTATCTATCTGAGCGAGTAGGTCATGAACAAACTGATCAAACTGGCCCTGAAACGGCGCTGGCTGGTGGCCGTGGCGTTTCTGGTGATCTCTGCCTTCGGCCTCTACAGCTGGTCGCAGCTCGCGATTGACGCCTATCCGGACATCGCCGACGTGACCGTCCAGGTGGTGACCCAGGTCCCGGGCCTCGCCGCCGAGGAGATCGAGCAGCAGATTACGATCCCGCTGGAGCGGGCGCTCAACGGCATCCCTTCGCTGAGCATGATGCGCAGCAAGAATACGTTCGGACTCTCCATCATCGTCCTGGTCTTTGATGACGGTACGGAGGACTACTGGGCCCGTCAGCGCGTGCGTGAATGTATCGGTGACGTGGACCTTCCGTACGAGGCTGTCCCGGAGCTGAACCCGCTGACTTCCCCGACCGGGGAGATCTATCGTTATATCCTTGAAAGTGACAATCATACCCTGCGTGAACTGACGGATCTCAACCATTGGGTGATCATCCCGCGGCTCCAGCAGATTCCGGGTGTTGCCGCCGTCAGCAACTTCGGCGGCATCACCACCCAATACCAGCTGGAGATTGACCCGGACAAGCTGCTCAAGTACGGGCTGTCCCTGGATGACGTGCAGGAAGCGCTGGAGTCCAATAACGCCAACAGCGGCGGCAGCATGTTGTCGAGCGGCGACGTCAGTTATGTCGTGCGCGGCGTCGGCCTGGTCGGTGACCTGGAAGACCTGGGCCGCGTGGTCGTGAAATCCGTGGACGGGGCTCCTGTCTATCTCTCCGACCTGGGAGAACTCAAATATGGCAACCTCGAACGCAAAGGCGTGCTGGGTTTCGTCGATGACGGGCATTCGATCGAAGACGGCGTAGAGGGCATCGTGCAGATGCTCCGCTACCAGAATCCCTCGAAGGTGCTGGAGCAGGTCCATGCCGCCGTGGACGAACTCAATGATGACATCCTGCCCAAAGGCGTCCGGATCCGTCCTTTCATGGACAGGACCGAGCTGGTCGGCACGACCCTCAGTACGGTGGAGCATACCCTTTTCTTCGGTATGTTGCTGGTGATCGGTATCCTGCTGATATTCCTGGGCAGTGCGCTCAGTGCGCTGATCGTGGCCGCGACGATACCCATCTCGCTGCTGATCGCATTTATCCTGATGCACCTGACGGGCATCCCGGCCAACCTGCTTTCCCTGGGCGCCATCGATTTCGGCATCCTGGTGGACGGGGCCATCGTGATGACGGAGACGCTGCTGAAACTGCGGGAGGAGGCGCCTGACAAACCGCTTGACAGCAAGAAGGTGATCCGGCGGATCGCGGACGTGGCGAAGCCGATCTTCTTCTCTACGATCATCATTATCGTGGCATACATGCCGCTGTTCACCTTCGAGCGCATCGAGAAGAAACTCTTCACACCGATGGCCTATACGGTCGGCTACGCCCTGCTGGGCGCCCTGTCCGTGGCCCTGATCCTCATCCCGGGCCTGGCCTATTCCCTCTACCGCAAGCCGCAGAAGGTCTACCGTAACAAGGTGGTGGAGTCCCTGACGGAGAAATACAAGCGCAGCACCGACCGGGTCATGGACCGGCCGAAAGGCATTTTCGCGGGGATTGCGGTGATCCTCGTGCTGGTCGGCATCCTGGCAGCTACCGTGGGCAAGGACTTCCTGCCCGCGCTTGACGAGGGCGGGATCTGGATCCAGATCCAGACCCCGCCGGGCATTTCGCTCGCCAAGTCCACGCAGATGGCCAGCGACCTGCGGACCCGGATGAAAGAGTTTGACGAGGTGACCTACGTGATGACGCAGGTCGGACGCGACGACGAGGGCGCCGAGGCGTTCACTTCCTCGCACATCGAGTGCTGCATCGGCCTGAAACCCTATTCGAAGTGGAAGTTCGGCAAGACCAAGGCCGACCTGGTCGAGGAGATGGCTGCAGCCATCGAAGCCATGCCCGGCTACCACGCCGGCTTCTCCCAGCCGATCATCGACATGGTGATGGACCAGATCGCCGGCTCGCACAGCGACCTTGCGGTCAAGGTCTACGGCGACGACCTCACGGAGGCGCGCCGTATCGCCGAGGAGGTGATGGCGGTGGTCTCCGATATCCCGGGTGCGACGGACGTCATCATTGACCAGGAGCCGCCGCTGCCGCAGCTCAAGATTACGGCGGACCGCGAAAAGATCGCACAGTACGGGCTGAATGTCTCCGATATCGCCAATCTGATCGAGGTGGCCATCGGTGGCAAGGCCATCTCGCAGGTGTATGTCGGGAGCAAGGTCTATGACGTGACCTGCCGCTTTACCGAAGAGTCCCGCGATACGCCGGAGAAGATAGCTTCGCTGATGCTCATGACCCCGGACGGCGTGCCCGTGCCGCTCTCTGCTGTGGCCGAGGTCCAGAGCGTGCTCGGAGCCAGTTTCATTGCGCGCGAGATGAACAAGCGCCATCTGACGGTGCGGCTCAACCTGCGCGGACGCGACCTGACTTCCTATCTGGAGGAGGCGCGTGCGCGGATTGCCAAGGAGGTCAGTTATGACCACACGGCTTTCCAGGTGCGCTGGGATGGACAGTTCGAGAACCAGCGCCGTGCATACAGACGCCTTGCGGTCATCATCCCGTTCGTGCTGGCGCTCATGTTCCTGCTGCTGTTCGGCGCCTTCGGACGGTTCCGCCAGGCGGGGTTGTTGATCTCGTTGCTGCCGCTCGCGCTGCTCGGCGGACTGCTGGCCCTGAACGTGCGCGGGATGACCTTCAATGTCTCTTCCGCCGTCGGATTCATCGCGTTGTTCGGCCTGACGATCCAGAACGGCGTGATCATGATCTCGCATATCAACAGCCTCCGCCGGGACGGCATGCCGCTGCGCACCGCCGTCGTGGAGGGCGCAGCGCACCGGCTCCGTCCCGTGCTGATGACGGCCACGGTGGCCATTCTCGGCCTGCTGCCGGCTTCTCTCGCCACGGGCATCGGGTCTGATGTGCAGCGGCCGCTCGCCACGGTCATCGTGTACGGCCTGTTCTTCTCCACGATCATCACCCTGTATATCCTCCCGACGCTCTATTACCGGATGGAGCGCCGCCACGAGAACGAAAACGACAAGTCCGATGAAGAAGCATATCTGTAGCCTCGCGCTGTTTGCACTGCCCCTGGTACTGGGCGCGCAGACCCTCGACTACCGGCAATACATGCAGGCTGTCGCCCGCGACAACGCCGCCCTGATGGCGGAGAAGTACAATGTGGAGATCGCTGCGGCCAACCTGCAGGCGGCCAAGGTTTTCAACGATCCGGAACTGTCCGTGGCCTATACCGACAACGAGGACAACACCCTCATGATGGGCCGCAGCTATGAAGCCGGCCTGTCATACGGTTTCTCGCTCGGCGGGGTGCGCCGGGCGCGGATCGGAGTCGCCGCCACGGAGCAGGAACTGACGCAGGCCGCCCTGGCGGATTATTTCCGGATGCTCCGCGAGGAGGCCACCGTGGCCTGGAGTGATGCCTGGGCGGCCCGCGAGCGGGAGCGTGCCCTGCAGTCGTCTTACGAGACGATGCAGCGGATCGCGGCGGCGGACAGCCTCCGTGCGCAGCTCGGCGACATCCGCCGCTCCGATGCGGTCCAGTCTTCGTTGGAGGCCCTGACCCAGAAAGGGGAGTGGATGCAGGCGAAGGCCGATTACCTGAATGCCCTGGCGGCGTTGTCACTGCTTGCAGGCGGACAGCCGGTCGGCGGCATCGCGGAGGATCCGCTGCCGCTGGTGCTGCCCGACATCGCTCCGGGCGAGATGATGGATATCGCCGAGCAGAACCGCGCCGATCTCAAGGCGGCGGAACTCTCCCGGACCCTGTCACAGAAGAACCTGGCCCTGGTCCGCGCTTCCCGCGCGATGGAGTTGGGCCTGGAGTTCGGTTATTCCTACAATACGGAAGTGCGCAACGAGATCGCGCCGGCTCCTGCCTTCAACGGCGTCACCTTCGGGGTGTCCATCCCCTTGAAGTTCTCTTCGCTCAACCGTGGGGAGCGGGCCGCCGCCGAAGCGGCGGTGAGCCAGTCCGAGCGTTACCTGGATGCGGCCCGGCAGGCCGTGCGGACCGAAGTCCTGCAGGCCTGGAACGCCTGGCAGGCGGCCTGCGAGGTGGCGGAGCATTATTCCGGTAAGATCGTGTCCGATGCCCGGGGAATCCTGGAAGGGATTGAGTTCTCTTATACCCACGGCGATGCCTCCCTGGTCGAACTGCTGACGGCCGTCCGGACCTACAACGACGTGGCCCTCTCGGCCGCGCAGGCGCAGGCGGACCGGCTGGCCGCCGCCGCGCGGCTGCAGGCAGCCCTCGGGATCGAGTAGGTATTTCACGAAGAAATCCTTACCTTTGGGTCTTGTGATGGAAAGTGCCTGTTCCAACCGGACCGAATTGCTGGTGGGCCCCGATGTGCTGGCCCGCCTGCACGAAGTGCGCGTCATCCTCTTCGGGGTCGGCGGTGTCGGCAGCTGGTGCGCCGAGGGCCTTGTCCGCTCGGGCGTACGTCACCTGACACTCGTGGACGCCGACCGGATCAGCGCAAGCAATGTCAACCGGCAGCTGATGGCGACGCGCCGAACGGTCGGCCAGGTCAAGGTCGAGGCGCTCCGGGACCGCCTGCTGGAGATCGATCCGGACGCGGAGATCCTGACGGTGCAGACGGTTTATTCTGCAGAGACGGCGGATGGGTTTGACCTGTCGCAGTACGACTATATCCTGGATTGTATCGATTCGCTCAAGGACAAGGCGGAGCTCATCCTGCGCGCTACGCATACTCCAGCCGTCTTCTTCTGTTCGATGGGGGCGGCGCTCAAGATCGACCCCACACAGGTGCGCGTGGCCGAGTTCTGGAACGTCCGCGGCTGCCCGCTGGGGGCTGCGCTCCGCAAGAGATTCAAGCAGAACCACACCTGGCCCGGCCACAAGTTCCGCTGCGTCTACGACGAAGAAGTGCTGCCCAACCGCGGCGGGGAGGCCCTGCCGGAGACCGATCTCTTCAACAAGGCGCAGATCAACGGCTCGCTGGCACACATCACCGCCATCTTCGGGATGACGCTTTGCGGGCTGGTGATACAGGATGTCTATGATAAAGTTCTGGGACAATGAGCAGGGGATTGTTTGAAGTCGCCGCGGGCGAACAGATCGCGCTCGTCGGACCGAATGCGTCCGGCAAGAGCGCCCTGGCTTCCGCCTTCGCGGGGCGCACGGGCGCGCGTTACATCACCTTCCGTGACTCGTACGGGAGCTATGGCGACCGCAATTTCTTCATGCAGCAGCGCTGGAACCTCTTCACGCTCGAGGAGGATCCGCCCTCCGTGGGGGCGATCCTTTTCAAGGAAGCGCGCGCCGCGCAGGAGCCGGAGGCTGCCTTGCGTCGGCTGGGCGGTTTCATCGCCCTGTTCGGCCTGGAAGAGGTGCTGGATGAGCCGCTGGTGACGCTCTCGTCTGGAGAACTGCGCAAGTTCCAGCTCACCCGGTCCTTGCTGGGCGGCCCTTCTGCCTTGGTGATCGACAATCCCTATGTGGGCTTGGATCCGGCCACGCGCGCGTCGCTGACGCAGCTGCTGACGGACCTGTCCGCGTCCATGACCCTGGTGCTGGTCCTCTCGCGCGTGGCGGAGATCCCGCCGTTCATCACGCATGTGATTCCGGTGCATGACGGCGTGGCGGGGGAGAAGGTCCCCCTCACGGACTACCTGGAGTCCGTCCTTCCGCCGGCCGTGATCCGGATGCGCGGGGTCACCATCCGCTTCGGCGACCGCGTGATCCTGGATGCGCTGGACTGGACGGTACGGGAGGGAGAGCACTGGGCGCTGACCGGCGCCAACGGCAGCGGCAAGAGCACGCTGCTGAGCCTGATCACGGCTGACAATCCGCGGGCCTATGCCTGCGACATCGAACTCTTCGGCCGGCAGCGGGGGAGCGGCGAGACCATCTGGGATATCAAGCGCAATATCGGCTACGTGAGCCCGGAGCTGCACCGCGCCTTCCAGGTGGATGCGCCGGCGCTGGACATCGTCACGAGCGGTCTTTTCGATACCGAGGGGCTGTTCCGGCATCCTACGGATGAACAGCGGGATACGGCCCGCCGCTGGATGGCGGAGTTCGGGATCGCCGAACTGGCGGAACAACCCTTCCTGCGGCTTTCCAGCGGGCAGCAGCGCCTGTGCCTGGTGGCCCGCGCCTTCGTCAAGGATCCGCCGCTGTACATCCTGGATGAGCCTCTCCACGGCCTGGACGAGCCGCAGCGCCGCCGGGTCAAGACCCTGCTGGACCGCTTCTGCGGCGCCCCCGGCAAGACCCTTCTGATGGTCACGCACTACCCGGAAGAATACCCCGCCTGCATCGATCACAGCTTGACCTTGTAGCGCCAGTCGAAGAAATCGCGGATGGCATCGGCGACGGGAGTGTGGGGGAGACCCAGCTCCCGGTCGGCCTTGCTGCAATCATACCATTCTTCGACGAGGAGCTGCCCGACATTGATGCTGCTGAGCATCGTGCGGACGCCGAGGCGCCGGAGGAGGTCGCCAAGGCGACCGGCAGCGCGGACCAACGGGGATGGCAGGGTGATGAAGTGCTGCCGATAACCGAGGACCAGCGCCTGCAGGGTATAGAACTCGCGAAGGGTAAGGGACTCTCCCGTCAGCAGATAGCGGCCGCTTGCGCCACGCTCCAGGCCATTGCAGATGGCCGTGGCGGCGTCGCGCACGTGCAGGAAGCTCTTGCCGCCGCACGGACCCGCCATCAGGCGCCTCCGCCAGCCGGCGAGCAGCAGCGTGCCGGAAGAAGGCTTGGGGTCGTACGCGCCCAGCATGAAGCCGGGATTGACGATGACCACACGTCGGTCCGGATGCGCGGCCGCCCAGGCGAGGAGCGCATCCTCGCCGGCCTTCTTGCTGATGGCGTACGGCGCGCGGTCGAAGGGGGCGGCGAAGGGGGCGGACTCGTCCGTCGGACGCTCATGCGTGCCGGGCGCGATGGTATTGGCCGTGCTTGTGTGTACGAGCGTGGCGATGCCGGTCTGCTCCAGCAGGCGGCAGAGCAGGACGGGCAGGTCCCGGTTGACCGGGTCGAAATCCTCCACCCGCGGCAGGCTCATGTCCGTGGTGCCGGCGCAGTTGATGACGGCATCGCACCCTGCGGCGGCCTGCAGCAGGGTGTCGTAGTCCAGCAGGCTACCGCGCACCACCTCCGGGGCGTCCACCCGGAGCCGCGACCCGGGACGCAGGAGGACGCGCACGGGAACGCCGCGCTCCAGCAGGAGCCGGAGCACGTTGTGGCCAAGCAGGCCGGAAGCGCCGAGCAGAAGAACCATACCCAAATGTACATAAATTTCCGGAAGAGCGAAAAACATTGTAAATTTGCGCTCCACATCAGACAACCGTATCCATTATGATCAGACCTATCACCGATACCATCCGTTACATTGGCGTGGACGACGCCACGCTGGATCTGTTCGAGAGCCAGTACCTGGTCCCCGAGGGGATGTCCTACAACTCCTATGTGATCCTGGACGAGAAGATCGCCGTCCTGGACACCAGCGACTCTCGCACCGCCGCCGAGTGGATGCAGAACCTCGAGGGCGTGCTGGAAGGCCGCCAGCCGGACTACTTGGTCGTTCACCACATGGAGCCGGACCATTCCGCCTGTGCCGCCGCCTTGCTGGAGAAATACCCCTCGCTGACGCTTGTCGCCACGGCCCAGGCGCTCAAGATGCTTCCGCAGTTCTTCCCGGGAGCCGATCTGGAAGGCCGTACCCGCGCGGTGAACGAGGGCGACACGCTCGAACTCGGTGTACACACGCTGCAGTTCCTGCTGGCCCCGATGGTCCACTGGCCGGAGGTGATGATGAGTTTCGACCGGACGGACAAGGTGCTCTTCAGCGCCGACGCCTTCGGCAAGTTCGGCGCCCTGGAGCAGACCGGTGGCCTGTGGTGCACGCCCGAGACCGACTGGGCCTGCGAAGCACGCCGCTATTATTTCAATATCTGCGGAAAATACGGCGCCCAGGTGCAGCGCGTGCTCGCCAAGGTTGCGCCGCTCGCGCCTGTGACCGTCTGCCCGCTGCACGGTCCGATGCTGCGCGATACCCTCGCCGAAGCCCTGCGCCTCTACGGAATCTGGAGCAGATACGGCGTGGAGACGCCGGGCGTGTTCGTGGCTTACGCCTCCATACACGGCGGTACTGCTGCGGCCGCCGAGCAGTTCGCCCAGATCCTCCGCGACAAGGGCTGTCCGAAGGTCGCCACCACGGACCTGACCCGCGACGACCTCGCCGAGGCCATCGAGGACGCTTTCCGCTACGGCACGCTCGTCGTCGCGGCTTCTTCCTACGACGCCGGCCTCTTCCCGCCGATGCACGACTTCCTCTGGCACCTGCAGATCAAGGGTTGGCAGAAACGCCGCGCCGCCGTGATCGAGAACGGAAGCTGGGGCCCGACCGCCGGCCGCGTGATGACCGAGATGCTCTCCGCGATGAAGGACGTCACCCTGGTGGGCGAGAAGGTTACGATCCGCAGCCGCCTGCAGCCCGGCGACATCCCGGCCCTCGAGGCCCTCGCCGACGCCGTACTGGCTGAGTAGGGGATGAAACGCATCCTGTTCCTGTGCCACGGCAACATCTGCCGTTCGCCGATGGCCGAATTCATCTTCAAGGCCCTGATCCGCGCCCGCGGGCTGGAGGCGGACTACTACGTCGAGTCCGCCGCCGTCTCCGCGGAAGAGATCGGCAATCCCATCTATCCGCCCGCGAAGCGCAATCTCACGCAGCATGGGATCCCCTTTGATACGCAGAAGCGCGCGCGGCAGGTTACCCGTGCCGACTACGCGCGCTTCGATCGCATTATTGTGATGGACCGTTCCAATCTCCGCTGGCTGGAGCGGATCTTTGCCGGTGACCCGGAACGCAAGGTCCATATGATGATGTCGTACTGCGGACTCTCGCGGGACGTGGCGGATCCCTGGTACACCGGCGATTTCGAACAGACCTTCCAGGACATCCTCGCTGCCTGTGAGGCGATGCTTGGCTAGGATGCCCCTGTGAGGTATTCTTTCAGGGCCTCGACGTAGTTGGCGAAGGCCTCCTGTCCGGTGGGGGTGATGCTGCAGGTGGTGCAGGGCTTGCGGCCCTTGAAGCCTTTCTCGACCGTGATGTAGTCGGCGGCGGCCAGCTTCTCGATCTGGACGCTGAGGTTCCCGGCGGTCGCTCCTGTCTGCTTCCTGATGTAGGTGAAGTCGGCTGACTCCACGCCTGCCAGGATCGACATCACGGCCAGTCTCAGCTCCGAGTGGAGGAGCGGATCGAGTTTCGGGAACATAGGCTACTTGTTTTGGGATTTGATGATCAGGCCCGTTGCCGCCAGAAGCACGCCGCCAAGCGTGAAGATCAGCAGCTGGGCCTCGCTCTTCATCAGGACGGCTACGATGGCCCCGCCGATGCCCAGAAGGAACCCGCCGATGCCGATGGGCCAGTTCTTGAGCAGCGCTCCGGAGATGCTCTCGGCAAATCCGAGCAGCAGCACGATGATCAGCGACACGTTCATCGGGACGGCGATGATGGCGATGATGCTGGCCGAGATGGAGAACAGGCCGAAGAGCGCCCAGACCCGGCTGAGCATCTTGCCGACCTCGTTCTGGGGCACACGCTTGTCATACTTGCCGAGCAGGGAGGCGAGGGGATAGCCGATCGCAGGCATCGCGAACCACAGGAGATTCCAGACCGGGCTTCCCGTCTTGTGCCACAGCAGCCAGATCACGAGGGACATCACGGTGAGGAGGGCTCCCCAGAGCATGAAGTACTTTGCGCTGTTGCGGAGGATCGACTTGCGGTTGTTGTTCATCGTCTCCGAGATGAGTTGCAGGCTCTGCTGAGCCGTCATTTCGTTGTTGTGTTCCATATAATCAATTATTTACAAGGTTTTTGCGACCCGGTCCAGCTGCGCAGTCTGTCCGGCTCACGATGCAAAGATAAACAAGTTTATAATATAAACCAAATTATTCCGCAAATTTTATGAAAAAATCTGCAAGAAGGACAAAGACGCGCGTTTTTGCGTATTTTTGCGGAAGAATTGATTCGATATGTCTTTTATGAGTGCGCTGGTCTCGCTGTTGGCTGTGCTTCCTTTTACGACCCCTTCGTATCAGGTGGAGGTGCAGCGGGACGTGGTGTATGCCCAGGCAGAAGGATTCTGGACGCACGCACCCGTGGGGGAGCGAGGGACTGTCCACCGGCTGATCCCGAAGTTGCGGCAGACCCGTACGCTGGACCTGGATATGGACATCTACCTGCCCAAAGATGACGGGAATGCTCCCAGACCCCTGTTGTTGATGATGCACGGCGGGTCGTTTTTCATCGGGAATAAGGAAGAGAAGGGACAGGCCTGCTGGTGCGCGTATTTCGCGTCGCTGGGCTACGTTGCCGTGTCCATCAACTACCGGCTGGGTTTCCGGCCCACGTCGCAGGACCTCGCCGCGGCGGAAGACCGCGCCCTGGCGGACGCCGATGCAGCCCTTGATTACCTTCTTTCAGAGAAGGACCTGCGCATCGATCCCGACCACATCTTCGCCGCCGGGACGAGCGCCGGGGCAATGACGGCCCTGCGCCTGGCGTTCCGCCAGGACCCGGGCCGTCCCCGCATCCGCGCCGTCGGCAACTTCTGGGGCTCCGTCCACGACCTTTCCGTGCTGGAGCATGGCTCTGCCGCCATTCTCTCTTTCCAGTCCCCGGACGATCCCGTGATGCCCTATGGAGAAGGGTATCCGTTCCGGACGGCCGACCGGCGTTTCCAGCCGCCGACACAGTGGTTCTCGGAGCCGATGTACGGGACATTCGCTGTATATACGCGCGCCTGCGAACTGGGCCTTCGCGCGGAGCACCACGCCTGTCCGGAGCCGCGCCACCGCCTTCACATCGGCGATGACGGCGAATTCACGGACCGCTTCTATGAGATCCGTGACCGCATGGCGGGTTTCTTCGCCGAAGAATTCTAGAACAGATAGCCCACGCCGAACAGGAAACTGAAGTGCCAGCGGAGGTCCTGTGTGCGGACAATCGGTGCGGGGTAGTTCGGACGGTAGACGGCCGAATAGTCCCGGTAATTGTTGATCAGGCTGTAATGGACTGCCGGAGCCAGGCGCAGATTGAGGCGCCAGATCCGGTAGTTGAGCGCGGCACCGGCATCCGCCGTCAGCGCGAAACTGTGCGGTTTCTGCATCCCGGACTCTTCCCAGCTGCCATCCGGGTGATTCGAACGGCGGATGTCTTCGGCTTCCGGAATCCAGCCGGGCGTCAGGCCTGCGAAGAACTCGGCCCGGCTGAACAGGTTCATGAAGAAACTGGCCAGGCCGGCGCCCAGCACTTCTGATCCCTTGCTGCTGTAGGAATAATTGTACGACCGGTCCCGGATGGTGCTGCCGGCGGCGTTCAGCCCCCGGTCCAGCCGGCCGCGGCCCCGGGGTTCACCGGTTCGCCAGACGAGGGCGACCGGTATCCCGAAAGTATTATCAAGGTTTTGATACTCAGGCGAGAAAACAATTCCGCTGCTAAGCCCGAGACCGCTCCGCCAAAAGTGACGGTAGTCCAACTGTATAGCCATGTCCGCACCGGAATAATATCCTCCCACGCCCCGCTGCATCGGCGTAAGCAGGCCGACGCCGAGCGAAAGTTCATTCCGGCTCTCCGCCGGATCGAATGCCTGCTGGGCACTGGCGTTGAAGGCCGTCAGCACCAGGAGCATCAATAAACAGATTCTGCAATTCATACTGGAAAGAGATGATGCCCTCTCCCGGAACGTTGCACGGTGTGGGGCTATTCTTTGCTTCCGCCGAGCCACTCGCAGGAGCGGGTCTCGCCGGCAATCCAGACGACGTCGCCGGTCTTGAATTCGTAGTCGGGGCGGGGATTGGTATGGAAACCGGTCTCGTTCAGCACGCTGATCACCATGCAGCGGTAGTCGCGCATGCCTGTGCCGCGCAGGGTCTTGCCGGTCAGGTAGGAACCTTCGTCCAGGGTGATGGGGATGACTTCGAACTCGGAGTCCTGCGTCCCGGTTGGGGCGGCAACGGACTCGGCGAGCATGGCGCGCAGGCGGCTGATCTGCTCCGTCGTGCCCACGGCCAGCAGGCGGTCGTGCGGATAGATGCAGACCTCGCCCGAGGGGATGGTGATGCTCTGCGAACCGCGCTGGATCTTGATGAGGTTGGCGCCGGACTCGGCGCGGAAGGGGATCTCCCTGAGCGGTTTGCCCACGAACACACAGTCGGGCGAGACTTCCAGCAGCTCGAGGTGCACGTCGTAGCCCGCCATCTTGTCCTGGACGGAGGTCGTGACCGGACGGCGCTTCCGCTCGATCTCCTCTTTCTCATTGAGGTTTGACAGGAAACGCTGTTCCAGGGCGGAGTAGCGGTGCATGGTCCGCCGGGCGGTCAGGATGAAGACAACGCCGGCGAGGATAATCAGGACCACTGCCCAGCCCGCGATGTGGAAATGGCTGGCGATCACGCTGAGAATCATCGAGATGGCAAGGAAACTGCGGGTCAGTACGAGGCCCGCGATGGGCCATTTGTTGCTGCTCTTCTCCTTGAGGAGCTTGGCCGCAGGTTCATTGATCGAACCGGAACTGATGGCGAGTCCGTAGAGGAAAGGAGCCATCACCAGCAGGGTCACGACCACGACGACCAGATTGTGCACGAACGGACTCCAGTCCGGGAACAGGCGCGTGGCCAGCGGCTCCAGGAACTGCTTGGAGCCGATCATGATGGCGAGCAGGATCACCCCGTAGAGCACGATGCGCAGGAAGTACGCCTTCAGGAGTTTCTTCCATTCGCTCTGCTCCGCCGCAGAGGCCTTGCCGCCCTGGTCGGGCGTGGCAAGGCGCGCGATCCAGCGGTCCGGAAGCTTGCGCAGCAGCCAGCTGTGCGTGGGCGCGGCCAGCTTGATCATGTAGGGGGTCGTGAAGGTGGTGATCACGGACACGGCGATGATGACCGGGTAGATGAAGTCCCGCATCACGCCGAGGCTCACGCCCACACCGGCGATGATGAAGCCGAACTCACCAAGCTGGGCGAGACTGAAGCCGGTGTTGACGGCATTTTCCAGTCCGCCGCCGGTCATCAGGATACCCGCACCCGCGAAAAGGATGTGGCTCAGCATCACGATGAGGGTGATGATCAGGATGACCCACCAGTGCTGGGCGATTACGGACGGGGCGACCATCATACCCACGGACACGAAGAAGACGGCGCCGAACAGGTCTTTGATCGGACCGACGAGCCGCTCGATGTGCTCGCTCTCGATGGTCTCCGCGAGGATGGAACCCATCACGAAAGCGCCGAGGGCGGAGGAGAAGCCGACGGTCTCAGCCAGCGCCACCATTCCGAAGCAGAGGCCGATGCTGACGATCAGCAGGATCTCGTCGCTGAGGAACCTGCGCGCGTGCTTGAGCACGGTGGGAATCAGATAGATGCCTACCAGGAACCACAGGATTAGGAAGAAGGCCAGCTTGAGCAGGTTGAAGAGCATCTCGCCGCCGGCGAAACGGTTGGAGACGGCCATCGTGGACAGGAGCACCATCAGGAGGATGGCGATTAGGTCTTCGACCACCAGGGTTCCGAAGACCATTCCGGCCCATGGCTTGTCCTTGAGCCCCATGTCGTCATAGGACTTGAGCACCACCATCGTGGAGGACATGGACAGCAGGCCGCCGAGGAAGATGCTCTCCATCACGGTCCAGCCCAGCGCCTGTCCGGCCACGAAACCCAGCACGAACACGCCGAGGAACTTGCTCCCGGCCGTCACCAGCGCGCTGCTGCCCACTTTGAGCAACTTCTTGAAACTGAACTCCAGGCCCAGGCCGAACATCAGGAAGATGATACCGATCTCGGACCACTGGTGGACGGTCTCCTCGCTCTGGATCCCCGGGAACCAGGAGATATGCGGGCCCACGAGGAAGCCCGCGATGATGTAGCCCAGGACCAGCGGCTGTTTGAGGGCCTTGGATATGATGGTGAATATGCCGGCGGAGACGAGGATGACCGCCAGGTCCCGCACGAGATTGAGTTCTTCGGACATAGATTGCAAAAATAGCAAATTATCCCATGATATCGAGCCTCAATCCCGGAGATAATCGTATCTTTATCGGAACAAATCTAAGTGTGATGAAACCTGAATCATTTTGGAGAGCGCTCGTCGTCCTGGGCGCAGTCCTGGCAGCAGGTGCCGCCTGCAGCCCGAAAGGTGCCGTGGATCCCGCCATTCCCGCCGACAAGACCATGGAAGCAAAAGTCGAACAGGTCCTCAAGGGGATGACCCTGGAGGAGAAGGCCGGCCAGCTGGTCCAGATCAACATCAGCGCACTGGAGGACAGGACACGAGAAGCACTCGATCCCGCCAAACTGGACCGTGTCATCGGGCAGTACAAGGTCGGATCCATCCTCAACGTGATGCATGATCGGGCCCACAGCCGGGAACAGACCGCCGCGATGGTCCGGCAGATCCAGGATTATTCGATGGAGAAGCTCGGTATCCCGTGCATCTACGGTCTGGACATGATCCACGGTGCGACGTACTTGACAGACGGGTCTTTCTTCCCGCAGGAGATCAACCTCGGCGCTACCTTCAACCGCGAATATGCGGCCATGATGGGGCATGCGCTGGCCTATGAGACGCGGGCCGCCCAGGTACCCTGGGTGTTCTCGCCGGTGATGGACCTGGGCCGCGACCCCCGCTGGCCCCGTCAATGGGAGAGCTGGGGCGAAGATCCCTACCTGCAGGCTGAGATGGCCCGCACCGAGACCCTTGCCATCCAGGGGACGGATCCCAACCACATCGACCTCGAGCACGCAGCCGTGAGCATCAAGCATTTCATGGGCTATGGCGTGCCGCTCACCGGTAAGGACCGTACGCCCGCCTATATCGCCGGGAACGACCTTCGCGAGAAGTACTTCCGGCCCTTCCTGGAGTGCTTCCGGGCAGGTGCGCTGACTGCCATGGTCAACTCCGCCTCCATCAACGGCATCCCGACCCACGCCAACCGCCTGCTGCTCACCGGCTGGGTGAAGGAGCAGCTGGGCTGGGACGGCATGCTGGTGACGGACTGGGCGGACATAGACAACCTCTATACCCGCGACCATGTGGCCGCGGACAAGCGCGAGGCCGTCAAGATGGGCATCAATGCCGGCATCGACATGATCATGGATCCGTATGATCCGGCTTGTTGCGAGCTGATCGTGGACCTGGCCCGGAGCGGAGAGATCCCGATGTCCCGCATCGACGACGCCGTGCGCCGCGTGCTCCGTCTCAAGGTCCGCCTGGGTCTGTTCGAGCATCCGAGTTGGGATGCGGAGTATCCGGAATTCGCTTCCCCCGCGTTCCGGGAGCAGTCCTATGCGGCCGCATTGGAATCAGAAGTGCTGCTCAAGAACGAAGGCGTCCTCCCGCTCAAGGGCACGGAGCGCATCCTCGTCACGGGCCCCAATGCCAACAGCCTCCGCGCCCTGAACGGTGGCTGGTCCTATACCTGGCAGGGTGCCGCGGACGACTTCGTGCCGCAGTACAATACGGTCTTCGAGGCGCTTCGGGAGCGTTTCGGCAAGGTGGTATATGAACCGGGCGTGACTTACTCCGGAGGTGCGTGGCAGTCCGAGGATGCTTCCGGCATCGGCCGGGCCGTCGCTGCCGCGCGGGGCGTCGACGTGATCGTGGCCTGCGTGGGCGAGAACAGCTATTGCGAGACGCCCGGCAACATGGACGACCTGAACCTCTCCGCGAACCAGAAAGAACTGGTACGCCGCCTCGCTGCCACCGGCAAACCGCTCATCCTCGTGCTGAACGAGGGCCGTCCGCGTATCATCGGCGACATCGAGCCGCTTGCCGCCGCCGTCGTGGACGTGATGCTCCCGTCCAATTACGGCGGCGATGCGCTCGCGGCACTGCTCTCCGGCGACGAGAATTTCTCCGGCAGGTTGCCGTTCACCTATCCCAAGCACATCAACGCCCTGCATACCTATGACTACAAGGTGTCTGAACACCGAGAAATGATGGAAGGGGCCTACAACTACGACGCCGTGATGGACGTGCAGTGGCCTTTCGGCTTCGGCCTCAGCTACACGGAATTCTCCTATGCCGGCCTGCGGGTCGAAGGACCTGTCCAATTCGGCCCGGAAGATGTCCTGGCCGTCTGCGTGGATGTGACCAACAGCGGCCCTCGCGCAGGCAAGGAGGCCGTGCTGCTGTACAGTTCCGACCTCGTGGCCTCGCTCATCCCCGACGTGAGACGCCTGCGCGGATTCGAGAAGGTCTCCCTGGAGCCGGGTGAGACCAGGACCGTCCGCTTCGAACTCCCGGCCAAGGAACTGGCCTTCGTCGGGGCGGACGGGAAATGGCGACTGGAAGAGGGGGATTTCCGCCTGAGTTGCGGCGGCCTCGGCGTGCTGGTGCACTGCAACCGGACGCGGGTCTGGGATACTCCGAACCTCTGATTCCCGTTTCAATGAGAAAGGCCCCGGATTCCCGGGGCCTTTCTTCATTATTTCAGCCTGTTTTCAAGCCGCGAGACTATGTCGTCCAAGGTCGCGAACAGCTCCGGGACAGTTCCCGGTGTCAGCCTGTCGCAGACAATCAGGGAGCCGATCTCTTCAGGGACGGAGGCTGCCTGCTGTTCGAGTGCACGTCCTTCAGCCGTGAGCGCGACGAGTACCTGGCGTCCGTCCTCCTTGTTCTTCCTGCGGGAGACCAGTCCTTGCCGCTCCATCCGCTGAAGCAGGGGAGTGACCGTGTTGGTCTCGAGGTGCAGGCGATGCGCGAGGTCGTTGACCGGTAGGCCGTCCTTCTCCCAGAGAACCAGCAGCACCAGGTATTGCGGGTAGGTGATGCCCAGTTGTGCCAGGAAGGGCGTATAGGCCTGCATGACGAGCCTCGAGGCGGAGTAGAGGCGGAAGCAGAGCTGATTCTCCAGTTTGAGCTGTTCGTGCATGGGGCTACAGGAGGGCTTTGATCTTGTCTTCGAGGGCCTCAGGCTTTACGGTCGGGGCGAAGCGCTCGATCTTGCTGCCGTCGCGGGAGATCAGGAACTTGGTGAAGTTCCACTTGATGGCGCTGCCGAGCAGGCCCTTGGTCTCGCTCTTGAGGTATTTGTAGATCGGGTGGGCGCCGTCGCCGTTGACCTCGATCTTGCTCATCAGCGGGAAGGTCACGCCGTGGTTGAGGCGGCAGAACTCTGCAATCTCGGCGTCGCTGCCCGGCTCCTGGTGTGCGAACTGGTCGCAGGGGAATCCGATCACGACCAGACCCTGCTCCTGGTACTTCTTCCAGAGGGCCTCCAGACCGTCGTACTGGGGCGTGAAACCACACTTGGATGCGGTGTTGACAATCAGCAGGACTTTCCCTTTATACTCGGCGAAGTCAACTTCCTTGCCTTTGTTGTTCAAGGCTTTGAAATCATAGATCGTTGCCATGTCGTTCAGTGGGTTTGATGATTGATTAAAGCTGCTTGGCCAGCCAGTTCTGCAGACCGATCTTCCCGATGAGCTCGAGTTGCTGCTCGCTCCAGGCCCAATCCTCTTCCTCGTCGAGGGCATAGCCGCGCATGAGGTCATAGGTGGCGAAATCGTCGATTAGGGTGGTGGTCAGTTGCTGGAGGACGGGGACCTCGCGGCGGGAGATCTCAAGGTCGGCCTTGATGAACTCGACCACGTCGTTGAAGATGGGCTGCTCCGGGGCGGCCTCGACCTTGGGCTGGCCGCCGAGGTCGATGATGCGGTCGATGAACTTGTCCACCCACTCCATCTCTTCGGTGGCGTGCTCGGCGTACTTCTCACCGAGTTTGGAGAATCCCTGGGCGGCGAAGACCTTGCCCTGGACCTTGTGGGAGAGAGACTGTGCGGCGAGGCCGGTTGCGTAGGCCTGCAGGATCTTGATGGAATTTTGCTTGTTCATGGTGTTGGTGTTTTTAATTATTATTTGTTGTATTGTTCCGTTGTTTATGTCGTTCACGACACAAAGGTACAATAAATAATTTATATCGCAAGCGATATTTCTATTTTTTTTGCTTTTTTTTCAAAATTTTTCTCCTCGGACCGGGAAAAAAGATGAGGAGGGGAGGAGGGTTATGGCACGGTTTTGGAAATGATGTGGTTCCGGAATGGATAACACAATGCTACATAAGCATTATATTAAGCAATAAACTGTACTACTACCTAAAGCAAAATGCGGCAGCCGTGATGGTCGCCGCATTTTCGTTTATCATGTCCGGGAATCAGAACAGGTAGCCGGTGTTGATGTAGAAAGCGCCGGTGCCGTCCTGGTTGTAGAGCGGGTGGGACTTGGAGTAGAAGTGACTGACAGGGCTGCCGTACTCGAAAGCTACGATGAAGTTCTCGTTCATGATGAAGCGCAGGCCCGTGCCCACGGTGATGTGGGGCGTGTCCTTCTGGCGGTCGGTGCGGATGGAATAAGGATAATCCTTGTTGGTGGGTACAGACATGTCATAAGGCCCTCCTCTATATGTTAGATTCCGCCCGCGCGTGACCATCGTACCGTCGCTGAAGAGGTTGAGCGCCAGGGCGATGTTCTGGTTGAAGGCCTGGAAGCGCACGAAGCGCCAGCGAAGTTCCAAGTTATAGGAAGCCATGTCCAGACCGATCACGCGGTCGCGCATCAGGCCACGGACTGTCCGGTAACCGCCCATGCCGTCGCGGTCGAACCAGTCTCCCATCACGGTGATGTAGGGGAGTACATAGAAAGGAGCGTCCTTGCCCAGCGTCCCTTCGTAGTTGAGCCGGTAGGCGAGCGTAAGCTTGTCGTTCCCGATCAGCGGGAAGTACTGACGCAAGGTAACGGAGTAGCGGTAGAAGGGATTCTTGGTACCGAGCCACTTCGGCGCAGCCGTCAGGTGCGCCTCGGCCCAGGTGCCGTGCGTGGGGGCGCCTTCCTTGTCGCGGGTGTCGTACACCATACCGAGGCGCACGCTGCTGGAGAAACCGCCGCCGGCCTCCGCGTCGCTGATCAGGCCCCACTTGCGGTAGAGCTCGAACAGCGTAGGCATCGAGTCCGGGTAGAGGTTGTAGTCGGGCTTGCCCTTGTTGATGCTGGCGCGGTCGATCGGACCGGTCTTGAAGTAGCTGGCGTGGTAGCCGGCCTCCCAGGAGAGCGCATCGGTGATCCGGCCGATGAAGTCGCTCTTGGCAAGCACCTGCACGCGCGACATGCGGTAGAAAGGCGTGAAGATGTACTTCGACGGATCCTGCGGACCCTTCTTGTTGGCCTTGCCTTCGGCAATGCGCGCGTGGTCATAATAGGACTGGTAGCCGTTGAATCCGTAGAAGTCCATCGCCTTGTCGATGGCGGTCATGATGGCGCTGGACCAGCGTACACCCGGGATCAGGGTCTTGTTGTCATAGGAGATGACGTACTGCTGCGTCCCCTTGGTATAGAAGGAAACCTCGAAATACCACTTGGAGTCGTAATTGGGATAAGAACTCCCGTCGCCGTAGTCATAGATGTTGAGCAGGGCGCCGTACTGGAAGCCCTTGTCGGCGTCGAGCGCTACGGCGGGCAGCGGTCCGAAATTCAGTCCGGTCTTGACAATGTCCTGCGCGGAGGCGGTCAGGGCCAGTCCGGTCAGCAGGAAAGTGATCAGTATACGTTTCATCGCTTGAAATCTTCAATAAGGTTGCGGTAGAATTTGACAAGGCGTTCGAAAACGATGGCGAATGGCCAGAACAGCGGCAGGAAGACGTGCAGGACATAGCGGACGGTATGGGACCAGGCCTTGTCCTCCATGTTGGCCATGATGATCAGGTGCGGCAGCCAGATCAGGATGGATCCGACCGCGCAGACCAGGAACAGGGGGAGGGAGAGGATGGCGAGCAGCAGGCGGAGCAGCTTGCGGTCGTGGCGGCGGTCCGGCAGGCGGTCGATCAGGGCCAGGTCCCGCTCGCGCAGTTCCTGGCAGAGCTCGCGGTAGATGTCACCCTCGGCCATGCCTGCCGCTTGGCGCCGCTCGAATTCGGCGCGGACGTCGATCGGCTCGCCGATGCGGACGGCCACGCGGGACTGGCAGCGGAAGAAATCTTCGTAGTCGAGGCCCATCGGAACCATCCATACGGGTTTGTCCAGCTTGTCACAGGCGATCTTGGCGATGCGGAAAATGCCCTTCTTGACCGGCATCATGCCGCGCTCCGGGCGATGCGTCCCTTCCGCATAGAGGCAGAACAGCATCCCGTGGTCCAGGCAGTCCACGATCTCGTCGAAGATCTCGTAGTTCTTGGCCACCTCCTGCAGGCCGTTACGTTCGCGCGCGATGGGCACGATGCGCATCCAGCGCAGGATCTTGGCGATCTTCGGATTGCGGAAGATGTCCGAGCGCGCGCCGAATCCGACCGGGGCGTCGAGTGCATACATGAGCATCATCGGATCCGCCATGGCTGCCACGTGGTTGGGGGCAAGCAGCACGGCCCCGTCCTTGGGGAGGTTCTCCAGTCCTTCTACCTTGATAGAACTGAAACAGGAGAGCGAAGTGAGTTTCGAATAGATGTGCAGGCGGTTGTAACCGCGGTCAATCTCCCAGATCTTTCCCATATGCTTATTCGTTCGTACGTCTGTGGTGCATGTTGAAAATGGAGCTCACGGTCAGGCCGCTGATGATGTGCCAGACGCCCCACCAGGCCGTGATGACCAACGTGCCGCCATGGGGCGGGAAATTGGCGAACAGGGAGGTGCCGAGCAGCAGCACGAGCCCCAGTCCGCTGTTCTGGATGCCGGTCTCGATGGTGAGCGTGCGGCGGTCCTTGCGGGGGACGCGGAAGAGCGTGCCCATGCCGAAGCCGATGCTGAGGGCCAGGAAATTGTGGACCAGTACGACCAGGAAGATGTACTTGATGCACTTCATGAACGCCTCGAGGTTGCCGGTGAAGGACAGGACGACCATGGCGAGGAAGAAGATGATGCTCAGGTACTGGAGGGGTTTCTTGAGGAAGTTGGCCACCTTGGGCAGGAAACGGGCCGTCAGGATGCCTGCGGCGAGCGGAAGGCCGAGCAGGATGAAGATGGTCTTCAGCACATCCAGCAGGGGGATGACCAGGGTCGGGATCTCTCCCGCTACGTTGGCGAAATGCAGGTACAGGTTGCCGTAGAGCCAGAAATTGAACGGGGTCATCAGGATGGCCAGCGCCGTGCTGACGGCCGTCAGGCTCACCGAGAGTTCGACATTGGCCTTGGAGAGCGAACTCATGAAGTTCGAGATGTTGCCTCCCGGACAGCAGGAGACGAGGATCATGCCGAGAGCCATCGTCCAGGAGATGGACGTGCCGAAGACAAGGGTGAGCAGGAAGGTGAACAGCGGCAGCAGGACCAGCTGGCAGGTCATGCCGAGTATCAGGGACCTGGGTTTGACGAAGACCTGGACGAAAGTCCCGGGCTTGATGCCGAGGGCAACGCCGTACATGACAAAAGCCAGTACGATGTTGATGGTGTTCATCCCGCCGGCATTGAGCGTCACGTCGATTCCGTCGATGAGCTGGATGGTTTCAGGTGACATGGATTATACACGTTTTGACCAATAAAGATACAAAAAAACAGATTCCGTCCAAATCCGGCGCAGGCCGCAAAAAGATCCAGCCGCGATAGGCAAAATTTTTCTTATCTGTAAATGATTGAAAATCAGTGTGGCGAAAAATTATTAAAAAATTTTCAAAAAAATTTTGTAATATAAAAAATAAGTTCTACCTTTGCATTCGGGTTGAGCAAGTGACCGTTCTGGCCCATCAACCTATTGGTTATTAGTTTTAGTGTTATTAATTATGTGGTTAGTATGAGTTGTTGCCGGGATGGTACCAACTCATTTCTTTTTATATTCACTCCTCCAGACCGCCCAGGTCTTCGAAATACAGTTTCTCCCCGCTGACCGGATGCCGGAAGGCGAGGGTCTCTGCGTGCAGCCAGAGGCGGCCGCCGTCCGGGCTGCCATAGAGGCGGTCGCCCTTGATGGGGCGGCCCAGGCCTGCGGCGTGCGCCGCATGGACGCGCAGCTGATGGGTCCGTCCGGTCTTGGGCGTGAAGCGGATATCAATCTCTCCGTCAGGGAATTGCTCCAGGACTTCGTATTCCGTCACGGCCAGCTTGCCGTGCTCATAATCCACCATCTGCCGGGGACGGTCGTAGTAGTCCAGACAGAGGGGGAGGGCGACGGTGCCGCGGCGGGCGTGGCCGAAGGGCCCGCAGCCCGCCGCCAGCCGCGCCCGGTAGGTCTTGACCACCTCGCGTTCGGCGAACTGCCGCTCCAGCGCGGCCTTTGCCCGCGCGTTGCGCGCGCAGACCATCAGCCCGGAGGTGTCCATGTCCAGCCGGTGGCAGGAATGGACCTCGCCATGGCGCTCCCGGAGCAGGTCCAGCAGGGACCTGGCGCGGGTGCGGCCCGGCACGGACAGCATCCCGGCCGGTTTGGAGACCACCAGGATATCCGTGTCTTCGTAGAGTATGCGGGGTTCGGCGGCGGTGGTGAATTCGCGGTCGAGGGGGTTCGGCTCCACCTCCAGGCCCTCGAGCATGAAGCTCAGCAACGGCCCGCATTTGCCCGTGCAGGCAGGGTAGAAGCGGCCCTGCTCCCGGACTTCCGAGGCAGGGGAGGCGCCGTACCAGAATTCGCCCATGGCAAGGGGCGTAAGGTGGTGGTCGTACGCGTATTGCAGCAGTTTCGGAGCGGCGCAGTCTCCGGTCCCGCCCGGTGGCACGAGTCCGCGGCGGGCGAACACCTCACGGATGCTCAGCGTCTCGCCCCGGGCGTTGCTGACACGGTATTGATCGAAAATCCAGGCCTGGAGCTCCGCCGACGCGAGCTTGCGCGCAAGTCCCGGCGGCATCGCCGAGATCTCCGCCTCCCGCCGCCGGAAATATCCCTTCGGATCGGTCAGGTCGTAGATCGGCGGCACAAACCCGGGCAGGGTGGCGCTGCCACCCACCGTCCCGCTGAATCCGCACAGATACTTCACCTCGCCCCTTTCATCTTCAACCTTCAGGACACCGACCATCTTGCCCTCTGCAAGATGCCGGATTGTCTCCACCCCCTCAAGGGGGATGGCCGGATAATCGCTGACGGGATCCGGCACGCCTGGGGCATCCAACACCGCAATAAGACGGTCTGCGGCGGCGACGATGTCGGGCGCCGGTGTATAGCAGAAAGGATAGGTGAAGGGCTCGCGGGCCATCAGAGGAAACGCTGCAGTTCGTGCCACACGCGGTGCACCGGGAAGCCCATCACATTATAGAAAGACCCCTCGATCGACGAGATCCCCACATATCCGATCCATTCCTGGATCCCGTAGGCACCCGCCTTGTCGAAAGGCTGGTACTTGTCCACATAATGGTCGATCTCCTCCTGGGTCAGCTGCTCGAATACCACCTTCGTGGACACGCTGAACGTCTCCTCGCGGGCGCAGTCGCGGATCGTCACCGCCGTCACCACTTCGTGTGTGCGTCCCGACAGTTCCCTAAGCATCCGCACCGCGTCCTCGCGGGAATGCGGTTTGCCGAGCACCTCCCGATCCACGATCACCACGGTATCAGACGTGATCAGGATTTCGTCCGCCTCCAGCGGCCGGTGGAAACCGTGGGACTTGCCGGCGCTGAGGAGCAGGGGTACGTCGTGTGCCTCCACGCCGGGTTCCAACCGCTCCTCGAAGTCGTTGCCGGTGTCCACCGTGAAATCGATATCCAGCCCCGCCAGGAGTTCCCGGCGACGCGGCGAATTGCTGCCGAGAATGATGCGTTTCATCCTAATAGAGCAGGTCGTAGCGGTTCTCGTCGAAATGCCAGTTGTCCTGGGCCTTCAGGATCAGTTCGATCCCCTCGCGGATGCAGCCCTTGCCTCCGGGAGCCCGGGTGACATAGTCAGCTACGGCCCTGGCTTCTTCGCAGGCGTCCGCCGGTGCGATGGCGAATCCGCAGACGCGCATGACCAGCGTGTCGGCGATGTCGTCGCCGAAATAAGCCACCTCGGACGGGTCCAGGCTGTGCTGGTCGCAGAACTTCCGGAAGGTCTCCAGCTTGCCGCGCACGCCCAGGAAGAGGTTCTCTTCCTTCACGCCGCAGTGCAGGCTGCGGCTGCGCAGCGCCTGCGTCTTGCCGCCGGAGATGACGGCGACGATATATCCCTTGCCGGAGGCCACGCGCGTGGCGAACGAATCCTTGGCGTTGAAGATGCGGACCAACTGCTCGGGATCCGGCCCCATGGGGATAATGCTTCCGTCCGTCGCCACGCCGTCGATATCGTAGGCGATGGCTTTGATCTTCTTAAGATTTTGTTCCATTGGGCGCGAAGTCTGCAAGGTTGAGCGTCCCTTTCTGTTCCGGGGCACCCAGGTTGATGGGGCCGAACTGGGCCTCGTAGCGGCCGATATTCTCCACGAGCGCGTTGAGCAGGCGCTTGCAGTGCTCCGGGGTCATCACGATGCGGTTCTGCACCTCCGGCTTCGGCATGCCGGGCAGGGTCGTCGCGAAGTCGATCACGAATTCGCTGCGGGAGTGGCTGATGATGGCCAGGTTGGAGTACGTCCCCTTGGCGATCTCCGGCTTCAGGTCGAGGCTGAGGGATTTCTTGTTGTCGTTGTTGTCCATAAACGGGTGGTTATTAATCATGCAAATTTACACATACTTTTTATTATTTCGCAAGCGGCAGGGCGAAAGAAACACGAAGGGCGGCCCTTTCGGAACCGCCCCCTTTCGATCTCCGGACGCGTCCGGGGATCAATAATTGACTGCTTCTACCTGGAAATAGCTCTGCGGATGGTCGCAGACCGGGCAGACTTCCGGCGCCTCCTTGCCGACCACGATGTGGCCGCAGTTGGCGCACTGCCAGATGACGTCGCCGTCCTTGGAGAACACCTTCTTGTCCTCGATGTTCTTCAGGAGCTTGCGGTAGCGCTCCTCGTGGTGTTTTTCGATGGCGGCGACCATCTCGAACTTCGCGGCGATCTCGTCGAAGCCCTCCTCGCGCGCCTCGCGCGCCATCCGGGCATACATGTCCGTCCACTCGAAGTTCTCGCCGGCGGCGGCATCCGCCAGGTTGGCGGCCGTGTCGGCCACCTTGCCGCCATGGAGGTACTTGTACCAGATCTTGGCGTGCTCCTTCTCATTGGCGGCCGTCTCCTCGAAGAGGGCGGCGATCTGTACGAAACCGTCCTTCTTGGCCTTGGAAGCGAAGTAGGTGTATTTGTTGCGGGCCATGGATTCACCGGCAAAAGCCTCCTGGAGGTTCTTCTCGGTCTTGGAGCCGGCCAGCGGGCGAGGTTGGTTTTTATTCATAAGTGGGTAGTAAATCGTTCGTATTTGTTCCCGCAAGTTAAGAAAGAATCCCGGAAAAACAAAGGAATTATTATCTTTGTATAGCAAAAAACCACATTGTCATGAAACGCATCCTGATCACCCTTCTTCTCCTGCTCCCGCTCGCCGGCATGGCCCAGGAGCGCCTGGCCGTGATGTCGCGCGAGGATTTCGAAGCTCCCGACTACATCAAGGGCGCCAGCCTCTACGGCAAGTCCTTCGTCATTTTCGGCGACAGCTATGTCGCCAACCACGTGCGTCCCATCCAGGAGACCTGGCACTACAAGCTGGCCGCCAAGTACAACATGGAGTACCACAATTTCGGCTGGAACGGCAACTGCGTGGCCTATGACCGCACGGCCGAGAACTTCGGCCCCGCCATGTACGAGCGCTACAAGACCCTGCCGGAGAAGGCAGACTACGTCGTGATCTGCGCCGGCCACAACGACGCTACCCAGATGGCCAAGAACGGGGAGGGGACTGACTTCTTCCGTGAAAAACTGAAAGTACTCTGCGAAGCCCTGATCGCCAAGTATCCTTCGGCCAAGCTCTGCTTCGTGACCCCCTGGCGCGTCCCGCGCCCGATGTTCCCCGAGATGACCGAGGTCCTGCTCGAAGTCTGCGGCTCCTACAGCATCCCCGTGTTCGACGCCACCCGCCTGAGCGGCATCTATGTCTGGGACGAGAATTTCCGCAGGATCTACTTCCAGTCACCCTTCGACACGGCGCATCTCAACCCGGCCGGACACGACCTGTTCATGCCCAAGATGGAGCATTTTATGTTAGGCCTTTAACATACAATCAACCAATATTTTACCTAAAATCATGAAAAGTGTTCATTTATTTGTGCTCACGGCGGTCTTCCTGTGGGCGGCGGCCGCTTGCAACCCGGCCCCCTTCTCCCAGGAGCCGGCGGCTGAGCCACCCCACCTGGAGCGGCGCGGCGAGGCCACGCAGCTGATTGTCAAGGGCAAGCCCTTCCTGGCCCTTTCCGGCGAGCTGGCCGGGTCCAGCGCTACGAGCGCCCGCTACATGGAACAGTTCTGGCCCGGGTTCCGCAAGGCGGGGCTCAACACGCTGCTTGCGACCGTCTACTGGGAGCAGCTGGAACCCGAAGAGGGCAAGTTCGATTTCACCCGCGTGGACGACATGATCCGCGAGGCCCGCAAGAACGACATGCACCTCGTCTTCCTGTGGTTCGCTTCCTGGAAGAACGGTATCACCAGCCACATCCCCCTGTGGATGAAGGAGAACCAGCAGAAATACGCCCTTGCCGAAACGGCGGCGGGCAAGTCCGTCTCCATCCTCTCCACCTTTTGCGAGGCCAACCGTGACGCCGACGCCCGCGCCTTCGCCGCGCTGCTCGGCCACATCCGCGAGGTGGATGCGCAGCAGCAGACCGTGCTGATGATCCAGATCGAGAACGAGATGGGCCTGCACGGCAACACGCGCGACCACAGCGCCGCAGCCGAGGCCGCCTTCAACGGCCCGGTGCCCGCGGCCCTCACCGAATACATGGTGCAGAACCGCGAGCGGCTCATCCCCGAATTCCGCGAAGCGTGGGAGAAAGCCGGGGCCAGGACCTCCGGCAACTGGGAGCAGGTCTTCGGCAAGGGCGACTACACGGACGAGCTCTTCATGGCCTGGCACTACGCTTCCTACATCGAGAAGGTGGCTGCCGCCGGCAAGGAGGCATACCCGATCCCGTTCTTCGTCAACGCCTGGCTCGTCCAGCCCGAGGACATCCACCCCGGCACCTATCCGTCCGGCGGCCCTCAGGCCCAGAACCACGACGTCTGGCGCTGCGCCGCCCCTCATGTGGACATCCTGTCCCCGGACATGTACCTGGCTGACTTCCCGGGCATCCTGCGCCGCTACATGCGGGGCGGCAATCCCGGGTTCATCCCCGAGTCCCGCGACGGCCTGAAGGGCGCTTCCAACGCGGCTTTCCTCTTCGGCGAGATGCGCGGCATCGGCTACTCCCCGATGGGGGTGGAGCGCATGCTCGAGCGCGAGAGTTTCGTGCCGCTCAGGGAGTTCTACCAGACTATGGAGCGCATGATGGACAAGGTCACGGACCACCAGGCCGCCGGCACCATCCGCGCGGTGTGGCTCAACGGGGACGACCCAGCCGCCTCCTACAAAGCGGGGGATTACATCCCCATCATCAAGGAGAAGACCATCCGGATGGGGGACTACGACATCTTGGTCAAGCTCAACACCGCTACACGCTTTAACCAGGCGGCCAACTACGCCGGCTACGCGATGGTGATGCAGGATTCCGCCAACGAATTTACCCTCGTCGGAGGCAATGTCTCCGTGGCCTTCAAGCCCGCTGACGGCAAGGGCTTCACGGGACTCGGCCGCGTCGAGGAGCGGGTCTGGGCCGACGGTGCCTGGGAGACTTCCCGCTGGCTCAACGGCGACGACGTGCAGCTTCGTTATGACATCCTCCAGTCCATCGACGAGGGCTTCTCCAGCCAGGGCCTCCGTTTCAACGGCACTTCTCCACAAGTGATCAAGGTCCGGCTGTACCACTACGATTAGCCGCTCCGTCCTGTCGAAAAGCCGCCCCACATCCGTGTCGGGGCGGCTTTTTTGTGTGCGCGTGTACGTGTTGCGCGATTATCCGTGAAAAATGCCTATATTTGCAAGATATGGAACTGAAAGCAAAATACAACCCTGCAGAGGTTGAAGACAAGTGGTACGAATACTGGACCAAGAACCGGTGTTTCCACTCCGAACCGGATAAACGCGAACCGTACACCATCGTGATCCCGCCGCCCAACGTGACGGGCATCCTGCACATGGGACACGTGCTCAACAATACGCTCAACGACGTGCTGATCCGCAAGGCCCGCATGGACGGCAAGAACGCCTGCTGGGTCCCCGGCACGGACCACGCCTCCATCGCCACGGAGTCCAAGGTGGTCGCCCGGCTCAAGGAGCGGGGCATCTCCAAGGAGGACATTACCCGCGAGGAATTCCTCAAGTATGCCTGGGAATGGAAGGAGGAGCACGGCGGCATCATCCTGCAGCAGTTGCGCAAACTCGGCGCCTCCTGCGACTGGGACCGCACGCGTTTCACCATGGAGCCTGAACTCTCCGAGGCCGTGCTCGCCACCTTCGTGCATTTCTACAAGAAGGGCTGGATCTACCGCGGCGTGCGGATGGTCAACTGGGATCCCGTGGCGCTGACCGCCATCAGCGACGACGAGGTGATCCACAAGGACACCCAGAGCCATTTCTTCCACCTCAAGTATTTCGTCTCCGACGGACAGGGCAATCCCACGGACCAGTATCTGGTGATTGCCACGACGCGTCCGGAGACCATCATGGCGGATGCCGCCATCTGCGTCAACCCCGCTGACGAGCGGCACCACTGGCTGCGCGGCAAGAAGGTGCTCATCCCGCTGATCAACCGGGAGATCCCCGTGATCGAGGACGACTACGTGGAGATGGATTTCGGTACGGGCTGCCTCAAGGTCACGCCCGCCCACGACGCCCACGACTACGAGATCGGCCTGCGGCACAACCTGCCCGTGCTCGACATCATCGACGACCACGGCCGGCTCAACGAACAGGCGCAGATCCTGGTGGGCGAGGACCGCTTCGTCGCCCGCAAGAAGATCTGGAAGATGCTCGAGGAGGCCGGCAACCTCGTCAAGGTGGAGGAGTACACCTCGCCGGTGGGCTATTCCGAGCGCACCGACGCCGTGATCGAGCCCAAGCTCTCCGCCCAGTGGTTCCTCAAGATGGAGGACCTCGCGGCCCGCGCCCTCGACCACGTCGAGTCCGGCCGCATCAAGTTCATCCCCGACAAATACCGCAACACCTACCGCCACTGGATGGAGAACGTGCGCGACTGGTGCATCTCCCGCCAGCTCTGGTGGGGCCAGCGCATCCCGGCCTGGTACCTGCCCGACGGACAGGTGGTGGTCGAGGAGACGGCCGAAAAGGCCCTCGCTGCGGCGCAGGAGATCGACCCGTCCCTGACTGCGGCGGATCTCAGGCAGGACGAGGACGTGCTCGATACCTGGTTCTCCAGCTGGCTCTGGCCGATCTCCGTGTTCGACCCCAAACTGCCCGGACATCCGGAGCACAAGCCCAACCGCGACCTTTCCTACTACTATCCGACCAGCGACCTGGTGACGGGCCCGGACATCATCTTCTTCTGGGTGGCCCGCATGATCATGGCCGGCGACGAATTCATGCACGACGTGCCGTTCCGCAACGTGTATTTCACCGGCATCGTGCGTGACAAGATCGGCCGCAAGATGAGCAAGACCCTGGGCAACAGCCCCAACCCGCTGGACCTGATCGCCAAATACGGCGCCGACGCGGTGCGTCTGGGCATGCTCCTCTGCACCTCCGCCGGCAACGACATCCTCTATGACGAGTCCCAGGTGGAGCAGGGACGCAACTTCTGCGCGAAAATTTGGAATGCCTGGCGCCTGGTGAGCGGCTGGAACGTCGACGCGGCGGCAAAGCAGCCCGAGGCTGCGCGCGAGGCCGTCAAGTGGTTCGACAACCTGCTTTCCCGGACGATCGAGACCGTCGAGGACCATTACAGCAAGTTCCGCATCAACGACGCGCTGATGGCCATCTACAAGCTCTTCTGGGACGACTACTGCAGCTGGTTCCTCGAGCTGGTCAAGCCCGAATACGGCCGCGCCGTCGACGGACGGACCTATGAAGCCGCCGTGCTCTTCTTCGAGAAGCTCCTGCGGCTCATCCACCCGGTGATGCCGTTCATCACCGAAGAGCTCTGGCAGGCCATGGAGCCCCGCCATGCAGGGGAGACCATCATGTACCAGCGTACACCCGTGGCCGGCCCTTACGACGCTGCATTCCTGGCCCAGTTCGACCAGGCACGCGAGGCGATCGTCGCCGTGCGCGCCGCCCGCGCCCAGAAGCAGATCGCTCCGAAAGAGCCGCTGAACCTCTACATCGACGGCGAGTTCAACGCGGAGCTGCTGCCCGTGTTGCGGAAGGCCGCCAACCTCGGCACGATCGAACCCGGCGCAGCCGCCGGCGCATCCGTGTCCTTCCTCGTGGGGACCGTCAAGATGAGCATCCCGATGGCGGGCTTCGTCAACGCCGGCGAAGAGCGCGCCAAGCTCCAGGCCGAACTCGAGCATCAACGCAAGTTCCTCGCAGGGGTCCGGGCCAAGCTCTCCAACGAGAAATTCGTCGCCCACGCCCCCGAGGCGGTGATTGCGAACGAGCGTAAGAAGGAGGCTGACTGCCTCGCACGCATCGAAGCCCTCGAGGCGTCGTTAAATGCTTTGAATTAACCGTTTTAACAATATTGTTATGTTAGCTTATCCCCTCGGTGTCATCGGCCCCTGGCAGGTCGTTATCATTGCACTCGTCATCCTTCTCCTCTTCGGCGGCAAGAAGATTCCCGAACTGATGAAAGGCCTTGGCAAAGGCGTCAAGAGCTTCAAGGAAGGCATGAATGAGATCGAAGAGCAGATCAACCAGGCCGACGAGACGCTGAAGAAAGATCCGAAAGACGACGCTCCCAAGCAGCAGTAGTCAGCCGTGGCCGGGAGCGGGACAGAGAAGGAGATGACCTTCTGGGATCATCTCGAGGAGTTGAGGGGAACCATCTTCCGCTCAATCCTCGCCGTGTGCCTTTTCTCCGTACTCGGCTTCATCTTCAAGCGCCTGCTTTTCGACGTTGTGCTCCTGCCTGCGTCGCAGGATTTCTTCATCTACAGGCTGCTGGGCTGGACTTTCGACCTGCAACTGATCAACGTGGAGGTGTCCGCGCAGTTCTTCGTGCACCTGCAGGCTGCCTGCGGGGCCGGTCTGATCCTCGCTTTCCCGTTCATCATCTGGGAGCTCTGGAAGTTCATCGCCCCGGCCCTGTACAAGAAGGAGAGGAGGGCGGTCCGGACGGCTTTCCTGATGGCCTCGGGCCTGTTCTACATGGGCGTGGCCGTGGGCTATTTCCTCGTGCTGCCCGCCTGCGTGCAGTTCTTCCTGAACTACTCCGTCAGCGACCAGATCTCCAACACGATCACCATCGGCTCCTACATGTCGATGTTCACGTCCACCGTGCTGATGATCGGCATCGCCTTCGAGTTTCCGACCGTCATCTGGATGCTCTCCAAGATGGGCATCCTGACCCGGGAGCAGCTGCGCAAGGGCCGCCGCTTCGCGCTGGTGATCGTCCTGGTCATCGCCGCCATCGTGACGCCCGCGGACCCGCTGTCCATGATGATCGTCGCAGCGCCGCTGTATTTGTTGTATGAAATCGCTATCCTGCTATGCTCCAAGTCGGTAGAGACCCCCGAAGAGAGCGGGTCGGATGCCTGAACTGGCCCGATGCGTTCCCGTACGCCCCGGAGGTTGAGTTTGAGATCTCCCATTCGGGGACGGTGCTGCACCTGACGTTCCGGGTGCGGGAGGACGCCGTGCGGGCTGTCTGTGCGGCGGACGGGGAGCATGCCTGGGAGGATTCCTGTGTGGAGTTCTTCTTCGCACCTCGGCAGGACGGCGTGTATTATAACATGGAATGCACCTGTACCGGCAAGGTCTTCCTCTGCCGGGGAACGGAGCGGCACGGGCGGGAAATGCTCCCGGAGGCGCTTTTGCGCGGCATCCGCCGCCGCAGCTCACTGGGGGAGGAGCCATTCGGGCTCCGGGAGGAGCCGACCGCCTGGGAGCTCCGGCTGGACGTGCCGGCGGCGACCTTCGGCCTTGCGGGTTTTGACGGGCTGCAGGCGCGCGGCAATTTCTATAAATGCGGCGATAAACTGCCGGTTCCGCATTATCTGAGCTGGGCGCCCATCGGGACGTCGCGTCCGGACTTCCATCGTCCGGAGTTTTTTGAGGACATTGTATTTGTATGATATCGATTGAGGATGTGACCGTCGCGTATGGAGGTTTTGTCCTGCTGGACAAGATCAATTTCCATATCAGCGAATCCGACAAGATCGGCCTCGTGGGCAAGAACGGGGCCGGGAAGTCCACGATCCTCAAGCTGATTTGCGGCCAGCAGAGTCCGACTTCCGGGCGCATTGACAAACCCCGGGACCTGTCGGTCGGCTACCTGCCCCAGATCATGGAGCACCACCGTGGCCGTACGGTGCTCGAGGAGGCGATGACCGCTTTCGAAGCCACGGCGGAGATTGAGCGCGAGCTTGCTGATGTGACGCGGGAACTCGAGACCCGGACCGATTATGAATCTGATAGTTACGCTGCCCTGATCGAGCGTATGACAAGCCTGAACGACCGGTTGGAGATGAGCCATACCGAGCCGCCCGAGGTCCAGGCGCGCCGGACTCTGCTGGGTCTGGGCTTCCTGGACGACGAGCTCGGCCGGCTGACCGAGACCTTCTCCCAGGGCTGGAATATGCGCATCGAGCTCGCGAAGATCCTGCTCCGCCAGCCGGACGTGCTCCTGCTCGACGAGCCGACCAACCATCTGGACATCGAGTCCATCGAGTGGCTGGAAGACTATCTCAAGGCGCGCCGCTGCTCACTGCTGCTCGTCAGCCACGACCGGCGTTTCCTCGACACGGTGACCAACCGCACCGTGGAGGTGATGCTGGGCCACATCCACGACTATAAGGTGCCGTACAGCAAGTACCTGGAGCTGCGTGCCGAGCGCATCCAGCAGCAGGTCGCCGCCTACGAGAACCAGCAGCGGATGATCCAGAAGACGGAGGAATTCATCAATACGTTCCGCTACAAGCCCACCAAGTCCAACCAGGTGCAGTCCCGCATCAAGGCTTTGGAGAAGCTGGAGCGCATCGAGATCGACGAGACGGACAACGCCCGCCTGACGGTCAAGTTCCCGCCGGCGCCGCGCTCCGGCGACGTCGTCTTCAAGGGTACCGACCTCACGGTCGGCTATCCGCAGAAGGTCGTTTTCCGCCATGCCGAGATCGAGATCAAGCGGGGAGAGAAGGTCGCCCTGATCGGGCGCAACGGCGAGGGCAAGACCACGCTGATGCGCGTGATTACCGGCGAGCTGGAGCCCTTCAGCGGCGAGGCCCGCGTCGGGCACAATGTGCAGATTGGCTATTATGCACAGAATCAGGAAGATATCCTGGACAAGAGCGAGACAGTCTTCTCGACCTTGGACCGCATCGCGGTAGGGGACATCCGTACCAAGCTCCGGGACCTGCTGGCGCAGTTCCTTTTCCGGGGCGAGGACATCGACAAGCGCGTGTCCGTGCTCTCCGGCGGCGAACGCGCACGCCTGGGCATGGCCAAACTGATGCTTCAGAGCTACAACCTGCTGGCGCTGGACGAACCCACCAACCACATGGATATCAAGTCGAAAGACATCCTCAAGCAGGCGCTCAAGGCCTATGACGGCACGCTCATCGTGGTGTCTCACGACCGTGACTTCCTGGACGGGCTGGTGGACAAGATGTACGAGTTCCGCGACGGCCATGTCAAGGAGCACCTGGGCACGGTGTCGGAGTTCCTGGCGAAGCGCAAACTGGAGACGCTCCAGGAGCTGGAGCGCAAGGCCGAGCCGGCAGCGGCGGAGCCTGTCAGGGAGGAGGTGCCAGCCAAGACCGCCTTCGAGGAGCGCCGGCAGGGGAACAAGATGGACCGCAAGAAGAAGAACCGCATCTCGTACCTGGAGCATGAGATCGGCAAACATGAGGAGCGGCTTGCCGAGATCGAGAAGGTCCTGGCCGCTCCGACAGACAAGGATGATATCATGGAACTGACCCGCGAATACCTCGAGCGCAAGCGTGATTTGGACGCCAAAACCGAGGAGTGGGGGAGTTTAATCGAATAAATTTTATATCTATGAGACCACTGGTATATAAGATTTTAGCCGTTTCTATCGGAATTTTCGCTTTAGGATATTCCGCGGCTTTTGCCCAGTCGCCCCGCGACATCGAGAAGAACAATCTCTCCGTCTTCACGGGCATCACCCTTGGGGGAGATTTCACCCTTGAGGTCAAGTACGGCTCGCAGTATGCGGCCAAACTGACCACCGAGGAGATGCTTGCCGATTATGTCCAGTTCTCCGTGAGTGACGGCAAGCTGTCCGTCTCCGTGGACGAGCGGAAGGTTCCCGCAGAGGTCAAGCGCCTCTTCCGCGGCAAGAATGCCGCCACCTACCGTTTGATCGTCACGATGCCGGAGGGCCTGCGTGCCGTCAACCTCTCCGACAAGGCCATCTTCCTCTCGGCGGATGACCGTGTCTTCCATCCGGAGAGCGTGGATCTCAACGTCAGGGATAATGCCAAGATCGGTACGCTGAAGTTCACTTCCGACCGTGTCAGCGTCAAGATGGAACGCAAGGCCGAGGCCACGCTGGAGGTTACCTGCGACAGCCTGGATGTCGACATGTCCGGGAGCACGAACCTGACCCTTATCCAGCATGCAGAGAAAGTGGGTTACGCCCTGGCTTTCAATTCCAACCTGGTGGTCAGCGGCGAGACTGAGTCCCTGAGCCTCAGCGCCAAAGGCACCTCGAAAGCGATTCTGAACGGCACCGCTCCCGTGGCCAGTTTCAAGGTGACCAACGCCTCCAATGTCAACGCCGTCAACCTCGAGGTCGAGGAGGCGCGCGTGGAGATGAACGGCCTCTGCACACTCACGCAGGCAGCCACGCAGGATCTCTTCGTCAACATCGGTTCGGGTTCGACGCTGGTTTTCAAGAATGAGCCCACGTTCCATATCCTGAATGTCAAGAGTGCGTCCCTGACGCCTTACGACAAGAAGAAATGATCGTCCTGGATTCCCATTGCGACGCTCCGTCGCAGATGGTCCGGCTCCGGGATTTCAGCCGGGACAATGCTTTTGCGCAGGTCGACTTTCCCAAAATGGTCCGCGGGGGAGTCGACGCTTCGTTCTTTGCGGCCTACGTACCGGCATCACTGGAGGGTCAGGCCGCTACGGACTGGGCCCGTAAGTTGCTGGACGAGTCGGACCGGCAGGTGGCGGCCTGCGCCGGGCGCGTCGCGTATGCGCGCTGCGCCGGCGGCGTGCGCCGCAACCGCAAGGCCGGCCTGACGAGCGTCCTGCTCGGTATCGAGAATGCCTCGGCCCTGCAGGAGTCCTTCGAGCTGCTGAATGAGTTCTACCGGCGCGGCGTGCGCTATGTGACCCTGACTCATAGCGCTGATAATCAAGTCGGTGACAGCTGTACGGGCGTAGGGACCTGGGGCGGGCTGAGTCCCTTCGGGAAACGTTTGGTCCCGGAGATGAACCGCCGCCGCATGCTGATCGACGTGGCGCATGCCGCGGACAGCACGATTCGTGACGTGCTGGCCTTGTCGGAGCGTCCCATCGCTTATACCCACGGCGCCTGTCGGGCGCTGGCTTCCCACCGGCGCAACCTGCCGGACGAGCTGATCCGGGGGATTGCGGAGCAGGGCGGGGTGGTCAGCATCAGCATCTATCCGCCTTTCCTGGACGACGGATTCGTCCGGACGCTTGCGGAGTCCGGCCTGGAGAAGAAACTGTCCGTCGAAGATGCGTTTATCAAGGATCCTGCCGACGCGCCCAAGCGGGCAGCATGGGAAGCCGTGCAACGGGAGTTGCAGGCGCTTCCGCGACCCGGAATCGACCGCGTTGTCGACCACATCGAGCACGCGGTCTCCGTGGCGGGAATCGACCATGTCGGGATTGGCACGGACTACGATGGCATCGAAGTGACCGTCGCCGGACTCGAAAATGTAGCTTGTTTTCCCCGGCTCTGGGACGAGATGCGACGCCGCGGTTTCTCGCTGCGTGACATAGACCGGATTGCCGGCAAAAACTTCCTTCACGTGCTTACAGCGGTGCGAAAATAGGGGTTAACAAAAATGTTATAGGTAAAAACATCTTTGTTTTTCTATCTAGAAACTAGATAATTGCGTCGATTTTGATGTAATGGGCCAAAGTTTGGAGGGCAATGGTCGCAAAACGGCGGATATTGCCTTTCCGACCGAGGTCGCAGTGGTATTTCCGGGTGATTGTCCCGCCCGGACCGGCCACGCCGATCCATACCGTGCCCTCCGGATAGCGCTCGTCGCCGCCTTCGGCCAGGCCGGTCGTTGCGACTGCGTAGGTGCTGCCCATGAGCTTGCGGACACCCTCCGCCATGGCGGCTGCAACCGCGCTGCTGACGACGCCATTATCCCGGATCGTCACCGCCGGGACGCGGAGCACTTTCTCCTTGACAGGGATAGCATAGGAAGTGACGGAACCGAGGTACCAGGCCGAGGATCCGGAGACGGTGGTAAGCAGGTGGGAAATCTGTCCGCCGGTGCAGGATTCGGCGGCACTTAGGGTTGCATCGCTAGCTTTTAGCAGCCCGGCGACTTGTTCTTGAACTGTTTTTCTCATTTTTCTGGCGGCTCAGCAGGTATTTCAGGATATCCGAGACGATCTGGGGCCCTTCGCGCACGAGGCCGTTGCGGAGCGCGAGCAGGGAGGCGCCTTCGTTCAGGGCTTCTTCGGCCTGCTGGGGAGTCCGGATGTGCGTATTGCCGATGATTGGCAGCTTTCCGTGCGTATACGAGGCGATATGGCGGACTTGTTCGATGTCCCGGGCCTCGACCCCGTCAACCCCGCTTAACAGGCTGAAATCGAGGATTTCTTCGATTTCAGCGGCGGAAATATCCCGGGGGAGCTTGATGATGATGGGCTTGTATTCTTCTTCTGCCATCCGGGCGTCCAGGATCGGGTCCAGGACTTCTTCGAGATTGTTGTCATTGAGGTCGATCACGAAGAAGTCGAAGAAGTCGTACGCAAGGGTGAATGCGGTCGAGAAATCCTGGTTGATGCACGCGGCCAGGATGTCGTTCTGGGGGTCGTTCTGGACGCGGCGCAGGGCCCGGCGGATGCCGTCTGCGCCGAGCGGTCCGATCTCTGAGTAGCTGAATCCCAGGTTGTTAAGGTCATTATAGAGCTCTCCGTGGAGGTCCAGGCCGGCGCCGAGGCCGAGGGGATTATAGAACTGCAGGCCGAAGACTTCACGCTGCAGGCCCACGGGGCGGTTGTTGTGGATCCAGCGGCTGATCAGGCGCCCGCCCGGAATCTTTTCGACGATTTCGAAATACCGGAGCGCGATCTTGGATGCGCTCTCGATATTCATACGCCGGACGACCGGCTTGATCAGTATGTTGTACAGACCCATGTCGATACAAATATACAACTTTTTTGATACAAGTTTTTTGATCAGCCTCCCGGAGTCGCGAAGCAGTAGTACCTTTTCGCAGCGTTCTCCCGGGCAGGGTCGCCAAAGCGTAGCGTCGTCGCGAAGCGGAGAAAAGGTACTGCTGCTTCGGACGGAGGGAAAATAGATTTATCAAAGAATCTCTTGGAAGGATCCGTCGGAGTAAAAGACAATAATCTTTGAGATAGTCTTTTGATTTACAATCTTTTGAGATGGATTATCTAAATGATCGTTAAAGCCATCTGGCACGGAAAACGGGTTGTAGCCTGCGGTTTCCGGTCGGTTTTCGCGCTGCTCGAACAGGGTGTCTCCGGCTGGATCCGAAAGGGGAGACATCGGCCCTACAGAGCCCTCAGGGGCCGATTTCTGACTGTTGTACATCCGCCCGCGGCCTGTTATCAACCACTCCAGATTGAGCTCTGGATACTGCCGGGCCATCCGCTCGATGAAATCGAAGCCTGGCTTGTTCCTACCGGCAAGGATATGGGAAATGCTCGCACGGGCGACGCCGATGCTGTCGGCGAACTGGGACTGGCTGATATTTTCGGCGGCCAAAAACTGCTGCAGGCGCTTGTTCATTTTTCGTAACGATTTGTTTACAAAAGTAACAATAATAATTCACTCTTTCAATAGTTACAAATGGCAACTGTTGATGAATTGTTGACGGTTTGTTGAAATTGAATGTGAATTCAATTGTTAGATAATATGTATTAAAATATTGATAGTCTTTTTCTTGTGTGGTATGAATAATAGGGGAGTTCATGTTGGAAGGCCGGAAAGTGGGGGAGTCACGCGGTATGATTCCTCATTGTTAACTTTAGCAAAATTTAGGAAAACACAGGGTTTCAAGAATATAATCTCTTAGATAATTTTGAATAATTTTCACTTATCATGGTTACGAACGCCCAGAAAACAGGTGTTGATAAACTTTTGTAAACTTCACAATCTTTAACCGGAATTTTACAAATGTATACAACTAGAGCGGTTGCCAGCGAGCATAAAAAGCATTAACTTTGTATCATGATTCCTGAGATCCATATCGAAGACTTTTCGTATCCGCTCCCTGACGGGCGGATTGCCAAATACCCGCTTCCGGAACGCGACGCCTCCAAATTGCTCGTATATCGCGACGGAATCGTCAGTGAACGCATTTTCCGCAATCTCGCCGACGAGCTGCCCGCAGGCAGCCTGATGGTTTTCAACGATACGAAGGTCGTTCCGGCCCGTCTGTTCTTCCGCCGGCACACCGGTGCGCATATCGAGATCTTCTGCCTGGAGCCTGACGATCCCGCAGAGTATAACGTCAACTTCGCCGCGACGGAGCGCTGCCGCTGGAAATGCGTGATCGGCAATGCCAAACGCTGGAAAGAGGATCTCCTCAGCTATGATGTGGAAGATGGCGAACTCGTTGATTTCCAGCTGAAAGCGCGCCTGGTTAGCCGCGACGGCCAGACGGGCGTCGTCGAGTTCACCTGGCAGGGTGGCGCCCCGTTCTCGCGGGTGCTCGAACTGTGCGGCCGCGTCCCGATTCCGCCCTATCTGAACCGGGATACCGAGTCCATCGACCTCGAGCGCTACCAGACGCTCTATGCCCATATCCGTGGCTCTGTGGCAGCCCCGACGGCAGGTCTGCATTTCACGCAGCGCGTGCTGGATGACATCAATGCCCGGGGGATCGAGACCGCGAACGTCTGCCTGCACGTTGGCGCCGGAACCTTCCTGCCGGTCAAGAGCTCGCTGGTGTCGGAGCATCCGATGCACCGCGAACCCTTCGTCGTGTCTCGCGAGCTGCTGGTGAAGCTGCGCGACACGCAAAAACCTGTCGTGGCCGTGGGCACGACTTCGGTCCGGACGCTGGAGTCGCTCTATTATGTCGGGATCAGCTGCCTGGAGCAGGGGAGCCCGGCCGACGTGGCCCAGTGGGCGCCCTATGTCCGGGAGTACGCCCCGACGCGCCGGGAGGCCCTCTCCGCTATTGTCAAATATTTGGATGACAATCATTTGGATGAGTTGAAAGTCGGCACGCGCATCATCATCGTACCGGGGTTCCGTTTCCGCATCGTGGATGCGATGGTCACCAATTTCCACCAGCCGCAGAGTACCTTGCTGCTGCTGATCTCGGCCTTCGTGGGCGGGGATTGGCACACCATCTATGATTATGCGCTTGCGAACGGTTTCCGTTTCCTGAGTTACGGCGATTCTTCTTTGCTTTTCCGCCGCTGAATCGTTAACTTTGGGAGACTAAAACTGACCGAAGGATGACCTTGAGCGATTTCGGAGATATCCGGCCCTATACCGACGAAGAAGCCGTGGAGGCCCTGGGACGCGTGTCCCGGCATCCCATGACCCCCGTCATATCCAAGTACCTGTTTCCGGACCTTCCGGCCTCCACGATGAGCCATATGCTTCGGGGGATCGGGAGCGTGGACCAGTTCCAGAACGAGATCATGTACGCGGTGGTGGAGGCTGTGATCGCCAAGACCTCAGCAGGGGTGAGCTGGTCCGGGACGGAGTGGATTAAATCGTTGGGGGACAGGAAGTTCCTGATTATTTCGAACCACCGCGATATCGTGCTGGACCCGGCACTGATCCAGTATATGCTCAAGCAAGAAGGCATGCCTACGACGGAGATCTGCGTCGGATCCAACCTGCTCGGCAGCCAGCTCGTCGAGGACCTGATGCGTTCCAACCGGATGATCAAGGTGATCCGCGGTGTGGGCGTGCGGGAGCTGTACCAGAGCTCGCAGCTGCTGTCCCGGTATATCCGCGAAAGCATCACTTCCGGACGTGCATCCATCTGGATCGCGCAACGCGAAGGGCGTACCAAGGACGGCTTTGACGCGACCGAGCAGGGACTGCTTAAGATGCTGGAAATGAGCGGAGAAGCGAGTTTCGAAGAGAATTTCGAGGCCCTGGACATCGTGCCGCTCAGCATCTCCTATGAGTATGAATCCTGCGACGCGCGCAAGGCCCGTGAGGTGCTGCTCCGGAGCGAAGGTCCGTATGTCAAGAAAGAGACGGAAGACCTGCACAGCATCCTGACCGGCATCCGCCAGCAGAAGGGGCATATACACTTGGAGATCGGCGAGCCGCTGCGCGCGGAAGAGATCGCCGTGGCGGCGCACGCGGACAAGAACGAACGCTACCATATTTTGCGCGACGTGCTCGACCGCCGGATCGTGGGCGGCTATAAGCTGTGGAAAACCAATTATATGGCGCACGATCTGCTGCACGGCGATGCCAGGTACAAGGCCATGTACACGGCTGCAGAACTGGAGCAATTCGAGAAGTATATCGCGCACAAACTCGGAAAACTCGAGCGCAGGCTGGACCAGAAAGCGCTGCGCGAGATATTCCTGGGGATCTATGCGGGGCCGGTTACGGCCAAAGAAGCGCTATAGTCCCCTTTTGTTACACAATTTATATTATGTTAAGTTAGACCTGTAAATAAGTCCCCTGCCATGGAGTTGACCATCATCATTGCCGGTACCGCCGTTCTCGCAGCGCTGATCGCGTGGCTGCTGACACATTTCATCAGCCGCTCGCGTTTCGACCGCCAGTTGTACGCCAAGGACGCGCAGCTGGTCGCCAAGGATGCTGAGCTCCGCTCGGCGCAGACGCTTCGTGAGCACGAGGCCGGCGTCTACGCCCGCACGCTCGCGGAGCTGAAAGCCAGCCAGCAGCAGGCGCTCGAAGCCACCAAGAACGAGCTGGCGCTCGAGAATGAGAAACTCCTCAAGGCCCGCGAAGAATCGCTCCGCAAAGAGGCTGAGGACACGATGCGCACGCTTACCGGCGGTCTCAACAAGGATATCAAGGAAATGAAGGAAGCCTTCGATGCACAGAAAAAGGCTCACGCCGAAGAGAGTTCCGCGATCAAGACCCAGTTCGAACAGACCGTCCGCCACCTCAAGGAGCAGACGGACGCCATCGGCACACAGGCCGGCGACCTGGCCAACGCCCTCAAGGGCCAGAACAAGATGCAGGGTATCTTCGGAGAGACCATCCTCGAGAACCTCCTTCAGGCCGAAGGCCTGCGTCCCGGACGGGACTACGAAACCGAGTTCTGGTTGCGCGACAAGACCGGGAATATCATTCGTAATGAATTGACTGACAAGAAGATGCGTCCGGATTTCGCCCTGCACTACCCCGATTCTACGGACGTAATCATCGACGCCAAGGTCTCCCTTACTGCCCTCTCTGACTACTTCAGTGCGGACACCGACGCCGCCCGCGCCGACGCCTCCCGCCGCAACCTTCAGTCCGTCCTCACCCACGTCCAGGAACTCGCCGGCAAGGAATACCAGAAATACATCGTCGGCCGCAAGACGCTGGATTACGTGATCATGTTCATCCCCAATTACGGCGCCTACCAGTTGGCCAAGCAGGAGGATCCCGAGATCTTCACGAAGGCCCTCTCCCAGAATGTCCTGATCACCACGGAGGAGACCCTACTCCCCTTCCTCCGGCTCATCCGCAGCGCCTGGGTCCAGAAAGAGCAGATGGAGAACATGTCCCTGATCGTTGCCGGCGCCCAGAAGATGCTGGACCGCGTGGCGCTCTTCAGCGAGAAGAACGCCGAGGTCGAGAACGCCCTCCGCCAGACCCTCCGCAAGATGGAAGAGAACTCCAAGCGTCTCGTCGAAGGTCGCCAGAGCATTGCCAAGGCCGCTCAGGAAGTCCTTGACTGCGGGGTCTCCCCTTCCCCTGGCAAAACCCTCCCCGAAGCTGAATAAGTTACACTCCGACTTTGGAGGCCCTGTGAGCTATAACTCATTGACACTCAATAATAAAGGGAATCATTATATCTTGAAATTAAGACATAATGATTCCCTATCTTCTTCATAATCAGTATCTTCCTGCTCACGACACAAACCGCCGTTCGTGGATATTCCTTATAATCAATTACTTACTATTTTACTCCGGGGAAATATCCCTGGAGTAAAAACAGAATTCATTGATAATCAGCTAATTGCGAAAACGCGCTTAGTCCAGCATTTTATGGAGCTGGGCGTCGGTGATGTGGGGGGCGGTGGCACGGATGACAGACACCAGATGGTCGCGGGACTCCTGGGGTGTGCGGAAGGGAGCCTGCAGGTCGTATTCAAAGAGATCCTCGGGACGGCAGAAAGACGAGAGCTGCCAGCCGCTGTACTCCAGGAATTCCCCCTTGTAGACTCGCTCGAAATCACCAATCACGACCAGCGTCTGGTTCTGCAGACGTGTCATGACAGCGTCCATCTGAGACTTCTTCAAACCGCAGATATGCCGCAGTTCCCTGCTCGTCAGGCTTCCGGCTGAGCCGATTGCCTCATATGCCTTCCGGTCACTCTCGCGCAGGGCATATTTGGGTAAAGACCGCCGCCAGTTGAGCAGGTCACGGTACACCTCCGCCGTGGCGAAAGAAGCCTTTCCTCCCCACAAGAACTTGCCGTAGGCCACGTCCCCGCACTGCACGGCGAAGATCTTCCAGTCCCAGGGCCCCAGCGTCTCCCCGTCGAACCAGTGCTCCCTCGGCGTCATCTCCTCAATGGAAAAGCCTGCTACAGGATTCTCAAAAAACGGAATGATCCCGCACGCGCGGATTGCCCGGTACATCGCCTCCGGACTGTCAATCCGGTGCGCCGCCAGCGGGTCTGTCTGTTTCAGGAAGATGGACATGCCACAAAGATACGAAAATTACAGAATCCTGAAACTCAGGCCGGTGCGGAGCCAGAGGCCGGGCTGGGGGATGTTGCCGTGGTCGAAGTAGCGGTCGTTCAGCAGGTTGTTGGCCTCGAGGAAGATGCGCCAGCGGGCGGACTCCCAGGTCAGGCGCGCATCGAGCAGCGAATAGGGCTCGTAGCTGCGCTGGCCGAGGCTCCGTCCTACCTCGAAGGCCTCGTAGTTCCCTACCCTGTCCTGCCAGCGGTACGAGACATTCAGGGACAGGGATTCCAAGATCCGGAAATCAGCCTGCAAGACTACCTTATTCCGCAGGTATTCGAGGGCATAGGCGGACTGCAGATGCGGCTCCAGGTCCTTGTCCTGGTGGATGTGGGCATAGCCGGCATTCAGCGCCCGGATGAAGAAATCCTCACGTCCCAGAAGCACCGTCGGCGAGAGCCGAAGCGAGAGCTCCTCACCCAGGGTGTTCACCCGCGTATGGTTGACGGAAACCCAGAGCGCGTCCTCCCCCTGCGACAGGTTCTTGATCCAGTCGATCATATCCGTCCCCTGGTGGTAATAGACGGAGGCTACGACGTTGATCCCCGGCCGTAAATATTTCATTCCCAGCTCGTAGGACTGCATCCGCTCGGGCCGGAGATACTTGTCCGCGGCGTGTCCGCCGACAGAATAATACAGCTCCGTGAAGGTCGGCAGCCGCAGCGAGGTATTCCAGGACGCATAGGCCTTCCAGTTCGCGCCGAGGCGAAGGCTCAGGTCGGCCCCCGGATAGAGCCGGAACGGACCGCCGCTCCAACTGTTCCGGACCGCTGCCAGTCCGGCGGAAGCCGTGAGGCGCTGCAGCACGATATTGTGTTCAAGATAGAAGCTAACGTTGGTACGCTGCAGGCCGCGGGTGTATTCCCGGTCCGTCCCGCGGATCGGCCGGGAAGCCTCCAGCGGCTCCCCCAGCGTGGTGCTGACAATCCCCTCCTCCCGGACCTCGGCGCCGAAAGCCGTGCGGCCGATCCGGGACGTGAACCAACCCCCGAGATTCGCCCCGAAGACATTGGTACGGTGGTAGTTGAAAGGTACGCGGGACTCGTCCCCGCGGTAGAGCTCGAAGCGGTCGCCGGAATGGTTCCAGTACAGGGCCGGGCGCAGGTGCAGCCGCCCGCGGGTCTCCGCCTGTACGGCGGCGAAGGTCTTGCGCCCTGCCTCGAACTGGTCGTCGAAACGGGCGCTGTAGAAGGTGTTGGCACCGTAGTCCTTGGCGCTTAGGCCAAGATGCCAGCGTACGTCTGCCATCCGGCCTTCATAGCTCCCCTGCCAGAAAGCCTTGGCGGTTCGGAAATCGGCATTCAGCCCGCCGGACGCGTTGCGGCTGTAGCCGTCCGAGCGGCCGAGCGAGCCGGAGACCTGGTTGTGCCAGCGGCCCGTGGCCAGTCCGGCCCGGACTCCCCCGCTGACGCTGCCGAACGAGCCTCCTTCCAGGTGGACGGAGGCTCCGGATTCCGCCTCCGTACGCGTGACGATATTGATGGCGCCGACCAGCGACGACGTGCCGTAGACGCGCCCCGCCGGACCCTCCAGGATCTCGATCCGCTCGATCTCGGCCAAGTCCACCGGCAGGTCCATCACGAGATGGCCCGTCTGCGGGTCGCTGATGTTGATGCCGTTGAGCAGCACGGCGATCTGGTCGAATGTGCCGCCGCGGATGCTGATGTCCGTCTGGACGCCCATCGCTCCGCGCTGGCGCACATCCACCCCGACCGCGTATTTGAGCAGGTCGTTGACCGTCTGTACCGGCGCCGCACGGATGAGCAGCGTATCCAGCACCGTGACCATGCGGGCGGACTGATGCACCGTCAGGGGAACACGCGTGCCGCTGACGGTCACCTCTTCCAGCGACTCCTGCGCCCGGAGGACCGTAGTCCCCGGCAGCAGCAGGGCGAAAACAAGCAAAGAAACCCGAAATAAGCTTACTCTAGGCATAGGCCCGCAAAGATACAAAAAAATGCAGCTACTGTGGGGAGATTTACCCACAGTAGCTGCAAAAATGGCGGGAAGTACTACTTCGTAGCGAGCGGCAGGGCGACGGGTTTCTTGAAGCCTGGCGAGGAGACGGTCAGCGTGACCGCGCCCGGCTCCGTGCCGCTGCGCAGGATCACGACCGCGGTGCCCTGGAAGAGCTGGACCTCCGGATCGGTGTGGATCTCCTCGGAGTAGATGTTGCCGGAGCAGACGCCTGCCACGCAGGCCGGCCCCGCCACGTCGAAGCGGAGCTTGTCACCGGCGGTCCAGACGCGGCGGCCGCGGCTGTCGACAGCCGTCACGCGGACATACTGCAGGTCCTGTCCGCCGGCCTTCCAGCCCGTCGTGACGGGCTCGACGCGCAGGGCGACGGGCTTGCCAACGGTCTCGATCTTGTGGCGGGCGATCACGCGGCCGTCCTTGCGGGCCACGGCCTCGATGCTCCCGCTCTTGTACGGGATGTCATTCCAGCGGATGCGGTTGCGCTCGTTGGGGTTTGAGATGTCGTTCTTCTTGACTCCCTGGCTCTTGCCGCCCACGAAGAGCTCCACCTCGTCTCCGTTGGTGTAGGTCCAGAGGTTGACCTTCTCGCCGGCAGTGCGGTTCCAGTTCTCGCTCATGTAGGTGCTGCCGACCGTCATGCCGTTCCACTCGTAGTTCTCCGTGGGACGCTCGATGATGCCGATATGGACGACGGGTTCTTCGGAGAAGTAGCTCTTGATCAGGTAGGCGATGGGCTTGGGCTCGCCGGAGATGTCGAACTCGCCGTTCGCAAAGCCCTTGGCGGGCCAGCCGGCGCTCTCTCCCAGATAGTCGATGGCGCCCCAGTAAGCCAGGCCGATGACCTTGTTAAGATCCATCCCGAACCAGTTGCCGGGCAGGCCTGTGGAATTGGCTTCACTCTGGTAGAACATCATCCAGGGGAAGTTCTTGCTGTCGCCCGGGAAGTACATGTAGCGGTAGTTGTAGGAGGCGACATCCGTCGCCATGGCCAGGTCGCAAGGGAGCGTGTCGGTCTCCCAGTTGCGGTAGCGCGGGTGCATGGCCACGGTGGTCGGCCGGGTCCGGTCATACTGGAACAGCAGCTGGCGCTGCAGGCGGTAGGCCGTCACGCCGAAATCGCCGTACGGCTCGGGATTCTGCTGCAGCTCGTTGCCAAAGCTCCACATCACCACGCAGGGGTGGTTGCGGTCGCGCTTGACCCACTCCTCGACATTCTCCTGCCAGAGGGCCTTCCAGTCGCGGCGCCCACCGGCATACTGCATGTTCCACTTGTCGTAGAGTTCGTCCACGACGAGGATGCCCATCTTGTCGCATAGGCGCAGGAAGGACTCGGAATACGGGTTGTGGGATGTGCGGATGTGATTGAATCCGAACGATTTGAACATCTGCAGGAGGTACTCCTCCCCGCGCGGGAAAGCAGCGGCGCCCAGCGGGCCCAGCGTGTGGTGGTTGGCTGCGCCCTTGAGGAGGACCTTCTCGCCGTTGAGCTTGAAGCCGAAGGACGGACCGAACTCGATGGTGCGGATGCCGAAAGGCTCGCAGACCTGGTCACAGACCTTGCCGTCCGCGTCGTAGAGTGACACCTCCACGGTGTAGAGATACGGGTCCTCGCAGCTCCACAGGTGCGGCGCGTTTACGCGCAGCGGCTCGAGGTCGTAGTTGCTGCCCGGCAGCCAGTTCTTGTACTTGGTCTCGGTGGTCTGTTCCGTGACGACCTTGCCGTCGGCATCCAGCAGGCGGACACCGAACTTGACGGACTTGACCTCACGCGAACGCAGGAAGATGGCTGCCTGCACGTCCACGATGGCCTGTCCGCGGGCGACCTCTGTCGTGCGGATATAGAGCGGATGACGGGTGAAATAGCCGTTGGCAGGCGTGACCAGGAGGTTGACGTCGCGGTAGAGGCCGCCGCCGGTGTACCAGCGGGAGTTGAATGGGCCCATCGTGTCCGCGCGGACCATCAGTTCGTTGGCCTCGCCGTACTTGACCTTCTCGGTCACATCCACCTCGAAGCCGAGGTAGCCGTAGTCCGTGCCGCCGATGCGCTCGCCGTTGAGATAGACGTCGCCGACCAGCATGATGCCCTGGAAATCAAGCACCAGACGCTGGCCCTTGAGGCTCGCGGGGATGTCCAGGGATTTCTTGTACCAGCCCACGCCGAGCTCCTTGAAGGCCCGGGCGGACAGGGTGCTGCGGAAATTGGCGGCAAGGTCCGTGGTGTTGCCGCGCTCGCCGGCCTGGGGGGCGACCCAGGGCTGGGAGATCTGGTAGTCGTGCGGGAGGTTGACGTCCTGCCAGCCGGTGTGTTCCTCTCCATAGTGGAACTGCCAGCCCTGATTGAGGCTGATGGTCTGGCGGACCAGTCCGTCCGCGGCTCCGGCCGTGACGGCTGCCATGAGCGTCGCGGCCAGCAGAAGCGTGAATCTTTTCTTCATATTCTGGATAATGTATGTGGTTTGTCTAGCGGAGGAAAGTGCGGAGCCAGCGCTCGAGCTCCCCCGTCCACTCCCGCTTGTAGGCGAAAGTGTCCTGGAAGCCCCAGCCGTGACCGCCGCTGGGATAGATGTGGAGCGTGGCGCTCACGCCCTTCTCGCGCAGCGCCTGGAAATACTCGATGCTGTTGACGGGCGGCACGGAGGTGTCGTCCGCCGAGCACATGATGAAGGCGGGAGGCGTGGCGGCGTTGACCTGCTTGACGGTGGTGAAGCGGTCGATGCGCTCCTGGGAGGGATTCTGCCCGAGCATCGCTTCCGGGCGGCTGCCCACGCGCGTGACTGCGTAGAAAAGTACCTGGAAATCGGGCCTGTCGGCGGCCGAACTGAAATGCGTAGCCACCTGCGTGGCGAGGTTGCCGCCGGCGGAGGCTCCCATGATGCCGATCTTGTGGGGGTCTATCCCCCACTCCGTGGCGCGCTCGCGAAGGATCTCGATGGCGCGCAGGCCGTCACTGATGGGCACTTCGATCTGTCCGTTGGGCATGCGGTACTTGAGCACCGCGTAGGTGATGCCCAGGTTGTTGAACCAGGGGGCCATGTCGTGACCTTCGTGGTTCATTGCCAGGCGGATGTAGCCGCCGCCAGGACACATGATCAGGGCCATCCCGTTGGGCTTGGCAGCAGGATAGACATAGAGGGTGGCGCGGGTGATGTTGGCCACGCGGCCGTTCTCGAGCGGCTGCTCGGGGCCGGTCAGGCCGCTGTCGTTGGGCGCTCCGGCCGGCCAAACGTCGATCTCGACGGGTTTGTTCTGGGCCACGGCGGCCAGGCAGCAGCACGCAGCCAACATGGAAAGAAGGAGGCGTTTCATGAATAATTGGTTTTGTGGTCTAACAAATATACGCAAAAACCGCCAAATAATTATTATCTTTGAATGATAATTCGACGCCCTGGACCCAGACATGCCAAGACACAGTAAACTAGATATCATCCTGGAGAACCTCACGATTGAATCCGTGGCAGCGGAGGGCAAGGCAATTGCCCATACGCCCGAAGGACAGGTGGTATTCGTCGGTTTCGCCGTTCCGGGAGACGTCGTGGACGTGCGCCTGGTCCGGAAGAAGAAAGCCTGGCTCGAGGGCACGATCATCCGTATCGTCAAGCCTTCCCCCCAGCGCCAGGAGCCGTTCTGCAGCCATTTCGGCGTGTGCGGCGGCTGCCGCTGGCAGCCCCTCCCCTACGAGATCCAGCTTGCTGCCAAGCAGCGCCAGGTCTACGACCAGCTGACCCGCATCGGGCACCTCCAGGTGCCGGAGTTCTCCCCCATCCTGGGCTCGGACAAGACGGTCTGCTACCGCAATAAACTCGAGTTCTCCGCCTCCGACAAGCGCTGGCTGTCCCGCGCCGAGATCGACGCCGGCATCGCCGGCGAGCCCGGCCTCGGCTTCCATGTCGGCAAGTTCTTCGACAAGGTGCTGGACATCGAGCGCTGCTACCTGCAGCCCGAGCCGACCAACGGGATCCGCCTCTTCATCAAGCGCTGGTGCCTGGACCACAGCATCACCTTCTACGATATCCGCGAGAACCGCGGCCAGCTGCGCAACATGTTCGTCCGCACGACGGACGCAGGCGCCGTGATGCTGATCATCTGTTTCGGCGAGGATTTCCCGCAGCGCGAGGCCCTGCTGGATGCCGTCGCGGACGCCTTCCCGCAGGTCAGCTCGTTGTACTACGTGATCAACGGGAAGAAGAACGACACCATCGGAGACCTCCCCTGCGTCCTCTACCGCGGCGAAGAAGCCATCTACGAGACGATGGAAGGCCTCCGCTTCAAGATCGGCCCCAAGTCCTTCTACCAGACCAATACCGGCCAGGCCTACAAACTCTACAAGGTCGCGCGCGAATACGCCGGCCTGACGGGCACGGAGACGGTCTACGACCTCTACACCGGCACGGGCACCATCGCCCAGTTCGTGTCCCGGCGCGCCGCGCGCGTGATCGGCATCGAGTATGTGCCCGAGGCCATCGAGGACGCGCGGGTCAACGCCGCCGGCAACGGCATCACCAACTGCGAGTTCTTCGCCGGAGACATGAAAGACATCCTCACGGCGGACTTCATCGCGGAGCACGGGCGCCCGGACGTGATCATCGTCGATCCGCCCCGCGCGGGCATGCACCCGGACGTGGTCCGGACGATCCTCGAAGCCGCTCCCGAGCGGATCGTCTACGTCAGCTGCAACCCGGCCACGCAGGCCCGTGACATGGAGATGCTGAGCGGCAGCTATGAGATCACCGCGGTCCAGCCGGTGGATATGTTCCCGCATACCTTCCACGTCGAGAATGTCTGCCGCCTGGAGCGCATCGAAGACACAGAATCAGAACAAGAATAAGATATGGCAATCCAAATCCTCCTCCTGCTCGCCGGACTGGCGCTGATCATATTCGGCGCCGACTGGCTCGTGGACGGCTCCTCGGCCGTCGCGCGCCGCGCCGGGATCAGCGAATTCGTCATCGGCCTGACCATCGTCGGCTTCGGCACCAGCTGCCCGGAACTCGTGGTGAGCCTCACCGGCGCCTTGCAGGGCAATGCCGACATCTCCGTGGGCAACGTCGTCGGTTCCAACATCTTCAACACCCTGCTCATCCTGGGCATGACCGCCGTGATCGCCCCCGTGGCCGTGACGCGCGCCAACAGCCGGCGGGACATCCCGATCACGCTGCTCGTGACTTTCTTGTTCGCTTTCCTGGCCCTGGCCGGAGGGAGGATCAACCGCATCGAAGGCATCCTCTTCCTGATCCTGTTCGTCGGTTACCTGTTCTATTGCTTCAAGACGGATTCCGGCATGACTGACGAAGGTCCGGTCAAGGAGCGCAGCATCTGGCTGGCGCTGCTGCTGATCGCTGCCGGTCTGGCCGGCCTGATTGTTGGCGGCCGGCTCTTCGTGGACAATGCCGTGGCTATCGCCCGCTCCGTGGGCGTGTCCGACAAATTCATCGCCATCACGCTGCTGGCGGGCGGCACTTCCCTGCCCGAACTGGCCACGTGCATCGTGGCTGCTGCCAAGAAGAAGGACCAACTGGCCCTGGGCAACATCCTGGGCTCCAACGTCTTCAACATCCTGCTGATCCTCGGTGCCTCCGCCGTAGTCACGCCGCTCGCCACGGTCGCGATGACCTGGATCGACTTCGGTGTGCTGCTGCTCAGCGCCGTACTGGTCTGGCTGTGGACCTACACCGGCCGCCGTGACCGGATCGACCGCTGGGAAGCCGTCGTGATGCTCCTCTGCTTTGCCGGCTACTTCACCTGGCTCTTCATGAAACTATAACAATAACCGATAAGCTATGCGATTCACCCCCACCCAGTACCGACTGATGAACGTGGCCACGGGCCGCGTTTTCGACGACCGCGGCTGGGACCTCGCCGACCCGCAGGGCGGCGATCCTTCCCTGGTCCGTGCCGTCTACGAACAGAAGCAGTTCACCCCGCGTTCAGACCTGCGCGGTCTCTACCGCTATGCGGAGTGGATGCCCATCCGCCGGGTCCTCAAGCATTCCGCTGCCCCCGTTACCTACAAGTCCAAGGGACTTGCCAAGCATTTGGGACTCAACAACCTATACATCACGTTCTCGGGCTTCAACCCCCGGATCGGCGCCAAGATGCAGACCTGCTCTTTCAAGGAGACCGAGGCCTTCAGCGTGTGCGCCCGCATGGACAAGAAGGAGGACCGCGTGCTCGTGGTCCAGTCCGCCGGCAACACCGCCCGCGCCTTTGCGCAGGTCTGCTCGGACAACGAGATCCCGGTGGTGATCTGCATCCCGGAGGACAACCAGCACGACCTGTGGTTCCACAAGAAGCTGCACCGCTGCGTCAAGCTGGTCGCCGCCCCGCATGGTTGTGACTACTACGACGCCATCACCCTGGGAGAGAAACTCGCCCAGGATCCGCATTTCTTCCTCGAAGGCGGCGCCAAGAACGTGGCGCGGCGCGACGGCATGGGCACCACCCTGCTGAGTTTCGTGGAGAAGGCCGGTCGCATCCCTGACGCCTACTTCCAGGCCGTCGGCTCCGGCACGGGCGCCATCGCAGCCTGGGAGAATGCCGAGCGCCTGGCGGCCGACGGCCGCTTCGGCGAGAACAAGATGCGCGTGTACGTGGCCCAGAACGCCCCCTTCACGCTGATCCACGACTCCTGGAAGGCCCACAGCCGTCTGCTCGCACCGCTCGACCCGCTGGCGGGACGCCGCCAGGCCGAGGTGATCCTCGCCAAGGTGCTCGCCAACCGCAAACCGCCCTACGGCATCACCGGAGGCATGTTTGACGTGCTCGAGGCCAGCGGCGGCGATACCTTCACCTGCACCAACGACGACATCATGTTCTGGCTGCTCCAGTTCCGCAACCTGGAAGGTTACGAGTTGCTCCCGGCGCCCTGCGCGGCCGTCGCGGCGCTTGACCAGGCCGTCCGGGAAGGACGCGTGGGCAAGGACGATCTCATCATGCTCAACTGCACCGGCGGCGGCACCCTGGCCTCCATGGCCAAGGGCTATGTCCTCAAGGAGCCGGACCTGGTCATGAGCCCGGACCTCCCGGCCGAGGAGATCATCGCTGCTGTGCGGAGCCTGTTCTAGAAGTTGACGGCAATCGTCAGATCCAGCGCACAATACCCCGCGTCGTTGCGGCGGATGTTGTGCGCTGGCGTGTATCCGGGCCCGTCAGGATTGGGGATACGCGGGTGGTCCCAGAGATACTTGACACCTACGAGCAGGTCCAGATTGCAGTCGGCGCTCAGCGTGATGCGGTAGCCGCCTCCGAGCGTGGCCAGCCAGCCCAGTTGGTAACCGCCCGTGAGGGTATGCCATGCCGGACCGCCTTGGACATAGGTAAAGATGCCGTCTTCCACCGTCGTATGCGGGAAGAAACTCGCGCGCAGCTGGATCGGCAGCAGGCGGTTGTTCTCCCCCACGCCGATGTAGCCGGCATAGAGGGCGAGGTTATACTTGCGGGCGAAGTCGAATCCGATCTGTCCGTAGAAAGCTCCGTTGGAGCGCAGGTGCATCCCTGCATAGCGTTCGTGGATCCGGTAGCCCTCCTCGCTGAAGATGTTGTAGTTGCGGTACAGGAAGAAGCATTGGGAGTAGCCCCACTCCACTCCGATGCGGAAGTGGTTGAAAAACCAGGTATCCGGCATCCGCGACTGCGCGGAGCACCAGGATGACACCCATACCAGTATCGATACTATCAGTACTTTGCGATGTGTCATCAGAATCGATACATTAGGTTAACTTGGGGGATATAGGCCTGGTATACACCATTGCGGTAGAACGAGACCAGCAGGGCGCCGGTGCTGCGGTCGGTGCGCAGGTGCACGCCCGGTGCGACGGTGAACGAGATGTCCAGCGTGAGCCGGCGCGCGAAGTCGACGCAGACGCCGGCGTTGCCCGTCACGGACGCCATCCCGCCGCGGTTCCGGCGGAGGGCGCGGTCGGTGGTGCTGAAGAACCCTTTTTCATAATCATGGACAAAGCCCAGCAGGCCGCCGGCTCCGAGGTGCAGACGGAGACGGTAGTCCTCCCCTTCCAGGTCCCAGAGGACATAGTCGTGGGAATAGCCCAGGCAGATCCCGACGTCCCGGGTACGGCCGGCCAGCACGCCGTAGAAATCGGTGCGCAGGGTCAGGCAATCCATCTCGGAGCCGCCGCGGGAGAAGAAGATGGCGGACGCGCCGACCCCCTTGGGGGACTGGAGCGTCCCGAGCCGGAACCGGTCCTGGCCCGACAGCGCCGTGCAGAGCAACGACAGCGCAGCGGCCAAAAGCAGCTTATGGAAGGTCCGGTACACGGTTACGAATATACTGATTTCTTTGATTTTTTCCTACGAAAGTGCTATCTTCGCACAGATAAAACGCAACTAAAACCTATCTGAGATGTCTATCGAGATCAGACCCGTCCGCACGCGCGGAGAGCTGCGGAAATTCGTCAATTTCCCTGAGAAACTATACCGGGACAATCCTTACTACGTACCCCCGCTCGTGTTCGACCAAATGGATACGCTGGACCAGAAGAAAGGCGCCGCGCAGGAGTTCTGCGACTCCGCCCTCTACATGGCCTACAAGGACAGCGAGGCCGTCGGGCGCGTGGCCGCCATCGTCAACCACAAAGCCAACGAGCAGTGGAATCACAAGGAGGTCCGCTTCGGGTGGTACGATTTCGTCGAAGATCCCGAAGTGGCCAAAGCCTTGATGGACAAGGTCGAAGAGTTTGGTCGCAAGCATGGAATGGAGTCTATCGTGGGACCCCTGGGCTTCACGGATTTCGACCCGGAAGGCATGCTTGTCGAAGGCTATGACCAGCTCAGCACCATGGCCCTGATCTACAATTTCCCCTACTACAATGATTACATGGAGCAGATGGGTTTCGGCAAGGACGCCGACTGGATCGAATACAAGGTCCAGGTCCCGACCGTGATGCCCGAGCGCTGGCCGCGCCTGGAGAAGATCATCATGGAGCGCGCCGGCGTCCACCTGCGCCAGCTCACGCGCAAGATCATCCGCGAGGAGGATTATGGCCACAAGGTCTTCCGTTGCATCAACGACTGCTACAAGGATCTGTATAATTTCACGGTGCTGCCGGACCACATGGCCGACAAATACCTGGGTTTCTACCTCAGCATCCTGGATCTCCGCTACCTGTCGATGGTCGAGAACGAGAAGGGCGACCTCGTCGCCTTCGGCGTATCCATGCCTTCGATCGTCCGGGCGCTCCAGCGGACGCGCGGCGAACTCTTCCCCTTCGGGTGGTGGCCGCTGCTGAAGGGCATGTTCATCAAGCACGACGGCATGGCTGAACTGCTGCTTGTCGGCGTGCATCCGGACTACCAGAACAGCGGTGTGAACTCGCTCGTGTTCATGGACATGTTCCGGAAATTCAACGCCATGGGCATCAAGGTGGCCGAAACCAATGCTATTCTGGAGACGAACCTGAAGAATCAGGGCCAGTTCCGCGACTTTGAGCACGAATGTAAGAAGCGTCGCCGCTCATATATCAAAAAGCTTGAATATTAGGATTTGAAACAAATATGTTCGAGTCGCTGACAAAGATGTTACCGCCCCTCCCGGAGCGCATGAGGCCCCAAAACCTGTCCGAATACGTCGGACAGCGGCACCTCGTAGGGCCCGGCTGCATCCTGCGGAACATGATTGACTCGGGCATGCTCTCTTCCTTCATCCTCTGGGGCCCTCCGGGTGTCGGCAAGACCACGCTTGCGCGCATCATCGCGGGCACCCTGGACCGGGAGTTCTACACCCTGTCCGCCGTCAGTTCCGGTGTCAAGGATGTGCGGGACGTGATTGACGCGGCCAAGGGCAAGTCGCTCTTCGCCGGTGCCGGCGCGCCCATCCTCTTCATTGACGAGATCCACCGCTTCAACAAGGCCCAGCAGGACGCCCTGCTCGGCGCCGTGGAGGCGGGAACCGTCATCCTGATCGGCGCCACGACGGAGAATCCGTCTTTCGAGGTCATCACTCCCCTGCTGTCCCGCTGCCAGGTCTTCGTCCTGAAGTCGCTGGAGGTCGCGGACCTGCAGCAACTGCTGGACCGCGCCCTGCGCGAGGACGAAGTGCTCAAGGAGCGCAAGGTCGAGGTCCGCGAGACGGAGGCGCTCTTCCGCCACAGCGGTGGAGACGCCCGTAAGTTATTGAACATCCTGGAGATTGTCGTTGACTCCCAGTTGGGCAAGGCCGAACCGGTCGTGATTGACAACCGGACGGTGACCGAATGCCTGCAGGAGAACGTCGCCATCTACGACAAGGGCGGCGAGATGCACTACGACATCATCTCCGCCTTCATCAAGAGCGTCCGCGGGTCGGACCCCAACGCGGCGGTCTACTGGATGGCGCGGATGCTGGACGGCGGCGAGGATCCTCTCTTCATCGCCCGCCGGCTCTGCATCCTGGCGGCCGAGGATATTGGCCTGGCCAATCCCAACGCCCTGCTCCTGGCGGACGCCACGTTCCGCATCGTCCACTCGATCGGCATGCCGGAGGCGCGGATCCCGCTCAGCGAATGCGCCATCTACCTGGCCAGCAGCCCCAAGAGCAATTCCGCCTACATGGCCATTGCGGCCGCCATGGAGGCGGCCAAGAGCGACCAGACGGCCGCCGTGCCGCTGTATCTGCGCAATGCGCCTACGAAGCTCATGGAGGACCTGGGCTATGCCGACGGCTATAAATACGCCCACGACTACCCCGGCCACTTCACCGACCTCGAATTTCTCCCGCCGCAGTTCTCCGGCACCACATTCTACGATCCACAGCCCAACGCCCAGGAAGACCGCCTCAAGGCCTACCTCTCCTCCTGCTGGCCCAAATACTACAAAAAGTAGCTTGTCATGCCCGGCTTGACCGGGCATCTCAGTCAAGTAGGATAAGTCATGCCCGACCTGAATAACAGTCATGCCCGACCTGAATAACAGTCATGCCCGACCTGAATAACAGTCATGCCCGACCTGATCGGGCATCTTAAATAAAACTATACAAAACTATGAACAAAAAAGGATACGTCTATTTCGTAACGAACAAATCCAACCGGGTCTTGTATACGGGCGTGACGAATAGCCTGATACGTCGTTCTTCAGAACATGGTGGACATCGTGGATCTGCTTTTACTTCAAAATACAATTGCGAAAAACTCGTTTACTTCGAGATCTTTCCCGATATCGAACAGGCCATCAGACGAGAGAAGCAGTTGAAGCATTTCAAGCGGGAATGGAAGAACCAGCTTGTACATGCGGGGAATCCCGAATGGCGGGATTTGACGGAGGGGCTGGCGGGTTACCCGGAGGAGATGCCCGGTCAAGGCCGGGCATGACGAAAAAAGAGATGCCCGGTCAAGCCGGGCATGACTCTAAGGAATGGGTATCGTGAGTTTCTGGCCGGCGCGGATGGCGTCGGACTTGAGGCCGTTGGCTTTCTTGATGTTGTCGGCGCTTACCCCGGGATAGAGCTTGGAGATCTTGTAGAGCGAGTCGCCGCTCTTGACGGTGTAGATCACGGTCTTGGAGGCCTTCACACCGTCGGAAGATGCAGAAGACGACGAGGAGGACGACACGGCCGGGCCGCCATTGCGGTAGATATACAGCGTCTGTCCGACCCGGATGTTGTTGGACCTCAGGTTGTTCCAACTCTTGAGCTGGTTGACCGTCACTCCGTAGCGCGACGCGATCCGACCCAGGTAATCCCCGCTCCTGACCTTATAGGCGATCCGCGTGCTGCCGGAGGAGCCGCTGCTGCGCGAGGCCGACGAAGTCGTCCCCGTGCGGTTGCCGCTCCGGTCGCGCAGCACCTTGACATTCATCAGCGAGTCCGCCTTGTAGGCATAGAGACTGTCCTGGTTGGCATCCAGGAAGGGACCCGTCCAGTTGTACGGGAGCTTCAGCACATAGGGATGGTCGTTACCGGGGATGATGTCGTGGATGTACTGCGGATTGAGGTTCTGCAGGTCCTCCATCGGCACGCCCACCACGGCGTTGATCTGGCCGAAATGGAGGTTCTTGTTGATATGGAAGGTATCGGTCTGCGCGGGCATGCCGACGTTCTGCGGCACGATGCCGTATTCGCGGTAATAGGTCATCGCGTACATCGCGCCCACGAAAGCCGGCACGTAGCCGCGCGTCTCGCGCGGAAGATACGGGTAGATGCTCCAGAAATCCCGCCGTCCGTCGGCACGGCGGATAGCCTTGGAGACGTTGCCTGCCCCGCAGTTGTAGGAACTGATGGCCAGCGACCAGTCGCCGAAGATCCGGTAGGCGTCGCGCAGGTAGCGCGCAGCGGCATCCACGGCCTTCTCCACGTCCAGGCGCTCGTCCACGAACGAATTGATCTCCAGGCCGTAGCTGCGCGCTGTTGTATAGATGAACTGCCAGATGCCGCGGGCACCGGCGCGGGAGGTGGCCACCGGGTTGAGCATGGACTCGATGATGGCCATGTACTTGAGCTCCTGCGGGAGGTCGTAGCGCGCCAGGATGTCCTCGAAGATCGGGAAATAATAGCTGCTCAGGCCCATGACCTGCCCCATTCGGGACGGCATGCGCTCCGAATAGAGGATGATGTAGTTCTTGACGTTGTCGTTGAACGGCAGCGTGATGAAGGAATTCATCGCCGCCAGGCGGCGCATCATCTCCTCGTCGGAGACATTGGACGAGAAGCGGACGGAGTCCATGTCGTAGTCCGAGATAGAGTCGAAGTCCGTCGCGAAAGAATTGCGGTACCACAGGTGCAGCAGGCTGTCGCTGACCTCGGTCGTGTACTCGAGCTGCTCGATCGCCTCCTCTTCCTCCTCGTTGTTGCCCTCGAGCACGGCAATCTCATACTCGTCCAGGTACTTGCGCTCGCGGAGGCTGTCCACCAGCATCTGCAGGGAGTCCAGCGAGTCCTTCAGCAGCTCATTCTCCTCGAGCACCTGCTTCTTGGACGGCGTGCGCCGGCCGAACAGGCCGCCGATGCGCTCCTGGAAGGTGCTTCTGGAGGAGGTGGTGGACCGGAGGGTATCGGGGAGCGCCTGCGCTCCGGAAGGGAGCGGCAGCGCGACCAGCAGGCAGACGGAAAGGAGGATGATGGAGAGTCTCTTCATGCTCAGAAATTGAATCCCAGCTTGAGCCCGAAGGCGGCTTGCGGGGAGGAAACGGGGTTGATGGAGGCGAACTGGTTCTGCGGCAGGATCACGGTCGGCGCCACCTTGACAGCCAGATCGTCATCCACTTCGAAATTGTGCATGTACGAGAAGACGTTGGCGTCGATGACCTGCAGCAGATACAGGGCGGCGATGGCCAGGACGGAGTAGTCCCGGTAGCGCCGGTACACGTTGCGGTAATAGAGGGCCTGGTCGGCCGTGATCGGTCCGGTATACTGTGCTTCCGGGTCCGTGGCCTGCAGGTAGATGTTGCGGAAACGCTGGTAATTGATGCGGCAGTCCGAATAGTAATGCACGGCGAATGCCATGGCTCCCAAGTAGATAGGGAGCTTCCAGTATTCCCGGTTGTAGATCTGTCCGAGCCCGGGGACGAAGATCGAATAGAGCGTGGCAGTCCCGGGATGCGGATAGTCGTTGGGGCGGAAATTGAGTACGCCGTCGAAGAGCGTGGCCCAGTACGCCACGCCGGCGCCGATGAAGCAGTACTTGGCCGCTTCGTGCCGCCCGGTGGTATTGAGATAAATGCCGGCGCCGAGGGGTGCGCCGATGGCGGTATAAACGATGGGGAGCTTCCAAGCCTGCTTGTTGTAGATCTGGGAGCCGCCGAGGATCAGGGCGGAGCCGCCTGTCATCGTGCCGATCTTGATCTCCTTCTCATGGCGCAGGCCGGCGAAGTATTCCTTGAAGGAAAAGAGCACGTCGGTCGAGTCGGTGGCGCTGGCCGGGTCGTCGTTGTACTGCTGGGAAAATGCCTCTGACTTGAACTGGGCTGAAGCGTCTACACACAGGAAAGCCGCGGCGAAAACCCCGGCTGCCAATATGCAGATAAGCTTCAGGTGATTCATCAGAACTGTTTTTCCTCCAAGGCTTTCACGAAAGCACTCACTTCGTCGTCGGAGTCGAAGTGGATGGTCATCACGCCCTTGCCGGACGCGCTGCGCTTCAGGGAGATCTCGTTGGAGAAGTACTTCCCGACATGCTCGAGGATGCGGTAGTAGTCCTGCGGGAGCTCTACCTCAGGCCGGACGGGACGGACCTTGGTCCGCGCGGCGTCCGGATTGACTTGCAGCTTGCGGACAATGCTCTCCAGCTCGCGGACAGACAGGCCGTCTCGGATCACCAGGTCGCAGAGCTGCTCCTGGAGGCCGGGATCGTCGATGCCGAGGATGGCCTTGGCGTGGCCCGCGCTGAGCAGGCCGACCTTGATGTCGTGCTGGACCTTGGCGGGGAGCTTGAGCAGGCGCATGGTGTTGGCCACGGTGGCGCGCTTCTTCCCTACCCGGTCCGCCAGGTTGTCCTGCGTGAGCTTGCACTCTTCGATCAGGCGCCTGTAGCTGAGGGCCAGCTCGATCGGGTCGAGGTCCTCGCGCTGGACGTTCTCCACGATGGCCATCTCGAGCATGCCCTGGTCGTTGGCGTCTCGGATATAGGCCGGGATGGTGGTCATGCCCGCCATGCAGCAGGCCTTGTAGCGACGCTCGCCGCTGATGATCTGGTAGCGGCGTTCGCCCGTGCGGCGGACCGTTATGGGCTGGATCAAGCCCAGGGTGCGGATGGATGCGGCCAGCTCCTCCAGCGCGGCCGGGTCAAAGGACATGCGCGGCTGGAAGGGATTGGGTTCGATCATGTCGACGGGGATCCGGAGGATGTCCGCCGTATTTTCGCGGCGGCCCAGCGGGGCGGTGCCGACGATTTCTTTATTGACATAGCCGACCGGCTGGCGGAGCTGGTCGGCATTGGGGACCTCGCCGAGCAGGGCGCTGAGGCCCTTGCCGAGGCCGCGGGGTTCTTTGCTCATATCGTCTCTCCGTTATGCTCCAGCACTTCCCGGGCGAGGTTGAGATAGTTCGAGGAGCCGTTGCACATAATGTCGTAAAGGATGATGGGCTTGCCGTGGGACGGGGCTTCGCTGAGGCGGATGTTGCGCTGGATGACCGTCTGGAAGACCAGGTCGCGGAAGTGCTCGCGCAGCTCCGCGAGGACCTGGGTGTGGACGCGGGTGCGTCCGTCGAACATCGTTACCACAAACCCTTCGATAGTCAGCGCCGGATTGACGCCGCCTTGCACGAGACGGATGGTCTGCAGGAGCTTCCCCAGCCCTTCGAGGGCGAAGAACTCCGGCTGCACGGGAATGATCACGGAATCCGCCGCCGTCAGGGTGTTGACCGTGATCAGGCCCAGCGAGGGCGAGCAGTCGATGATGATGTAGTCGTAGTCTCCGCGGATGGGGGCGAGGGCCTGCTTGAGCAGGGACTCGCGGCCCTCGGCCTCGAGCATCTCGATCTCGGCGCCCACCAGGTTGATATGGGAGGGAATCATGTGGAGATTGGCAATCTCCGTCTGGATCAGGGCGTCGGAAATGCCGATCCGCCCGATCATCACCTCATAGAGGGTGCGCTGCTGGTCATTGTCCGGCGCGAAATTGAGCCCGGAGGTGGTGTTGGCCTGCGGGTCGGCGTCGATGATCAGCACCTTCTTCTCCAGGACGGCAAGCGAGGCCGCCAGGTTGATGGCGGTCGTGGTCTTGCCGACACCCCCTTTCTGGTTGGCGATTGCGATGACTTTTCCCATAATCCAAATCGTGCTAGAAATGCAAATTTAGCAATTTATTCGTATATTAGCGGTATGTACGAGACAAAAACCGAGTGGTATTTCATCGTCAACCCCCGTGCTGGTTCCGGGAAGACGATGTCCGAATGGGTCCCGGCCGAGCGGCTTCTCGAGCAGAAGGGAATCCCTTTCGTAACGGCCATGACAGACCACAAAAAACACGCCATCGAGCTGGCCCGGGAGGCCGCTGCGGCGGGTTTCCGCCGGATCGCGGCCGTGGGCGGCGACGGCTCCCTGCATGAAGTGCTGGGCGGCATCTGCGGCTGGTGCGCTGCCACGGGCGCGCCCCCGGAGGAGTTCTACCTCGCGGTGGTCCCCATCGGTTCCGGCAATGACTGGATCAAGTCCTGCGGCGTCCCCGATGACGTGGACAAGGTGGTCGAGCTGATCGCCGCCGGCTCGTTTGGCCGGATGGACATCGTCCGGGCCTCCAGCGCCGGCGGGCGCATCTCGTACATGGCCAATGTAGGTGGGATCGGATTCGATTCGCACGTGTGCGACCGTGTAAACCGCCAGAAGGAGCGCGGGATGCGCGGCCGGATGATCTATCTGGATGCCCTGCGTTACACCATGTTCCACCTCTCCCCCATCTCCATTGCCGTCCAGGCGGACGGAGACGAGGTTTTCAGCGGCGAGGCCTATTCGCTGGCACTCGGCAACGGCCCCTGGTCCGGCGGCGGCATGCGCCAGGTCCCCCTGGCCGCCAACGACGATGGCATCCTCGACTTCATGGTCGTACCCAAGGCCAAACTCCGCTCGCTGGTGAAGGAGATTCCGCGCCTGTTCACGGGCAGTGCACACGAGTCGCCGCTGATCCGCAGCGGGCGTTGCCGCGCCCTGCGGATCGCCCCGCTGGACGAGCGGTCTGCGGACATCCTCGAACTTGACGGAGAGATAGAAGGCCGGCTTCCCATGCTTGTAGAAGTCACCGGCCAGCAGATCAACGTGCTTAAAGGCGGAAACGCTTGATGATCAGCGTCGCGAGCCGCGCCAGCGCCCAGCCGGCGAGCAGCCCCACGGCGAATCCCACCAGCACGTCGCCGAGGAAGTGTTTCCCCACGAAGACACGGCTTATCCCCACGAGTGCGGCCCAGATGAAGATACCCCAGCCGTAGCCGCGGTAGCGGAGCCTCGTGTCGTTGCGGAAGCCCCAGTAGGAGCAGGCAGCAAAGCCCATCGCGTTGGCCGCATGCGCAGAATAGAAACCGTACAGGTTGCCCTTGTGCTCCAGGACGTGCAGGCCACCCTGGACCATATTCTGGTCCCAGCACGGGCGCAGCCGTTCGAAATACGCCTTGGTGAAATTGGAGAACTGGTCGCAGAACGTCACGGTCAGCACACACGCAAGTACCACGAGCGTGGCGCGCTTCCAGCCCAGTCGGACATAGAGCATCACCAGCACAACCGCGTAGAGTACGAACCAGATCTGTTTGTTGGAGAAGACTTGCCAGATGGCATCGGTCACAGGGCAATGCAGGGCGTTGATTGCAAGGGTCACGTCCTGGTCGATGTGGTGCGCCTCCCGCAGCAGGGTCAGGCTTGCAGCGCTGTCCATAATGCGTCTTTCAGGGATTGGAGTCCTTCTCCGGTCACGGAGGAGATGAACACGCAGGGGACCTTACGCGGCAGGTGCGGCTTGATCATCTTCTTGAGTTCTTCGTCGATGAGGTCGCACTTCGTGATGGCAAGCACGCGCTGTTTCGTGAGGAGTTCGGGATTGTAGAGCTTGAGTTCGGCGAGCAGGGTCTTGTAGGCCTGAGCGATATCCTCCTCCTCCGCGCTTACCATGAAGAGCAGCACCGAGTTGCGCTCGATGTGGCGGAGGAAGCGCAGGCCGAGGCCCTTGCCTTCGTGGGCTCCTTCGATGATGCCCGGGATGTCGGCCATCACGAAGGACTTGTCGTCGTAGTAGCTCACGATCCCCAGGTTGGGCTCGAGGGTCGTGAAGGCGTATGAGGCGATCTTGGGCTTGGCTGCCGTGATCGAAGCGAGCAACGTGGATTTCCCGGCATTGGGGAATCCCACCAGACCTACGTCCGCCAGCAGCTTGAGTTCCAGGACATAGACGCCGACCTCCCCTTCTTCGCCCGGTTGGGCGTAGCGCGGAGTCTGCTGGGTCGCGGACTTGAAGTTGACATTGCCCAGTCCGCCCCGGCCGCCCCGGCAGAGGATGCGCTCCTCGCCCGGCTCCATCATCTCGAAGAGGACCTCGCCGGTCTCGCCGTTCTTGGCCACGGTCCCGATAGGCACTTCCAGGATGATGTCTGTGCCGCTCTTGCCGGTGCACGTGGCGGCGCCGCCCTTCTGGCCATCCTCCGCCTTGATGTGCTTGCGGTACTTGAGGTGGATCAGCGTCCAGAACTGCGGGTTGGCCCGCAGGATGATGTGGCCGCCCCGGCCACCGTCTCCGCCGTCCGGACCGCCCTTCGGGATATACTTGGCCCGGTGCAGATGCGCCGATCCCGCACCGCCGTTCCCAGCGGTGCAGAATATCTTGACGTAGTCTATGAAATTGCTCTCTGCCATGATGGCAAAGATACACAATCCCCCCAACAAACACAACTCCCGCTCACTCCCCGCGCCGGCGTCTGGCCCGGACGAGCCCCGCATCGCTGTTACTGGGTAGATTTGCGGAAGATCTTGTAGCCGATGGCGGCGACGGTCATGCTCATCAGCGGGGAGATCCAGTTGAAGAAGCAGTACGGGAAATAGACCGCCGTGGGGACATTCAGGATCGTGGCCTGCGTCATGCCGCAACTGCTCCAGGGGAACAACACCGAAGTGACCGTAGAGGAATCCTCTACGCTCCGGCTCAGGAGCCTGCGCTCATAGCCCTCCTTGTCATATGTCTCCCGGAAGATATCCGAAGTCAGGATGATCGACAGGTATTGGTCGGAGACCAGTCCGTTGAGTACTGTACCCGTCACCACCGTGGAGGAGACCAGGCCGAAACGGCGCCTGGCCAGCGGAAGGATCAGCAGCGAGATCTGGCGCAGCATGCCACTGGCGCGCATGCAGCCGCCGAAGCACATGGCGCAGATGATCAGGTAGATCGTATTGAGCATTCCCTGCATGCCGCGCGAAGACACCAGCGCATCCACATCGGGATTGCCCGTTGCAACCGTAATTGAATTGTACAGCGACTCCACCGTCCCGGCGAAGAACACCTTGGCCCGGGCCCCCTGCACCAGAGGCTCCCCCAGCCCGGCAATCAGATCCGGCTGGAAGATCAGGGCAAAGACGGCAGCCAGGGCCGTCGACAATGCCAGAACGATCAACGCAGACTGTTTGCGGGCGATCAGAACGCCCGTCACCACCGGCACAATCAGCAGCCACGGTGTCAGGTTAAAGGTCCGGGACAGCGCCTCGGAATACTCCTCGATCTGGGCTGCAGGCACCCCGTCGTGCGAAAGCCCGAGCACCGTAAAGATAATCAAGGCGATCGCAATGGACGGGACCGTCGTGATAATCAGATAACGAATATGGGTGAAAAGCGGCACGCGGTTGACCGAAGACGCCATCACCGTGGTATCGGACAGGGGCGAGATCTTGTCGCCGAAATAAGCCCCGGAAATGATGGCGCCCGCAATCACCCCGTCGGAGAATCCCTCCGCCTTGCCGATGCCCATCAGCGCTACGCCGATCGTGGCGATGGTCGTCCACGAACTGCCCACCATCAGAGAAACCAGTGCGCAGATCACACAGGCTGACAGCAAGAAGATCTTCGGGGAAATGATCTTCAATCCATAATAGATGAACGTAGGCACTACCCCGCTGACCGTCCAAGCACCGGAGAGCGCACCGATCAGCAGCAGGATGACGATGGCGCTGGTCACATCCCCCACATTGGAGCGGATAGCCTCCTCGAAAGTCGCCCACGGGGTCTTGAAGAGCCACATGGACAGCCACACGCAGATTCCTGCGGAGAAGAGCAGGGACACCTGCGAAGCGCCCAGGATGGCATCGCTGCCGAATATGCTGATATCAAGCGCAAGCAACACCACCAGCACCACGACGGGTACCAGGGCGATCAGGGTCTTGCCGGATTCTTTACGGACGGTCATACACTACTTCTGACGGATCAGACGGCAAGGTAAGAAAAAAGGCGCAATCCCGCAAGGGAAAGCGCCTTTAAGCGTAGGATTCCAGGAGAATTACTTCACCTCGATCGTGACGATACGACCCTTGATCGGAGCGTCGCCAGGCATGACGTCAGCCTTGGTCTCGATGTTGGCAGGGTTGAAGCCGAACTGGTTCACGAGGATGTCCCTGACATACTCGGCGCGCTGCTTGGACAGGCGGTCGTTGGCCTCGCGGGTGCCGGTGCCGAGATCGGCGCAGCCGGTGACGAGGAGTTTCTGGTCCTTCTTGAAGGTGTTCTCGGCATAGTACTCCAGACGGGCGAGTTCGCGGCCGGTGAGGGTGGCCTTGCCAAGCTCGAAGTAGAGGATTTCAGGGACCATCAGGGTCTTTTCGACTTCCTTGACGACGGTCTCGGTCAGGCCGCCGTTGTTGTAGAGGTAGGTCTTGCCGTCGCGCAGGTTGCGAAGGACGGCGTTGGCAGCGGCGGCGGAGCGGTTGGCCTCGTCGACGCGGGCATTGGCAGCGCGGAGCTGGCTGCGGAGTTCATCAAGGGCGCGGGTGTCCACCTTCGGAGTCGCGGGACGCTTGAAGCCGCGGTTGCCAAGGTCGAAGACCAGGCCGATGGTACCGGTCATGAAGGTGGTGAATTTGTCCCTGCCCTTCGTGACGAAGTTGTCGCCGTTTGCCGTGATGGCAGAGAGGTCGATGGCCAGGCTCGCATGGTTCCCAAGCCGGAACTGGTTGATCAAACCCAGACCGCCTGCGAGACCATACTTGTTGACTTTCTGGTAGTTGGCGATGACGCCGCCACCCCGGACATAGAGAATGGGATTCCAGACCCGGTTCAGTTTGTAGTTGGCCGTGCCGGCGAGATTCCACATGGCATCGAGGTGGGCGAGGTTATAGTTGAACTGGTTGGTGCCGGCGAACCATACATTCATGGGGGCCGTATCTTTCAGACCGACATAGCCGGCTCGGAAACCGATGGCCGGGGTGAACCATTTGCCGATATTGACGGCGATGGCCAGATTGTTCGGCTTGCTGAGTTCCTTGGCGTCATACAGGGCATTGACACCACCACCGATTCCGAGGAACCAGTTGTTGCTACCCGGACCAATCAGGAGGTCTTTGTTGGGCTCCTGGGCATTCATGTTGGCAGAGACGAACAGGGCCGTCACTGCCAGGAACGAATACAAGATTTTCTTCATGATAAAAAAGGTTAAATTGGTAATAAAAAAATGTTCATGCTATTATTCCTGCGGCTGGTCGGGATCGAAATCCGGATCCAGTTCGCCGTGGAATTCAATCTGTTCGCGGTTGCGGGAGCGGACACGGATGTCGGCCTTACCGTTGTTGAATACCTCGATGCGATAGAGGAAGAAATCCTCGTCGTTGTGGGTGGTGAATTCGATAACCCGCCGGTCGCGGCGCTGGTTCTCTGCATACTCATCAATCTCCGAGGAGAAGTTCAGTCCCTTGCCTCCCCCGTACGGCAGGTTGTAAGCCACGCCGAAATATGGCAGGTAGGAAATCAGGTGCGAGCCGTTGACCGTCACCCCGTAAGTGCTGTCCACGGGACGGGAAACGCCCCGGTTGGGGTTCATGAAATGGACACTGATCTGGTACTTGCGCGCATTGAGCCGTTCTGTGACGAGGCGCGCCACGCGGGCCTCCTCCTGCGCCTGCTCCTCCGGCGTGCGGCTGAGCGCGGCGCAGCCCGCTGCCAGCACGGCGGCCGCAGCCAGGCAGATGAATAGTTTGACGTGTTTCATAATGTTATGTTAATTAGGTGGTTATTAGCAACTTACATTCAAAAATTGTGCCTCGCCGTGTAGCTTGAGCGGGATACTGCCCGCCGGGACGAAAATGCAGTCTCCTTTGAAGAAGTTCAGCATCACACCCGCGCCGAACAGCACGCCGCACCCCTCGGTGCAGAGCAGTGCGTGGAAGCTGTTCTCCCCCGTCCGGAAATCCGTCAGTTCCCGGTGGATCTCCGTGTTGAGCAGGAGGCGCTCCACCTGGAAATAGCGACAGCGGGCCAGCAGTTCGCTGGCGCAGCCGGCGCGGTAGCGCAGCACGCGCGGCGGCTGCTTCGGCGCCGCCACCCCGCGCAGGTTGACCACATCCAGCGCCTTGTCCAGATGCAGGGGGCGCTCCTTGCCGTCTTTGCCCACACGCTTATAGTCGTATAGGCGGTAGGTCAGGTTGGAATTCTCCTGGACTTCGGCGATCAGCGCGCCGGCGCCGACCGCGTGGACGGTCCCGGCCTCAATGAAAAAGAGGTCTCCGCGATGCACGGGCACATAGTTGAGCACATGCTCGATCTGCCCGTTCTGAGCCAGCCTGCGTACCTGGTCACGCGTGACGTCGCGGTTGAACCCGTAGACGAGCTGGGCACCACGCTGCGCTGCGAGAACGTACCAAAGCTCGGTCTTGCCGAGCGATCCGTTCTCGTGCTCGCGCGCGTAAGCATCATCCGGGTGCACCTGTACTGATAAGGGCTGCTTCGCATCGATCATCTTCATCAGGATCGGCAGTTCGGGCTTCCCGCCCGTCAGTTCCAGGCTGTGGGAGCCCAGGTACTCCGGATGCTCCGCGAGCACCGCACCGAGTTCACGGCCGGCGTCGGGGCCGGAGGCCACCACGCTCGGCCCGTCCGGGTGCGTGCTGCACTCCCAGGTCTCGGCCAGCGGGGCGACGTCGATACCCTTGCCGAAGTCGTCATTCAGGCGGCTTCCGCCCCAAAGATAATCCTTGGCTGCAGGCCTGAGCAGAAAGGGGATGTTAGCGCTCGAGCTCATATTTGTGCTTGTCAAAGACGCTGATGTCCTCGCCGAGCTGCACCTCGATCAGCTGCAGCTCCGTCTCTGCGATGATGGTGTGCTTGCAGCCCGCAGCCATCGTCACGACATCTCCGGGCCGCACCGGCTGCTCCATCCCGTCCACGACCGTGATGCCTCGGCCGCTGATGACGGTCCAGACCTCGTCCCGGCGCTCGTGGCTGTGGTAGTTCATCCGCTGGCCGGGGCGGAGCGTGACCTTGACGGTCAGGCCCTTCGGCCCGGCATCCAGCACGTGATACTCTCCCCAGCTCTTCTCTGCGTACATGATCTGCTGGTCGATTTCGTCCACGTGGGACTTGATCCCGGAACTGTGTTTCTTATCGGAGACCAGGATGCCGTCCGGGCTTGCGGAGATCACCGCGTCCTTCAACCCGACGGCCAGGATGGGAATGCTCAGCTCGTTGATGGCGTGGACATTCTCGCAGCCCACGAGCCGCACGCGACCCACGGTATCCTCTTCCATGGCCTCGGTGAGCGTCTCCCAGGTCCCCAGGTCCTTCCAGGCCCCGCGGTAGCGCAGCACGGCGATATTGTGCTCATGCTCTACCACGGTATAGTCGAAGGAGATCTTGGTGAGCGTGCCGTATTTGGCAAACAGATCGGAGTAATCCGAGAAATCGATCAGTTCGTGCGCGCGCTTCAGCACATAGCCTAGCCTGTAGGCGAACACGCCGCCGTTCCACAGCCCGCCCTGCGCGATATACTGCGCGGCGGTCTGCGTGTCGGGCTTCTCCTTGAAACTCTCCACCGTGGATACTTCCTCCTGCGTCGTCGGGAGGATATAGCCATAGCGGTCAGAGGGATAGGTCGGGTCGATCCCCATCAGGGTGAGGTTCGCCTCCCCTGCCGCCGCCAGTTCGCTGAGGCGACGCACGGCGGTGAAATAGCTGTCGTCCACATACGGGTCCACGGGACACACCACCACCGGCTCCTCCGGCCCCACCCCCTGCACGTCGTGCAGGTAGGCCGTGGCCAGGGCGATTGCCGGGAAGGTGTCCCGACGGCACGGCTCCACGCTGATGCCGACCTGGCCTCCCAGCTGGTTGTGGATCTGGGAAACCTGCGACTTGCTCGTCGCAATCGTGACCGTCGCCTGCGGATCCGCCTGCTTGATCTGCCGGTACACCCGCTGGACCATGGATTCATATCCACCTCCCTGCGGCTCCCGGAAGATCTTGATGAACTGCTTGGAACGTATTTCATTGGAGAGCGGCCACAGCCGCTTCCCCGAACCTCCTGAAAGTAAGATGATATGCATAGTAATGCGAAGATAACACTTTTTCTCCGGAAAACGAATTTCTCAGGACCGGTCTTCCTTCATCGCCCGCACGACCTGCGGGGAGAGCTTCAGTACGGCGAACATCGTGGGCACGGACATCAAGGCGAATGCCAGGTCCATCAGGCTCACCACCACGTCCAGCGAGAGGACACTCGCCACCAGGATCATCGCCAGGTAGAAATAGATATAATACTCCGCTTTCTGCCTGCCGAACAGATACTCCGCGCAGGTGCGGCCATAATACGAATACGAGAACATCGTCGAAAAGGCGAACACCACCACCAGCACCATCAGCAGGTACTTCCCTGCCACCGGGATCAGGCTGTCAAAAGAATTCAGTGCCACCGCCAGTCCTTGGACGCCGGAGACGTCGTAGCGCCGGGCCATCAGGATCGGGATGGCCGTCAGCGTGCACACCAGCCCCGAATCGATGGCCGGGCCGAGCATCGCCACATAGCCCTCCCGCACCGGCTCCGCATTGCGGGAAGCCCCGTGCATCATCATAGCCGTGCCCACGCCCGCCTCGTTGACGAGCATCGCCCGGCGGGCGCCGATGACGGCAACGCCCGCCAGTCCGCCCAGTCCGGCACGGAGGCTGAAGGCCCCGGCGAAGATCTCCCCGAACACCCGCGGCAGTTCCCGGAAATGCAGCACGATGACCGCCAGCACCAGCAGGAAATACAGGGCAACCATCGCCGGCACCAGTTTCGACGCCACGCCGGCGATCCGGTGCAGTCCGCCCAGCACGACCAACGACACGATGCCCGTCACCACCAAACCAATCACGGCCCGTGGCCAGAAAGCCCCCGGTGCCGAATCCGGCAGGAATACCGTGACCACGGACTCCGCCAACTGGTTGGCCTGCATCACGCACAGGCATCCGATCAGCCCGGCGCAGGCGAAGAACACCGCCAGCGGCTTATACCGTGCCCCCAGGCCCTCCGTGATGACATACATCGGCCCGCCGCGGACGTCCCCTTCGGGCGTCCGCCCCTTGTACATGATAGCCAGCGTCCCTTCGAAGAACTTGGTCGCCATCCCGCACAGGGCACTCACCCACATCCAGAAGATGGCGCCGGGTCCGCCCATCACGATGGCGATGGCCACGCCGGCGATATTCCCCATCCCCACAGTAGCGCTGATGGCGCTCATCAATGCCTGGAACGAACTGATCTGCCCGGCCCCTTCCTTCCGCGTCCGGAGCGAGCGTACCGCCGCCCCGATCCGCCGGAGAGGAATGGCCCGGGAATAGATAAAGAGAAACAACCCGCCTCCGATCAACCAGCAGAACAGCGGGTATCCGCAGACGAAATCTGAGACCTTTGCGATGATCCCAGCGATCGTCATCAGTCGTTTGCGTAGAGATTGACCGTGTACTTGTCGTAGTCGGTACCGCGGAACTTGATCTCGACATCGCGGTACATCTTGGTGCTGTCCACCTTGACATTCCCTTCTGCATCGGTCTCTTTGGTGAAAGCCGTCACCTTGACCGTGCCGGTATAGGTAAGCTTGTCCGGATGGCCATCCAGGATATAGCGGTCCAGGCGGTACGAGAGCTTCTCGGTATTGTCCTCGGTTACCAATTGCTCCACCAGCGGAGCGGAATCTTCTTTCAGGTCATCAATGTCCGGTCCGTTCGAGCAGGACACCGCAAACAGGGCGACCAGCGCCCATGCTGCAACAGTAAGTTTTTTCATAATATAAATTAAAAAATTCGTTCCATCCTCTGCCATTTCTCATCACTCCGGGCATCGGCAGCGCAGCCCTGGAATTGGGCCACGTAGGCCTCCCATTCAGCCTGGCGCGGGAGTGTGGCCAACCGGGCCATGTCCCGCTCGAAGTCGAAATCGTCCACCGTGTCCATGATCATGAAGAGCGCCCGCCCGCGGCGGTAAATCTGCATGTCCAGGATGCCCACTTCGCGCTGGCCGGCGATGACCTCCGGCCACACGTGGGCATGGGCCTGGACATATCGGGCGATCATCTGTTCGTCATCTATGAGGGTCAAGGTTTGGCAATAACGTTTCATTCCGGCCTGTCTGTCTTGTGTTTTTTTACGGATGACAATATCGGAGGGACACCCAAGGTAATCGTCAACCCCAGGAAAACGACGATATAGAACTGCCAGGTCACGGAGGCCCCCAGTTTCCAACTGATCCACCAGCCCAGCACGACAACCGCGTTCATCAGGAGGACGATGAGATTCGTACCCGTAAGCGAGAATCCCAAATCGATGAAAAGGTGGTGCAGCAGTTTATCAAACATGAAAGACGGGTCACTCCTGGCTATCCGGCAGATGATCACGCGCAGCGAATCGAAGAACGGAATGCACAGGACAGCTAGCGTGTAGGCCAGGAGTCCCAGGCCCTCCTCTTCCAGCTTCACGCATGGCGATCCGGAGAAGAGGATATAGAAGACGGCTATGACCATGGACAGACCCAACAACAGGATGCCGGCGTTGCCAGGATACATGCGGATTTGTTTTCTGAACGCGTTGTTCAGTAAAAAGGGCACGAGCGAGCCAGCGAGGATCAGAAGACAACTGGCCGGAACATGGGCCCCTACTCTGGACAGGGGCAATGCGAAGAGCAGGCAGGCAAACAGTCCGAAAGCGGCACCGTAGCCGTCCACGCCGCTGATGATATTGACGGCTTGGATAATCCCGACGCCCAGAATGATGGACAGAGGGGCGGCCACCAGGGGGGACAACTGGCGGATACCCCACACGCCGTGTAAGTCGTCGAAGTAGAATTGGCCATAGTACATCAAAGCCCAGACTGCGAGGACTTCCGCGATGACGCGGAAAGCAGCCGGCAGGCTTTTGATGTCGTCCCAGATCCCAAAAAGCATCATGGCGGTCAGGCATAAGAAGGCTACCATCATGCGTGAGGTGCCGCTTAAGAGGAAGAGCAGAAAGATTCCGGCATAGAAACCGCCGTATACGACGAGTCCTCCAAGTATAGGCTCCGGTTTGCGATGGAACTTGTGGGCGTCCGTGTTATTGAGGACATGCCTGCGGAGTGCCATGCGCCGCACGGGGAAAAACAGCAGCAGTGATATCACTGCAGCGATGAGAGCAATAAACGGACCTTGTAAGCTAACCGGCATGTTCTATTTCATTCATTATTTGACAAAACCACTTACTATCGCCTAAGCGTGAAGTCGAAACGGAGGCCTGGGTCGTTGGAGGACGCGGTGATGGTGCCGCCGTGGCGGCGGACGGCGTTCCTGACGATCGTCAGGCCCAGACCGGTGCCTCCGCTGGCGCGGCTGCGGCTTTTGTCGACCCGATAGAAGCGGTCGAAGAGGTGATCGAGGTGCTCTTTGTCGACACCGGGCCCGTTGTCTGCAAAGGTGAAATGCCAGGACGAACCTTCACGATAGGTAGAAAGTGAAATGACAGCGCCGTCTCCCGCATACATGATGGCATTGTCCAGCAGGTTGCGGAAGATGCTGTAGATCAGGGATTCGTTGCCGTTGAGTTCGATCTTGCTCGGCAGGCCTGTCCGGAAAACCATCCCTTTGGACTGTAAGGCAGGGGCTTTCTCTTTGCTGAGCTGCGTGATCGTGTCCATGACATCGATTGGATGCATCGGGAAAAGGGCATCTATGTCCTCCGTGTCGCCCATGCGGTTAAGCAGGGAGAGATCGTCGAGGAGAGATGTCAGGCGCTGGGTCTGGGAAAGACAGCGGGAGAGAAAAATGAGCCGGGTCTCTTCCGGGATGTCCGGGTTCTCCAGGATCGTTTCGAGGTAGCCCTTGATGCTGGCGACAGGGGTCTTGAGCTCGTGGGAAATATTCTGCGTGAGCTGGCGGCTGATCTCGGTGTGCTTCCTGGAAGAGTCTTCCTTGAAATCGCGGTCCACTTTGTTGGAGTACAGCAGTGAGAGGACTACGAGAATAACGATCAGGCCGATTCCGAACCACTTGAAGATGAAGTCTTCTTTCAAGGTACTCATGAGGAGGTCGTCGAAACGGAGATATGTCAGGACGGCAATGATTATCACCGCGAAGGCGACGGCGATGTTCAGGAATACCTTGTTGCCGAAGGAGAGCTTCATGCCTTGGAGTAATAGTAGCCGAAGCCGGAACGGGTCCGGATATGATTGGCGTAAGGACCGAGTTTTTTGCGGATGCGGGTGATGTTGACGTCGACCGTCCGGGTAGTCACGATCACATCTTCCGGCCATACGCGTTGCAGGAGTTCCTCCCGGGAGAAAAGTTGCTCAGGGTGTCCCATCAACATTGACAGGATGTCGTACTCGATGCGCGTGAGCGTGACGGTCTCTCCGTCGACGATCAGCGAACGGGTGTCATGGTCGAGACCGGGTCCGTCGGCGCGATGCGCGGTGTCGCCTGTGCGGCGCAGCACCGCCGCGACCCGCGCCAGCACCTCCTTGATGGAGAAGGGCTTGGGGATATAGTCGTCCGCGCCGAGGTCGAACCCGGCGATGGTGTCTTCTTCAGAGTCGAGGGCCGTCAGGAAGATGATGGGGATGGATGCCGTGGCGGGATTGTCCTTGAGCCGGCTGGCCAGAGCGAAACCATCCATGCCGGGCATCATGATGTCAAGCAGGATGAGGTCCGTCCCTGCAATCCCTTGTTGCAGGGCGTTGGCGGCAGAGAGGGCGGTCCGGACCTGGTATCCTGCGCCCTCGAGGTTGAAACGAAGGATCTCACAGATATCGGGTTCGTCGTCTATGACGAAAATGGTGCGCGTGATCTGGCTCATTTCGCTTCAACTACGTTAATGACATAATCGCCGCATTTTTCGCATTCTGCGACAAGGTCCATGTAGATGGTGCCGCTTGCATAATTGTACTCGTGTTCGTCGATGGCGCGGATGTTGGCGTAGCGCAGGCGGTCGCGACAGTCGTTGAGTTCTCGCTCCAGGAGCTGCGAGTCGTCGGCTCTCCCTTCGTCCTTGAGCACGAGGACCATCTGGTCGAGACAGCGGCCAAGGCGCTTATAGATCTCGGCGAGACCGGCTTTCTGGGCGTCCGTGAACACGACTTCCTGGCTCCTGCGGCGCTCCAGCGTGCGGGAGAGGTTGAAGCAGCTGTCGCCGATGCTCTCGAGTTCAGAGATCTCGCGGAGCATGGAGCGGATCTGCTGCTTGGTCTCGTCGGAGAGGTGGGCATTGCTGACCTGGCCGAGGTACTTGCCGATCTCATTCTCCATGTTGTCGGAGATATGTTCGTACTTGGCGATCTTGTCCCGGAGATTCTCGAAGGTCTCGGGGTCGGTGGTGTTGGTCAGTTCTTCGACCATGCCGAACATGCGGCGCATGCGCTCGGCGAAGACTTCCGTCTCTTTCTTCGCCTGGAAGACGGAGATTTCCGGGGTCTTCATGATACCGCTCTGGATGTATTCCAGACGGAATTCGTCTTCGACGGCCTTCTGCGGGATGAGCTTGGAGACGAGTTTTTCGATCTGTGGGATGAACCAGATGAGTATCAGCGTGTTGGTCACGTTGAACATGGTGTGGAACGTGGCCAGCACGAAAGTGAGGCGCTCGGGCGCCTGCACGGACGCATCGGCGTCCACGCCGACGATGCGGCAGGCCGTGCGCACGAACGGGTAGAAGACGCATAGTACCCAGATCACGCCGAAGACGTTGAATACGAGGTGTGCGAGGGCGGCGCGGCGGGCCTGCGTGTTGGCGGAGAGCGCTGCGAGGTTGGCCGTGAGCGTGGTGCCGATATTCTCGCCCATCACGAGGGCGATGCCCTGGTAGATGGTCAGCACGCCGGTGGAGCACAGGACCATGGTGATGGCCATCAAGGCTGCGGAAGATTGCGCAATGCAGGTCAGGATGGCGCCGATGACCAGGAACAGCAGGATGGTCAGGTAGCTGCCGGAGTCGAAGGATGAGAAGAAATTGACGACGCCCTCGTTGTGGGCCAGGTCCATTTCGCGCCCCGTGGCATTGAGCGTGCCGAGAGCGAAGAACAGGAAGGACAAACCGAATAGGAAGTCGCCCAGGTAGCGGTGTTTCTTGAACTGGATCAGGATGATGGCCAGCAGGAAGACAGGCCATACGAGGTTGGCGATATTGAACGAGAAGCCCGCCGACATGATCCAAGCGGACAGCGTGGTGCCGATGTTGGCGCCCATGATCACGGAGATGGCCTGTGCGAGCGAGAGCAGGGCCGCGTTGACGAAGGAGACCGTCATGACGGTCGTGGCGGCGGAGGACTGGACGGCGACGCAGACAAGCATACCCGTGAGTACGCCGGTAAAGCGGTTTGTGGTCATGGCGCCGAGGACGTGGCGCAGCTGCGGACCTGCCATCTTCTGGAGCGCCTCGCTCATCACCTTCATGCCGTACATGAGCAGGGCGATGGAGCCAAGGAGCTTGAAAACTATCAAGAGTGAACCGTTCATCAAAATGTATTAATAATCAAGTAAATCAATGCTTCAATCCTCTCAGAGGGTCAGGTCCTCTGCGGTGAGTTTGGGGACATAGTGGACACCCTCTTCCCGGTAGTAGCCCAGGTTGTCGCCTTCGTGGACCGGGACAAGCTCGATCCGCTCGGCAGGTTTGCCGACGGCGACGACGGCGATGGGTTCATACGGGAGCTGCAGCGCTTCGCGGATGGGCTCCCGGTCGAAGTTGCGGATCATGAGTCCGCCGAGGCCCAGCTCCACGGCTTTGAGCAGCATGCTCTGCAGGGAGATGCCGAGGTCGATGTCGATGCCGGGATTCTCCGGCACTGTGCTGCAGACTACGATGAAGGCCTCAGGCTCCGTGCCGGGAAAGGGCAGATGCAACTCCGGGAGTCCCCTGCCCATGCGGATATGGGCGTTGACGGCGTCGGCTTCCGGCCCCTTGACAACGGGCCGGAAACGGAGCCGCTGGAGGTTGATGCTGGAGGCGACGCGGGTGTTGACTGAGATCATCGCATCGAGCTGGCGGCGGTGGACGACGTAGGTCTTGTCATAGCCGCGGAAGCTGCGGTTGCGGAGCAGCAGGGTGTCGAGGGCCGGGCGGGTCGGCGCAGCCTTGCGGACGCCCGCCCCACTCCCGAAGACCTCTTCGTATCGCTTCTCCAGATAATTGTCTGCCATTGGGTTGTTGCTTGTTATGCAAAGGTTTCCATGAGGTCAAGCACCTTGGCGCGGTTGATCTCGATGGTGCCGCCGTCTACGTTGCACTCGTGGTACTTGCCGGCCGCCTTGTAGTACTCGATGAGGGGCTCGGTCTGGGCGTGGTAGGTGCGGATACGGTTGGAGATCGTCTCGTCGTTGGCGTCGTCGGCCCGGCCCTCGATCAGGGCGCGGCCCTTGATGCGGGTGCGGATGGTCTCGTCGGAGATCATCAAGGCAACTACGGCCGTCACGGCATCGCCGCGCTTCTCCAGGATCTTGTCCAGGTCGGCGGCCTGCGCGAGGTTGCGCGGGAAGCCGTCTAGCAGGAAGCCGTCTACACCCTTGATGGTGTCGAAGGCGGACTCGATCATGCCTTCGACCACGGCGTCGGGGACGAGCGAGCCGGCGTCGATGAGCGACTTGGCCTGGCGGCCGAGCTCCGTGCCAGCGGCGATCTCGGCGCGCAGGAGCTCGCCGGTGGAAATGTGCTTGAGGTTGTACTTCTGGGAGATGGCGCCGGCGTGCGTGCCTTTGCCGGCGCCCGGAGGGCCGAAGAGGATGTAGTACTTCATGGTATTATTCGTCAATTACATAAATATCGGGAATGTTGCGGCCGAGCTCGTTGTAGTCGAGCCCGAAGCCGACGATGAAGGCGTTGGGGATGCTCATGCCCACGTAGTCGAGCTTGACAGGTTTCTTGTAAACGTCTGGCTTGAGGAGCATCGTGCAGATCTTGACGTCCGCCGCGCCTTCCTTGTCGAGGAGCATCTCCTTGAGGGCCACGATGGTGTTGCCGGTGTCCACGATGTCCTCGCAGATGATGACGCGGCGGCCGCGGACCTCGGAGGTGAGGCCCATGACCTTGAGGACGGTGCCCGTGGACTGGGTGCCCTGGTAGGAGGACATCTTGATGGAGACGACCTGGCAGTTGAAGTCCAGGCGCTGCAGGAGTTCACCGGTGAAGGGGATGGAGCCGTTCAGCACGCAGAGGACGATGGGGACGTCTTCGCAGCCGCGGAAGTCGGCGTTGACGCGCTCGGCTACACTTTCGATTGCCTCGATGATGCGGTCGTGGGGAATGTAGGGTTTGAATGTCTTGTCGAAGAGTTTGATTTTTTCCGCCTTCATGGTACACATGCTTGTTTAGTGCACGAATTTACAAATTTTATTTGTATTTTTCGGTATTGAAATACGAGAAGACTATGAAAACACTTCTGCTTTTGCTGGCCCTTTCCGGGCCACTGGGCTTTCAGCAAGCCGTGCTGGCCCTGAGCGGCGCTTCCTGCGTCGAAGAACTTTCCGAAGAAGAGATGGCGCGCTACCAATCGCTGGCGGCGCATCCGGTCGACCTCAATGCGGCCGGGCGCAGCCGGTTGCTGTCAACCGGATTGCTGACACCTTTCCAGGTGGCGTCGCTGCTGGATTATCGGACGCGGACCGGCGCCATCCTGTCTTGGACGGAGTTGGGGCTGGTGGATGGTTTCTCGCCGGAGTTGGTGGCGGCGCTGCAGGAGTTTTTCGTGTTGGGATTTGACGGGGCGCCGCCGGGGCGGCGGGAGGACCGGCGCGTGCGCCAGTCCCTCACGCTGCGTGGCGGCGCCAGGGCAAACGGCACCCCTTTCCAATACGACAATCCCGCGGCGGTCGGAGGTGCCAAATATGAGCTGACTGTCGGTGAACGGGCGGCTTTCTACTGGTCTTCAAGGACGACGTATTCCGATCCGCAGTTTTCTGTCGGCACCTTGAGCGCGGCGTATTATGGTCGCCGTACGCTCGGCCAGTTGATTGTGGGTAATTTCGGAGCGCGTTTCGGCCAGGGACTCGTGCAGTGGAGCGGCTTTGCACTGAGCGGATACAATTCGCTCGGCGCGTTCCGCCGCAACGGCACAGGTTTCTCCCCTACCGGCTCGTACTCTCCTGCTTTGTTCGGTCTCGCAGCGGACTGGCATTTCGGACCCTGGCGGCTTTCTGCCGGCTATTCTCTCGCCCCTTCGTCTGCTGCTCTTTTTGCCCGGTCCTTTTCTGAGACCGTGGTCGCCGGGCAACCGATAGCCAACCTGACATATGTCGGGCGCAGCATCTCCGCCGGCCTGACAGCCACCGGGGAGGCCGCTTCGCTGGAGGCGCGTCTCGCTCTCCCGGCCTGGAGCCTCTTTGGCGAATTCGCCCTTCGATATCCCCGGTCTCTGCTGTCAGTCCCCGCACCATCGTTTTCTTCTGACCCACCTGCCGCTCATCCTTGGACCGCCCAGGCTGTCGCTGGGGCTATTTGGATCCCGGCGTATGGCCACCGGACGGGAATCGTCGGCCGCTGGCTGGGATACGGTGCGGAGTACAGCGGTGTAGCCTTCGGCTACGAGGGCCCCGCCCTTTCCGCCACCGCCGACGTCTCCGTCCGTCCCGACACCCGCGCCTTCCAATTGAAGTCATTGTTCCAATGGCACCCCACGTTTGTCCTCAATTCCACAACTCTGCAGCCCCAGCTCCGCGCCCAGCTCCGCTGGCGTCCCGCAGATGCCGCGCCCCTTTCCTCGTCGGCTCTCCCGGTTTCTTCTTCCCCCAATTCTTCTGCCTGGGCAAGTGTTTTCCCTTTTGCTGCTTCTGGCTTGCGGATGGACCTTCGCGGGATGCTGACTGCCACCATCGGACCCTGGTTCTTTGCCGGACGGTACGATGCCGTGTTCGGAAAGGGGCCCGCCTGGAACTGGTATGTCGAAACCGGCTGGAAATCAGAGACTTTTTCTGCATATCTCCGGGGTGGTATCTTCAAAGTAGACAATTGGGACGACCGGATCTATGTCTATGAACGTGATGCACCGGGCTCTTTCACGGTGCCTTCGCGCTACGGGCGGGGCTGGGACGCCGCGCTCTACGCGGCCTGGCGCCCCGCCCGCCGCCACAGCCTCTGGCTCCGCCTCGAGACCGTCCGATATCCCTGGAATCTCACTCCCAAAGACGCCCGTCTCGAACTCCGCCTCCAGTATCGCTACCAGCGATGATACCTTTCACCGCTCCCCTCCCTCCTCTCCCGATCCATCGTGAGCAGCAACTCGTTGAAGGATCGTTTCTTAATAAATCATTATCCCTCGAAAGCAAGACATAGTAGTATCATAAATACTTGAATCCAAACCAATTATTAATCACTGAGACAAAATGAAAAACACCATTCGCAAAGCGCCGGAAGGTGCCTGGCAACACATCTACAAGATTACTGCCGACAGCGGTGTTCTCTTCTACCGAACCGTTGACCACCTGGTTTACTATACCATCGAGTCTGTAATGAGCCGCAGATATAATATTCCGGTCGTTGTGGCATGCCACATGTTCAACCACACACACAAACTGTCCGCTCCCGTCGATTTGACACAGATGATCAGTTGCGAGTCCAATATCAACATTGCATTCGTTAAGGAGTATAACAAAGAAACCGGCCGGAGAGGAAGACTGTTCAAAGGTCCCTTCGGCAGTGCTCCCAAGCGTGTGGACAAAGACAAGCGTTCTGCCCTGATCTATATCCTCAACAATCCTGTCGAGAAACATCTTTGCCAACATGCGGCAGAGGATAGATGGACATTTTTAGCGTACTTCGAAAAAGATTATCCGTTCTCCCCCAAACCCGTTCTGAGCCGGGCTCGTTGGGCATTGCGCAACGCCATGAAAGAAGTCAACCATGAATTCTGCTGCGGGAGGTATTTGAGATACTCCATGCTCTATCGATTGTTTGCGGAACTGAACCCGATCGAACAAGAGCAACTGGCGGACTACATTATCCAGACCTATTTTTACTTCGACCGGGAGCTATGCTACGAGGTTTTTGGCGGCAGACCCAAATTGCTGTCTGCCGTTGAAAATTCAAAAGGAAAAGAGTTTGATGTCGGGGAGGTATTCGATCCGATTTCAGATATTCCAGTGAAAGAGATGTGCGGAATAGCTGACCAATACAAGCTGCTCGGTCCGGGACTTCCGCTGCTGAACTTGCCGGACAAAAGGAGAAAGGCCTTGGCGGAGTATCTTCGTCGGCACACTCATGCAAATGACATCCAAGTATCACGCTTTCTTCATCTCATTCTCGAATGATACCAGTGAGCGGAAAAAAGCTGATTCACATATAATTACGGAACTACTATGCCTTAAGTTAAAGACATAGTAGTTCCTCAACTAATTGTGAACGAATGAGTTGCTCGTCACGCCTGCCCTTCGATGCGATGATGGGCAAAGGAGGATGGGGTCTACAGCCGGTCGAGGACCTTTTCCATCTGGATGCCGCGGGAGCCTTTGACCAGGACGACGGTGTCGCTGACGGGGTGGGCGGAGAGGTGGTCGGCGAGGGCGGCGGAGTCGGGGAACCAAAGCTCGGAGCCTGGGCCGATGAGGTCGATGGCACGCTGGAATTCTTCGCCTACCAGGCAGGCCGGGAGCTCGTACATCCGAAGCAGGCGTAGGATCTTTACGTGCTCGGTGAGGGATTCGTCGCCGAGCTCGCGCATGTCGCCCAGCAGGGCGAGCTTGCGGCGGGCTTCGACGCGGCGGAAATTGTCAAGCGCGGCGTGCATGGAGGACGGGTTGGCGTTGTAGGCGTCGACAATCAGGGTGTTGGATGCCGTACGGACCATCTGGGAGCGGTTGTTGTCCGGGACAAAGCTGCTGATGGCGTCAATGGCGTCGCGGCGGGGGACACCAAAGTACTCGCCTACCGCAAGGGCGGCGAGAACGTTGGTGGCATTGTAGCTGCCGACAAGGTTGGTGCAGACCGTGTCTTCGCCGAGGCGGAGGCGCAGGAACGGCTCTTCCGGCGAGGCCGGGAGCACGGTCGCGCCCTGGTAATTCAGTCCGTAGCCGTAAACGTGGCAGGGCTGCTTGGAAGCCATCTCCCGCAGATCGTCATCATCCTCATTGAGGAAGATGAGCGAGCCGCGGTGGCTGCCCAGCCAGTTGTACAACTCCCCTTTCGCAGCCTTGACGCCTTCGAAAGAGCCGAAGCCCAGCAGGTGGGCGCGGCCGACATTGGTAATCAGGCCGTAGTCCGGCTGGCTGACCTTGACGAGCTTGGCGATGTCGTCGGGGTGGTTGGCACCCATCTCGATGACGGCGATTTCCGTCTCGGGCGTAATGCGCAGCAGCGAGAGGGGCACGCCGATGTCGTTATTGAGGTTGCCTCGCGTGGCGGTGACGTGGAATTTCTTAGCGAGCACAGCGGCAATCAGGTTCTTGGTGGTGGTCTTGCCGTTGGTGCCGGTCAGGCCCAGGACGGGCAGCTTGCCGCCCCGGACGTGCGTGCGGTGCCAGACGGCGAGCTCGCGCAGCGTCTCCATCGGGTCGGCGACCTTGATCAGGCGCGGGTCGTCCGGCAGACCGGCGTCCGCCGCCACGACGGCGAAGTCTGCGCCGGCCTCAAGGGCCTTGAGCGCGTAGTTGTTGCCGTCGAAATTCTCTCCCCGGAGAGCAAAGAAAATCTCTCCGCCGTGGATGGCCCGGCTGTCGGTGGTTACCTGATAGCCACAGGCGCAGTATCTAGCGTATAATTGCTCCATAAAACAAAAGTGTTATTTGACCCCCGTACTGCCGAATCCGCCTGCTCCGCGGTCCGATGCTGCCAGCTCGGCGGCTTCTTCCCATTCGATCGCCTCGTGGCGCGCGAGCACCAGCTGCGCGATGCGCTCGCCGCGCTCGACCACGAACGGTTCGGCGCCGAGGTTGATGAGGATCACGCAGACCTCGCCCCGGTAATCGGCGTCGATGGTGCCGGGGGCGTTGAGCACGGTGACGCCGCGCTTGGCGGCAAGGCCGCTGCGCGGGCGCACCTGCACCTCGTACCCGGCGGGAATCTCGAGGAAGAGCCCGGTGGGGACGATGGCGCGGCCGAGCGGCTCCAGGACGATGGGCTCGGCGTTATTGGCCCGGACGTCCAGTCCGGCGGAGAATTGCGTGGCGTAGGCGGGCAGCGGGTTGGCGCCCTTGTTGATGACTTTGACTTTCATTATTTGCAGGCTCTCTTGTACAGGAATGCAGCGATGATGGTGAACAGGACGTTGGGCAGCCACAGGGCGATCCATGGCGGGAGCGTGTCCGTGTAGACGAACATCTCGCTGACGCGCAGGAAGAAGATATAGGAGAAGGCCAGGGCGATGCCGATGCCGATGTTCCAGCCGATGCTGCCGCGCCGCTTGCGGGCGGACAGCGACACACCTATGATGGTCAGTATGATGGCTGAGAAAGGCATCGTCATGCGCCGCTGCTGCTCGATGGTCGCGAACATGATATTGGCGTCCCCGCGCAAGCGCTGGGTGCGGATCAGTTCGTTCAACTGCCCGATCGTGAGCGTCTCCACGGTCTTCTCGTTATTGAACAGGTCCTTGATCTTGAGGGTGATGACGGTGTCCATCTTGTCCTTGACGACGACCTTGTCGCCGAGGCCTTCGCTGTATTCGCGGATGATGACCTTACGCAGGTGCCAGCCGTCCATGGTAGAGTCCCAGGCTGCGCTCTCGGCGCTGATCTTGCGCCGCAGGCGGTGCTTGTCAAAGTTCTCGATGGTGAAGCGGTTGGCGGTGTTGTTCCACCGGCTGAAGGACTCGATGTAGATATACTCACCCGGCGCGGTCTGGTAGTGGATATTGGAGAGATTGAAGGTGTTGTGGCGTTTGATGTATTTGGCCTCAAATTCGACGCGGGTCATATTGGACCTGGGTATGACGTAGAAGTTGAGTCCCATCGAGAGGATCGCGATCAGTGCGGCCGTGACAAGGTAGGGCACCATCATTCTGTGGAAACTCACTCCGCCGGACAGGATGGCGATGATCTCCGAGTTGGAGGCCATCTGCGTGGTGAAGAAGATGACCGTGATGAACACGAACAGCGACCCGAACATGTTGATCATGTACGGGATGTAGTTGGCGTAGTACTTGAAGACGATCTCCCCCAGCGGGGCTTCGTTCTTGATGAAATAGTCGATCTTCTCGGAGAGGTCGAAAATGATGATGATGACGATGATGAGCAGCATCGACAGCAAGAAGGTCATGATGAACTTCTTCGCGATATACCAGTCCAGCTTCTTGATTCCCAACATGGCTCAGATCCTCCGGGTGATGCGTTCGAGGGTGGTCTCCTTCCAGGCGGCGAAGTCGCCCGCCTCGATGTGGGTGCGCGCCGTGCGCACGAGGTCGAGGTAGAAGGCGAGGTTGTGTTCGCTGGCGAGCATCGCCGCGAACATCTCGCCGGCGACGAAAAGGTGGTGAAGGTACGCGCGCGTGTAGGTGTGGTCCACGAAAGAAGCCCCGTCCGGGTCGATCTCCGTGAAATCCTGCGCCCACTTGGCGTTGCGCATGTTCAGGATGCCGTTCCAGGTGAAAAGCATGCCGTTGCGTCCGTTGCGCGTGGGCATGACGCAGTCGAACATGTCCACGCCGCGCGCAATGGCCTCCAGGATGTTGGCGGGCGTGCCGACGCCCATCAGGTAACGCGGGCGGTCGTCCGGCAGCAGCGGGCAGACAAGCTCGAGCATCTCGTACATCTTCTCCGTAGGCTCCCCCACCGCCAGCCCGCCGATGGCGTAGCCGTCCGCTTCCAGCGCGACGGCGTGCTCCACGGCCTCGCGGCGCAGGTCGGGATAGACGCAGCCCTGCACGATCGGGAAGAAGGTCTGGTCGTAGCCGTAGAGCGGATCCGTCTCCCGGAAACGCCGGGCGAAGCGCTCGAGCCAGCCCTTCGTAAGGTCCAGGCTCTTGCGCGCATAGGCGTGGTCGGCGTCGCCGGGGCAGCACTCGTCGAGTGCCATGCAGATGTCGGCGCCGATGATGCGCTGCGTGTCGACGTTGTTCTCCGGGGTGAAAGTGTGCCTGGAGCCGTCGATGTGGCTCCGGAACGTGCATCCGTCCGGGGTGAGCTTGCGGATCGGGCTCAGCGAGAAAACCTGGAAGCCGCCGCTGTCCGTCAGGATGGGACGGTCCCAGGCTTCGAACCGGTGCAGGCCACCGGCCGCGCGGAGCGTGTCCAGGCCGGGGCGGAGGTAGAGATGGTAGGTGTTGCCCAGGATGATCTCTGCACGGATGTCCTCCCGAAGGTCGCGGTGATACACCCCCTTGACGGAGCCGACGGTCCCGACGGGCATGAAAATGGGGGTGTGGATCCGGCCGTGGGCCGTCTCGATCACGCCCGCGCGGGCGCTCGAGCGAGGATCAGCCGCTGTCTTCGTAAATTTCATCTTTCAAAGATAGTTAAATTCCCCCGAAAAATCGTAATTTTGCGGAGTTTTGCTAATCAGAAACGCGTATGAATAAATCCAACGTCACCCTCAAGCTGATCGTGATGAACGTGCTTGAGTTCGCAGCCTGGGGTGCTTACCTTACCTCGATGGGCAGTTTCCTCGCCCGTTCCGGCTTCGGCCCGCAGATCTGGCTCTTCTTTGCCACGCAGGGATTCGTCTCCATCTTCATGCCCGCCCTGATGGGCATCGTCGCCGACAAATGGATTCCGGCGCAGAAGGTGCTGTCGCTCTGCCAGGGGGTCGCCGGCCTGGCGATGCTCGCCGCCGGCTTCTACGCCATGCGCGCCGGCGCCAACATCCAGTTCGGACCTTTCTACGCGTTGTATGCCATCAGCATTGCCTTCTACATGCCGACGATCGCCATTTCCAACTCCGTGGCCTACAATGCCCTGGAGCAGGCCGGGAAGGACCCGGTCAAGGATTTTCCGCCGATCCGCGTGTTCGGTACGATCGGCTTCATCCTCACGATGCTCTTCGTGAACTTCGTCAAGAACGCCGACGGCGTGCAGTATCAGCACACTTACAACCAGTTCTTCGTGTCCGGCATCCTGAGCCTGGTCCTTTGCGCATATGCCCTCACGCTCCCCAACTGCCCCTGCAAGCCCAAGGCCGCCGGGACGCAGAGCTTCGCCGAAGCCACGGGCCTCAATGCCTTCCGGCTCTTCAAGGACCGCCAGTTCGCCGTGTTCTTCATCTTCTCGATGCTGCTCGGCGCTTCGCTGCAGGTGACCAACGGCTATGCCAATACCTTCATCACATCCTTCAAGGAGAACCCGCTCTTCGCGAACGCCTGGGGCGCCAACAACGCCAATGCGCTGATTTCCCTGAGCCAGGTCTCCGAGACCCTCTGCATCCTGCTCATCCCCTTCGCCATGAAGAAATTCGGCATCAAGAAGGTGATGCTCATCGCCATGTTCGCGTGGGTGTTCCGCTTCGGTTTCTTCGGCGCCGGCAATCCCGGCGGCGGGGTGTGGATGTTCATCCTCAGCTGCATCGTCTACGGCGTGGCCTTCGACTTCTTCAACATCTCCGGCTCGCTGTTCGTCAACGAGAATACCGACAAGGGCATCCGCTCCTCGGCGCAGGGACTCTTCATGCTGATGACCAACGGCCTCGGCGCCTCGATCGGCACCTGGGCTGCCGGCCGCGTGGTCAACCACTTCGTCTACAACGCTGCCGAACCGTCCTGGAGCACGGCCTGGTACATTTTCGCCGCCTACGCCCTGCTGGTCGGCATCCTCTTCGCCATCCTTTTCAAGGATCCGCAGAAAGCGGCTAAGCAGAAAGCCTGATCGTTGCTGCAGCCTGTATGGAGTACAGACTGGACGGGCACTATGGATATGGGAGGCTGATGAGATCGTCGGTCCCGCTGATCGGGATGATGGTGCTCATCAGCCTCTACAGCATCGTGGACGGCCTGTTCGTGTCCAACCTGGTGGGAACGACGGCCTTTGCCGCCTTGAATCTCATCTGGCCCGCACTCGGCTTGGTCGGCGCGCTGGGCCTGATGATCGGTACGGGCGGCGCCGCGCTTGTCTCCAAGACTTTCGGTGAGGGAGACGAGGCGCTTGCCAAGCGCTATTTCAGCATGTCCGTGGAGGCCGTCCTGCTGCTGTCGGTCGTGACAGCAGTACCGCTCTTCATCTGGATGGAGCCCCTCTCCGTGGCGCTGGGGGCCCGGGGGGCCATGGTGGAGCAGTGCGTGATCTACGGACGCATCTGTGCGGTCGGGATGCCGGCGTTCATGATGCAGATGGGCATCCAGCCTTTCTTCATGGTTGCAGAGCGGCCGCAGCTCGGCACGCTCGTCTCCCTGCTCAGCGGTTTTGTCAACATTGCGCTGGATGCGCTCTTTATCATCGGGTTCGGCTGGGGGCTCGCCGGTGCCGCTGCCGGGTCGATGCTCGCCTGCTGTGTGGGCGGGTTCCTGCCGCTGGCCCTCTTCGCGCGGCGGCGCGGCCACGGCCGGTTGCACCTCTCCCCTGCCCGGCTGCAGTGGAAGCCCCTCCGGAAGGCCTGTTTCAACGGCCTGTCAGAGTTCGTGGGCAACATCTCTTTCAACGTGGTGGCGATGTGCTATAACCTGCAACTGATGTCGTTCTATGGGGAGAACGGTGTGGCGGCGTATTCGGTGATCCTGTATCTGGGATTCATCTTCATCGCCGTCTTCACGGGATACAATATGACGGCAACGCCGTTGGTGGCCTTCAATTACGGTGCCGGACAGGCGGGCGAGCTTCGCAGCCTGCTGCGCCGCAGCCTCACCCTGATGCTGGTGCTCGGGGTCGTGCTGGCCGGCGCGGCGGAACTGCTCGCCGGTCCGGTCGCGCGGCTCTTCGTGGGCTACGATCCGGACCTGACGAAACTGACGGTCTATGCTACACGCTGTTATGCGCCCTGCTTCCTGCTGAGCGGCGTGACGATGTTCGTGTCGGCCTGGTTCACCGGTCTCAACAACGGGCCGGTCTCGGCGCTGGTGTCGTTCTCGAAGACCTTTGTCTTTGAGTTGGGCTGCGTCTTCCTGCTTCCCGCCCTCTTCGGCGCGGACAGCATCTGGTTCTCCGCCTGCGCCGCCGAAGTCCTCGCGCTCGTGCTAGGCGCCATCCTCCTCCGCAGCTACCGCTCCCGTTACGGCTACTGATTACTTCAGGACACCGAGTTCTTTGCCGACCTTGACGAAGGCGGCAATGGCTTTGTCCAGTTGGGCTCGCGTGTGTGCAGCGGAGAGCTGGACGCGGATGCGGGCCTGGCCCTTCGGGACCACCGGATAGTAGAAACCGGTCACGAAGATCCCCTCCTTGGCCATGGCGGCGGCGAAGCGCTGGCTGAGCGGCGCGTCGTACAGCATCACGGCGCAGATGGCGCTCTGCGTGGGCTTGATGTCGAATCCGGCCGCGATCATCTTGTCGCGGAAGTAGGCTACGTTCTCCTGCTGGCGGTCGTGGAGTTCGTCGCTCTCGCCGAGCATCTTGAAGAGCTCGACGCCGGCGGCGCAGATCATCGGCGGCAGGGAGTTGGAGAAAAGGTACGGACGGGAGCGCTGGCGGAGCATGTCGATGATCTCCTGCCGGCCGGTGGTGAAGCCGCCCACGGCGCCGCCGAAGCTCTTGCCGAGCGTGCCGGTGTGGATGTCGATGCGGCCGTAGAGGTCGAAGAGCTCGGCCCCGCCGCGGCCGTGCTTGCCCACGACACCGGCGCTATGGCTCTCGTCCACCATTACGAGGGCG
>JAEEGI010000386.1_pt1 | contig 151997 bp, 110 predicted proteins | sample 8958751 | NCBI WGS metagenome assembly JAEEGI01 (sample SAMN16246545, study PRJNA631951) | gut metagenome | biome: gut microbiome; feature: rumen; material: KS-attached | host: Bos | place: Iran: Karaj | collected 2018-10 | reverse complement strand
CCGGGGAGTTTATCGGGGATATCGAAATACAAACTCTGTCAAGACTGGCGGAAAAAATCAGTGCAGACCGAAGGATGCCGGAATGAGTGAAAGAGCGCATATTTTCAGATACGGCAGCGCCGTGATTGCGCCGCGCGTTTTCGACGATCTGTCGATGCGGGGTCTTTTTACGACGCGCTGTCTTTCTCTTCTCGGACGCCCCTGCGGGCAGGAAGAGATAAAGCGGCGGCAGCGTTTCTTCCGCGAGCTTGAAGACGGGGACAGTCTGTCTGTCGCACGACAGATTGAACGTGCGCTGGCGGATCATCTTGCCGCGAGAAGGCTGCTTCATGAACGCACCTCGGGGCTCGTGTTACTGTATCGCAGAATACTTGCGGCAAAAAGATACGTTTCATTGTGTGAGACACTGCTCACCGCGTCGGAACGGTTCGGAGTGTTCGCGGATCTGGCGGGTTCTCAGGATTCCTGCCTCTGCGCTGACAGCACCCAAAAAGCCTTGGGGCTGATCGAGAAAATTGACGTCCTCCTTTCGGAGATCTCTGCTTTCGATATTTCGGTGACCGACAAAACCTATATCGCCGCGCCGGGAACAGGGGAGCCGGTCGCTTCGGAACTGTCACGGATCGCGTGCCGTCTCGGATACGGGACGGAAGAAAGAACCGGCGGGACGCTTGCAACTCCGGACTCCGGACTTTCCGACGCCGTCCGCCGGTTGTACGGCAGGCAGATCTTAAAGATCGAAGAACTTCTTGCCGACGAATCGCTTGACTGCCGAACCGATTTCGAACCTCTGTTTGATGAGCTTTCCGTTGCTGTTGAGATCACCTTGCTTATGCAAAGAATGAAGGAGCGCGGAATACCGGTCACCTATCCGAGTGTGACGGATACGCCGGGATACGTCGCGAAGGACGTTTATCATCCGGCGCTTGCCGCATCTGGGGCAGATGTCGTTCCGAACGACGCCGATATCACCGGAGACGACAGGATCTTCTGCCTGCTCGGCGCCAACGGAGGCGGCAAGACTACTTATCTTCAGGCGCTCGGGGCAAATCTTGTGCTCTTCCTCTCCGGATGTCCCGTTCTTGCGAAGGAGGCGTCAATTTACCCGTATTCTCTGATCCTGACTCATTTTGCCGGACGGGAAAGCGAGGGATACTCCGGCCGCTTCGACGAAGAAACCGAAAGAATGAAGGAATGCTTCGGTGCGGCGGAGGATTATCCGGGCAGATGCTTCTGGCTCATAAACGAGGCGTTCAGCGGGACGAGCGAAGCCAAGGGGGGCGAAACGCTTTACGGTACGCTGAGACGGATTTCGGTTCAGGGAGACTGTGCAGTCTGCGTTACCCACTTTTCGTCATTTGCGGACAAAGAATTCGGCGTCCTTGCCGCCGAAGCGGAGGAGGACGCAGGCGGAGGCGCGTCGCGAACATACAGAATCGTCAGGAGAAACCGATTTGGCGGAGTATATGCGCGGGATATTCTGAAGAAATACCGTCTGGACAGGGATTCGCTGAAGGAAAGGAGGTCTGAAAAATGACGGTCTGCCTGATGTTTCCCGATGAAAAAGAGAAGGAGTCTGTGTTCGGTCTGAGCGAAAGAACCCTGCTGGATCTGTCGATAGACAGGCTCCCTGACCTGATCGGTCTTGACGCGGCACAAAAGGCTGCGTTTCTGGGGGCGGTAAGGTCTCCTTCGACATCCGTGGAAACGGTTATTTTCCGTCAGGAGATTCTGAATGATTTCCTCAACAACCCGGATCTTTCCGGACGTCTTTCCTTTCTCTGCGGAATTGCCGATCAGTGCAGGGGAGCGATCGAAAAGGTCGTGACCGACAAAAGGCGAGCGTCGGCAAACGGGATATCCTCCGTCGACCTTATGCGCAACTGCCTTCAGACGTCGGCGGTCGCGCTTAAGCGGCTGCTGCTGATGTTTGCCGATGCGGCAGAGGCGCTTTCGTCATCGGCTCTGAGATCGCGCGGTCTTTCCGGCGTCCTTCGGTATTTCAGCGAAAAGACTGCGGCGCCAGACTTCGGGCGGCTTCTTGAGATCTGCCGTAAATACGAGCGATTCGGACTTTCAGGTAACATGAACGTCAGGATAACGCTCGACGGATCCGGAAAGATCTCGTCATGTCACCTTATCGACCGGAAGGATTTTGACTTTTCTTTTCTGAAAACTCCTAAGCGGAGGATAGCCGGACGGCGACCGGATGAAGAGACCGCCGCTCATACGGTTGCGAGGCGTTCCGGGGATGTCTTCGAACCGGTACTGATCCGCGCCGTCGGCGAGACAGTCGACCTGATTTGCGACATCTGTTCCGGAATGCTTTCGGACATTTCTCTGCTCGGTTCTGATCTTGAGTTTTACGTGAGCGCGGTGAAATTCACAGAATTCCTGAAGGAACGCGGTATTCCGGTATGCTTTCCGCGTGTTTCCGGGGTATCCCGGGGCATATCCGCGTCAGGGCTGTCTGATACTTTCCTTGCTCTCGGCGGAGATTCAAAGCCGGTTCCGAACGATGTGAGCCTTTCAGGAAAAGGTGCTCTGATATTCGGAGAGAACGGTTCCGGGAAGACGGTGTTTCTCCGTTCGCTGGCAACCGCCCGGATACTGTTTCAGTGCGGGCTCCCGGTGCCGGCGGAATCGGCGGAGTTTCCGGTTGCCGCCCGCATTTGCGCGGTCTTCGCCGAGGCGGAGAAAAAAGATAACGGAGGCACGGGCTCCGGACGGTTTGAGACCGAGGTGAAAGCTGTCGCGGACGCGATCGGAACGCTCACACCTGGATCGGCTGTGTTTTTCAACGAGGTGTTCCAGAGCACCGAGTACCGCGAGGCGTCAGAGGGATTTGCGGATATTCTTTCCTACCTTACCGACACAAGTGTTCAGTGGACTGCTGTAACGCATCTTGATGAACTGAAGAATTGTCTGCCGGAAGGCAGCGCCGATATCCTGACTACCGTCACGGGATTCCGCGTTATAAGAGTATTATAATCATCGTCTGCGGGTGAGGTGAACGACAGAAAATCAGGACAAATCTATCAACGTATCCACCGTTTATTTCCTCCCCGTAAGCAAAGCCGATCCTGCAAGCTCCATCCAAACCGATTCCCATTTTGTCACAAATTTTCCGGTCGAATCGATCAACTCGACCTTTTCATATCCCATATCCTTCAACTTTTTCATAAATGCATTCATATCGCCGTATTTGGATTTTGAGAAGATGTCGTGAATGGCAAATGTTCCGCCTTTTTTCAGCACGCGCAGCGTTTCAAGCAGGATTGCCTGACGGTCGTTTGACGGAATGTTATGGTAAACGTAGTTGCTCGTCACCGCGTCAAAGGTCTCATCGGCAAAATCGAGCTTGCAGGCGTCGCCGCGAGCAAAAGAGACGTTATCCACGCCCTCCGCTTTGGCGTTGTTTTCGCATAACGGTTTATTGAACGAGGCGTATTCCTTGCCCCAGCGGTCGATGCCGATAAACGAGGCGTTCGGATTGCGCCTGGCGCAGGCGATGGTCAGCGCCCCGCTGCCGCAGCCGACGTCCAGTCCCTTGCCGCCGTCCGGCAGTTTGACGTACTCCGCGACGCCCTCGATGATCTGACGCGACATCTGCCGCTTTCCGTCGTAGGAAAACGCGCGGTACATCAAAATCATCCAGACAGAAACGCATAAGCCGATCGCCGTAAACGTGAGAAATACGATGAACAGTAGGGTTTTCAGCGTGCCTGATACGATCCCGGTCAAGCCGAAAACGATAAAAAGCAGAAGAAAGACGGTGGTCGCGATCACCGCGGAGAGCACCATGCCTTTCGGCATCCAGTTTTTATAGTCAGGTTTCATATTGATATCATCCTTTCGAGGTTCTTTTATGGTTTTAACTTTGAACACAAAATAGATTACATGTATCAGCCAGACGACGGCAAGAATCACGCAGGGTATCCATATCCCCTTACGCGCCATCATAAAGAAGCCGAAGCCCATAAGAAGCGTGACCGTCGATACAGCCGCCTCCTTACCTGCCGAACAATCCGTGTTTTTTTAATCCTCCGACGAAACGGAGACGAAGGTGTAGCCGGTGTCGGAGATCGCCTTTTTCAGAGCTTCTTCATCAATATTGCCTTCAGACAGAAACTCGGCTTCACCGTTTTTCCTTGACGCTGATACCTTTTTCGCGTCGGGAAAAGCCCTTCTGATCGTGTCGCAGATATGCGCTTCGCACATTCCGCACATCATTCCTTCGATTTTTACCGTGATCTTCTTCATTTTATCCTCCTTTGGTTAGCATTGGCTAACTCATATCCTAAAAATCAAGGGCTTTACGCCCTGTTTTTGTTTACGTATTTACCCGAGCGCCACGTCAAGCGCCATCATGACCGTGAATCCGAGTGCGAACATCACCACGCCGATATTTGAATGCTCGCCCGCCGACATTTCGGGGATCAGCTCCTCAACGACGACATAGATCATAGCGCCCGCAGCAAAAGAGAGCAGATACGGCATGGCCGGGACGAACAGTCCCGCGAACAATACCGTCAAGAGCGCGCCTATCGGCTCGACCGCGCCTGACAGAGCTCCGTCAAGAAACGCTTTGCCCTTTGTCTTTCCTTCAGCGTGAAGCGGCATCGATATGATCGCACCCTCCGGGAAGTTCTGTATCGCGATGCCGATCGAAAGCGCCAGCGCGCCGCCCGCCGTGATCTCGGCTGAGCCGGAAACCAATCCGGCAAAAACGACGCCGACAGCCATTCCTTCGGGAATGTTGTGCAGCGTGACCGCGAGCACCATCATCGTGGTCTTCTTCGCTTTGCTTTTAAGACCTTCCGCCTGTCCGGCGTTCATATGCAAATGCGGGATGATCTTATCGAGCAGAAGCAGAAACAGGATACCCAGCCAGAACCCGGTGAATGCGGGCAGAAAAGCCCATCTGCCTTTGTCGGCGCATTGATTCATAGCGGGGATAAGAAGGCTCCAGATCGACGCCGCGACCATAACGCCGCCGGCGAAACCGGTCAGCGCACGCTGTACCGTTCGGCTCAGCTGCTTTTTCATAAAGAACACGCACGCAGAACCGAGCGCCGTGCCTATAAACGGGATCACTATCCCTTCAGAAACTTTCAGCCACATATCGAAACGTTTTTAACACCGAGCGCCACCGCTCTGTTTTCGGCGTTTTTCATCATATCGTCGGAATAGTCAAGACAGTTGATCTCCGCGTCTTTCATATTCTTAAACACCGGGACCGTCTGAATGCCCGTGCCGACCGGCACTTCAAGGAGTTTTCCTGAGAAATCATCCGGTATCGGAGACAGCGCGTCGTTGATCCACTTTGCCGCGTTTTCCGCGTTAAGGCCCCGGATCAGGCTGTCCGTCAGTTTTCCCGGAAGGGTGGATCGGGTGATGATTCCGTCATACATATTGGCACACCCTTTGCCAAGTGATTTATAGGATGCTTTTATCTCTTCGTGTCTGTCCATCTTATTCCCCCGTTAGCCATCGCTAACTGATATCTCAAAAAAATAAAGAGAATACCTCTCCTGATTGACGCGAACACCACGTTGGTTAACGTTCGCTAACTATTATAGCCGATCTTTTCCCGTTTGTCAATAGGCTGACCGGTTTTTAGAGAATAATTCACAGATTTCTAAATGTGTTTCGTATCTGTACAATTATAAACTCTCTTTTCTCCTACTTCACCTCGTTCATTCCGCGACGGGACTGACCGTCGCGGCTATCGCGACGTGGTCGGAGAGAGCGGTCGGGATCTTGCGGAAGCCGGAAACCGAAACTCCCTTGCAGACGATATTGTCGACCGCCCAGTCAAGACCTCCGGTCTTCGATCCGGTGCAGGTGAGATATGATCCGTCGTTGCAGACCTTGTACCCCGCGTCGGTGAAAAGGTCGAAATAATCGGGAGAATAAGCGTTCCAGTCGCCGAGCATGATCACCCGTTCGGTGTCTTTGAACGCCTCTATCAGTTCCTTCATCTCGTTCTGACAGACGGTGTCGATATATGGCGGAACGTCGTAAAGCCTATCGTCAAAGGCAAGGTGCACCGCCACTACCGTGAGGGGCTCGCCGCCGAAATCCAGCTCCGCGGTGATATAGTAGTAGTCGGGCGCTTTTACCGCGGTCGTATAGGTTATCACCGCGTTCCGGTTGCACTCAAACTCGCGGACCGTGACGTTTTTCAGCTGAAGCTTTGAATAGATCGCGTTACAGCTGTACCGGCGCTGCTCGCCCTCGTAGTTTGTTCCGGTGTACGCCCCGAACAGCGACGACGCCGGATTCGAAGGCGTGAACTGTTTGCTGTATTCATTAAGCACAAAGAGATCGGCACCGACGCAGCTGTCGATATAGGTCGAGAACTGTTTCGCGGCGGTTTCGTAATCCGCGTCTTTGAAGTCGGAATCACTGTGCGAGCCCTTGCTGAAATGCCCGATGTTCCAGGCGGCTATCGTGAAGGACCCCGGGATCTCTACGTCCGGAGCGTTGAAGAACTCGACCTTTTCGGGCAGATAGACCACGTTCTTGCTCGAATGATACACGTACAGATATTTCGCGTCGGAGGGAACGGCAAAGGTCGCGCTCATGCTTCCGTCCCATACGACCTCGGTGTACCCGTCCGCGTAGGACGGGACCCTGCCGGTGACCGGCAGCTCGCGCAAAAAGGCGTACCCGGTCCCCGGCCCGCCCGCCGCGGCGGTGAGGGTAACGGTATTGAAGGCAATGTCCGACAGATCGATCACCGCGCCGTAATATCCGTCAACTATCTGGTATCTGTTCGTCTTTGTGACGATCGTTCCGGGGAGCTTAGATATCCGGTCGACCGGGAAAGAATAAAGGATCATTTCCCCGCACCTGGTGCATCTTCCGTCGGCGTCGGGATCCGCGTGAGCCGCCGGCTGCGCCTCGCGCCGCTCGCTCTCGCCGCACTCGCAGAAGCGCTCCTCCGTCAGCCCCTTCTCACAGTTCGAACCGGGTACCGGAACCCATTCCCCGAACAGGTGAGTATGCTGCGTTCCGGCGGTTGTTTTCTCACCCTCGGTGACGTCGCCCGTGCCTTCAGAAGAGCAGGAGGGAAGCCCGAGCAAAGCGGCGGCAGCCGTCGCCGCGGCAATCAGTATACACGATAATCTGCGCATGATTAAACCTCAAAAGGAGCATCGACAATTACCGGGAATCATATCACCCTATTGCTTTACCCCTGAAAATATGATAGAATAATAGCGATCCGCCGCGGTATTGCGGCTTTTCACAATTATTATACAACACAATCCTCAGTTTGAAAAGGGGGAAAGGCAAAATGAAACCCGAAACGAAGCAGAAGACGGTTGTTAAGTCCGGTTACCGCTTCTCGGATATTGTGCCGTTTGCACCTTTTGCAGAACAATAAAGTGCAATAATTGCACGTCTTCATTAGCGTCAGCGTCTTTATTAACGAGCTCAGCGGAGTTATCCCTTCCTCTCCGCCGCAAACGGGCTGGAATCAATTCCCCGACCCTGTTATTTCTTTTCATTTCATTTCGCATCCATACGACTATTTTCATCCGGTGTCTTTTTTCAACGCAGTCCACGAGAGAAAAGCGAAAAATGATGTTTTTATCAATGATTTCAGTTTTCTCTTGACAAAATCATAAGACATGGCTATAATATAGTAGAACTATGGATTAGCCATAAAAAGGGGACGCATCATGTATTCAATTAAAAGACACATTGAACCGGTTTTGAAGAAACGTGCAAAACAGTCCAAATCGGTTTTACTGACCGGTCCGAGACAGGTCGGAAAATCAACATTATTTAAACATCTGTTTGCTGACGTGAATCAGGTGACTTTTGATGATGACGTTTTGCTCGCTCAGGCAACAGAAGATTCCGGGTTGTTCCTTATTAACAACCCGTGTCCCCTCATGATCGACGAGATCCAGAAGTGTCCGTCCATATTTAACAGAATAAAAATCATTCTTGACAACACCGAGAAAAAATCAAATTTTTTCTTTACAGGTTCTCAGAAGTTTCAGATGATGGAGTCGATCAGTGAATCACTTTCCGGAAGGATATCCGTTATGGAACTCGACGGTTTGTCTATGCGGGAAATACACAATATCGATTTCAACTGGCATTTTGTTCCCAGCCCCGACTATATTTCGGAAAGAGAAAAGAAATTGAAAAAGTACGGTTCCGATATATGGCGGACAATCCACCGGGGGTTTTATCCGGAGCTTTATGCGGATCCGGAACGCGAATGGCTGGATTTTTATCAGTCATATGTTAAAACGTATCTGGAACGCGACGTCAACAAATTGATTAAGGTCAGCAACCACCTGAATTTCGTAAAGTTTATGACGGCTGTGGCAGCCAGAACAGGTCAGGTGCTCAATTATGCTAATATTTCGTCTGAAATAGGGGTCGGTGAAATGACTATCAGGGAATGGATCTCCATCCTTGAAAAAAGCGGGATTATCTATATTCTGAAACCGTACACCTCCGGCGCACTGTCCCGGGCGATTAAAACGCCGAAGATCTACTTCAGGGATACGGGACTGTGCTGTTATCTGACCCGATGGCTGACGCCGGATACTCTGAAACGGGGCGCAATGGCGGGTGCGATGTTTGAAACGTTCGTCATCAACGAGATCCTGAAATCTTATTCCAACGAAGGCCTTGATTACGATTTCGACGTATACTATTACAACGGGAAAGACAAAAAGAAAAGACGGAGAAACGGTATTATTGAGGAAGTTGACGGAGAAATCGATCTGATTATTTCCGAGAACGGAATACTGTATCCGATAGAGATAAAAATGTCGGCATCACCAAAAGCGGATATGGCTTCCGAATTTGATGTTCTTGACGGTATTCCCGACATGAAACGCGGGATGGGAGCGATAATATGCCTGTATGATAAAAAGATGTATCTCAGGGAAAATCTCGTTGCGCTCCCGCTGGAGTTTATTTGACTATAGTAATAATTGGGGCTGTTAAAATTTTCCCACAAAAAACGATCGCCCTTTGCCGTTCGGCCGAGGGCGATCGCAATTATATCCGCCTTTTCACGCCTTCTCGGTGCAGAGCGCGACGAGTTCGTCGACCGTTGACGTGGCGAGGCATTCGACGGTGTCTGAGGCGCCGTAGTAGATCTTCACGCTGCCGTCGTCCTCGGCGATCATGCCGCCGGGGAAGATGACGTTCGTGCGGAAGCCCTCGTCGGTCTCCCAGGGAAGAGAGGGGGCGATAACGGGGGATTTTGACATCCCGATGATCTTATACGGGTTTTTCAGATCAAGGAGCATGATCCCGGCGGTGTAGCGTTTGTTCCACCAGGTGTCCCAGCCCTTCTGTCCGCGGCCGTCGTTTTCTTTGTCGACCGCGTGGAAGAGGGTCAGCCAGCCGTACGGGGTTTTTACCGGCGGTGCGGCTGGACCGATCTTGTCGTTTGCGAAGGGGACGTTCTCGACGGCGAGGAGCAGTTCGCTGTCGCCCCAGAATCTGAGGTCGGGTGATCTCGAGATCCAGATGTCGAACCGATCCTTGCCCCCGCGGCTGTAGACAGGGAAGGGACGTTCGAGGCGGTAGTAGTAGCCGTCGATCTTCTCGCCGAAGAGGACCATGTTCCGGTTGTCGGGCGCAGACGCGCTGATGATCTCGACGTTGCAGAGATCGTCGGAGAGCCGGGCTATGCAGCCGCGGATGCCGTGGCGCGTGTCCATGGCGAGGCAGAGCAGGAGCTTCCCGTCGATCACGCTGATCCGGGGATCGTAGAGACGTAAGACGTCTGGTGCGTGGAGAGGGCCGCCGGCGAGATTGACGACAGCCGATCTGTGTGTAAAATCATAATGGAGGACCGGTTTTTCCATGACCCTCCAGCCGTCGATCCCGTTGTCGCTGACGGCGATGCCGACCGCGGTCTTCAAGATGTACTTTTCTCTCGCGAGATATTCCTTTTCGGTCGCGCCGTAGTCGTCGCGGAAAACCATAACGTATCTTCCCCCGACCTTCGCCACGCCGGCGTTGAAGACGAATTCCGCCTCGTAGGGAATATCATTTTTCGTCAGTATGGGCTTCGGGTGTTTCTTTATGCAGACCGCATCTTTAAGGATCGGTGTCCATTCTGCCATCTTTTTTCTCCTTGCCGGATTTCGGGCGTCGCCTTCGTGATCCTTTCCATTATATCACAACCGGCTCCGATTTTGCAATAAGGCGGAGCGTTTTTTATGAAATCTTGACAAACACGGACCGCGGCGGTATAATAAAGAAGAACTGAATTCTGTGGAGACGATATGAAAACACCTGATGAAATGTTCATAAAAGCGGATTTTTCCTCCCCGGTCGGACCGATGCGGCCGGTGCACGGAGTGAACAACGGACCGAGGACGGACGACTTCATGATGGACGCGACCGATCTGTTCCGGGAGATCGGGATACCCTATTCCCGGCTGCACGATACCGAGGGTTCATACGGGAGCGGCGAGTTCGTCGATATCCCCGCGGTGTTCAAACGCCCCGACGCCGATCCGTCGGACCCCGCGAACTACAACTTCGATATGACCGATCACTACGTCCGCGCGATCCTTGACGCGGGCACGAAGGTGATCTACCGCCTCGGCGTCTCCATCGAGAACGGACCATACAAAAAGTACATCTACCCGCCGAAGGACTACCGGCAGTGGGCGCGGATCTGCGAGGGCATAATCCGCCACTACACCGAGGGCTGGGCAGACGGTTTTTTAGACGGAGTCGAGTATTTCGAGATCTGGAACGAGCCGGAATTCCGGGATCACATGTGGATCGGGACCGACGAGGAATTCTTCCGCCTGTTCAAGGAGACGGTCGTATATCTGAAAAAACGTTTTCCGAATGTCAAGATCGGCGGACCGGCCACCGGCTACACCAGAGAGGAGTTCACGACCGGCTTCTTTGAATATATGTCTTCGGGTGAGAGAGCGCCGATCGATTTCTTTTCCTTCCATACCTATTTCCGGAAGATCGACGATATCGCGGCGCGGATGCGGAAAACGCGGGAGCTTCTGGAGAGATACGGCTTCGGGAGCGCGGAAGTCTTCTGCACCGAATGGAACCACGTAACAAACTGGACTCACATGGAGGAACAGTACAGACATATCGCGGACCACACCGGCGCGGCCTTCTGTGCCTGCGCGCTCTGCGAGTTCCAGCGGTGCGGATACGACAAGGTGACCTACTACGACGCGCAGGCCCGTTCGGCTTTCAACGGCCTGTTCAGGCTGGCGCTCAACGAGGGGCACGACGACATCCAGAAGCTGTCGCCCGCGCCCTCCTTCTATGCCTTCCGGATGTTCGGCGATCTCTACCGGCTGGGGACCGAGGTGCGCTCGGAGCGTGAGGGCGGCGTCTATGCCGTCGCCGCGACCGACGGCCGGACCGACGCGCTGCTTCTCGGACGGTACGACGGCGGCGGGGAGGATACGGCAGTCCGGCTGGAGATCGAAGGAACTCACGGAGGCCGTGCGGAGATCCGCCGGTATGACATGACGTCGAATACCGTCACTGTCGAGGCGGCAGACGCCGGGATCGACGTGATCGAACTGAAGCCCTATTCCTTCGCCGAGATCGTCTGGCTCCCGTAAGCCGGGAGGCACAGCGCTTTCAAAAAGACGCTATAAAAGCATTTGATCATAAAATTTTGAAAAGGATTAGATATCATTTTTTATTTTTTCTTTTAAAAAAGACTTGCCCCCCCCCCCCCGAATTATGATATAATAACAATGGGGCGTAATGAAAATATATATTTATTATCTTCGGCAGTACCGGTGCCCCTTTTTCTGGAACACCCGATACTGCCATTTTTATCGTAAAGGAGAGGTGTGAAATGAATCTTCCGAAGGATCTGAAAAGATATGCACTGGGAAGTCTGCTGAAAAAACTTGTCCTGTTTTTGCTGCTGGAGGGTGTTATCACTGCAGTAGTGATTCTGTTCGGCGAAAGACTGTTCGGAAAAACAAACATATGGTTCAGAATCCCCGCTACCGCGCTTTTACTCCTTATCCCCGTATTCATAACAAAGATATACAAGGTATTTGCCGACCGCACCTGGGCGGGAACGGTAAAGGGCGTTTCCGTCAAATCCGTCATAGTGTCGGAAGCCCTCAGCAAGACGGGGGATCGGGAAGGAACATATTATAAAAACATGATTTTTCTGACGCTGGAACAGACGGACGGTAAAACCGTAACCCGTAAAGCGGATGAAGAAAAACTTATGATCAATCGCGGGAAAGCCGGAAACGGAACAAATACATCGGAGAAGGTGACCGGTCGTTTCAGGGAAGGGGACATGGCGTTTCACCTTTATGGATCTAATCGTACCGTTGTGATTCCTCCGGATGACACGGAGTACATACGGGACTGTGCCGTATGTCAGTCGGAAAACCCCTCCGACGCAGAAATCTGCCGCGTATGCGGACACACGCTTGTCAGACGTGACATGCTGACGAAATAAAAGGACATTGCCATGGAAAATCAGACTCTCACTTCGCTACTCGCCGAAAAAATCTGTGGCAATATCGAAAAGGTTATTTACGGCAAACGTCTGGTCGCCAGACACATTCTCTGCGCAATGTTTTGCGGAGGGCACGTTCAAAGGCCAGATAGGAGCATTCAATAGATGACATTGTCCCGGAAGGACTGTTGTCAGTCGAAACTTACGGCAGAAACGGAAAAACTTTCGAACAACTGAATGGGAAAAACGGCTGATTTTTAAAAACGTTTTCCCTGGTAAAAAAATAGAATGTAAAGAAAAAATATTTACAATGTATTGACATTTATTCTTTTTCGGTGTATAATTGAAATCGGAAGGAGATGATTAATATGGCAACAACCAGTCTTAACATCCGTATTGACGAGGAACTGAAAAAGAAGGCGGAGCTGCTTTTTGCAGATCTCGGCCTGAATATGTCTTCCGCCATTACCGTATTTCTGCGTTCCTCCGTTGATTACAACGGCATTCCTTTTGAAATTAAAAAAACGGGACGCGCAAATACCGCTGTAGGCGATGAAGAACTTCTTGCCGTGTCCCGATCCCTGATTGAAAGAAACAAAGAAGCCTATGAGGTTCTTGCAAAGTGAAGCTGCTGACCAAAAAACAGATAATACTTCTGCATCGCCAGCTCATAAACGAGACAGGAGGGTCTGACGGCATCCGCGACGAGGGACTTCTTGAGTCCGCGGTTCTTTCACCTTTTCAGACTTTTGACGGCTCCGAACTCTTTCCGTCCGTTGAAGAAAAAGCCGCACGTCTGGGTTTCGGGCTAATTAAGAATCAAGCGTTTGCCGACGGAAACAAGCGAATCGGAGCTCACGCAATGCTGATTCTTCTTGAGATAAACGGCGTGCACGCGGAATACACGCAGAAGGAACTCGCGGATATTATCATGAAAATCGCTTCTGGCGAAAAGGATTATCCGGATCTTCTGTTATGGGTCCGGGCACACATCACGGATAAGGGTGCTGCTTAACAATCAGAAAAAGGCAGTTAAGGGGACAGATTTTGCAAAAACGCAAAAATATGTCCCCTTAACTTGACAAATGTCCCCTTAAGTGCGTCTCGTTCACCCTGACGGCAAGAAACTGCAAAATGTCTGATTTGTAAGAGTTTCTCATGATAACAGAGTAGCTTTTGACGTGAAAGTTAATATGCGTTTCAAGAAAAAAAGTGCAATTAATTCTCCCCGCGGCCGGAGATCCGGCCGCGGGGAGTGTTATTCTGTTTTCGGGTATCTGACGCCGGCCTTCTCAGCCGTTGTAGATCGGGAACTTCCAGCAGAGCTCGGTTACGCCGGCTCTGACCGGGAGTTTCTTTTCCTCATAGTCGAAGATGATGTCTGCGATCCAGTCGGCGATCTGAAGCATCTCGGCCTCCTTCATCCCGCGTGACGTTACTGCCGGCGAGCCGATCCTCAGGCCCGACGTCACCGTCGGCTTCTGCGGATCGCCGGGGATCGAGTTCTTGTTGGCTGTGATGTGCACAGAATCAAGTCTTGTCTCGAGCTCGCGGCCGGTCACCGAGGTCCCTCTCAGGTCGAGAAGCATCAGGTGGTTGTCGGTGCCTCCCGACACCAGCTTTACGCCTCTCGATTTGAGTCCCTCGGCCAGGACAGCGGCATTCTTTACGATCTGCTTCTGGTACTCTTTGAATTCCGGCTTCAGCGCCTCGCCCAGCATGACTGCCTTGGCGGCTATGATGTGCATGAGAGGCCCGCCCTGGGTCCCGGGGAAGATCGCCTTGTCGATCTGCTTCGCGTATTCCGATCTGCAGAGTATCATCCCTCCGCGCGGTCCGCGCAGCGTTTTGTGCGTCGTTGTGGTCACGACGTCTGCATATGGCACCGGAGAGGGGTGGAGCCCGGCGGCGACGAGTCCGGCGATATGAGCCATGTCGACGAGCAGGTACGCACCGACCTCGTCGGCGATCTTTCTGAACTCGGCGAAATCGATGATCCTCGGATATGCCGATGCCCCGGCGAGAATGAGCCTCGGGCGGTACTGATGGGCGAGATACCTCACCTCGTCGTAGTCGATGAGACCTGTCTGTTCGGATACCCCGTAGCTGACGATGTTGAAATACTTTCCGGAGATGTTGACGGGCGATCCGTGGGAAAGATGTCCGCCGGCCGCCAGCTTCATCGAGAGAACGGTGTCTCCCGGCTGGAGGAGGGCGTAGAAGGCGGCGAGGTTCGCGTTGGCGCCGCAGTGGGGCTGAACGTTGGCGTGGTCGGCGCCGAAGAGCCGGCAGGCGCGCTCGCGGGCGATATCCTCGACCTCGTCGACGAATTCGCAGCCGCCGTAGTATCTGTGCCCGGGGTAGCCCTCGGCGTATTTGTTCGTCAGGACTCCTCCCGCGGCGAGCAGGACGGCTTCGGAGACGATGTTTTCCGAGGCGATCAGCTCAATGTTGCCCCGCTGTCTTCTGAGTTCGCGGTCACACGACGCGGCGACCTCGGGGTCGAATTCGGAAAGTCTTTCAAAAAACATATCGGTAATACCTCTGCTTTACTAATATATTGGAAAGAAACGCTCGGGAAAGGATTATTTCCGCTTCCTGAAGAAGACGGGGGCGGCAGCGGCGATAAGGAGAACGGCGGCGAATCCCGCGGAGGATTTGCAGCCCTTTTCGTCTGTGACCGGAGTGGAGGTGGTTTCGGGAGCTGTGGCGATCACTTCGGGAGTGCCGGTCGTCCCGTCTTCGGGAGCGGCGGTCGTTTCATCCTCTCCGGCGGCGGTCGTCACTTCTTCGCCCTGGGTGGTCGCGGCGGAGGTCTCTTTGGTGGTATCCTCGGCGAAGGGATCGAAGTATTCGGGAGTCAGCGTGTTGCCCTCGAGGGCGAGAGCATCGATGACGGGATGTCCCGACGCGGGATCGTCCTTCCAGACCTGGTTGGTGTTGCCGCTGTTGAGCGCGAGCTTCTCGACCGCGTCGACGGCCGCGAAATCTGCCGCGGCAGCGACCTCGGCCTCAAATCCGAGGAACTGGGCGTCGGCTCCGATCGAAGGCTCGGCGTCGACCCAGCAGTTGGCGAAGTTGATGAAGCTCTTTACGGTGCCTATGAGATTCGCGCAGGCTTCGACGCCCGGCTTGTTCTCGAATTTGGTCCCGATGGCAAAGCAGTTGGCGACGTTGCAGACGAGATCGATGTGTCCGGCCTCGCCGAGGATCCCGCCGATCCCGTTGCTGGCGACGTTGGTCCCCTCGGCAACGCCGACGGTGCAGTCGACGGAGTAGCAGTTGAAGACGCTGCAGCCGCCGCTGTCGGCGCCCTGGCAGCCTATGATGCCGCCGGCGACCGCGTATTTCGTGGCTCTGGTACCGCCGGCTATGACAGTGCAGTCTTCAGCCCAACAGCCCTCGATCGTGGTCTGGCCGGCGACGCCGGTTATTCCGCCGATGAAGGTGTTGGTGAAGTTGGAATCTGTCACCGCGGCGTTGGCGGAGTCGGGAGCCTTGACGGTCGTCCCTTTCGCGCTGCAGCCGGTTATGAACATCTGCATTCCGGCGCTCTTGGTCGAGGCGCGGCCGACTATGCCTCCCGCCGAGGGAGCGCTGATCCTGCCTCCCGAGACCGAGCAGTTGACGACCGACGAGACCGTCGTGTTGTCGGCGGTGACCTTCATGTTTCCGATCACGGCTCCGCCGTATTTGACGCTGTTGACCTCGGGCGAGACGACAGTCAGGTTTTTGACCGTGGCGTCGACGGTGACGCCGAAGAGGCCGGATGTCTGGAGTGCGGTGTCTTCGGGAATGAAGAGTCCGGCGATCTCGTATCCCGCGCCGTCAAAGATCCCCGAGAAGGGAGCCGTCGCCGAGAGCCCGATGGGAGTCCACGTCTTCGATCCGAGATCGAGCGGACCTGTCAGGATTATGTATTTGCCGGCAAAGCTGTTGCCGTCGTTGCATTCCTTGGCGAGCTTCGCGAGATCGGCTTCGGTGTCGATCCGGAAAGGATTGGTCTCGGAGCCGTCTCCGCTGAGCGATACCGCGGTCGAGTTTCCGTCCCATGCCGCAGACGCGGGGGCCGCGGCAAAGGCGGAGCAGAGGACGAGCAGCATCATGACCGAAATGATGAGAGAAATGATCTTTTTCATACCGTTCACCTTTTATTATTCTTTTCCGCCCGGCGTCAGCCTGCTGCGCCGGTGATCTTTTCTATTCCGTTCTTGAAAGCGTTCCTGGCAGTGCTGAGTGTGGTCAGATATGTTGAGGGAGTGCCGAGAGCAGCTTTTCTGAAGGCGTTCGCGGTGGTGTTGCCGAAGCTTTCTGCAAAGAGCCTGCCCAGGTCGAAGCTGACGGTGCCGCGGAGGATGTCGTACATTTCGGCTGCCTCGGCTCCGTCGGCGTATCTGATCTTCATCGTGGTCTCGAACACCTGAGGAGTGACGTATCTGTAACCGCCCGATCCCATAGCCTCAAGGACCGCCGATGCGGCTTCGGCTTTGTCGCTGCCCGAGCTGATGGCGTACATGGTGAAGGGGTGTCCGACGTTCGTGCAGTAGTTCTCCTGGTCGGCGTATGCCTTGGGCTGAGGAACGATCCCGTAGGAGAATTCGATCTTGGTCTTTGAGGAGGCGTTGTCCTTGCCGGCGACGATGAAGCATCTGTCGGTGATGAAGACGCCTCTCTCGTCAAAGAATACGTTTCTGATACCGGTCGAGCTGGTGTGTATGCAGCCCTGCGTCGAGAGCCAGTCTCCGACCATCTGGCAGACATCTGCGGTGTACTGGCCGTTCCACTTCGGGTTGACTTCGATCCCGCCGTCGGCGGTCTTTATGATCGAGGTGACTCCCGCCGCGGTCTGGAAGGCGTCGACATTGGTCTCGTAGATGACGAAGCCGTAGGTGTCGCCCTCGCTGCGGGAGTTGCTTCCGTCGGTGTCGACGTAGATGTCCTTAGTCATGTTCATGAGGCGCTCGATCGTCCATTCGCCCGACGCGACGAGCTCCTCGGGGGTCTTCTGGAAGAGGGGATCTGATTCGTAGGACTTGTAAAGCGCCTTGTTGTAGAAGGTGCCGATCATCATCCAGAGAAGGTTGGTGGAGATGTCGCCGGATGCATAATAGAGCTTTCCGCCTATCTCGCACTCGTCGGTGAGCGCAGACGGCCACCAGGGCTTCTCGACGTCGAAGTACTTGGTCGACAGAAGATCGATCGTGTATCCTTCGAGCGAGAGCGCGGGGGGAGTGCGGCTGTAGGTGGCGTAGATGTCGTAGTTGCGGTCGGAGTTGTAGTCGGCTCTGACCTTGGTCGTGTACTGCGAAATGTTCTTGTCGTTGCCGGGCGAGCTGTCCCAGGCGAGCGTCACGCCGAGTCTCTCCTCAAGCGAGGAGTTGCGTCTGTAGATGGCGCTGTCGATGATGTTCCCGTTGATGTCGTCAACGTAGAACTCGGTCATCGTGTAGTCGCTCCACATCAGCGTCGTGATGGTGGTGTCGAAATTCAGGCCCTCGGGAAGGCTGTCCTTGAGATAGCCCTCGCCGTCATAGAGGCTTTCGGTGGTCTCGGCGACCTGGGTGGTGTCGGCGGTGCCGGCCGGGGCGGTCGTGTCCACGCTGCCCTTCTTTTCTGCGCATCCAGCCAGCGCCCCGATAATGAAGAGGGCGGAGAGGAGAAGCGCTGTGATCTTCAGTTTTCTCATAGTTCGCTCCGTGTGTTTATCGTTATTTTTGGTTTTTATTCGTTGTTACCAGTCGACCGTGATGACCCGTCACCGTCATTGACGTCGTCATCCGGCCCGGTTTCCGGAAGCCTCGATTATCTCGCGGATCCCCGCTTCGTATCTGGCCATGTTGGATTTCACCGAGGTGAGATATCCGTCGGGGTTGTTCAGCGCAGACTTGCGGAAGAGATTGGAGGAGGTCCCTCCCAGAGTGTCGTGGTAGAGACGGCCGAGGTCGAAGCTGACGGTCGAGCGGAGGATGTCGTACATCTCCGCCGCCTCGGCTCCGTCGGCGTATTTGATCTTCATCGCGTTCTCGAAGACCTGCGGAGTGACGAATCTGTAGCTCCCCGATCCCATTGCCTCGAGCACTGCCGACGCGGCTTCGGTCTTCCGGCTTCCGCTGCAGATCGCGTACATAGTGTAGGGATGGCCTATGTTCGTGCTGTAGTTCTTTTGATCATCGTATGCCATTGGCTGCGGCACGACGCCGTATGAGAACTCGATCCTGTTCTTGTTTGCAGAGTTGTCCTTGCCGGCGACTATGAAGCAGCGGTCGGTGATGAAGAGGGCTCTTTCTCCGTAAAAAATATCCCGGATGCTGGTCTTGTTTGTGTAGGATACCCCCGGCGAGACGACGAATTCTCCGAGCATCTTCACGACGTTTGCCGTGTACTCACCCGTCCACAGGGGATTCATCTCGATCCCGCCGTCGGGCGTTCTGATCACCGCGGTCACTCCCGCGGCGGTCTGGAAGGCGTCGAGGTTGTTTTGATAGATGACGAAGCCGTAGGTGTCTCCCGCCGAACGGGTGTTGTCGCCGTCAGAATCGATATAGATGTCCTTCGCCATGCTGAAAAAGCGCTCCATGGTCCAGGTGCGGTCTTTCACCATCTCCTCGGGCGTCTTTGAAAAGGCGGGATCCGCGGAATATGATCCGTACATCGTCTTGTTGTAGAAGGTGCCGATCATCATCCAGAGGAGATTCGTGGAGATGTCCCCCGAGGCGTAGAAGAGCTTTCCCCCGATCACGCATTCCCCGGTCAGCGCTTCGGGCCACCAGGGCTTTCCGAGATCGAAATACTTCGTCGAGAGCAGGTCGGCGGTCAGGCCCTCGAGCGAGAGCAGGGGAACCGTCCGGCTGTATGTCGCGTAGATGTCATAGACGCAGTCGGCGCTGTAGTCGGCTCTCGCGGCGGCCTGGAAATTGTCCTGGAGCTCCTTCGTAAAGACGAGGCTTATCCCGAGCCGGTCCTCCACCCAGGCGTTCCGTCTGAAGATTGCGCTGTCGATGCCGACGCCGTTGTTCTCCTCGACGTAGAATTCGGTCATAGTGTGGTCGGACCAGATAAAGAGGTTGATGTCGGTGCCGAAATCAAGCTTTTCGGGAAGGCTGTCCTTCAGATAGCCTTCTTCGTCGTAAAGGCTTTCGGTCTGCTCCTCCGACGGTGCGGAGGTCCCGGCCTCGGGCAGTGTCGTTTCATCCGTGGCGTTTCCGCCGGCGCAGCCGGCAAGAGCCGAGAGGGCGAGCAGGGCTGAGAAGATCAGGGCGGCGGCCCGTATCATGCGAATGTTTTCATTTCTCATTTTCGGTTCGGGCAGGGAACTGACGGGGCTCAGAGCGAGAGGATATGCTCGGCGACTCTGCAGCAGTAGCGCGCGAGATCCGGCTTGAGGGCGTCGGGGAGGCGCTTGAAGAGGGCGAGCTCGTAGATGAAGGCGCCGGGATATCCCGTCTCGCGGAGCAGCTTCATCACGCCCTCCCAGTTGACGGTCCCCATATAGGGCGCCTGATGGAGGTCCTTCTCGCCGACGTTGTCGTCGATGTGGAGGCAGACGAGCCTGTCGGCGACCATCCGCATGAAGGGAAGCTGGTCGTTGAAGACCCGGTTCCCGTGACCGGTGTCCCAGCATATCCCGACCTTCGATCCGGCAAATTTGTCGGTGATGCCGACAAGGTCGGACGGCATGCTGCCGAAGCGTCTGCGGCCGTCGACGTCTGCCATGTTCTCAAAGGCGAATCCGACACCGCGTGACGCGGTCGTCTCAAGCAGGGGAGCGTAGTATTCGTAGTTGTATTCTATGTCGTCCTCCGGGTTCTGATCGGCGATATCTTTGCAGCTGACCGGATGCATCACCGCCCAGGGGATCCCGAGGCGGGCGTCGATCTCGAGCGAGCGTCTCATCATCTTCAGGAAGAACTCGTTGTATTCGGCTCCGTCGTCTGTGGAGGAGCCCCGCCTCGTCGGCGCCTTCGGATAGGGCGGATGGCTCTGGACGAAGGTTATGCCGAGCTTCGCGGCGGTCTCGCCGACCGCGTCGGCGTATCTCTCCCAGCCGTCCTCGCAGAACTCAGACTGGTTGCGCTGCATCGGGCACATGTTGAGATCGACGATCTCGAACCCGGCCTCCCTCAGCGGCACCAGGGCCTCCGCTGTGCAGGGACGCCCGGGGATATAGCGGTAAAAGGGATTGGTCATGCATCCAGGTTTAAGGATCATGTGCGTTTCCTCCGGATCAAACAGATAATTTATTATACTAAACTTACTAGGGAATGTCAATATATTTTTGTCCGTCTTTTTTCTTCCGCAGACCGCCGCCTGCGGCGTTTTTCCCGGCATCGTTTTGCCGGGGGAGCGGCTTTTAATTTTTGCCTTCATTTTCATATGACATTTTGCACAAAAACCTCGGTTATGATTTGGAGGATCGTTAAAAAATGGTCGGAAAGCCAGTTGCTTATTGACTTATTCACCGGATTGTCATATAATAATCACTGGTATGAGTGTTGCTTCAAGGCAACAATCATATTTCAAATTGATTTATTTTATTTTTTCAAAAGGAGAACAACATGAAAACAAGACTCATCGCGCTCATCATGACGGTCTTCATGGTGATATCCCTCTTCGCGGTCGGAGCTTCCGCCGCAGGGCTGAACTATGATTCTGCCGCCGACGGAGCCGTCATCTACGAAGTAAACTTCAACGGGGATGACAACTATCAGCCCTTCGCGTTCAGGTATGCGGACGCCAAGATGGCTGACACAAAAGTCGAAGTTCAGGACGACGGCAAGACTCTCGTCGCCACTGCGCCTTCGTCTGCCGGCAAAGCATGGTTCTGGGGTGGAGCCATCAAAGGTCTGACCCTGGGTGCAGGCAAAAAGTACACCATCACCCTTCAGATGTCCTTCCCTTCGGGGAATGCCGGATTCTATTTCAACTTCGGCAATGCCGCGAAAGGCAATGATCCTCTCAAGAACAACGATTACAACGGACTCTACGGGATCTACGGCAAGCTGACTGACACCGATGCGAAGCCCTCTTTCACTATGTCCAGGGCTGCAGGCGGCAAGGTTGCAGCTGAGCTTAAATCTGACGGCTCCAATTACAACAGATCTCCCGTACAGATTCCTAACGGGACTCTGGCCGACATCAAGGTCGAGATCGACGGTTTCTTCTACAGTGTGTGGCTCAAGGCGACCGATGCCGCCGAGTGGACTCTGTACGATCAGCTCAACATGACCGACGTCACGAAGACCTTCTATTACCCCTGCGAGAATCTCGGTTTTTCGGTCTACCTTTACAACAACGGAGCCTCCACGACAGTCAAGAACGTCGTGATCAAGAAAGGGTGCGAATACGGCGCCGGCAATTCGACCGCGACCGCTCCCACTGCCCTTGCAGCCTCCAAGATCGACTACAACGCCGCGAAGCTGGGCGACAAGCTCGCTGACCTTAACTTCAAGGCGACCGAAGGAGCCTATGTCCCGACCAGGATAGGCAAGAACTCCTCCGCCACCACAAACATTTCCGACGACGGCAAGACCTACTCGGTACAGATCGGCGATACTGCCGCGGGCGAGTGGTTCGGAAGCACGATCGGACAGCTCAAGATCACCGACAATACAAAATACACCTTCAAGTACAAACTGAAGGCAGCCAACAGCGAAAGCACCAGCACCTATATCACCGGTATTGCCTACAACTCGAATGCCGTGGGAACCGGAGCCCGTTACAACTGGTACGGCTGCTTCAGCGACACCGTTAAAAAGCTCATTAAGGTCGACGGTGTAGCTACCGCCGCTAACGCTGTCAAGTACGCGTATATCGGCACCAACTTCGAGACCTACAACTATTCCGACGATAACCAGAAGATCTTTACGACCTTCGTGCCCAAGATCGACGCAGACGGCTTCATCGAAGTAGCTGCCGAGCTCAACGGCTGGACCTGGACATACTACGAGGTCGATGCCTCCGGCAATTACGTTCCGCTTCAGACGGTCGACAACAAGGCCCTCACAAAGGCTCAGCTCGGTCATGCCGCTATGCCTGACGACAACCTTGCCTTCATCATCTACACCTACAACAAGAACGTCAGCGATTCCGTCAAGGACGTTGAACTCTACAAAGGCACTGTCGTGTCGGTGGATTATACCACTTCGACCGAGCCCGATATTCCCGTCGTCACCGGCGACTCTGCGGTCATCATTATGATCATCGCCGCCGTATCGCTCCTTGGCATGGGCATCGCTCTCAAGGCCCGCAGGGCGTAAGAGATCGTCTGTTCAGACGTTAGAACGATAATTAACGAATAACATCGGTACCCGCCCGCCTCCCCGGAGGCGGGCGGGCGCTGTTTTTTTGAACAGGAATCCTCTGAAGGCCGCTATGTACATATTCTTTTTATGTTTTTTCGAAGAAAGGCCTTTTAGATTCCACACCGGATCCTATGGCAACATGCACAACATAAGGCACCTGTTTTTGGTGAATATACAAGAAGCTTGAAATAAAAACAATTATGTGATTGACTTTTTCATATTATTGTCATATAATAGTCACAAGCAAAATTGTATTATTGGATCGGCTTCCGATAACAGCGTTTTTTGCGAACTAATTAATTTTTTAATATTATTTATCAAAAGGAGAACAGCATGAAAACAAGACTCATCGCGCTCATCATGACAGTCTTCATGGTGATATCCCTCTTCGCGGTCGGAGCTTCCGCCGCCGCGCCGAACTATGCTTCGGCAGCCAACGGGGATGAGCTCTACAAGCTCAACTTCAACGGTGACGATGTCTACAAGCCCTTCGTATTCAGAATGTCCGATTCCAAGATGTCTGGAACCACCACCGTGGTCTCTGACGACGGCTACACTCTGACCGCAACCGCTCCTGCCGACGCCGCCAAGGCGTGGTTCTACGGCGGTGCGATCAACGGGCTCACCATCGGGACCGGCAAGCAGTACACGATCACCTTCCAGATGTCCTTCCCGTCCGGAAGAGCCGGATTCTACTTCAACTTCGGATACGCGAAGGAGACCGACGATCCGCTGAAGAACAACGATTACAACGGACTCTACGGCTTCTACGGACGTCTTTACGACAAGAACGTGACCCTGTCTCGTGCCGCCGGAGGCAAGATCGACGGCGATCTCCGCTCGCTCAACAGCGGATATTCAGAGATGCCTGACGATGCCGCCAAGATAGCGAAGGACGTTCTCGCAGACGTCAAGGTCGAGATCGACGGCTACTTCTACAGCGTTTGGTTCAAGGCGACCGACGCCACCGACTGGGTGCTCTACGATCACGTCAACATGCTCAACACCGACAAGGCCGGAATCACCTATTTCCCCTGCCCCAACCTCGGCTTCTCGATCTATCTCTACAACAACAATTCCAAGACGGTAGTCAAGGACGTCGTGATCAAGAAGGGCGTCGAGCACACCGCCGCTTCCCTTGAGGATCCCTTCAAGGTCCCCGCCAACAATGACACCGCCATCGATTACAATGCCGCGAAGTCGGGCGACAAACTGACCGATCTCGTCTTCAACGCGAAGAGCGGACCCTACATTGCCGAGAATTTCGCCAACAGCGCGAAGAATAATACCGAGACGGTCTCGGAGGACGGCAAGACCTATACTTCCGTCATTCCCAACGCCGCCGACAACGCCAACAAGGGCGCCGTCTGGTTCGGCGACAGGATCGGAAAGCTCAAGATCACAGACAACACCAAGTACACTTTCAAATACAAACTGAAGACAACTTCAGATTCCACCTATGTCGCCGGCATTGCGTTCAACGCGGCTCCCTCCGGATTCAAGGCTAACCGTCCCGGCAACAGACTCAACTGGTACGGCCATTTCACCAACACGTCCGAGTTTAACTTTACCATCAACGATACTCCGGTCAAGAACGCTGTGAAATACGCCCACAACGGAACCAACTTCACCGGATACGGCTATTCCGACGCCAATATGGCAGGCTTTACCACTTTTGTTCCCGCCCTTGACGCCGACGGATACGCCGATGTCGCAGTTGAACTCAACGGCTGGACCTGGACATATTATGAAAAAGACGCTGAAGGAAAGTATGTAGCCATCCAGACGGTCGACAACAAGGAGATCCTTAAGAGCTACGCCGGTCTTACCGATACGACTCTGTTCAACGACCTCGCGTTCATGATCTACACCTACAACTCGAACGTCGAGTGCTCGGTCAAGGATGCCGAACTCTACAAGGGCACCGTCATTTCGGTGGATTATACCACCACGACCGAACCCGAAGTTCCGGTCATCACCGGCGACTCCGCGCTGATCGTCATGATCATCGCCGCCGTATCGCTCCTCGGCATGGGCATCGCTCTCAGAGCCCGCAAGGCGTAAGATAGCGATCGTTCAAGACTGATCGAACGGTAATAAACGAACAACATCGATCCCCGCCCGCCTCCCCGGAGGCGGGCGGGACATTTTTTTCATATAGTGCGAATCTGCTACCGAAAGATGAGCGATTCCTGCGGGGAGGCAAACTGCATATACCGAAAGGCCTGCCTTTGTCGATTTTTAACAAATAAGGCAAAGAAGAGAACGTTTTCACAAAAAACATTTGACTTTTTCAATTTTCTGTCATATAATTATTTACAAGTAAAAAAATTATGCATACTTGCTCTTTTTATATATTTTTTATTCTTTTCAATTTTCTTCTTTGTTGTCATCTTTGGCTTTCATCCGGGTTTTCATCAATGTTGTTTTTCTGTTATGCAGAGCTTTTTTGATGCGGTCCGGATCTCTGCCGGGCCGCACTTTTATTTTGCAATCCAATTAAAAAATCATAAAAAGGAGAATCAACCATGCGCAAACTTATCGCTATCATCCTTTGCGCGGTGATGACGCTCTCGATGGCCGTCGTCGGCGTTTCAGCCGCTGAGCCTGAAGTCATCACCTCCGCCGAACAGTTTAAAAATGCTGACGGCAACTATAAACTTGGTGCGGACATTACCGTATCTGAGACGCTTGTTTTTAAGAATTCTGAAAACAAGGAAGTTCCATTTTCTGGCACTCTAGACGGCGCTGGATATACGATCACTCTTGTTGACGTTCCGCTGTTTAAAACGCTGACCGGAGCGACTGTTTCCAATCTCAAACTTGCCGGAACGGCAAAGGGAAGCGGAAACGTCGGTGCGCTTTCCATCGGCGGCTCCAAGCTTACCATTACAAAAGTAACCAACAATGCTGATGTTACTTCAACCGGCAGCGCAAAATACGCAGGAGGTCTTATCGGCGGAGTTACCACCGGAGGCGGCACCGCGGAAGCGGGCGAAGCCAGTGTTTTCACCGAGTGTGTGAACAACGGTAAAATCGTCGCCGACACCGGTAACGGACGTCTGGGAGGACTTGTCGGCAACGCTGCAAGATATCAGAAATGCAGCTTTGTAAAATGCGTAAACAACGGAGAAGTATCAACAGCTTCAACAGCCAGCACTCCGTATGTAGGCGGAATTGCCGGTTCTTCCTTCGGAGGAACATACACGGAATGTGTAAACAACGGAGCCCTCACCAGTTCCAAAATCGGTTCTTTCATGGGCGGGATCGTTGGAAAATCCGCTCCTTCCGCTCAGGGCGGAGATCAGGATCTGGTGTTCACGAAGTGCGTGAACAACGGAACTCTCTCATCCGGGAAGGAACAGACCGGATATGTCGGTGAGATCGGTGGCATTCTCGGAACAAGCGGCTCTCCCGTAGTATCTTCGTCCAATCTACCCAAAACAATTCCCGCGAATTTCTCCGCCTGCCACATCGTGATTACTCTCACAGACTGCAAGAACGCCGGAGCCATCACCGGAACGAATGCAAGATATGTCGGCGGACTAATCGGTTATGTTTATGGTATTTCACCCGTTAATTCCGCAGGTGAAAAAGTTGAGGCATACGAGTATGCCGTGATGAAGAACTGCGTCAATACCGGAGATCTTACCGGAACCTACAAAGCCGATGCGAAAGCCGCATGGCAGGCCGATAACAAGTCAAATCCGGGAGCTGCCGAGGGAACATATATTTCCCACTTCATCGCCTATACGAATGTAATTGATACAACTATCGAGAACTGTATCGGCGCCGGGAAGCTGACGAACGCAAATGAGGACTATAATGTTGTCTTCGGTCTTTCTTCTGCGTCTGCTTCCTCTTACAAGGTCTCGGGCAACAAAATAATCGAGGGAATTAAGAATTACTCATGGGCATGCGATGCGTATGTTCAGGATAGCTCTACAAAGATTTACAGTGATCAGCTTACAAGTACTACCGATGCAACCACCGGAGCGGTCACTGTAACTGGCGACAGATCAGCGAACCGCATCCCGCTGACTTCTGATCTCTCCGAAAAGGTTCGTGTTCTCACCGCAGCAGAGATGAATGAACTTCTCAACCCGTCATCCGGCACCGGAACCTCCGATCCCGGCACGACCGTTGTCACCGGTGATACCGCGGTCATCGTCATGATCGTCTGCCTCGTCTCGCTGCTCGGCATGGGCATCGCTCTCAAGGCCCGCAGGGCATAAGAGTGCGTCTGCACAGACCGTCAGAACGGTAATAAACGAATAACATCAGTCCCGTCCGCCTCTCCGAAGGCGGGCGGGCTTTTTTGGCTGAAAGTGCGCATGCGCCTGCGGAGGGATGAGTGATCTTGCAGAGAAGGGAGGCAAACTGCATATACAGGCGGAACCGTCTTTGTCGTTTTTTAACAAATATGGCAAAGAAAAGCGCTTTTTCACAAAAAGCATTTGACTTTATCACATTTTTGTCATATAATTACTTTCGAATATAAATATCTTGCATGATTGCTTTTTTCATTTCCCCTTAATTCTTTCTTTTTTCTTCTTTGTAGTCATCTCAGGCTTTCATCCGGGTTTCCATCACTGCTATCCTTTCTGCAGCGCAGAGCTGTTTTGATGCGGTCCGGATCTGCGCCGGACCGCGTTTATTATTGAAATCCAAATAAAAAAATAAAAAGGAGAATCAACCATGCGCAAACTTATCGCTATCATCCTTTGCGCGGTGATGACGCTCTCGCTGGCCGTCGTCGGCGTTTCCGCCGCCGATCCCGAGGTCATTACCACCGCCGAACAGCTTGCCGCTATCAAAGTCGACGGCAACTACAAGCTCGGCGCCGACATCGCCGTGGCTTCGACGCTCTTCTTCAAGGATTCCCAGGGCAACGATACTCCGTTTACCGGAACTCTCGACGGAGCGGGACATACGATAACTGTATCCGCACCTGTTTTCGACTATTTCGCAGGAACTGCCAAAGACATTATCTTTGAAGGCGAGATTTCAGCAACAGATAAAGATGCGTGCGTTGCTTCGCTTGCCAGCTGGGGCGACGGAAATGCGAAAATCACCAACGTCATCAACAAGGCGAACATTACCACCGGTTTTCGCGGGGCAGGTATCGTTGCCCAGTTCGAAGCCGGATCGGACGCTGTGATAACCGATTGCGTTAACTACGGAACCATCAAAGGAATCGGCCCCGAAGGACGTGATGAATTATGGATCGGAGGAATAATCGGCAAACAGCTCAGCGGCAAGATCCATATTGAAAATTGCGTCAACTACGGCACGGTTACCAATGATAAAGGATTCGCGGGAGGCATCATCGGAGACTTTGGACACGATAAAGCTTTCGATGAGTCATATATCTGCGAAATTCTGAATTGCCTGAATGAAGGCAGCATCTCCGCAACAACCAATGCCGGAGGGATTGTCGGACTTACAAAAGGGTGTCTTGTAAAGATCACGAACTGCACCAACAAGGGAGCCGTCACTTCTTCAGGCAATGACGCGGCCGGAATAATCGGACACGGCGGAGTCAAGAGCATTCTTTCCAGGGTGTTTGTCACCAAGTGCCTTAATGAAGGCAAGATCACGTGCACCGGCGGAACTATCGACTCGAATACCGGGCTGCCCACCAAAGGAACCAATTCCGCGTCGGGTATTGCCGGATATATCTACGGAAGCGGTGATAACGGAAGGATCGAAATCGTTGATTGTGTAAACAAGGGCGAGATCGTTGCCACAGCTTTTGCTTCTCAGTTTATGGGATATACAAACAATGTCAGGACAGTCATCAAAAACTGCGTAGGAGACGGCAAGGTCACCGGTGCAGTCAAGTGCATTACAGGTCTTTCCAGCGCCAATCCTCTTGAGTATAATTTTGAAGGAATTAAGCTGACTGCAAATGACTCAACAGACCGTCTTTCCTTCGCAACTTCTGCAGATAATGCCGGAAACATCAAGAGTATAGCTGACTATACTTCACAGGAAGGCAAAGCAGACTCAATCATAGCAAACGCAACTTATACTCTTGACGCTACAATAGGCTATCAGGCTCCGGCTGCTCCTTCCGATCCGGGCACCACCGATCCCGGCACTACTGTTGTCACCGGTGATACCGCGGTCATCGTCATGATCGTCTGCGCGGTCTCGCTGCTCGGCATGGGCATCGCGCTCAAGGCCCGCAGGGCGTAAGATAGCGATCGTTCAAGACTGATCGAACGGTAATAAACGAACAACATCGATCCCCGCCCGCCTCCACGGAGGCGGGCGGGACTGTTTTTGATGGGGCGCATATGTCATATTTTATAGTTTTTCCTTGTTTTTTTGTCAAAACAGAACAAAAATGATAATAATCACAAAAATCATTTGACATCTTCACATAATTGTCATATAATATCATTAATAAAAATCTTTTTTTCTGCCTGCTTGACTTTTTGATTTCATCTTAGTTTTATCAGCATAGTTTTTCTCCATAGGAAAGGCGTTCGCCCGGGATTATTTATGTCCCCGGGCCGACGCCTTTTTCTGCTGCATGGCGGATCACTGCTTCCGGAAATATGACCCGGGACACAGATCGACAGACCAAACAATCAAAAATAAAAGGAGAAAAACCATGCGCAAACTTATCGCAATCCTTCTCGGCGCAGTCATGATGCTCTCGCTGGCCGTCGTCGGCGTTTCCGCCGCCGAGCCGACCCCGATAGCGTCGGCTGCCGACTTCGCCGCGATGACCGCAGACGGCAGCTACAAGCTGACCGCCGACATCGCAATCGACGCCTCCTGGGGCGCCGATCCTGTGACCCCGTTTACCGGATCTTTTGACGGCGACGGACACACGGTTACCGTGAGCGCTCCTCTCTTCGTCCAGTTTGCCGGAACGATCAAGAACCTCACGATCAACGGCGCCGTCGTCAAGGAAGGCACCGCCAACGAGGTCGCCTCGTATGCCGGCGCGATCGCCAACAATGTCCCGAAGAACTCCACCGCCGTCGTCATCGACAATATCGTTAACAACGCGTCGATAACCTTCAAATACCGCGGCGGCGCTCTCATCGGTCAGATCAGCAGCGGCTCGACCGTCACTATCACCAACTGCGTCAACAACGGTGCAATCCTGGGCGGCAATATGGCAGGAGGTTTCGTCGGATACTCGCAGAGCAAGAGCGGTGAAAACGGAAGCACACTCACGGTTGAGAACTGCGTCAACAACGGCAGCGTAACGATCGACGTCAGCAGAGAGCTCGCCGGTCTTGCCGGAGGCATCGTCGGCCGTTACGGCGGCGATGACGGTTCCTACAACGCCACATCAAACGTAATCATCAAAAACTGCCTTAACACCGGAGCTGTTACCGGCACGTCTCAGACCGCCGGAATTCTCGCTCACGGCAGAAGTTCAAACGTCATTATTGAGAACTGCACCAACAAGGGCACGATCATTTCGACATACACCGCAGCCAACGGAGGCACGAGCGACGCCGCCGGCATTTTCGGCTCCACTGCAGGATCGGGCGGACACTACTGCATGGTAATCGTCAGCAAATGCGTCAACGAAGGCGATGTGACTTCCAAGAACAACCGTGCCGCCGGCATTGTCGCTTATGTATGGTGCGGAGGGCAGAACGATAACTATCCACACGCCGAGATTACCGACTGTGTGAATAAGGGCAACATTTCCGGCGGTTCCTTCGTCTCCCAGATGCTTGCCTACACAAATGACACCAAGGCTATGGCGGAGGGCGAAAAACAGGTTACCACCATCAAGGGAATAGGGACTGGTACCGTCGCGAGATCCTCCGAGGCGTCCCGCGATGCAGACAAGACCTATCTCAGCTTCGTCGGATGCTCCTCCGCGTCACCGGAACGTACGACGAACTATAATATTGATGTCAAGCTGGCTGATTCTGATAAGACAGTTTGGTATGCATATGCCGAGCCGACCACTGATCACCCTGAATACGTTGATAATCAGGTTAAAATAGCCAACAAGCCCGATGGACTTCAGTTCGTAACCGCCGCCGAGGCAGAAGCTGCCGCCAGAGCTCTCGGCGAGATCGGCTACAAGGCTCCCGCCGCTCCGTCCGATCCAGGCACGGGCACCGGAACTGTCGTCACCGGCGACACCGCGGTCATCGTCATGATCGTCGCCGCCGTATCGCTCCTTGGCGTGGGCATCGCTCTCAAGGCCCGCAAGGCGTAAGATAGCGATCTTTCAAGACTGATCGAACGGTAATAAACGAACAACATCGATCCCCGCCCGCCTCCACGGAGGCGGGCGGGCTGATTTTGATGGGGCATAGGTCATTTTTAACAGTTTTTCCGGTTTTTTTTGTCAACGCAGAACAAAAATAATAATAATCACAAAAAACATTTGACATCTTCACATAATTGTCATATAATATCATTAATAATAAACTTTTTCATTCTGCCTGCCTGACTTCTTGATTTCATCTTAGTTTTATCAGCATAGTTTTTCTCCATAGGAAAGGCGTTCGCCCGGGATTATTTATGTCCCCGGGCCGACGCCTTTTTCTGCTGTCAGGATGATCTGTGCTCCGGGACAAGGCAACCCGGACCGGAAAAGACCTGCAAAACAATCAAAACAAAATAAAAGGAGAAAAACCATGCGCAAACTTATCGCAATCCTTCTCGGCGCAGTCATGATGCTCTCGCTGGCAGTCGTCGGCGTTTCCGCCGCCGATCCGGTTCCGGTATCCTCCGCCGCGGATTTCGCTGCTATGGACCCCGCCGGAAGCTACAAGCTGACCGCCGACATCACCGTCGAGGCCGCCTACGGCAACGGCGAAACGATCGTCCCCTTCACAGGGACATTTGACGGGGGAGGATTCACGATCACCCTCAAAGACACCCCGCTCTTCGTCCGTCTGCACGACGCGACGGTCCAGAACCTCAAGCTGGCCGGGACCGCCAAGGGCGACAGAGACCTCGGCGCCCTTGCGATCGAAGGCTACGGCTTCACCGTCAAGAATGTGACCAACAACGCAAATGTCATAGGCCCTGCGGAACCCACCGAGAACTCCTGGATCGGCGGATTCGTCGGAGAGGTCTATGCCAAAGAAGGCCACGGAACAGCCGAAGCAAGCTGCCCGACACTCTTTGAGAACTGCGTAAACAACGGAAACGTCGATATGTCCCACAGTTCCAAAGACGCCCGTGCAGGAGGATTCGTAGGCAATGCCGCAAAATACCAGAAGGTAACCTACAAAAACTGCACCAACAACGGAAACGTTACCTACACCGGAACCAAGACCAACGCATATCTCGGCGGTTTCGTCGGTGGATGCTTCGGAAACGATTTCATCAACTGCAAAAACACGGGAAAGATTACCGCCAGCAAAGCCTCCAGCGTCGGAGGACTGCTCGGCAGAGGAACTCCCTCTTCTCAGAACGGAGATCAGTCGTCCACCTTCACGAACTGTGAAAACACGGGCGATATCACCAATACCGGAACCAGTGCCGCCGGTATTGCCGCATATGTCAACGACGCATCGGGAACGACTACCCAGACTTACAAGTTCATTTCCTGCACCAATACCGGAAAGGTAACGAACACGGGTAGCCACGCGGCAGGTATCCTGGCATATATGGGCACCCATACGCTCCTTATCGAGGACTGTGTCAACAAAGGCGACGTCAGCAATGAGAGCGGAAATGCCGGAGGTATCCTCGGACGCTTCGGCGGCGACTATGCAAAGGCGAAGGAATATACCTGCACCATCAAGAACTGTCTTAACCAGGGCAATGTGACCGGCGGGACGACCACCGGCGGCATTGCCGGATTTGCCCGTTCCTGCACGATGTATATCAACAACTGCACCAACGACGGCGACGTGAAGGCCGCCGGCGACGACGCCGGAGGCATACTCAGCAGCAGCAACGTTACCACCGTGAGCGAGGTCAAATACGTCGGCAACTCGGATATCAGGATCGACAAGTGCGTCAACAACGGCTCTGTGACAAGTGAAAAAGGCCGCGGCGCCGGCATCTGCGGATACGTATGGGCCGGCGGCGGAGCCGAGTCGGTAGTCACCTCCGCCGAGGTCACAAACTGCGTGAACTACGGTGCGATCAAGGGCACGACATACGTCAGCCAGATCATGTCCTACACCAACAAGAAGGAAAATGTTGTGAAAAACAACGTCGGTCTCGGCAGTGTCGCCGCGACGACCGCTGATGCAACTCCCAAGCTTGCGTTCTATGCTTTCTCGAGCGCTCAGCTTCCTCCTGAACTCAAGGACAACATCATCGTCGCTGACGGAACCGAATACGCCACCTGGACGACAGAAACCGGAAAAGAAGGAAAAGATCAGAGCAGAACTATCCCGATCGGCGGATCGACTGAAAAGGTCGACGGAGATACCACGATCGTCTTCAAGGCGGATGACTATGTCACCGTAAAGACCGAGGCCGAGGCCAAGGCCGCCGTCGCCGCTCTCGGTGAGATCGGCTACAAGGATCCCTCCGCTCCTTCCAACCCAGGCACCACCGATCCCGGCGGTTCGACCGTCATTACCGGCGATACCGCGGTCATCGTCATGATCGTCTGCCTCGTCTCGCTGCTAGGCATGGGCATCGCGCTCAAGGCCCGCAGGGCATGAGCGACACTTCGCTTTGATCGCTGATCTGTAAGATCTTCTTACAGCAACTGTCATAATCGGGGGCTGCTCCGAAAGTCGTACTTTCGGGGCGGCCCCCGAACAATGCCGCGGGTGTTTTTCCCGAAAAAGAACGAAAGGATCAAAAATCATTTGACTTTTCCGGAATTATCAAATATAATAATTACAAGTCCGGGAGATCTCCGGATCCGGCGCTCCGCGCCGTCATCTCCCGCGGATGCCCGCCGAACATAAGGCCGGTTCTGTCCGCGAAAAAACAAAAAGGAGAATCAGACAGACATGAAAAAAACACTGTCAGTGATCATGGCGTTGCTGTTCGCGGTATTGCTGCTTGCAACATCCTGCGCCGAGAAGAAACCGGGGGATGAGACCACGGCCCCCGTAACGACTGCCGTCGCCGCGCCGGACAGCACCGAGCCGGCAGAGACAGAGCCGCAGTTCGTTTTCAAGAACTACGGCGGCGAGACCTTTACCGTATATATGAGGAGCGAGACATCCGGGTCCTATCCCGGAAGATACATCGATACCGAAGAGGTGTCAGAGCACATCTCCTCAGAGGTCTACCGCAGGAACTCGATCATCGAGCAGGCCTTCGGCGTCGACATCCAGACTATCCAGGTATCGGATCCCTATAAGTCGGTCGTGACCGACATCAGCGGCGGGACGGTCGAATACGATCTGCTGCTCGACCGCAGAGTCAACCTCGCAGGCCTCGCGAAGCAGGGAGCGCTTCATGATCTCAACGAAATGGGCTGGGATTATTCAAAGCCCTGGTGGGACAGCAAATCCGCTGAGCAGTACGAAATCGGCGGAAAGCTCTATGTCGTTTCGAACGACGTATCTGTCGCCAACCTTTCGGGAGCCAGATTCTTCTATTTCAACAAGAAGATGGTGGATGACAGAAAGCTCTATGATCCCTACGAGCTCGCGAGCAAAAACGAGTGGGTCCTTGACAAGTTCCTTGAGATGGTGTCTGGTGTCGAAAACACCGAGCCCGAGGGAACGCTGGGCATTTACGGACTTCTCATGGAGACCGGAGCCAGCAACGGCAACTACATACATCTTCTTACCGGATGCGGCGTCAGACAGACGACATGGGTCGACGGTAAGCTCGTCACCGCCTTCGAGACCGACGTTGAAAAGATCCAGAATGTCTTTGACAAGGTCAAGCCGGTGTTTGAAAATCCGGCTCTGACGCTGACCTATGACCAGGCGGAGAAGATCGACTCCAGCGGCACCTTCCCCAACAAATACGACAGGGGCAGATCGAGGTTCGCTCAGGGACACTTCCTTTTTGTTCAGAACGGAATGGGCGTCGCAGCCCAGTTTGCCGACATGGAAGGCGACGGATACGGAGTCATTCCTAATCCTAAATATGATTCGGATCAGCCCGAATACGCACACAAGATCGATAAATACTCGCTGATCTGGGCAGTCCCCGAGGCGACAGGCACCGTCGACTTCGAGAGAGTCTCGCTGATCATGGATTACTGGGCGTATCAGTCCTCTCTGACGGTGATGCCCGCCTTCTACGAGATCACGATCAAGACAAAAAGGGTCAGCGATCCGATCGCTCCCCAGATGCTTGACATCGTGAAGGACACTATCTGCTATGAGCTCGCCGATCTGTTCGGCATCAAGGTCGCGGACGGACTTGACAAGGCCTATACCACCGGATCTGTGACAAGAATCGCAGGCGGAACGGTAACATCGCTCAACTCGGATATCGAAAATCTTATGCTGTCTTTCCGGAACAGCGACTGACGCTCCGCCGCCGGCAAAAGGTTTCGGATAAAGAATAATGAATTAAGAATACAGGGGCTGCCCAAGACTCTCATTACGGGTCTTCGGCAGCCCCTTCCATCATGGCGGCTCGGTCCGTTTTTTTGTTTTAATCATTGACACTTTGATATTATTGATATATAATATAGCTGTATATTTTTACACACCGGAGGAGACATCATGAGAAAAAATCTTAGAATCGGCGTCTTCGGATGCTGGAGAGGCAGCGCCTACATCAGATCGCTTTACGCCGGTAAGGTCGAGGGCTTCAGGATCACCGCGCTCTGCGACAAAAAGCCCGAAAGGCTTGAGCGGGCCGCCTCGCTCTGCCCGACCGGCAGATACGCCCCGAAACAGTTCACCGACGCCGAGGAATTCTTCGCGTCAGGCCTGTTCGACGCCGTAATACTCACGAACTACTTCAACGAACACGCCAAATACGCGATCAGGGCGCTGAACATGGGCATCCACGTCTTCAGCGAGACGATGGCCGCCTCGACGCTTGCCGACGCCGTGGCGCTCTGCAGGGCCGCCGAGAAGAGCAAGGCGGTCTACATGATGGCTGAGAACTACCCCTACAGCAGGAGCAATTTCGAGCTCCGCAGGCTCTACAGAGAGGGGACTCTCGGCAAGCTCATCTTCGCGGAGGGCGAATACGTCCATCCGATGGGACCTTCAGATTCCTACAAATACAACAACCCGAAGGACAACGGATACTATCACTGGAGACGCTTCAACCCGGTCACATACTACTGCTCGCACGCCCTCGCTCCGCTGATCTTCATCACCGGCGAGCTTCCGAAGCGCGTCGTCGCGATGGCGGCCCAGGACGCCCCCGAGCATATCAGGGACTATCATAAATTCCGCACCGACGCCGCCGGAGTCATGCTTATAACCACCGATCACGGCGCCGTAATGAGAGTGAACGGCTCGACCTCCTGCGCTCCCCACGGCAACTGGTACCGCATCAGCTGCGTAAAGGGAGGTGCCGAGACGGTGAGAGGCGATCAGTCGAAGGTCAGGCTCTGCTACAACTCCTGGACGCTGCCCGAAGGCGTCGAGGATACCGAGACGATATACACGCCCGACTGGCCATCCGACGGCGATCGCGCCGACGCGGCCGGGCACGGCGGAGGAGACTACTGGGTGGCCAGATACTTTGTCGAGGCCTGCCGCGGTCTGAGAGATCCTTTCCCGGACGTTTATACCGCCTGCGCGATGTCGGCGGTAGCGATACTCGGCTGGAGATCGGTCCTGAACGGAAACAGGGCCTATGACATCCCCGATTTCAGGAACGAAGAGGAGCGGAGAAAGTACGAACAGGACCGCCAGTATCCCTATCCGTCTGAGAACTGCCCGAACAACATCCCCTATTCGACGGGTTACGTCGCCCCCGGCAACGATTACCCCGAAGAGAAATAAGGCATACCCGGACCGGAGGACGACCGAAACAATGAGTTTCTTTCTCGGGATCGATATCGGGTCGACGGCCGTAAAGGCCTGCCTCATCAGAGGCGGCGGCATGCCGTCGGTCGCGGGGAGGGGAAGCTCGGCCTATCCCACCTTCAGGAATGGGCCACTGGCTGAGCAGGATCCTCTCGACTGGAACCGCGCGGCCGCCGACGCCGTCAGGCAGGCGGTTGCCGGGCTTTCTGAGGCGGAGAAGAAAAAAATCGGGGGGATCTGCCTATCGGCTCAGGGCGGCAGCATATTCGCCGCGAATGAAAAAGGCGAGCCCCTGACGCCTGCGTATACCTGGATGGACCGCCGCGCGGAATCCGAATCAGAAGAGTTCGCCGTCGCGTGCGGACGTGAAAAGGTCCGCGGGATCTGCGGATGGGGGCCGTCGCCAGCCGACTGCGTCTCAAAGATCCTCTGGATCCGCCGCAATCAGCCCGACGTATACTCCCGCGCGAGAAGATACTATACGACCGAGGAATCGGTCACCGGCTATCTTACCGGCAGCTTCGTCACCGATGCCACAGGCGAGTCGATTTGCAGGATCTGGGACTACATGAAGGGAGAATACTGGGGACCCGCTATGGACTTTGCCGGGATCGACCCCGCTTTTCTCCCCGAAGTCAGACCCTGCGGGTCTCCCGCGGGGCTTCTGAGGCCCGAAGCTGCCGCCGACATGACGCTGCCCGCCGGCATCCCGGTCTATACCGGAGCCCACGACCAGTACTGCGCCTCGATAGGCAGCGGAGTCACCGAGCCGGGGCAGCTGCTGATCGCCACAGGCACCGCCTGGGTGCTCTTCGGAGTGTCGGACAGACCGCTTTCGGGGCCGCCTTTCCCGGCGCCCTGCCGGCATCCGGTCGACGGACGCTTCGGCGTCATGACGTCGATGTCGGGCTGCGGAGGCGCCATAGGCGCGTTTGCCGAGAGCCGCGGAACGACGCCGCGCGGATTTGACGAAGAGACCGAAAAGCGGGGCGTGCGAGAGGTTCGCGAAAGCCTTGCGGATTTCTTCGTCTGCCCGCTGCCGCCGGGACAGTCGATCCGGCACAGAGAGGGCGTATGCGTTCCGCTCGGGCCGGTATCCGGCAGGAGCGACGCAGATGTCGCTCTCGCGGCAATGGAAGCCGTCGCCTTTGAATCGGCGATCCTTATCGACGCCTTTGAGAAGGCGGGGTTCCCGCACGGCGATGAGATCGTCATGTCGGGCGGAGCCTCGAAGAGTCCTCTCTGGAGAGGGATCGTCGCCGCGGTCCTTCCCGACAGGCGCGTCTGCCGCCTCTGCGAAGCCGACGCTCCGGCGCTCGGCGCCGCGATCCTGGCAGGGTGGGGAAGCGGAGCCTTCGCCTCCCTGGGCGAGGCGTCGTCGCTCTTTTCCGCCCGCCTGCCGGTCGAGGCGGACCCCGACGCCGCGGAATTCTATAAAAAGAAATATCAGGCATACAGAAGCTGGGCGCTTGCCTGAGCGGCCGCCGGCATACATCACGCGGCGGCCAAACTGCGGACGTCTCTCTGACGGATCGACTTTTATTCTGATTTTTATAAATACTGGAGAAACGCAATGGATAAGATCAAAATCGGATTTCTTCCGCTTTACATCAAACTCTACGACGACAGCGGCAGCGGAGCCAAGGCAAGGCCGAGGCTCGAGCCCTTCGCCGCGAAGCTGGCCGGACTCCTTGCGGACGAGGGCTTCGAGGTCGTCTCCGCTCCCTTCTGCCGGATTAAGCCTGAATTCGCGGACGCCTACCGGCTCTTTGAATCGTCGGGATGCCGCGCCGTGGTCACCTGGCACGCCGCCTATTCGCCCTCGCTCGAGAGCATCGAGGCGCTTGCCTCGTCGCCGCTGCCCCTCGTCGTCCTCGATACGACCGAGACCTACGCCTTCGGTCCGGAGCAGGATCCCGGCGAGATCAGCTACTGCCACGGCATACACGGCGTCATGGATATGTGCTCGATGCTGCACAGATACGGCAAGCCCTTTGCCATCGCCGCAGGTCATATCGAACATTCAGACGTCATCGCCAGGACCGCCGGCTTCCTGAGAGCCGCGATCGCCGCGACCTCTCTGAAGGGCAGCCGGACGGGATCGATCGGCGGAAGCTTCAGCGGCATGGGAGATTTCCTCGTCACCGACAAAGAGATGCTCGACCGCTTCGGCGTGACCGTCGTCTACGCCGGAGAGGGAGAGCTGGCCGAGCTGAGAGCCGGGACCGGAAAGAGCGAGACAGAGGCGGAAGCCGCCTCGGTCAGAGCTGAATACGAGCCGCTTGAGCCGGTCTCCGACGAAGTACTCCTCCGCACAGCCGAAAACAGCCTCGCGGTCAGAAAATGGATAGAGAGAAAAAAGCTTGACGCCTTCACCGCGAACTTCCTTGAGATCGGCATGGGCACCGGGCTTGACATCATGCCCTTCATGGAGGCCTGCAAGGCTATGAAGCGGGGCACCGGATACGCCGGAGAGGGCGACGTCCTCACCGCGTCGCTCGTCGGAGCCCTGATGAAGGGATATCCCGACACATCCTTTGTCGAGATCTTCTGTCCCGACTGGGAGGGCGGCAGGCTGCTGCTCTCGCACATGGGCGAGTACAATCCGCGCGTCGTTTCGGGCAAAGAGATGATGAAAGAGATGGACTTCATCTACGGCGGAGCGAAGAATCCCGTCGTCACATACGGCTGCTACCGCTCCGGCGATGCCGTTTTCGTAAATCTCTTCCGGACCGCCGACGAGGGCTTCAGGCTCTTCATCTCTCCGGTAAAGATGGAGGAGCCGGCGCCCGGGACCGACCGTTTCACGAATAAGGTAAGAGGCTGGATGAGACCTCCGGAGGAAGTCGCTGAATTTCTTGAGGATATCAGCTTTGCCGGTGCCACGCACCACAGCGCCCTCGTATACGGAGCCCGGACTGCGGAGATCGAATACTTCGCCAGACTCCTGGGACTTCCGTTTACGACCGTGAAATAAGCTTTTCTCCCGAATCCGGGACACCGGCGGGAATACGGGTGCCGTCACCCGGATATTTTTGCGCGGCGGGGCCGCGCATCGAAAGGCTCGGATATTTCCTAATGGCCTCTGCATCAAATGCTCCCGGGAGAAGAGGATTCTTCTCCCGCAGGAGGGACATCGATATGACCCGCGGGAACATCGCGGGCAATCTGATAAGATTCAGCATCCCGCTGCTGCTCGGAAACCTCTTCCAGCAGCTCTACAATATGGTCGATACCTGGGTCATCGGACAGACGGGTGACAAGGCGGCTTACGCCGCGGTCGGGAACGTGGGATCGATAACGAACATCCTAATCGGTTTCTTCATGGGCCTTGCGACCGGAGCCAGCGTCGTCATAGCCCAGTATTTCGGATCGAAGGACGAGAAAAGAGTCGGACGGGCGGTCCACACCGCGCTGCTTCTGACTCTCGTCCTCTCGGTCGCCTTCACGGCGATCGGAGTGACGATGACGCCCTACATCCTGAAGCTGATGCTGCACGTCGACATCGAGACTGCCGATGCGGGCGTCTTTCCCGCAGCCAGGGACTATCTCACGATCTATTTCAGCGGTATCGCGGCGCAGATGCTCTATAACATGTGCTCGGGCATTATGCGCGCCGTGGGCGACTCGGACAGACCCTTTGCCTTTCTGCTCGTCGCTACCGGGATCAATATCGGACTTGATTTCCTCTTCGTTTACTACGGGAATATGGGCGTCAGAGGCGTTGCCTTCGCTACGGTGATCTCACAGACAGTCTCGGCGCTGCTGTCGCTTTCTGTGCTCTTCCGGACCGATTCCTGGATCAGGGTCAGGCTCAAAGATCTCAGGTTCGATCCCGACTGTCTGAAGAAGGTGTTGAAGATCGGTCTTCCAGCCGGGATACAGACGGCGCTCACCGCCTTCTCGAACGTCTTCGTTCAGTCCTACATATCCGGCACGAACGGCGCCCCGGAGATAGCGTCGATGACGCCGGCGGAGATCCAGGAGATCAACATGTCATCCTGGACGACATACTCGAAGATCGACGCCTTCTTCTTCCTGCCGATGCAGTCTATGTCGCTGGCGATGACGACCTTCGTCGGACAGAATCTGGGGATAAACAACGTCGATAGGGCAAAAAAGGGAACGAGAGTCGCCTGGCTGATCTGCACGGCGACAGTCGTCACCGCGATGATACCGGTGCTGATATTCGCTCCCTCGCTCGCGAGATTCTTCCAAAAGGACGGGCATATCGTAAGCGGAGCCGTCATGCTGCTGCGCTGCCTGACCCCCTTCTACCTCTTCTCCTGCGTCAACCAGGTGCTGCTCGGGTCGATCAGAGGGGCGGGAAACAGCACGACGCCGATGATAATCATGCTTTCGAACTTCGTCGGCATGAGGCAGATATACCTCTATATCATGACGAATCACATCTCGAACGATCTGCTGCCGGTCGGACTCGGATATCCCTTCGGCTGGTTCTGCTGCTCTGTGACGATGCTCGTCTATTACTTCTTCTTCTTTGATTTTTCAAAATACCGGATCACGAAGGACAGGGATGCCGGAGAAAAAGCCGTCGGCAGGGCGTGACGCCGGCGTCATCATCCGTCAATAAAAAAACACAGTTTTCAGAAAAGGAATTCAAATGGACAACACACCGATCTGCACGAGATTCGCTCCGTCTCCGACGGGATATATGCATATTGGGAACCTCCGTACGGCGCTCTACGCCTATCTGCTGGCCAGATCGACCGGGGGCAGGTTCATAGTCAGGATCGAGGACACCGACCGCGAGAGGCTCGTTGAGGGCGCCGTGGACGTCATCCTCGACACGCTGAAGGTCACCGGGATCGATTACGACGAGGGCCCCGTCATCGGCGGCCCGAACGGCCCCTACGTTCAGAGCGAGCGGAAGGAGATATACAGAAAATACGCCGAGGAGCTCGTCGCCCGCGGATACGCCTACTACTGCTTCTGCAGCGAGGAAAGGCTCGCGGCGCTGCACGAGGAGAACGGCCCTGGCGGAGGCTACGACAGGCACTGCCGCTCGCTGTCCCCCGAAGAGGTGAAGGCCAACCTCGACGCCGGCCTGCCCTACGTCATCCGCCAGAAGATCCCGCTTGCCGGGACCACGACATATTTCGACGAGGTCTTCGGAGAGATATCTATGGAGAATGCCGACATGCAGGACCAGATCCTGCTCAAGGCCGACGGATACCCGACATACAATTTCGCCCATGTCGTCGACGATTATCTCATGGGAGTCACTCACGTCGTCCGCGGAAGCGAGTATCTGACCTCGACGCCGAAGTACGTGCTTCTCTACGACGCCTTCGGCTGGGAGCGCCCGCATTACTGCCACCTTCCCCTCCTGATGGGCAAGGACACCGACGGAAAGATCTCAAAGCTCTCGAAGCGCCACGGAGCGGTCTCCTTTCAGGATCTCGTCAGAGCCGGATACCTGCCGGCGGCGATCGTCAACTACATCGCCCTGCTCGGCTGGTGCCCGAGAAACACCAATCAGGAGATCTTCTCGCTCGACGAGCTGAAGGAGCTCTTCTCGGTGGAGGGGATCAACAAATCGCCCGCGGTCTTCGACTACGAAAAGCTCCGCTGGTTCAACTCGGAGTATATCAAGGCGATGCCCGACGATGAATACGCAAAGCTGGCCGTTCCCGCGGTGAAGGCGGCGGTCGGAGAGAGCGCCGACTGCGAAAAGCTCGCATCTCTGCTGCACTCGAGACTCTCCTCCTTCGGCGACATCCCCGGAGCCGTCGCGTTTATAAAGGACAGGCTTCCTATGGAGGATCCGGCAGCCCTCTATACAAACAAAAAGAACAAAACGACTCCCGAGGTCTGCCTCGGCATCCTGCGCGAGGTCCTTCCGCTTCTCGAAGAGAAGACCGACGCCGCCGGATGGGACAACGACTCTCTGTTTGAGCTTCTGAAGACTTATGCCGACGGGAAGGGCCTCAAGGCCGGAGCCGTCATGTGGGCGGTGAGGATCGCCGTCGCGAGACAGGCCGTCACCCCCGGAGGCGCCACCGAGATAATGACGGTGCTGGGCAGGGAAGAGAGCCTCTCGCGGATCGCTCTCGCGATCGATGAGCTGGAGAGGACGGGAGAATAAATCGCCCGGCAGTCTGAAAGAGCCGACACCCTTTCGTTTTTGCCGCAAGGACATTGTTATTCGGAGCATTCACGGGAAAAGAAAAAAGGGAAAAACGTCATATGGGGTGTTAACAAACCCGGTACCGGGGTTTCTTAGCACCCCTTTTAAAAAAAATAAAAAATTTTTTTAAAAAAAAATGAACCTTTCGCGGTTTTTGTTCGTCTAACTGTTTGGAAACGGAAATTTTACGGAGCGTCGGATGGAAAAATACGAACTTGAGATGCTTCTGAAGGAACACGGGAAAAGTCTTTCCGCTTTCTGCTTCACCATAGGGGGAAGCAGTGAGACCGCCGAGGAGATTTTTCAGGAAGTATGCCTGAAGCTCATGAAAAGCGACATTCCTCTCAGAGGCGAGTCTTCGACAACGTCATTTCTGTACAAAACCGCTCTGAACGTCTTCAGGGACATGTACAGAAAAAACAAAAGACATGCCGAGGCGGTATTTGAAGAATCGGATGTGAGCGAGTATGTGGCTGCGATCCCCGGAAACGGGGAGGAACAGGAAGAATACGAAGTGCTTCACCGGGCGATCGTCGGACTCCCGCTGAAATACAGAGAGGTGATCCATCTCGTTTATTTCCGCGGCGTCCCGGGAAGCGAGGTCGCGGAGATCCTCGGCGTCCCGTCCGGCACCGTAAAATCCCGTTTGCACAAGGCTAAAGAACTTTTGAAAAAGGAGCTTGAGAAATGAAGATCGATGACGAAAAACTCGAGAGGATGCTGAAGAATGAGGAAAATCCCTCCTTTGACCCTGCTTTCAGTTTCAAAGACCCCCCAAAGGAAGCCGAAACAAAGAAACGCGGGGGAAGAGTTGCGGTATTGACAGCCCTTCTTCTGCTGCTTTCGGTGTCCCTGCCGGCGGTCCTCTTCGTAATGAACCGGAAAAAGACCGCGAATCCTGCGCCTGAAGGCAGCGATGTCCTGTCCGATTATACGGCCCCCGACGAAACGTCAGCCATATGCGAAACGACTGCCGTGACATCAGCCGACACGACGGCGGCGGATACGGGAACCGAACCCTATCCGCTGCCTGCGGTCCTCTCCGACAGGATTACCGTGTATACCCTCACTTCGCTGTCGAAGATGAGCGGAAATCCTCAGGAGATCAAAGGCGAAAACGTCGGCAGATTTGTTGACGGGATCGATGAGGCCGAGATCAACCGTATAACGGGGGGCAGATATGTCAACTTTACCTCGGCGACCGAAGTGGCAGGGCACGCGGGGCACAGCTGTCTGATCTACGACGCGGTGGAGGACAAAGTCTTCTGCGGGACATGCGTGCTTGCCGGCATATCCGGAAGAATACCGACGGGTCCTAACGGTCATATAATCATAGACAACTCGTCTACGACCGAAAAGATCCTCTTCTCGGTCTGGGACGCGGAAAAGATGGCCTTCTCGGGAAGATTCATCTATGATATCCGGTCGGATTCTCTGAAGGAGATCCCGGTTCAGGAAGGCGCAAAAAACGACAGGGACGTCATGGCGGTGAGCAGCGATTTCCGCTATATCGCGGCTCATTCCTACAGAGGAACCGATTTCTCGCTGGATGACGTCTATCTTATAGACACGCTTACGGGCGATGTAAAAAAGATATCCGGCGATTATCCGACATACGTTTTCAGCCGGTTCACTCCCGACGGAAGATATCTTTTGAATGCGCTGAAATATTACGGATCCACCGAGGATTTCGATTCCGTCTACTGCAGATTCATCGTTACCGGCATCGCGGGAGGGAGAACGACCGAATGCATCGGAAAGCTCCTGCGATACGGAGAGGGCAGGATCCTTACGAGAGACGGAGATTCCGTCCACCATCTCTACGATCTTGAGTCGGGTACCGAGATCGCCGTACCCGAGGGCACCCTCTACTGGGACTACGCGGGAGGCAGCCTCTGCCGCGGCGACGCCTGCCGCAATCTGTTGGAAAGGATCGATCCCTCGGTATCTGCCTGGTGCGTATCCGCGGACGGCAATACCGTCCTTAGCTACACACAGGGAGCGGATTCAATAAAACTGCGCGGTCTCGACGGGTCGGAGGGCGAAATAACGCTTGACCGTGAGTTTGTTCTGACCACCGAAAAACTGAGCGGTACGCACAATCTTTACTTCACTCTGCAGGAAGAGGACGGAGTTGCCCTGCTTCTTTACAGTTCGGTGAAAAAGCCCGACAAGCCCGCTTCCCCCGGAACCGGAACAGCGCAGCCGCCAACCAATGATATTGCGCTGTCGTCATTTCTGGAATATGAGACTCCGTCTTCGATCAGCGAGGCCGTGACGGAGCTTACCGACCGTTACCCCTATAACGACTTCGGGTTTGTCGCGGCATCAGGCGACGGGTATATCTGCGTTTATGCGAAAACCGGTGAGGCCAGGGACAAAAAGTATGTCTTTGTGGAGGATTACAGAGACGGAACCTTCTCTGTATACGCCGAGTACATCTACCACGGATTTGTCGCACTTCGGTCCAGGGGCCCCGGATACTACCATAGATTTCCGCTCTCATCGACCAGAGCCGAAACCCTTGCCTTTATCAATGAAAACAGGATGCCGAAGGAGGCAGCGGATATCGATTACGCGATATTCTACTCGGACGGACAGTATTCCCGGGAAAAAATGTACGATTATGTTTTCTCCCCCGAGTATTCCGGCAAAATATCCTTCTTCTACGCGCAGTTAGGCGGGATCGGAATCGAAGTGTACAGTAAAGAGTACAAAAAACTGCTGAGAGACTTTCTCGCGGAACTGGCAGTGTGCGGAAGGGAGCCTGTGAATTACGCGTCGATATATCCGATGAGCGTACACGGAGAGATCAGAACGGATACCGAACTCAGGCTGAGGGCGGTTTCGGATAAAGACGGCAACCATTATGTGCTCGTGAGCTACGAAGACCTTTACAGAGTTCCGGAATATGTATATGCCGATCTGTTGAGCCTTGCGGTATCCGGCTACGCCAACACCGGTTACTGCTACTCAAGGACCTCGGTATCGATCACTTCCGCGCATATCGGGGGAGATTATGAGTGCGATTATTTCCTCTCTGCGGGAGAACTCAAAGCCGAGCTCGAAAGCGGCGATCCTTCTCCGGAGGTCTTTATCAAAGGCAGGGACAGACTTCTGGCCCTGACATACAATGAGGGAAAAAATGAAGGGAACGTCAAATTGCTTATCTCACTGAAAGGCGATTCAGGTTCGCGCGGATTCGTCTATCTTCAATTCAGTGCCGTGGCTGGAGAGGATCACAGTCCGGTGCCCGATAAAATAATCCGGGCCGAGCTTTTTGACGAGAACCTCCGTTACTGCTGCGATCTTCTGAGGGAAGGCTATTCGGGTATCGCTTCCGAGGCCAGACTCACATTCCCTGAATACAGGTATCTGACCTGGGAACTTTCCAATCCGAAACTGAGGTAACTTTGACCCGGAATTTGATTGATCCGAAACTGAGGTAGCTTTGATTTGGGATCTGACTAATCAGAAACCGAGGCATATTATCAAGCATACATCCCCGCCGTGTGCTAAACGCGGCGGGGATTTTTGTCGGAATCATTGCAAATATTTAGCACTCGCAATAAAAGAGTGCCAAGATTTACAGTTTGTTCATAAAACAACGTTAATTTGTTAATAAAACGGGTGTATAATATTGCTGTAAGCAAGAGGAAGGGAGACAGAGACATCGGGAAGCCCGAAAGGCAGAACTGAGTTGTCCGTTGCGGAAACCGGCAGAAAGGATGCCGGACGTGACGCAAGGCAGGACCGCGAGAAGGAGTCTTCCGGACACCGGATCCGCGGTGCAGAAGCCTGAAGCGATCCTCTCCCCTCCCTCGGAAAAAGATCAAACATACCGGCCGCGAAAGCGGCGGAAAAATCTATATTTACGGAGGTAAACAATCATGTTTGAACTTACACCCTACTACCGCAAACGTCACAACGGACTGAACGTTTACGATCCGTTCAGAGATTTTGACGACATCGAGCGCTCCTTCTTCGGAGAGCGCGTCCACTCCTTCAGCACCGACATCCTCGACAACGGCGACAGCTACTCGGTAGAGACCGACCTGCCCGGCTTCAAAAAGGAGGATATCCACATCGATATCGCAGGCGATACGATGACGGTCAGCGCCGAGAGGCACTCGAACTACGAGGACAAGGACAAGAAGGACAACTACGTGAGAGTCGAGAGAAGCTACGGCTCATACTCGAGGGCCTTTGACATCACCGGCATCCAGGCCGATGAGATCAAGGCAAAGTACGACAACGGCGTGCTTACCATCACCCTCCCGAAGAAATCGGCAAAAGAGCCCGAGACCAGAAAGCTTGAGATCGAGTGATCCTTCTTAAGACTATAAATGCGGTCAGAAAATGAAACACAGCCCCGCGGGCGCCAACCGGCGCCCGCGGGGCTGTTGCTGCGAAAAAGTCAGAGCTTTTTCCGCTTCATGTTTTCTTTTTCTTTCAGCAGCGAGTTTACAGACGAAGCGGCAGACTTTGGAGGCTGCGCCTCGGGTTTCTCGCCTGCCTTTCCCTTATCGCGCTTTGCTTTTTTGTTATCTGCGCGCGCGTCTTTATCTGAATAGCTTTCTGTCTTTTCAGGCCCGGGCCGCGCCGCGGCGGCCTTTCCTTCCGGGGCAGTTTCGGCGGGAGGAGCGTAAACGCCGGTCTCCGCGGAGGCTTTTTTCCTCCTTTTCGCGCGGCGGGAGACAGTTCCTTCTCCGGTATCCGCAGTGACATCGGCTGCGCCTGACGCACCGGCGGCAGCGGCTGCCTCCGCCGCGGCGGCCGCTTTAGCGGCTCTCTTTCTCCTCAGGTATCCCGCGATATCAAGATCAAGACGCCTCATGGCTATATCCGCCATCACGAGGACAAGTCCCAGTATCAGCAGCGGAACGGCAAGATTTATGCGGCTTTCCGAGCGGTCGGGCGGGGTGCGGAAGATGTCCTCTATCGCGCTCCAGGCCGCCGAGCCTCCGGTGTCTTTGCAGCAGGCGGCGACATATCCGAAGTCCTTTGAGAACATGTCGTACTCGTCGCTGTATTTAACGGCGAGCGCTCCCTCGCGGTTCATCACCGCGTTGCCCTCTCCGTCGGTCTGACTGACTATGGCGACATAGCTGCCTTCCTCCGAGAGGAAGAAGGAGCCGGTGTATTTTCCGATCCCCGAAGGGATGAGATCGATCTTCTCCTCGGCGCCTGAGGGGGAGATCACCGTGGCGACGGTGCTGTATCCGGCGTCGCTTTCGGCCGCGTCGGGCGGGACGGCGGTGATGATGCCCTTGTCGCCCTCGCGGACGATGGTCACGCTTCCCGAGCCTGATGTGTCGGAGGAGGGAAGTATCCAGGAGATCATGTTCGAGATGATCTTCCGGCCGTCTTCGGACGCCAGGAGCGCCGAAGACCACTTGCCGTTGAGATCGGAGGTGTAGGCGACGACCTTGCCGAGTCCGTACTGCCAGGAGGACAGGACGGGCTTGCCGTCGGGCGTCTGAAGGACGGTGTAGGCCAGACCTTTTGCCTCGGTGAGAATATAGCCGTCCAGCCTCGGCAGGGCGTTAACGCCGCTCAGAAGCGCCGTGCGGTCCTTTACCTCGGGAAGGAAGGGATCGTTGTTGATGTATCCTCTCGATATCGCCTTGAGAGTCTCGTTGATGATGATCGCCGGCAGTTCTGAGGCTTTCGTGGCGACCGATACCGTACCCTCGGTCCCCTTCGCGACGGTGTTCAGAAATCCGGTGTCAATCGAATCCCCGACACCGATGCAGTAGACGACGACTCCGGCCTCCTTAAGTCTGCCGATGATGCCCGAGTTGTATACCATATAGTCGTCGGCCGGGTAGCCGTCGGTCAGAAGAATGATGTTCTTCAGCCGAGCGTTCGATTCCTTCAGCGCCGCGAAAGCCTGTTCCATGGCGTTGTAGACCATCGTCCCGCCCTGGACCTTTATCGTGGCTATCTTTGACTTGACGGTATCCTTTTCGGTCCCGGGGACGAGTTTCGATATCCAGACCGCGTTGTCGGAAAAGGCAATCACGCCGATCTGATCGATCGATTTCACGATGTCGGCAGCCTTGATCGCGCCTTCCTTGGCGAGCTCGAGCGGCTCTCCGGTCATACTTCCCGAGTTGTCGATGAGCAGCAGGGTCGCGACGTCGTTGAGCTGGTATTCGTCCTTCACTATCATGTCCACCGGCAGCACCGTCTCCATCGGAGTGTCGGTCCAGTCGCCGAGGACGTAGGTCTTTTCTCCTCCGGTGAAGAGAAGTCCGCGCCCGAGCTGCCTTACGTAGACCTCGATCAGGCTGTCCCAGTTCTCGGGGAGCTGGGATCTCTGCGTGTTCATAAGGATTACTGCCTCGTATTTGCGCAGGTCGGCGATGTTAGAGGGAACGCTGTCGGGCGGCATCACGTCGAGCACGGCGGTGTCGGAGACGATCTTCTCAAGCTCGTGGGCCTCGTTCCCGGTGCCGTCGACGACGAGTATCTTCGGGGTGCCCATGACGTTTATGAAGGTGTAGATCCGGTTGTTCTTCGTCATCGAGTCGCTGTCGCCCGAGATCTCTGCGGTGTATGAGACGATACCGGTGGAATCGGCCTTCTCCTTGAAGACGAAGCGGTTCGTGCCGGGCGAGAGGGTGATCTCGGATCTGGAGTCGGTCTTACCGTCGCTCTTGAGCGTCAGGACCGCGGTGCAGGCCGAGGCGCTCTCCACCGTGACGGTGACGTTGAACTCCTCGCCGCTGTAGATGATGTCGGGGACGCGGATGTCGGTCAGCTGGATCTCCCTCGTCGCGGCGCCCGTCTCGTTGACGATGGCGTCGAGTCTGATCTTCTGGGCCCGGAGGGCGGTCGCCGCTTCTCTTATCCTGCCGATGTTCTCCTTGCCGTCGGTGAGGATGATGATGCGCTTGGCGGCGTCGGCCGGCATCATTGCCGCGGCCTTTATGACGGCCGAGTAGATGTCGGTGTAGTTCCCGTCGGGCGCAGTCCCGAAGGAGGAGAAGGCGGGGGAGTTCGTCAGCGGCAGCTCGTATTCCGAATTATATCCGAAGGTGATCAGGCCGATCTCGGTGTTTTTGTCGGCGTATGAGACCGCCTTTTTGATATAGTCCTCATAAAGAGTGACATTCGGCCGCGCGCTGTCCGAAAGGTCGGCGACGATCATCACCGCGTTCTTCTTCGAGCCCTTTACCGCCGCGAGCCCGGCGACCGAGCAGGCGATGAGGATAAGGGCGGCGCACCTCACCGCGAGAGCGGCGAGTTTCTTTTTGCTTAAGGGTATGCGCTTCAGTACCGGCAGCGCCGTCAGGATGGTCAGGACGAGGATCGGCAGCACGGCAAGCAGGAGCCATGGATGTTCAAAGCTTATTCTCACGGCAATACACCCACCATTCCGCACAGAGCAGCAGCAGGACCGCCGCCGCTATATATGGCCAGAGCTCGAGCTGACCCTTTCCGTCCGCCCTACGGTCGGAGCGGGCTTCGTCGGAAAGCTCGCCGACCGGCGACATCGCCGACTCGTCTGCCGGTATCTTCGCGATCAGATATCGGGTGACGGTCGTTTTTTTGGTCTCCTCTCCCGTCCTTCTCTCGATATCCTGACTGAGTATGTAAACTCCGGGATCCGAGAGGGTGATCGACGCCCTTCCGGGAGGGGCGAGAGTAACCTCGCTTCCGTCGGGCAGCTTCGCGTAAGTCTTTACCGAATAGGCGAGGATGTTGACGTCGACGGTCGTCCCCGTCTCATAGACCCCGTCGCCCTCGGTCATGACGGGAAGGGAATATGAAAGCATGTTCTGTATGAGTATCGGATATTCCTTCAGGAGAGGCAGATTGCTGTCGTGCAGATCGAAAAGAAGGGCGATCAGGACTCTTCCGTCCGACTTTTTCGCCGCGGCGGCGGGATATTCCCCGCAGAGGAAGGCGGTCTCCCAGCTGTCGTCGAGGACGGCCTCGGAGAATCTCGCCAGGATCACAGAGGGAAGATTCATATATTCCCCCAGCTCGGAGGCAAGCTCGGTCGGGGCGGCCGAGAGGGTCGAGCCCTTCAGCGTCGTCACCGGAACGAGGCCCTCTGTCTCCTTCGTCGGATTGATCATCCAGCAGGGACATCCAGACGGAAGCTTCTCGGGAACGAAGGAATCGAAGACGCAGAGGTCGTATCCGTCGGCGCTCGAGTCGGTCCAGTTTTCGGGATCGATCATGTAAACGGCAAGGCCGGAGACCGCCGAGATCGCCTTCTGGATGAAGAATCCGCTCTCTGAGACGACGAGAGCCTTGCTTTCGCTGTCGTCTGGGATCGCGGCGCTGAGGCTGTCGTCGTCGGGCAGGATGTCTGAAGAGGCGGTCCTGACGGTGACGAGCTTTGTTCCTTCGGGTATGTTCTTCCAGTAGACGGGGACGGGAGTGCCCTCAGGGCACTCGACGTTCTTTGCGTCGGTTAAGACGCCGTCGCAGAGCATCTCGAGGGTGATCTCCCTGTCTTTTCCGAAGTTCTCGACGACCGAGAGCGCCATCGCGCCCGACTCGGTCTTTCCGCAGCTGAGGTTGATAACCGCGGCGTTCTCGCGGCTCTTGGCGGTATTGACCGTCACGAGATCCGTCTCGCCGGTTATGAGATCGCTGTCGGTGTAGAGCCTGATCTCGACTGTCTCGCCGGCGTTCTGCATGCTCCTGGCAAGCACCAGGGCGTTCTCCAGATCGGCGCCCGACAGGCCGCACTTCAGCCCCTCGAGGGCGGCGCGGACGTCGTAGCGGCTTTCTGAGCGGGATATGACGGGTGTAACGGTGCTGCCGGCGGCGATCACCGTCATCCGCTGGTCCTGCCTGAGGCCGTCCGCTATAGCAGACGCCTCCTTTACCGCGATGTCGAATCTCGTCTTTCCGGGGGTGTCCTCGGCGCGCATGCTGGCCGAGGAGTCGATTATGACGATAATCTCATCGGCAAACCTGCTGCTCTTCAGCGCCGGTCTGGAGATCGCCAGGGCGACGAGGATGACGGCGAGCAGCTGCAGGATGAAGAGCAGATTCTTTTTCAGCTTCTGCCAGGGGGTAGAGGCCTCCATCATCGTCTGCGTCTTCTTCCAGAGCAGAAGGCTGGGGATCTTTACCTCTTTGTGTTTCTGCCTGAGTATGTAGAGCGCGATGAGCGCCGGAACGGCAAGCAGGGAGAGAAGTCCCCATGGGTTTAAGAATTCCAAAACTCTGTCGCGCTCCTTTCTGTAAAAAATAGATGTGAAGGTTGGTAAACGGGTGCCGAAACAGTGTTACTGAACGATCCCGGCGCCGAAGCCGCGCTCGAGAAGCACCGAGGCGATGTCCTCGTCCGAGACGACGGGGAGGAAGTAGACGCCGCGTGAGAGGCAGTATTCCTTAATTCCGTCGGTGTAGTCGGCGAGCGCCTTTTTGTAGTATGACAGGGCGGCCGCGCCTGCGGTGATGTCGCAGAAGGCACCGGTCTCGCTGTCGGTTAGCCTCAGTCTGCCCTCAAGCTTCGGTTCGGTCTCCTCGGGCGAGAGGATGTGCACCAGCACGACCTGCTGGCGGAGGAAGAGAAGATAGTCTATCGCGTCCCGGTAGCCGCTCTCGCACATGAGATCAGAGAGCAGGACGGTGACGCCGTCGCCCGGTCTTATGCCGCGGCAGCTCTTCACCGCCGCGCAGAGGTCGGTCCCGCCCGATGTCGGCGCCGCCTCCAGCTTTTCAAGGGCGCGGTAGAAGGAGGGCATCCCTGTGATCCCCTCGGCGAGGGGTTCGGATGACCCTCCCGAAAGAGAGATCACCGACGCCCTGTCCTGTGAGCCGACCGACATGAAGGCGAAGGCGGCTGCCAGCCGCATCGCGGCGAAGTGCTTCGACGGCTCGCCGAAGGACATCGATTCGGAGGTGTCGGCAAGTATGTGTATGTTCAGCTGCCTCTCGTCGAGAAAGAGTTTGATGAAGAACTTCTCGAACCTCGCGTAGGCGTTCCAGTCGATCCGGCGGAAATCGTCTCCCTGGTTGTACTCCCTGAAGTTGTAGAACTCGACGGTGCTTCCCCTTGTGTTCGACCTTCTGCCTCCGCCGTAAGAGCTGCTTACAGGCGACGCGAATCTGAGCGAGAGGTTCTCAAGCCTTCTCATGAAGGCGTCGTCAAAGATCCGTCCGGACATCAGTTCTCTTCGATGATGAGCTTTATCACGTCGTCGGGCGAGAGCCCGCCTGTGACGGCCTCGAAGTTGAGTGCGATGCGGTGGCGGAGCACCGGATAGGCGAGGGTCTTTATGTCGTTTACCGAAGCGTTGTATCTTCCGCTCATGAGCGCCAGGACCTTGGCTCCCGAGACGAGGGCCTGGGCGGCTCTCGGGCTGGCGCCGAAGCGCAGGTATTTCGCGGCGGCGGGGGAGCAGTTCTCGCGCTCGGGATGTGTCTTTCCGATAAGAGCGGCGACGTAATCGAGGACTGTGTCGGAGACGGGTATCTCTCGGGCCACGTCGCGCATCTCGAGAAGCTCTGTGCGGGCGATCTGCTTTTCGGATACGGCGTCGGTCTTTTTCTGCGTCATAACGACGATGTCCTTCAGGTCGGCGTCGGAGGGGAAGGGGACCAGCACCTTGAACATGAAGCGGTCCATCTGTGCTTCGGGCAGCGGATAGGTGCCCTCCTGTTCGATCGGGTTCTGGGTGGCGAGCACGAAGAAGGGCTCCTCGAGCCGGTAGGACTCGCCGGCGACGGTGACGGTGTGCTCCTGCATCGCCTCGAGCAGCGCGCTCTGCGTCTTCGGCGTGGCGCGGTTGATCTCGTCGGCGAGGAGGAGGCTGCAGAAGACCGGCCCCTTCTTGAACATGAAGCTGACGTTGCCGTTTTCGTCCTTTATGACGATATTCGTCCCGGTGACGTCGGCGGGCATGAGGTCGGGGGTGAACTGGATCCTCGAGAAGGGCATGTCAAGCACCCTGCCGAGAGTCCTGACCAGCCTTGTCTTGCCGAGGCCGGGTACGCCCTCGAGCAGGACATTCCCCCCCGCGATTATGGCGATGACCGTCTGTCTGATTATATCTTCTTCGCCGACGACGTCCTTCGATATCTCCGACAGGATGGCGTCGCAGTTCTTCTTGAAATTCAAAACGCTGCTTTCGGTCAGCATCTCTTCTTCCTCCTTGCAAAAGGCACCCGTTTTCGGGTTTATTCCAGACCGGTGAAGTATTTTTCCACCAGTTCCCTGAGCGAATCGGGGATATTCTCACGGTCCATGGCGGCGGCGGCTCCGGCGGCGTACTCGCCGAAGACCTCGGAATAGGGAACGGCTCCCCCGATCGGGTCCTTCTGTCCCATCTCTATCTTCATCGGATTTCCGTTCTCGTCAAGCTGTCCCGGGACATATTCTGTCTTTCCGCCTTCGGGGACTTCGACCTCCCCGGTATATACACGCTCGGTGTCGTAAAGGACGTCGCCTGCACCGATACCTGCGCCGCTGCCCTGTTGGCCCGACTGACCCTGCTGACCTGACTGTCCCTGCTGTCCCGACTGTCCCTGTTGTCCTGACTGACCTTGCTGTCCCGACTGACCCTGCTGTCCCGACTGGCCCTGCTGTCCCGACTGACCCTGCTGGCCTGACTGGCCCTGCTGGCCTGACTGGCCCTGTTGTCCCGACTGACCCTGCTGGCCTGACTGGCCCTGCTGGCCTGACTGGCCCTGCTGTCCCGACTGACCCTGCTCGCCCGACTGACCCTGCTCGTCTGACTGGCCCTGCTGGCCTGACTGGCCCTGCTCGCCTGATTGGCCCTGCTCGCCCGACTGAGCGTCGGCGAGCTGCTTTTTCAGCTCCTCGAGCAGGCGTTCGGTCTCGGCGGACGGGTCGGCGCCGGTAAATTCGGACGGCGTCTCGCCCTTACCGATGTCGGATAGCGTCTTTGACAGATCGTCGAGCGACTGCGCCGCCTCGGAGGGATCCGCCTCCCCCGCGGCGCTCTTTTCGATGCTTTCGGCGGCCTCTTTGTAGGCTTCGGCGAGCTTGTTGTCGCCGGCCGACTCAGCCGCTTCGTTCAGTGAACCGGATATCTTCTCAAGCTCTTCGCGGTTCTTTTCGCGTTCCTTGAGGAGCTCCGCAACTTCCTCTTTCAGTTTGTCTGTCGCGTCTCCGATCCTGCCCGGATCCTGCGAGGCGGCCTCCTCGCCGAAATCCGAGACAGCTGAGCTTTCGCTCTCCTTCAGCTTCTCGGCGGCGTTCTGAGCGGCGTTTTCGGCCTTTTCCTGCCTGTCTTCGGCAAAGATCCTGTCAAGCTCGTCCTTTACTTCGTTGACGAGCGCCATCTTTTCCGACAGCCCGTCGGCCTCCTTGAGCTTTTCCCTGAGGCCTTCGATGAGCTTCTCGGCCTTCTGTTTGTTTTCGGGCGACAGATCGGATTTCTGCACCGTCTCCTCGAGCTTTTCGACCGCGGCGTCGATCCGCTCGTCCTCCCGCTCCTTTTCGGCGGCTCTCGCGCTGATCGCCGCCTGGTTCGCGTTGGGGATGAAGCAGCTGCCTGCAAGCATCGCCAGAACGAGCAGCGCCGCGGCGGCCTGTTTCGCGTTGATCTTCAGCCTGATCCCCGAGGGACGGAAGGCCCGTATCTTTTCCTCGGTGTCGCGGCGCTGAAGGAGGGCGAAGACGCTGTCGTCGCCGATCAGATCGAGGCAGGTCTCGGCGCGGTTGTCGAATCCCGAGCCGTCAAGCCTCAGCGCGGCGTCGCGGAGAGTCGGGCGGCCGAGGAAATAGAAGGCAATGCCCGAGGCGAGCCCGATCCCGGCGGATATGAGAAGGAGCGCCGGTATCTTCATGCCCACCGGCAGGAAATGCGACAGGATCACCGCGATGATCCCCGCGGCGCCCGCGGCGAGAAGCCCGAGTATCGCGGCGCGGAGCGCGGCCTCGAATCTTACCCGGGCGGTATATGGCCGCATAATCGCGGCGAATCTCTTCTGTGCTGTGTTCTGAGAGTTTTTCATGATCGACAATAATTATTACCCTGCAGGGCTGTGACGGCGCCCTGCGTTTTTTGGCGGAAGGTCAGATCCCTCCCGACGTCTTCTTCGATCTCATCGGGTCGACCGCCTTCGTCGCCCCCTTTATGCAGAGTATCGAGACGACGACGGGGATGACGATGCCGAGAATAAGAGGTATCAGGGCCTCAAAGGTCTCCAGCGTGCCGGTAAAGAGCGAGGACCAGCCTCCGATCTGCCCCGCGAAGAGCATCACGAAGCCGGTTGCCTGGTTCAGCCAGAGGATCGGCGGGTATGTAAAAAACGAGTTGACGCTGTAGGTGTATGAGAGATAGTTCTCGACAGCAAGCCAGATCAGAGCGAGAATGCCGTTTGCTGCCGCCCAGCCGACATATGTGACGATAGTGAGGACGGTCGCCGCGGCGGTCTTTTTGACCTTTGCCGAGAAGAAGATCGCGATCGAAAGGATGCAGAAGACGTGAACGAGCATATAAGCGATGAATTCCGCGGCGCCGAGAGGGGTGAATCCCCCGAATAGATAAAGCACGGCGTAGAGGGGGAGCATGATGACGATGATGAGCATCGCGTAGAGGAAATTCGACAGAAGCTTGCCGGATATGATCTGGCGCGGCGTCAGCTGAGAGCAGATCAGCAGATCCAGCGTCTGTCTTGATTTTTCGCCCGAGATCTCCCCGGCGGCAGAAAGCGCCGAAAAGAGGGCGACGACGAAAAACAGGGCGACCGAAAGGAGGACGTAGCCGATCGCGGCGTCGCTCCCTCCGCCGAATACTCCGAGTACCATGGACTCGGCAATGCCCGAGATCAGCCCGATCCCGACCACGAAAATGTCTACGAGAAGCAGGATGAGGGTGCTGATCCGCTTCATTCTGCGCTCCATCCCGAAGGTGAGGACGGCGTTATTCAGCTTTTCCGGGACCTTCATTTTCGATGACCTCCATGAATATCTCCTCAAGTGTCTCCTTGGTGTGGCTGACTCCCGAGATCTTTATCCCTCCGGTGACGAGGGTGTATATGAGCGCGGCGATGTCCTCTTCGCTCCCGGTGAACTCGGTCTCGAGGTTCATTTCCTTTTTGAAAACGTTTCCGGATCTTCCCGACATCTTGATCAGGGTCGCGGCGTCCTCGAACTGATCGGGGTCGATCAGGGTGAAGGATATCTTCGCCTTCCGGCCGATAGCCCGGCTGATCTCCTCAAGCGAGCCCTCCGCGACCTTTACGCCCTGCTTCAGGATGACCACCTTGTCGCAGTATTCGCCGAGCTCGGGCAGGATGTGCGAACTGATCAGTATCCCCTTGCCCCGGCTCTTCAGAGCCTGGAGGATGTATTTCAGCTCAAGCCTCGACTGCGCGTCGAGTCCGGATGCCGGCTCGTCGAGGATGAGCAGCTTCGGGTCGTGGAGCAGGCTTCTGGCGAGGCAGAGGCGCTGCTTCATACCTCTCGAGAGCAGATTGACGTCGGCGTTCTTCTTGTCCGTCAGGTTGACGAGCTCGAGCAGCCCGTCGATGAGCTCCTCACGCCCCTCCCTCGGGACCGAGTTCGCGTCGGCGTAGAAGTTCAGGTATTCCTCAGAGGTTATCGCGGCGTATACGCCGAAAAAGTCTGGGACGTAGCCGAAGCGGCCGCGGACGGCGCGGGGATCCTTCGAGAGGGGGATGCCGTCGATGAAGACCTCGCCGGAGGACGCCTTCATCAGTGTGACCATAATGCGCATCGCGGTGGTCTTTCCGGCGCCGTTGGGGCCGACGAAGCCGACGATGCTGCCCTCGTCGACCGACATCGAGAGATTCGAGAGGGCAAGGAACTTATTGTAGTATTTTGTCAGTGAATCGGTGCTCAGCAGCATTTCAGCGTCCTCCCGATGTGATTGTGTATGACACGTCGGTCACCTCTGCCGATCTGACAGGATATTTTTCGTCGTAAGAGAAGCTTATGAGGATGTAGACCGATCTGTCGGAGGGATTTCCGTAGAATCCGTATCCGTAGGGTTTGCCCCAGACATGGATCTCGGCTCCGTTGTAGATGTTGTAGGGGTCGTCATTCGTAGAAAACGCGACGTGATCCAGACGCAGCACAGCTGAAAAGACCGACTCGCCCGAGGCGGAAGGACTCTGATCGGAGGATGTCAGTGTCATGGCGACGGGATATTTGTCGATCGCGGACATGACGGCGGCCTGAGGCGCGGATGGAGCGTTCGAGGAGACAGTGACGGTTATCTCGACTTCATCCGAGAGCGGGATCTCTTCGACCGGTATCGAAAGAACTGCGACAGAGTTGTCGTAGACGCCGGTACCGATTGTAAAATGGGGCTTGGTCGGTATGTCAAAGGTCGTGACGCAGATCGACGAGTCGTACATGAGCTCGCAATAGCCGCTTCTCTGTATCGTCATTCCCGCGGTCAGCGAGGCAAAGTCCGCCTTCTGCCAAAGGAGGGTCTCGCAGTTGTGCTTCAGGGGATTTCTCCGGTTGACCCTGAGGGTCTGTTCCGTGCCTTCGGCGAATCCCGATACGATCACCGAGGAATAGGAATAATCGCCGAATATCTGCCCCGACGATCTGATTACCCTCGCGCGGTTCTGGTCCTTTTTGCTGTCGGACAGGCTTTCGAAGTTGCCGTCTGATCCGTAGCCGTAACCGTAGCCGTAGTAATAACCGCCGTAATAACTTTTCAGGCCGGTGTCCCATTCGGCGGTCTCGCGGTCGTAGCCCAGAGGTTTGTAATAGAGCTCGTAGATAGGATCGGTCGGATCGAACAAAGCTCCGGTGACAGAGACCGACGTTTGATACACTTCGCCGTTTTTCAGCTCTTTCAGCGCGACCGTGTTCCCGAGGGCGTATACCGTCACGTCGGTGAGGTCTTTCCCGGTGTTGTTCTTTATCTCAAGCCTGAAGGCAGAGTTTTTGTCTGGAGCAAGGGATATGTCAAAACTTCCGTATTCCCCCTGAGTGTCGAAGGAGGCGCCGGCCCAGATGTTCGACCAGGCCGAGGCATTTCCGGGGATCATCCCCGATTCCTTTCCCGAAGCCACTATCGTGGCGGGCTCGGTGTAAGAGGAGAAATTGAAGGGGTCTCCGCTTCTGAAGGGATCGCCGTAGACGGCATCCTCCCTGCCGTAGGATATTTTGTATTTTCCTCCCGAGGGAACTTTAACGACGCTGACGGCTTTTGCGGTGCCTCCCGACGGGGAAAGCTCGGCGGTCACCAGCGTGTTCGCCACTATTCCTCCCCCCTTGGAGAAAAAGCCGTAGATGAAGATGGCGGTCGAGAAGATGACGGCTGCCGCCGGCATGATGATCCAGGCGAGCATCGGCTTTTTCTTCTTTCTGGCGATCAGGAAGGGGAGAACGAGGCCGACGCCTGTATACAGCAGGAGCGCAACGACCAGTATGAAGATGTTCGGCGAGCTTGCAAGATAGGGCAAGAGATCATTTTTCAGGTCCCCGAGATAGTTTGTGCCCGCCGCGGAGGAATACTTTGACAGGGTAATGTCGTCGTATGCCCCGGCGCGTATCATCATCTGAAGGATGAAGGCGGCGCTGTCCTTCGATCTGTCAAGCACCGGATCGTTGAGATCGATGTTGGAAACATAGAGCGAAAGAGATTGGTGGCGGTAAAGGAGCGCCGTCCTTTCGTCCTCCGGGGCGGTGTATGTAAAATTCGGATCGCTCAGTTTGATCAGATCCGACTGCGAGAAATTCATCTCACTTCCCGAATATGCGTACTGCGAAGGATTCCGGCAGAAGGATATCATTTCGGTGACCGAATTTCCGAGGTTGAGATAGCTGTCCGAGAAGCTTTTCTTCGATTCCAGGCTCACCGAACCGCCGGGGGTTCCCGAAAAGAATTCCGAGAAGAGCGAAAGGCTGTCCTTCCAGCCGTCGCCGGTGCTGACGATGACTGTCCCGCCGCCCCGGACATAATCCTTCAGCGCCGAGAGCTGCTTCTGAGAAAAGCGGGATGATTCAGAGAGGTCGGCCTTCCCGACGAAGATCGCGTCAAAACCTCCGATCGCCAGTTCGGTGTCGGGGAAAAGATCCGGGGTGAGCGGGACCGCCGAGACCTGACCGACACCGGTGTCGAAATCCTGGAGCCTGGTAAGCACCGCGGCGGTCTCGGGAGTGTCGGTCATCCATCCGATGAGGATCCTGCCGTACTCGACCGAGTTCGACAGCTTGCAGGACGCCAGAAGCTTTCCGGAGGAGCTCCGGAGCTCGACGGTGCAGCTTTCGGTCACGTCGCCGTTGAGGTAGAAGGAGGTCTTCTTTTTCGTTCCGGCGGCGACAGAACAGGGTATCTCGTAGGTGTATACCGGAGTTTCCGCGGCAGTCCAGCCCGACATATCGGTGAACTTTACGTAAAGCTTTCCGTTTATATCCGATTTCGATCTGTTGTCGACGGTGACCGTCATCGGCTCGCACCTGTCGGGGTGAAGGACTCCGGTACCGTATCCGGCTTCGGCTTCGATAAGGATGTCCGAGCCCGGGCCGTCCGCCGACGCGAAGACGGCGCAGGCGCAGAGGGCTGCGAGGATCATTATCGCGGCGACGGCTCCCGCCGCCGCTTTTATGTGTGCTTTCGGGTTTCTTTTCATTGGAATTGAACCTCTGGTTCGGCCTTCTCCCTGAGAGGGAGCATGCCTGTGGTAAAAAAGATTTCGCAAGCAGTCACAGAAGGAGGTTTACGTAATCCTCCGCGCTTGTACCCTGCTTTGATATGATATCCATCAGCTCGCCCGACATTCTGAAAAATTCGTCGGTCGGCCGGCGGTGCTTCGGGTATCCTCCCGATCTGTAGCGCTCGATAACGGCGCCGTATCTGTCTGCGGCGGCCGCCACGGCGTCCTTCCAGGAGATGTAGAGATCGTCGGCGACGTGATCCCTCGCCCGGGCGAGCGCCTCTGGATGAAGGATGAGTTCGGTCAGACAGACGGCGAGCGACGCGGCGTTCTCATCGATGTGGAAGCAGTTCCGGCCGTCGAGGGTATCCTCTGCTGCGCAGCTGCCCCGGACAAGGACGGATGGAAGCGAGCATGCCGCCGCCTCCCTGACGACGAGACCGTTGGTGTCGTAGGTCGAGGGGAAGAGGAAGAGGTCGGATCTGCAGTAGAGCGCGCTCAGCTTCTCTCGCTCGTATATCCTTCCGGTGAAGATGACACGGTCGCCGAGCTTCAGCTCTTCGGCGCGCTTACGGATCTCTTCCTCGTCTCCGCCTCCGCCGACGAATACCGCCCTGAAGTCAAGTCCCCTCGATTTCAGCCCGGCCAGCGCGTCGAGTATGATCCCGATGCCCTTGTACCACATCAGTCTTCCCACGAAGAGGAAGACGGGCACTCCCGAAGGGATGCCGTACCCGGCGGTCAGCTTTGCAGTCTTCTCATCCGGAAGCCTCCCGCGGGGGATGTCGACGCCGTTGTGCATCACGGTGTATTCCCCGGTATAGCCGAGATAACGCAGGCTCTCGCCGGCGCCGCGGCTGACAGTCCAGATCTCGTCGCAGGAGCTGATGTTGTCGACCAGCACCTTCGCCGCGAGATCCCTTGAGGACTTCAGCTTTATGAGCTTCTCGATCTCGACCTCGAATTTCGAGTGGTAGGTCATGACGACCGGGGCGTTGAGCTTGTCGGCGATGCTCCGGGCGACGACGGTCGAGACGATCGGGCAGTGACTGTGGATGAGAGCGGGCTTCTCCTCCGAGATGTTCTTCATCAGCGTGGGGGAGAAGGGGATCCCGGCGACATATCCCACCCATTTGCGCATGTCGATTCCCGGATACCTGAATACCGGATATGGAAAGCGGCCGTCGTCGGCGTCGGGATGCTCGGGGGTGACGACAGATACCCGGTATCCCTTTTCGGGAAGGTGCGCGGCGTAGTTGACCACCGCGTTCGCGACGCCGTCTATCAGGGGAGGGAAGGAGTCGTTGAGCAGGCAGACGCCCGGAGCCTCTTGTTTATTTATGCTTTTTTCTTTATTTTCTGACATTATTATGAGCTTTTTCGGCCGGTTTTCCTGCGCGGGACCGGCGCAGTGCCCGTGAGGGTCAGCGGTTTTCGTCGGAATAGATCACCGTGACATCGCGGTGAAGCTGGAGTACCGACGCGGGTATCCTCGGGGTGATATCTCCTTCCAGGGCCTTGAAGAGGATCTCTTTTTTCGCCTTTCCGGGGGCGATAAGGAGGATCTTTTTAGCCTGCATTATCGCTCTCATTCCCATGGTGATCGCAGTCTTCGGGACTTCGTCGCGGCTCTCGAAGAACCTCGAGTTGGCGTCGACGGTGGAGGGGTCGAGTTCGGCCACGTGGGTGGCGGCGGTGAAGTGACCGTCGGGCTCGTTGAAGCCGATATGCCCGTCGGGGCCGATACCGAGGACCTGAAGATCGATCCCGCCGAGTGAGTCGATATACGAGTCATAGTCTTTGCAGAAAGCATCTGTGTCGGAGGCGAGGCCGTCGGGGACCTTCGTCATTTCTCTGCGGATATTGATCCTGTCAAAGAGATTCTTATCCATAAAATACCTGTAGCTCTGAGGATGGTCGGGAGCGAGACCGACGTATTCGTCGAGGTTGACCGTCCTGACGCGGGAGAAATCGATTTTTCCGTCCTCGCACATCTTCGCGAGAGCGTCGTAAAGTCCGAGAGGGGAGGAGCCGGTCGCGAGGCCCAGGACGGTATCAGGCTTGTTTTTTATCTGGTTTGCGACGATCTCTGCCGCGGTGTCCGAAAGCTGACGGTAGCTGTCCGCTATAATGATGTTCATATGAAATAACCTTGCCTTTCCGCCAAAGTCACCGCCGGATGTGATATCCTGCGTGCTTTTGCGTTTATGTGTTGTTTCGGTTTATGTCTGCCCGCTCAGAGGCAGAAGTCCTTCATACATGCGATGAGCAGGTCTGCGGCTTCCGCCGATTCGGCTTCGGCGAAAATGCGGAGAAGAGGCTCGGTGCCCGAGAAGCGGCAGATCACGAATGATCCGTCCCTGAAATACACCTTGCAGCCGTCTGAATATCCGGCCCGCGAGACCTCCTTCGGGAAGTCGGGCAGCTTCCGGTATTTCATCAGCAGTTCTTCTATCCTTGTCCTGTCCTCCGGCCTGAAGCCGAGGTTCGACTCTCTCATGACGTGAGGGCCGAAGCGGTCGGTGTATTCCTTCCAGAGCGCGCAGGGCGTCTTTCCGGTGACCGCAAGCATCTCGACGAAGAGGGAGGCGGCGTAGATCGAGTCCTTGCCGTTTATATGTCCTCTCACCGTCAGACCGCCGGAGGATTCCCCGCCCAGTACGGCGTCGACCTCGTCCATCTTTGCAGAGACGTACTTGAATCCCACCGGGACCTCGTAGCACTTTTCCCCGAAGGACTCGGCGAGATGATCGAGCATGTGGGTCGTCGCGAGGTTCCTCACGACCGGACCCTTCCAGCCCTTGTATTCGTGCAGGTATCCGTAGAGCATGACGAGTATCTGGTTGGCGCTGAGATATTCGCCCGAGGGATCGATGATCCCGACGCGGTCGCCGTCTCCGTCGACGGCGATGCCGAGATCGTATTTTTCCGACACCACGCGGTTCCTCAGCTGTCCGAGGAGCTCTGCCGCGGGAGCCGGATTGGCTCCGCCGAAGAAGGCGTCCTTGTTCGTGTTTATCGTGTCGACTGTGCAGCGCGCGGTCGCGAGGACGGTGATGAGCGGGAAGGTGGCAGAGCCGTGCATGCTGTCGAAGAGGATCCTGATCCCCGCGTCACGTATCGCTTGTAGGTCGAGCTTTCCGAGAATCGAATCGAGAAAGCCGTTGAAGGGTGTCTTCAGCCTGTTAAGGCTGCCCGGTTTCACGGCCGGAGGAGGAAGAGTCCCGGCTTCGATGAGCGCCTCGAGCCGGTCGGTGACCTCGACGGGGGCGTCTCTGCCCTCGTCGACGATGACCTTGATCCCGTCGTATTCAGACGGGTTGTGGCTGGCGGTGATCTCGATGCCGAAGTGGAGCTTCATGTCCTTGACCAGGAACATTACGAGAGGGGTCGGCACGCTGCGGTTCATGGCGATGACGTCGATCCCGTATGAGTTCAGCACGTCGGAGAACCATCCGGCGGCCGGAGCCGACAGGAACCGCCTGTCGTATCCGACGACGACCGGCCTTTCGGCTTTCCCCTCTTCGGCGATCAGCGCGCAGAGGGCGGTCGCGACCTTTTTGACGTTGTATTTGGTGAAATCGTCTCCCATGACGGCTCTCCAGCCGCCCGTTCCGAATCTGATCATGCCTGTCTCCTTCTCTCTCTCTCTCTCTCTCTCTCAGCCCGTCCGCCGCGCGGACGGGCTGAGAGATTCTGTGCGGTGTCCTGTCAGATCGAGAGTTCTATATAAAGCGGATAGTGGTCTGACGCCTTGTCGAAGTATTCCGGGGTGAGCCTGCGGAAGGATTCGACGGTGCAGTTCCCGAGGTTCTTTGCGAGGATGTGGTCGATCGCCTGCTCGAAGGTCCCGCCGGTATCGCGTCTGTATCCCTTGGGGTTGCAGTAGTGATGGCCGCGGGTCTCGTCCCTGAAGCCTTTGGCGAGGCGGTAGACGTCGGTCCAGCCGTCCTCCTCGGCGGCTCTCAGAGCGAGGGAGTTGATGTTGGCGTTGAGGTCGCCCATGATGATGCCGGGGCATTCGTATTCGGCGATGACGCGGTTCATGCGGCAGACCGCCTGCATGAGCTGATATCTTCTCGCCTCATTCGAGCCTGCCTGGTATCCCGCGGATTCGGGATTGCCCGACTTGTACCAGAGATGGGTGGAGAGCAGGGCGATCTTCTTCTTCGTGTCCCTGAACTCGAAAACGCCCCAGGCGTAGGATTTCGTCTCGCCGTTGTTGAAGCTGCCTTCAAATCCGGGGACGCTCTCGGTGAATCTGAAGAAGCCCGACTCGAGCAGCTTGAGCTTGTCTCTGCGGTAGACGATCGGAGTGTCGCTGCCGGATACGTACTCATAGTCGGCGACGGTCCCGTCGGGGAGCTCGACCTTGCTCATCAGCTCCATCATGATCTTTGCCTGGCGTCTCGACACCTCCTGAAGGCCGAGGATGTCGGGCATGACTTCGAGATAGGCCTTTACCATGAGCGGCACTCTGGCCTCTGCCGAGCAGTCCTCGCCTGCGGTGGCCCAGGCCTCGGTGTTCTTGTCGCATTTCCACTGGTTGTTTGACATCAGTAACATTGCTTTTTCCCCCTCTGTGTTTATTTTTGTCAGGAACAGTATATCACGTTTTGAATTGCTTGTCAATAAATTTTTATCGTTTTTCGATAAATCATCGATTCCGGATAAAAAGTTTTCCCGGACGGGCGTGCCGGAGGCGCTCAGGCTTTTATCATCGAGGTCAGGATATCCTTCGCCGCGGCAAGCGCGTCGGCCGTCTTCGAGGCGTCCTTTCCGCCCGCCATGGCGCTGTCCGGCCTGCCTCCGCCTCTGCCTCCGGTGACGGCGGCGACTGCGGACACGAGCTTTCCGGCGTGAGCCCCGGCCTTTACGGCTTCGGCTCCGGCGACTGCGATGAAGTTCAGCTTTTCGCCCTCACCGACGGCGAGGATGGCGACGGTGTCGGGATGCTCCGCCCTTATGCTGTCGCCGAGAGAGCGCGCGACGTCGGTCGCGGTGCCCTCGAGTCTCACCGCGGCGAGCCTTACGCTTCCTACGGTGACGGCGCCGGCAAGTATCGAATCGAGCTTCGTGGCGGCGAGCTTAGCGTTGAGAGCCTCGATCTCACGCTTCGCGGCCGAGAGCTCGGCGGTCAGCGCGGCGGCCTTCTTCGCGATGTCGTTCGGGTTGGGCGTCCTGAGAGCGGCGGCGGTATCGGCGATCAGCTTCTCCTTCCCGGCGAAGAAGGAGAGGAGGTTGTTGCCGGTGACAGCCTCGATCCTGCGCACGCCCGAGGCGACCGAGGATTCGCCGACTATATGGAAGAGTCCGAGTTTCGCGGTGTTGTCGACATGCGTGCCTCCGCAGAACTCTACCGAGAAGTCTCCCATCCTTACGACGCGGACGACGTCCCCGTATTTTTCTCCGAAGAGCATCATCGCGCCCATTTTCTTGGCTTCGGCGATTCCGGTGACGACAGTCTCGACCTTGAGTCCGCGGAGTATCGCGCCGTTTACGGCGGCCTCGACCCGCGCGAGCTCGTCGGCGGTCAGGGCGGAGAAGTGTGTGAAGTCGAATCTTCCTCTTTCGGCGTCGACGTATGAGCCCGCCTGCTCGACGTGCTTTCCGAGGACGAGCCTCAGCGCCGACTGGAGCAGATGGAGCGAGGAGTGGTTGCGCTTTATCGCCTCGCGGCGGTCGGCGTCGATGACGGCTCTTATCTCGTCCCCGACCTTCAGCGTCCCGTGGTCGAGAGCGCAGATGTGGAGATATATACCGTCGGTCTTCTTCGTGTCGGTGACCTTAACGCAGAGCTTATCTGAGTCGCCTCCGGCCCCGAGCAGAGATCCGGTGTCGCCCACCTGGCCTCCGCCCTCCCCGTAGAAGGGGGTGCGGTCGAGGACGAGGGTGAACTCGCCCTCGTTGACGCTGTCGCGGAGCTCGCCGTCGGCGATTATCGCGAGGACGCGGGCGTCGGATTCCGTTTCGTCATAGCCGGTGAATCCGGTCTTTTTCAGCCCCGACAGCAGGTCGGCCGCCGATTTGTCCCAGCCGCCGACGTTCCCTCTGGCGGCTCTCGCCCTGGCGCGCTGCTCCTGCATGAGCTCGGTGAAGCGGGCGTCGTCGATGCCGAGGCCCTTCTCGGCCGCAAGCTCGCGGGTGAGATCGACGGGGAAGCCGTAGGTGTCGTAGAGCCTGAAGGCGTCGTCGCCCGAAAGAACGCCGCCCTCCGTCTTTCCGATCATGTCGCCGAGCTTCGCGAGTCCGGCGTCGATCGTCGCGTCAAAGCGCTCCTCCTCGACCGATATGACCTTCAGTATGTAATCCTTCTTTTCGGCAAGTTCGGGGTAGGCGCCGCAGGACTCGCCGATCGCGACGGTCACCGTCTCTGTCAGGAATGGCCGGTCGATCCCGAGCAGCTTGCCGTGGCGGCAGGCGCGCCTGATGATCCGGCGCAGGACGTATCCCCTGCCTTCGTTCGAGGGGATGACGCCGTCGGCGATCATGAACATCGCCGATCTGGTGTGGTCGGTGATCACGCGGATCGAGATGTCGCTGTTTCTGTCGGCTCCGTAGGTCTTTCCGGATATCGATACGACGGTGTCGAGGATCCTTCTGATCGTGTCGACCTCGAACATGTTGTCGACTCCCTGCATCACGCAGGCGAGACGCTCAAGTCCCATTCCGGTGTCGATGTTCTTGTGCTCTAGCTCGGTGTAGTTGCCCTTGCCGTCGTTGTTGAACTGCGAGAAGACGTTGTTCCAGATCTCCATGTATCTGTCGCAGTCGCAGCCGGGCTTGCAGTCGGGCTTTCCGCAGCCGTATTTCGGGCCGCGGTCGAAGTAGATCTCGGTGCAGGGGCCGCAGGGTCCGGGGCCGTGCTCCCAGAAGTTGTCCTCCTTGCCCAGCCTGACGATCCTCTCTTCCGGAACGCCGATGCGGTCGCGCCAGATGGCGTATGCCTCGTCGTCCTTCTCGTAGACCGAGGGCCAGAGCAGCTCGGCGGGGATCTCCATGACCTCGGTCAGGAACTCCCAGGCCCACGGAATCGCCTCGTTCTTGAAGTAGTCGCCGAAGGAGAAGTTGCCCAGCATCTCGAAGAAGGTGCCGTGGCGCGCGGTGTGGCCGACTCGCTCGAGGTCGGGGGTGCGGATGCACTTCTGGCAGGTGGTGACTCTTCTGCGGGGAGGCTCGGCCTCGCCGGTGAAGAACTTCTTCATCGGCGCCATGCCCGAGTTGATGAGCAGGAGCGACTTGTCGTTCTGAGGGATGAGCGGGAAGGAGGGAAGGCGAAGATGTCCCTTCGATTCGAAGAATGAGAGATATTTTTCTCTCACCGTGTTAAGCGATGTCCATTGCATTTTCTGTTTTATCTCCGGTATCTGATGATTTCAAATGATGTCAGTCAGCGATCTCGACGCTGTATCTGCCGCTGCGAAGACCGAATTCGATCCTTCCGCCGCGGATCTCGGCTCCGAGATCGCCGGCGGTCATGAGGAGCCCGTTGAGCCTGAGCTCGCCGCCCGCGACGAGCGAGACCGACGCCGACATTCCCTCGGGAATGAAGAAGCGGTAGAGAGTGCGGCCGTTGAATCTTTCCCAGGAGCTTTCGATCCTCTCGCCGGCGGGGCAGGGACGGGCGGCGTAGGTCGCCGACGCCATGCCGATCGCCTTCTGGCCTTCGGGGATCTCCTCCGGGCGGCGGAAGTCGGGCGTGGGCTTCAGTATGAAGTGCTCAAAGCCCGGCTTTTCGGGGTCGGGAGCGATCCCGCATACTCCCGAGAAGAGCCATTCGGCGACCGCCCCGTAGGCGTAGTGGTTGAAGGAGTTCATGCCGACGTCGCCGAAGCCCTTTTCCTTCGTATAGGAGTTCCATCTCTCCCAGACCGTCGTCGCGCCCTGCCTGACCGAGTAGAGCCATGAGGGGTCGCGGGTCTGAAGAAGGAGAGAATAGGCGAGCTTGTCAAGACCCGCAGAGGACAGCGTCTGATTGAGTATCCCTGTCCCGACGAATCCGGTCGACAGGGTGAAGCCGTTGTCTGTGATCTTCTTCTCAAGCTCGGCGGCGAAGCGCTCTTTCTCCCCGCCCTCGGCGAGACCGAAGCCGAGCGCGAGAAGGTATCCCGTCTGGGTGGAGACGGTGAGAAGGCCGTCCTCCCCGACATATCTTTCGCGCCAGTGGGCGGCGATCTTTTCGCGCAGCTCTGCGTAGTGCATCGCTCTGTCCTCTTTGCCGAGGATCCTCGAGAACTTCTCCATGAGGGAGGCGTCGAGGGCGTAGCAGCAGACGGCGATGTATCTCTTGTCGGTCACGTCGTAGTTGAGCCAGTCGCCGTAGGCGGTGTTCGGGCCCTCGAGGCCGTACTGCTCAAGATACTCCATGTATCTCTCCATCGAGGGATACTGGACCGCCACCGTTTCGGCGTCCCGGTACATGAGCCAGAGTCTGTATGGCACAATGAGCCCGGCGTCGCCCCAGGCGGCGTTGCCGTTGTTTCCCTTGAAGACACGCGGTATGACGTCGCAGTAGGCGCCTCCGAAGCCCCGCTGGGACATCTCGGCGTCCTTCAGCCATTTTCTCATGAAGCCGTCGATGTCGGCTAAGTATGAGGCGGCTCCCGAGAAGATCTGGGTGTCGCCCGTCCAGCCCAGACGTTCGTCGCGCTGCGGGCAGTCGGTCGGTATCGACAGATAGTTGCCGCGCATTCCCCAGACTATGTTCTCATAGAGGCGGTTGACCTCGGGATTGTCGCAGCAGAAGCTGCCGGTCTCGACGGTCGCCGACCTGATGACGTCGCCTCTGACCTCGTGGATCTCGGTCTCTCCGTCGGTCCTTATCTCGACATATCTGAAGCCGAAAAAGCTGTGGGTCGGATGGTAGACCTCGATCTCCTCGGTGCCGGATGCGATATAGATCGCCCTGGCCGCGGCAGACCGGTAGTTCTTTATGTAAAGACTGTCTTTCGGACCGTCGTTGCCGCGGGCGGGATCGCCGCTGTCGTTGAGCATCTCGGCGAAGAAGAGGGTGATCTTAGTCCCTCTTTTCGCGTTCAGCGCGATGACAGGCCTGCCGACCATGTTCTGTCCGAAATCGAGGATCAGCGCCTCTCCCTTTCTGAGCGTCCCGGTCTCGCAGCCCGGCCCCGCCTTCTTCTCAAGGACCTTTATCGCTCCGTATTCCGAACCGTTGCCGACCGTCCCCGAATGGCGGACCGCCGACTGCGGGCTGCGTGCGAGCTCGGGACAGCTTCTGATCGCGGGACCCTCGGCAGGGAGGATCTCGCCTTCGAATCCGTCATAGAGGACCGGCTTTTTCCATGCGTGGGCCGAGGGAAGCGAGGAGGGCTCGGGGACGGTCGCGTCGTAGTACTCTCCGTCCCAAATGTCGGCGCTCATGACAGGGCCGCATATCGACGTCTCCCAGTCCCCGGAGGAGGGCAGGAGCTCTGAGCTGCCGTCGGTGTAGGATATCTCTATCTCGCCGCAGAAGGCGGTCGGCTTGAAGCCGTAGAATCCGAATGAGATCCTCCCCGACCACCATCCCGGGGAGACCTCGGCGACAAGCAGGTTGCTGTCGGGCTCGGACGTCACTCCCCTGAAGGAGCAGAGCTTCGTTATGTCGTATTCGAACTCGAAGACGCGGAAGCGGTAGTCGGTCCAGCCCGGCTTGTACTCGTCGGCATAGGGGTTGCCGGGGCGTCCCTTCACTCTCAGTCCGTTGACGAAGAGATCGAAGATGCCGAGAGAGGTCGCCCTGACTGTCACCTTTTCGACTCTCTTTTCCGGATCGGCGGAAAACTCCTTCTTTACTGTCAGTATGCCTGGACCGGGCTGAGGGTCCCAATCATAGCAGTTGAACTGCATCTTGCCCCAGGGATTCGGATAGTCTTTCGCGATGTAGTCGGGATGGGTTATGAACCTGCCCTGCTTCATGGTTTGATCTCCTTATATAACTGTTTTTTGTTTCGGTTCAGGCGTCAGAGTCTCTTTTCCTCGCCGGCTTGACGCAGCGGAAGGAGGTCACGCCCTCCACAGTCTCGCCGTCGATCTGAAGCGCAGCGGGAGATGAGTATTCGACGGTGATCTCGCTTCCGGTGAGCATCACACAGCCCTTCAGATGTTTGTGAAGCCCCAGAAAGATGAGCGGAAAGGCGAGTGTGGTGAGGAACCGGTTCCTGCCCGAGAAGATCATGACCGTCAGGGAGTCGCCGAGGCGGTCCTGATCGGGCGCCGGCTTCATTCCGCCGCCGAAATATCTTCCGTTCATTACCGCGGCGAGCCAGGTGTGTGCATATGTCTTTCTGTCTCCGTCCACCGTGACCGTGACGTCGCGGGGAGAGTATTTTCCCAGAAGTCCCTTCAGTGCGATCCCGGTGTAATTAATCCTTTTTCCGGTGGCTGCCCGCATGCGGTTGCCCTCGTCGCAGCAGTAGCCGTCGAGCCCCGAGCCCAGTCCGTTCAGGAACCTGAATCTGCGTCCGCCGTCGAGCTCGGCGGTCGGAAGCACCGAAAAATAATCGCCCAGAGGCACCGGCGGACGGGGCGATGAGTGCCTTACGTCCTTGTAGAAGTCGTTTCCGCTTCCCGACGGAAAACACATCAGACGTCCGGCGTTTCCGCAGGGATCGAACCCTTCTGTGTTTATGAGCCGGTTGAGGGTCCCGTCGCCTCCGCATACGATCAGCGTGCGGTCGCCCTGGAGCCCCTCAAAAAAGGCGGGGAAGTTCTCTATAGAGGTGATGTCGACAAATTCGGCTGCCTCTTTTCCCAGGGAGGCTGCCAGTCTTTCGGCGCTCTTTCGGCCTCTGCGGCTGCTTGAATTCGGGTTGAAAAGAACCGTGTATTTCTTCATGTCTGTAATGTTTCCCTGTGTCAGGCGGCGCGGGGAACTCCCGGAAAGAAAGCATCGCCCCGTACGGCCGCAAAAAATCTTTAAATATTATAATATTTTTTTAGATAAATGTCAAGGAGAATCTGCTGTCTCATGGCCTGCGGTTCTCGCAGATGAACTTCAGGATCCCGCTTGCTCCGCGCACTCATGACCTCCTTCGTTCACCCGCCCGGGAACCGGGCAGGATCTCGCCTTACGGATCATTTCGAGACCTGTTCCGGGGAGGGTGAAAAATCAGGTCGAACTCCGGATCCCGGCAGGGTTCCGGACCTGACTGAAGACCTTCAGGCTTCCCGGATCCGGAGCAGAAAAAGCTGAATGACAAATTGTTGTTTTGCAGGCAGAAGCAAACAGAAAATGATTGACAAATGGCGGGGAAAGTAATATAATATTATAAATTATAGTTTTGCAGCAGTTTACTAATGAGCCCCGCCCGTCCCGGGGCAGGTGTGTAAAGGATCCGCGGATCGGCGGAGTGGAGGAAACGGCAGTGATCGGGAAAACCATGAGAAAGAAGGCCGCTCTTTTTACGACAGCGGCGGCTGCCCTGCTGCTTCTGACCGGATGTTCTTTCTTCCTGCCGGGAGCTGTCGGTCCGGGCACTTCCGCGGATTCCGATCCGGTCACTCCCGATCCGGAATATACTGCCTTTCTGATCGCGGAGGGCTTCCCTGAGGATTATGCGGAGAAACTGTCGGTCCTGCACGTTCTGCATCCCGCGTGGACCTTCGAACCGCTGGACGTGACGGGGCTCAGCGAAGGCAGATACACCTGGGATTACGTCGTCGGCGAAGAGTATTCGGATCACAGAAGAAACCTGGTCCCTCCCGCCGAAAGGTATATTCACATGAGGGATCCCTCCGACCTGTCGCTCTACGACACCGGATGGTACGCGGCTTCGCGGCCGGCGATAGAGTATATGATGGATCCCCGCAACTTCCTTGACGAAGTCCAGATCTTTCAGTTCTGCAGCCTCGCTTTCTCGGGTTCCGAAACTCCCGGATCGGTGGAATCGGTACTCGAGGGGACCTTCATGGAAGGCGCTTTCCTTGACGGTGAATATTCCGGCATGACCTATGCGGAGTTCATCTTCGATACCGGCCGGGAGCTCGGCGCCAGCCCGGTCTACCTCGCCGCGAGGATCAGGAACGAGCAGGGAGTCCGCGGGGAGGGACCGACGGTGTCGGGCAACTGCGGAGATTATCTGGCCAGGCTGCTCGACGAGGCCGAAAAGAGCGGGAGCGCCGACCTGATCCCCGGGGCGGAGTCCCTGACCGCCGGGGAGCTTGCCGGGTACAACGGACTTTACAACTTTTTCAACATCGGAGCTTCGGGAGACAGTCTCTTTGCCGTATGCCTGGGGGCGATGAGGCGTGCCGAGGCAGGCTCTCCGTCGATGGAGGGCGTCTGGGGTTCTCCGTCCTGGAATACGAAATGGAAATCGATCCTGGGCGGCGCGAAGATCGCCGTCGAGAGCTATATCCGCGACCGCCAGGACACCTCATACCTGCAGAAATTCAATGTCGATCCGGGATCATCCGGCAATTTCTGGGCGCAGTACATGCAGAGCGTTTACGGCGCGTATTCCCAGGCGGACAGCATCTCTTCCGCCTATTCCGCCGCGGGCCTGACAGATATCCCCTGGCATTTTTCGATCCCCGTCTTCTCGGGAATGCCCGAAAGCTGTCCGGAACCGGTGCTGTCTGACTCTTCAGCGCCGGCAGTGACTTCCGGGGATCCGTCGACTTGACAAAAGCCTTCGGCCTTACCGGATGACTCCCGACCGGCCGAGACCGACACCCGATCTGCCCTCCGGCGGGTCCTCAGCCCGAAAAGCAAAGGAATGAACCATGGAAATTGAAAACAAAGAAGAACTCGCACCGGAAGCCGACCGTCTCGTGATCAGAATATGGACCGCGGGAAGCGTCAGCGACGATCTGAGGCCTCCGAGGATAGTCGGTTACGATATATCCGCAGAGCCAGAGAAGACCGTCACCCCGGAGGAGGTACCCGCGGAGATCTGGCTCTCCGTCCCGGGGATCACCCGACTGACGGTGATAACCGCGGTTCCGAGACCCGACAGGACGGTCTCGGCAAGGCTTTTCGAATACGCGCTGAAGGTCGCCGGGATCACCGGCGGAGCCGCCGAGGAGATCGGCGGAAGAAGGGAAAGCATCGGAAAGCCGGTGTCCTTTCCGCTCCCCGGACCCTATTCCGAGAAGCTCTTTCTCGGGGTCTGGTTTCCGCCGCGGAAGGATTTTGATTACAACGGACTTATAAAACTGATCGGCGAATGTGTCCCCCACATACTGCCGGTCAGATACGGCCCAGACGAGAACACGGAGTTTACCTTTGAAGGCAACGGCGGAGCCGGGGGCCTTGCCGCCTTTCTTTCGGAAGGCGGATTCCCGGTATGCTACGGGCGTTTCCCCGCCACGAATTTCTTCGTCTGTCCGGCGGGAGGCGCGGGTCAGACGGGGCATATAGGAGCGGTCCTTGCAGCCGGCGTCTGGAAGAATGACGAATGGCGATACGCTCTGAAGCGCCTTCTTCGCAGACTCGCGGTCTTTACAGACGCCTTTTTCGGGCAGATCGTAATCGGTGAGCGCAGAGTCGCCGGAGGCTGCTGGAAGGGGATCCCGGTGATGCTGGGAGAGGCCTGCGTGATAGGCGGTCCATATGCTCGTCTCATCCCCGACTGCGCCGCCGTCCTTGACGGGGACGCTGAGGCGAAGGGAAGGAGATGCGGCGACACTCCTTCGGGCTTCGCGGATGAGGACGAAGTTAAAAACGAAGCCTGCGGGTCGGTCTTCTTCGAGGAGCCTCTCGGGCCGCACATCGACTCCGCCTACCTCTCGGAAACAAGAAAGAACATCTTCGGAAAAGAAGTCGGAGCGGGAAGAGGATATCCGCTTGAGAGCGATTTCACGTCCGCCCGGGTAATACCCGAAGAGATCTCCGGAGGCTGCAGTGGAGCTTAAGGGACCCGTCGTCGCCGTCGCCGGACCGACCGCCTCCGGAAAGAGCAGGGTGGCAATGTCGCTCGCCCTGAAATTCGGCGGCGAGATCGTCGGTTGCGACTCGATGCAGATATACCGGGGAATGGATATCGGCACCGCGAAGCCATCCGCCGCCGAAATGGCGGCGGTAAGACATCATATGATCGACGTCGCCGATCCTCACGAGGTCTTTTCGACCGCCGAATATGTGAAGGGCGCCGAAGAGGCGATCGACGGCATCCTGTCCCGCGGCAGGCTTCCCGTGATCTGCGGAGGCACCGGGCTTTATCTCGAGTCTCTCCTTTTCGAGCGCACCTTCGGCGTTTCTCCCGGAGCTACACCGCTCAGGGAGGAACTGAAGGCGGAGGCCTCCTCCCCTGAAGGGAGGCAGGCTCTCATGGAAAGGCTGAGAGAGGTCGATCCCGAATCTGCCGCCGCTCTCCACGGGAACGACGTCAGAAGGATCATAAGAGCACTTGAGATCTACCATTCCACGGGAAGGAAAAAAAGCGACCTCGACCGCGAGTCGGGGAGACCGAGATACCGCGCGCTCGTTCTGGTACTGCATACCCCCGACAGGGCGGAGCAGAACCGGAGGATCGCGCTGCGAGCCGCCGAAATGATGAGAAACGGGCTTCCGGAGGAGACCGCACGCCTTGACGCCGAAGGCGTTTTTGAGAGCAACCTGACCGCCGCGCAGGCGATCGGCTACAAGGAGATACTGGGCTTCGTCAGAGGGGGATCCTCCGAGGCGGAGGCCACCGAAAAGCTAATTGTCGCGACCAGAAGGTACGCCAAAAGGCAGGACACCTGGTTCGGGAACCGCCCCTACGCGACAAGGATCGACATCACACCCGAAGCTCCCGATCCTCTTCCCGGGGCCGAGAGACTTGTTTGTGAATTTCTGTCGGACGCGAAATTGAAAAATGGATCTGTTTGAAAGAACGAAAGAAAAAATTAAGAGTTTTCTTGCCGGAATAAGGAAAACTCTGTCCCGACTTGCCCGGCGCGGAGGCGATCCGGCCTCACGGCAGGGCGGAAGCCCCGGAGGCCAGGCACCCGATGCCGGCGACGGAGCGGGGCCCGAGACCGGGAAGGATCCCGGAAAAAAGAAGAAAGGCCTTCTGGAACTGCCCTTCGGCTCGCCGACCGACATAATCCGGGAAAGATACAGTATCGTCAGGGCGGGGACGGGTACCGGGGATGAGGAGGAAAACGCCCCGAAGGAGCGCCGTATCGGCTTTGACGCCGGATTCTTCTTCCGGTCGCTCCTGCGCCTGGGGATAGCCGCCTTCGCGCTGGGGACGATAATCTATTTCGGATATCACGCCTACAGATCGGTCTTCCCGGGGATAACGACCTCCGACGTCCGCAGGATCAGCGAGACCTATTCCTGCCGCGGGACCGCCTATCTGCTCCGTGATGAGGAAAGGATCAAGATGCCCGCCGAGGGCTTCGCGGACTACGCGGTCGGGAACGGAGAGAGAGTCGCGAAGGGCGATCTCCTCTGCAGCATATACAAGACCGACCGGAGCGATACGAGGGAGCTGATCGAATCCCTCGATTCCGAGCTCGCGCTGCTGCGCAAAAGCGCCGGAGGAGGAGTCTCTTCCAAAGGCATCCTTTCGACGTCGGCGGGAATAAAAAAGGATTATTCCGAGATAATGTCCGCACTGTCCTCCGGAGGCATCTCGTCCGCCGGGATCCTCGCTGACGGATTCCGTGAGAAGCTAGACAGGCAGCTCTGCCTCACCGGGAGAAGCTCGGGGATAACCGAGAGGATCTCCCGCGTGACGAAGCAGCGGGCCGACGCGGTCGAGTCACTCGGGACCCCGGCGGCGACGCTCAGGGCGTCGGGCCCCGGGTACTTTTTCCGCAACTCGGACGGCTATGAAGAGGTGTTTGACCTCTCTCTGGCCAGAGACCTGACTGCCGAGGCGCTGCGCGCGGCGATCGCCTCCGAGCCCGACCCCGGAGCGGCCGGCTGCGCCGGTACGCTTGCCCCGGCTTCCGAGTGGTATCTCGCCGTGCTCTGCGATTCGCCCGAAATGAAAAAGGCGGTGACCGGCAGGGATTATTACGTCACTCTCAGCGACGACGACTGCATCAGGCTTGAGATGAGGCTTGAGAAAAAGATCGCCGACGGAGACGGGCTGCTGCTGCTCTTCGCCGGGAAGACGATACCCCGCGAATGCTCCTGGCTCAGATGTCAGAACGTGTCGATCGAATACCTCAGCGTGGACGGATACAGAGTCCCGGCGGAAGCCGTCGTCAGTCACGAGGGCATGACCGGTGTGTACACGGTAAACAGCGGTTTCGTCACCTTCAGGCGGATAAACGTCATTGCCGAGGGCCCGGGATACAAGGTCGCCGAGCCTTATGAGACCGCTGAGTCGGGAGCGCCCGTCGTGACGAGATATATCGGATACGGGACCGGCGGCGTCATAGACAACACCGCGGGAATGAGGGCTTTCGCGGCGGAAAAAGGGCTGTCCCCGGTCAACGGCAGAGACGGCGGGATAGATTTCCTTCGCGGCGCGGGCTATCTCCGGAGAGGGGAGCGCGGATACTCGGCGCTTACCATGAAAAAGCTCCCGTCGGGCAGGATCCCGCTCAGATTCGGAGAGGCAAACACATATTACTATATGCTGAATATCACCGACGAAATGATCACGTCGGGCAAAAAGCTGTATCACGGAAAGGTGCTGAGCTGACAGGATGGAGGATTTCGCCGGGCTTCGCGGCAGAGCAGAAGCGATAATCGAAGAGATAAGGAACGCCGAGATAAGATACGGCAGGCCCGCCGGCAGCGTCAGGCTGCTTGCCGCGGCAAAATACGCGCTTCCCGAAGAGCTCGTTTTTCTGAAGGACAGCTTCGGGATTGCCGATTTCGGAGAAAACACCGTACAGACCTACAGAAGACATTTAGCCTCGCTTCCTTCCGCTGACGGCGTGCGGATGCATTTTATCGGAAGCCTGCAGACAAACAAGGTAAAGTATATCGCTGACAGCGTCGAAATGATACACTCGGTCGATTCGGCAAAGCTGGCGCGGGAGATCGGAAAGCGCGCCGCGGCCGCGGGGCGGACCGTGAAGGTCCTCATCGAGATAAACAGCGGGAGAGAACCGGACAAGGGGGGCGTGCTGCCCGAGAACGCCGAAGAACTCTTTGAGGAATGCGGGGAGATCGGGGGGATAGAGACCGCCGGCTTCATGACCATGGGGCCGAAATATGATAATTATACAGATTATTTTAATCTTTTTGAAAAAACTTACCGCCTTTCTCTTGACATTTGGAGAAAAAAACACGATAATATTACAGAGCCCGTTCTGTCGATGGGAATGAGTGACAGCATGCTTCCCGCCATAGCCGCGGGATCGGGCATAGTCAGGATAGGAAGCCGGCTGTTCGGAAGAAGAACGCCACCCGAAATCGGCCTCTGAAAACCGGCGGATCTTTGCCGCAACTACCGAAAAATGAAACACAAGGAGATAAAACGATGGATTTCTTCAAGAGCAAAAAGAACACGCAGGACAGCGCCTCCTCCTCCTACGGGGATTACAATTATGACTACTACGGAGGCGAAGGCGGGCAGGAAGCCGCGAAGGCAGAGCCCGAATACGCCGCCGAGAAGCGCAGACCCGCCGCGGCGCCCGCGGCCGGAGCCGCCTATTCGATGAAGCTCATGAAGCCCGCCGATTACAAGGACGGACCTGTGATCGCCGAGGAGCTCATGCACGGCAACGCCGTTATCATCAATCTCGAGAATGCCTCCGCCGAGGTCGCGTCGAACCTGATCTTCTTCCTCGACGGTGTTACCTACGCGATAAGAGGCCATCTCAAGGCTGTATCGGCAACCACCTTCATGCTGACGCCCGACACGATGGACATCATCGAGGCCGACACCGAGTCCCGCGAGGAGACCTCGGAGGATTCGGGATACGGCTATACCGGATACGGATCCGACGCGAACTGACGCCACTGCCGGTCCGGGCGGGGTGACAAAAGACTCAGGGGCTGTCAATAAAATCGCGGCGCGGTTTTTTGGCAACCCCCGTATCCCTTTTTACCGGACAGAATCGAGATGATACCGTGAACTGGACAAACGCACTTACACACGTCATAAAGAGCCTGCCGGTCATTTTCCTCGGCGCGATGGAGATCGCCATGGTCGCCAGGGCGATATGTTCCTGGTTCATGCCCGACGGCGAGAACGGCTTCTATCTCTTCCTTGTAGGCGTTACCGAGCCTCTCATAGCTCCGGTCGCCTCGCTCTTCGAGACGATGGGATGGGGAGAAAACTCAATGATCGACATGCCGTTCATCTTCACCATGATCGCGATCTCGGTGATCCAGACACTTCTTTCCGCATTCATGTAGTTCCCGGAGCGGAATGAGCGCGGAAAACAGATCAGAACAAGACTCAGCTTTAAAGGAATTGAAAAATGGGCATACCTGAAAGCATCAGAAAAAGATATTCTCTTTTCAACGGCGAATACAGACGCGAGAACGTCGACCGCGCGATATCCGATCTCCTGGATATGAGCCGCAGACTTGTCTCGGAAAACGACAAAATCAAGACCGAGCTCTCGGGCAGCACCGACAGACTCGCCGCCGCAGAAAAAAAGCTTTCGGATCTCGAGGGAGAGATCTCGGAGAAGGACGAAAAGCTGCGCGAGGCCGGTGACGGTCTGCGCGAGAGCAGGACGGTCGAGCAGTATCTGCGGGATGAGCTCCGCCTGGCGCGGGAAAAGCTCGCAGCCGCCGCCGAAAAGGCCTCCGCGGCGGAAGCCGCGCTCGCGGACGTCGGAAAGAAGCTCTCCGAGACCGAGGAAAAACTCGCACAGACCGAGGAGAAGCTCGCCGCCTCAGGGGAAAAGCTCTCAGAGACCGAGGAGCGGCTCGCCGGGACAGAGGAAGCCCTCGCCGAGGCGGAGAAACGCCTCGCACAGGCCTCGCAGGCGGCGCCTGACGGAGAGAAGAACGCAGAGCGCGATCAGGCGGACGTCCTTCTTTCGATCGAGTCGGCGCTCGCGGCGCTGAAGCTCACCGTCGACCGGATGAATGAAAAGCTGGACGCGAAGGACGCGACGGATAAAGACAGAGTTGCAGATGAAGGGCCGGGTATCGTGCTCGTCAGCGCCGAGACCGTCACGCCCGACAGAGCGGGAGAGCAGCCTGCGCAGGCTGCCGTCCCGGCCGTGAAAGAGACCGGCAGCGACGGCGCGGACGCAAGAGAGGCCGTTCCCGCGAAGGATGCCGAAATGCAGACTGAAAACGCCGGGCCCGCAGCCGCGGCTGAGGAAACGCCGGAAGACATCGATCCCGAACCGGATGAGACCGCATCAGATGCCGCGGATGCCGCGGATGAGGCCGAATCTGCCGGAGAGCTGCCGGATTCCCTGCCGGAGGACGCCGAAGATCAGTCGGGAGACGCACAAGAGGCTCTTCCCGAAGAAAACGAGGCGCCCGAGCTTCTTCCGGAAGAAGCAGAATCTGAGAATATCCCCGCGGAAGACGCCGGACCGGATGCCTCGACCGATGCGGTTGATGCAGCGGAGGAAGAGACCGAGCCTGTTGAAGACGGAAGCGAAGACGAACTGCTCACCTCTCTTGAAGCCGTGTTCGGGAAGAGACCGGAGGAACGCGATGATTCCTCCGCTCCAGACAGTGACATCCCGGACGTCGCGGCGGATGATATCGCCGCAGACGCGGAGACGATGACCGAAGCCGGCAGCGGGGACAGCGCGGAGGACGGCAAAGCCGAAGCGGCCGACGAGGTCGACGAGCTGAACGCGAAACTGCGCACCCTTCTCGGGTTCCTCTCGACCGAACATGAGAGTCCGGAAGCTGACGAAGCCCCGGAAGCCGCGGCCGAAGAAGACGCGGGCATACAAAAAGATGCAGCAGAAGAAGACTCAGACATATCCGAAGCCGCGGCCGGAGAAGCTGCCCCGACCGCTAAAGAGCCGGAGGTCGGAGATGCCGCCCCGGAAGCGCTGTCAATAGTTTTCCCGGACGAGGGAGAAGCGGTTAAAGACCTGCCGGAAGAGAAGCCGGCGCTCCGGGAAGAAACCGGTGCCCCCGGAAAGGAAAAGGAGATCCCCGGCGCTCCGTCGGGCACGGCCGAAGACCGCAGGTCTTTTTCAGACATGCGCAGCTCGCTTGAGGCGATAAGACGCAAGCTGAAGAAATAAAGATAAAGATTAAACTAAAGACACAGACATATGACCGGTACCCATCCGGGGCCCTTCCGGGTCCCCCGGCGGGCATCCGGCAAGACACAAAACAAGCATTTTTTCATTAAGGACTGGACGAAAAATGGCAAAGGACTACACAGCAACCCTTAACCTGCCGCAGACCGACTTCGCCATGAGGGCAAATCTGCCCCAGCGCGAACCAGAGATGCAGAAATACTGGGAGGAGATCGACCTCTACCGGCTCATGCTCGAAAAGAACGCCGGAAAGAAGCAGTTCCTGCTTCACGACGGCCCTCCCTTCTCGAACGGCGACATCCATATGGGCCATGCCCTCAACAAGATCCTCAAGGACATCATCGTCAAATCGAAGACGATGGAGGGCTACTACGCTCCTTACATCCCCGGATGGGACAACCACGGGATGCCGATCGAGTCGGCGATCATAAAAAAGAACAAGCTGAACCGGAAGAACATGTCGATCCCCGAGTTCCGAGCCGCCTGCGAGAAGTTCGCGCGCGATTTCGTCGTAAGACAGAGCGAACAGTTCTGGAGACTCGGCGTCACCGGCGACTGGAAGCACCCCTATGTGACCATGGCTCCGAAATTCGAGGAGCGCGAGGTCAGGGTGTTCGGCGAGATGTTCCGCCGCGGATATATCTACAAGGGCCTGAAGCCTGTCTATTGGTGCCCCTTCGACGAGACGGCTCTCGCCGAGGCCGAAATCGAGTATTCCGACGACAGGTGCACCTCGATCTACGTGAAATTCGCCCTTAAGGACGACAAGGACGGGAAGCTGACCGGTATCGCCGATCCGTCGAGGACATATTTCATCATCTGGACGACGACGACCTGGACGCTTCCGGGCAACCGCGCGATCGCCCTCAATCCCGACGTCGACTATTCTGTACTGAAGACGCAAGACGGCGATTTCTTCATCGTCGCTTCGGCGCTTGCCGGAAAGACTATGGCCGCCGGAGGGATCGCGGAATACGAGACGGTCGCCGTCATGCCCGGACGCGAGTTCGAGTACATGACCGCACGCCATCCCTTCCTCGACATCGACAGCCTCATCGTCTGCGCCGACTATGTCACCACCGAGAGCGGAACCGGCTGCGTCCACACCGCCCCCGGCTTCGGCGCCGACGACTATCTGACCGGCAAGAGATACGGCCTTGAGATCGCCGTTCCGGTCGACGACAGGGGATACCAGACCGAGGCCGCCGGAAAATACGCCGGCATCTACTATGAAAAATCGAACGAAGTCATACTCGCCGACCTGAAGGAGAGCGGAGCGCTCTTCGCGTCGGAGGAGACCGTCCACTCATACCCGCACTGCTGGAGATGCAAGAACCCGATAATCTTCAGGGCAACTCCGCAGTGGTTCTGCTCGACCGCCGCCTTCAGCGAGGATGCGGTAAAGGTCTGCGCCGACGTGAAGTGGCAGCCCGCCTGGGGCGGAGAACGCATCGTCCAGATGGTCCGCGAGCGGACCGACTGGTGCATCTCGAGACAGCGCCACTGGGGACTTCCGATCCCCGTCTTCTACTGCGCCGACTGCGGCGCGACGGTCTGCGACAGCTACACGATCGGCAAGGTGGCCGAGAAGTTCGGAGAAGAGGGCTCGAACTCCTGGTTCAGCCTCGATCCCTCCGCCTTCCTCGGCGACTACGGCTGCCCGAAGTGCGGAAGCAGGAACCTCGTCAAGGAGACGAACACCCTCGACGGCTGGTTCGATTCGGGCTCGACGCACTTCGCCGTCGTCGAGAATGGCGGATACGATCCCGCCTGGCCGAAGGACGTCTCCTGGCCGGCAGATCTCTATCTCGAGGGTTCCGACCAGTACCGCGGCTGGTTCCAGTCGTCTCTCCTGACCGCGATCGGCGCCGGCATGAAGGAGGCACCCTACAGGACGGTCCTCACGCACGGCTGGACGGTCGACGGAGAGGGAAGGGCGATGCACAAATCGCTCGGCAACTCGATCTATCCCTCGGATATCATCAAGAAATACGGAGCCGACCTCGTAAGGCTCTGGGTGGCTTCGAGCGATTATTCGGTCGACGTCCGCTGCTCAGACAATATCTTCAAACAGCTCTCAGAGACCTATAGGAAGATCCGGAACACCGCGAGGATCATGCTCGCCAACCTCGGCGGCTTCGATCCCGACCGGGACGCCGTCCCGGTGAGCGAACTCCCCGAAATCGACAGATGGGCGCTCTCAAGGCTCAACCGGCTGATCGCCGTCTGCCGCGAGGGATACGACAGCTATCAGTTCCACACGGTCTATCATGCGGTCAACAACTTCTGCACGATAGACATGTCGAAGCTCTATATCGACATTACGAAGGACAGAGTCTACGTTGAGGGGGCAAAGTCCCCGGAGCGCCGCTCGGCGCAGACGGTACTCTGGCTGATCATAAGCGCCATGACGCGGCTCGTTTCTCCGCTGCTTGCCTTCACCGGCGAGGAGATCTGGAGAGCGATGCCTCACTCGAAGGCGGACGATCCGGTATCTGTTTTCCTCAACCCGCTCCCGGAGACGAACTCCGAATACGAGTTCGACGGCGCCGGAAGATGGGAGAAGCTCTTCGATCTGCGCGACGACGTCATGAAGGCTCTTGAGATCGCCAGGGCCGAGAAGCGGATAGGCAAGTCGCTTGACGCCTCGGTCAGGATCTTCACGAAGGACTCTGAGACGCTCGGACTGCTCAGAAGCTTCGGAACGCAGGAGCTGTCGACACTCTTCATCACCAGCGGATGCGTCGTCTGCAGCGGAGAAGCTCCCGAGGATGCCTTCAGGCCGGAGGACGGCAGACCTATCGCCGTCACCGTCGAGGCGGCACAGGGGGTTCGCTGCGACAGGTGCTGGTGCTACACGACAGACGGCGGCGACACTCCCGACGGAGGCCACATCTGCGCCCGCTGCGCGAAGATAGTCAGCCTGATCGAAGGAGTGACACTCTGATCCGGATTCCCGGATACAGGAATAAAAAACGGAGACAGGGGCAGGCAGCGCTGCCCCTGTGTTTGAAAATGATCATCTGGTTAATAATTGCCGCGGTGCTCGTCGCCGCCGATCAGCTGACGAAATATCTGACAGTCGCAAATCTCGAGCCCGGCGAATCGGCCGAGCTGATAAAGGGAGTCTTCAGGTTCACCTATATCAGGAACGAGGGCGCCGCCTTCGGGATCCTCGCGGATCACCGCTGGGTCTTCCTCGTCCTGTCGACCGCCGCCATCGCGGGGATCGTATATTTCGTCCTGAGATACAGACCGAAGAGCAGGCTTGTGATGACCTCGCTGACACTCATCGTCGCGGGGGGCATCGGGAACATGATCGACCGGGTAAGGCTTGGATACGTCATTGATTTTCTTGATTTCTGCGCCTTTCCGAAGCTCTGGAAGTGGATATTCAACGTCGCCGATTCCTGCGTCGTCATCGGCTCCGGACTTCTGTTCCTCTATCTGATACTCGATCTGATAAAGGCGAACCGGGAAAGCAAAAACTCCTCCGGACCAGAGGACGGAAACGGAACGGGTGACGGACCGGTCCCGGCAGGGTCCGCGCAGCCGGATCCGGATACCGAAGGCGGTGACGGAGACTGCCCCGATCAGGGCGCCGAAGACTGTGAGGGCGGCTCTGACGACGGAGACGGGAGCCCCGGCGGCGAAAAAGAGCCGGGGGCAGGCAGTTCCGACTGAAAAAAATGGATATCGAAAAGATATTTGAAGATCTGACCTGCGACGCTGACGAGGCGGACGCCGGAGAGAAGCGTCTGAGCATTACCGTGCCGGCTTCGGCCGACGGATCGAGGCTTGACAGCTTTGCCGCCGCGGCTGCCGCGGAGGCGGGAGAGACCCTTTCGAGGTCGCAGGCCGCAAGGCTCTGCGAAGAGGGAAGGGTGACGGTCGGCGGCACTGCCGCGCGCAAGAACCGCGTTCTCTCCGCGGGCGAGACGGTGGAGATCTCCTTTCCCGCCCCGGTGCCCGACAGGGTCCTGCCCGAGGATATCCCTCTTGACGTGATCTACGAGGACGGGGACATCATAGTCGTTAACAAGCCGGCCGGGATGGTGGTGCACCCCTCGCCGGGGCATGCGTCGGGGACTCTCTGCGCGGCGCTGCTCTTTCACTGCGGAGGCAGCCTTTCGGGGATCGGCGGAGTCAGCCGGCCGGGGATCGTCCACCGGATAGACATGGACACCTCAGGACTGCTCGTCGCCGCCAAGAACGACGCCGCCCACCTCTCGCTCGCCGCCCAGATCAAGGAGCACAGCTGTTTTCGCGAATACGCGGCGGTGACAGTCGGATGCCCGCCCGTCGGTCTCGTCACGCCGGCTTCAGGCCGTGAGAGATACCGCCTGACAGATTACGCCGTATCGGGCAGAGAGAATCCTCTCGGAGGCCCGGGGGACGTCAGGGGGACGGTCGATCTTCCGGTGGGAAGACATCCGACCGACCGCAAAAAAATGGCCGCCGCCGTATGCGCCGCTCCGCGCGAGGCGGTCACACACTGGCTGAGGCTGAAGGATCTCGGCAGATATTCCTATATCCGCTGCCGCCTCGAGACGGGCAGGACGCACCAGATCAGGGTCCATATGTCATATGTCGGGCATCCCGTCCTCGGGGACCCGCTCTACGGAGGCGACAGAGACCCTGTCCTGGCCGCGCATCCTTCGCTTGCCGGAGGGCAGTTCCTTCACGCGGCGGGGCTTGAGCTGACGCATCCGTCGACAGGCAGGAGGATGTCTTTCTCCTGTCCTCTCCCCGAACGCTTCGAAAAACTGCTTTCAATTCTTTCAGAGGTCACAGAATGACAGATTTCCGCGATACCGTCATCGTATCAGACGTCGACGGCACTTTTCTGGGAAAGAAGAGCGAGATCGTTGAAAGGAACATCAGAGCCGTCGACTGGCTCACCGGCCGGGGCGGAGGCTTCGCCCTCTCGACCGGAAGGATGCCCTGCGACATCGGCGCCGTGATCGGAAGCATCCGGAGCGTCGCGAACCTGCCCTGCATATGCTGCAACGGAACGCTGCTCGCCGACCTCGGGACGGGGAGAACGATCTCCGAGTATCCCCTTGATCACTCCAGAGGCGGGGAGCTTGTCAGATATATTTCTGAACACTGGCCGCGGACCGGCATCAGGATATCGACGCCCGACGGTTTCGTCACATCGGAGAAAATGCTGGCCGAGCCGCGCCTTGCCCGTGACATAAGCGGCGTCGGGAGGGGAAGGACGACGGTCTGCGACTTTCCCGAATGGGACAGATTCAAATGGTACAAGTTCGTCGTCAGAGGCGAGCCCTCACTGCTTGACGAGGTCAGGAAGGATGTCGAAAGAAGGTTTCCCGAACACGCCGTCTACAGCAAATCCGGTCCCGCGATCTTCGAGGTCCAGACTCACGGCGTCACAAAGGCGACGATGCTCTCCGATCTGAGGCGTATCGCCGGTGAGAAAAACGGAGGCAGGAAGGTGCGGATCGTATGCTGCGGAGACTACGACAACGATCTTGCCATGCTGAAGGCGGCGGATCTGTCGGTCTGTCCCGCGAACGCCCTGCCGGGCGTCAGGGAGATCTGCGATCTCTGCCTCTGCGAATGCTCGAAAGGGCTCATTGCGGATCTTGTCGAACACCTCGCTGCCGAGAAAGGTATAAGCGTCGCCTTCTGAGGCGAGCATTGAATGGATAAAAAATGAGTTTTCCCGTAACAATGAAGCTGACGGTCAGACGTAGCGTCGTTCCGCGGCCGGATTTTTCTCCCGCCGGCTTCTTCGCGGCTCCCGAAAAGGAGGCGCTTGAGATCTTCAGCGAGGGGAGGGTGTCGGTCAGATCGGGCAGCCTCTGTCTCTCCTGGTCGGACGCCGACGGAAGAAAAAACTCGCTGATCTTCCCGAAGGAGGACCCGGGACTGGTCACCTTCAGAAGGAGCTTCCCGGGCGACGGAGAGATCGTCTACGTCTTCGAGAAGGGCGTCAGGCATATCTCGATAAGCTCGCTCGGAGGCGAGAACATCGATCTCATCACCGGCTGCACCGAGCTTGAGAACGACCTCATCGGCAAGGGCAGGCTGAAGGTCAGGTATTTCGTCGAGATCCACGGTTTCCGCTGCGAGACCTCCGAGATACGGTTGGCCGTCCGCCGGATCAAGACCGGAAGGGAAGAATAACACAAAATACGGGGCTGCGCCGAAAGTCGGACTTTCGGCGCAGCCCATTTCTATATGCTCTTTGTCTCAGTCCAGAAAATCCAGCGGGTCGAGGCGAAGCATCGGCAACAGTCTCGTCAGGATGATGCGGTGGCGCATGTAGGCGTGATAGCGCAGGCCGTCCTCGAGCAGCTGTCTGTCGACGTGGACCTCCTCCGGAGTCAGGGCGCAGCCGGCGCGCTTCATCTCGTCAAGCAGCACTTCGTCGTCTGGGAGCTCGGTGAGGATGAGGCGCCTGATCTCGGGCCAGACGGCGCGGAAGTGGTCAAGATCGATCTCATCGCAGATGTTCGGGTCGTTGAGCTTCTTCACGTCGGGGATCTGCTCGGGGGTGAAGTGCGAGTAGATGTCTGACCAGTCGGGGGCGTCGGGAACAGGATCGATCGATTTTACACGCTTCGCGATATTGCGGTAGATCCGGTTGACGAGCAGAGTGGCTACGCCGACCTTCTTTCCGTGAAACTCGGGCCAGATGCCGCGAGTCACTTTGTAGCACTCCCAGTAGTGGGAGACGACATGCTCGGCTCCCGACGCGGGCCGCGACGAGGTCGCCAGCTTCATGCCGAGACCGGACAGCACGAGTGCCTCCATGATCGCTCCCGCAGCCTCCTCGTTCTTTTCGGTCACCCTGTCGGTCAGGCTGATGCACTTCTTCAGCGCGTTCATCGTGACATTGGCGACATTCTGGCAGTAGTATTCGTTTATGAGAAGATGCGCGATTTTCCAGTCGACGATCCCGAGATACTTGGCGACCATGTCGCCGTATCCGGCCGATTTGAGCTCGGCGGGGGATTCGGCGAGTATCGCGGTGTCGGCGAGTATCACCATCGGCTGCCTCGCCTTCCAGGAGGTCTTGAAGTTGTTCTCGATTATCGGCGCGGTGTCAGACGCGAAGCCGTCCATCGACGGTGCGGTCGCGAAGATGCAGAACTTCTTTCCGAGCTCGAAGGAGGCCACGCGGCAGATGTCGTTGAGCGATCCGGTGCCGACCGAGATTATGCCTTCGACGTCGGCGGCGAGCGCCTCGACCTCCCGCACCTGCTCGACGCGGGCGTATTTCATGTCCTTGTAGATCAGCTTCTTGAGCTCGAAGCCGGATCCGGCGAGAGCGGCGGTCAGACCCCGCTTTTCGGATACGCCGAAGGTGTTGTCGTCGGCGACGAGGAGCAGCTTCTTCGGGAAGCCCGCCCGGTCGAGTATCTTTCCGGCGTCGGCGGTGAGCCCGCTGTAGATCTCGACGACCTTGGTGTCGAAGGTGTGCTCCTTTCCGCAGGGGCAGTTTTTGAGAGAATCGAGCAGTACCTGAAGATCCATGATGTATACAGTTCTCCTTAAGAATGAATTATTAACAGAGATTCCTGATGATGAGGCGACCGGTGTCCGCGGGAGGTCACTTCTTCATCTTCGCGAAAAACTGCCAGCCGTCCGCTTCGCTGTAGCAGGAGATGATCCCGCTGGACGGGGCCGAGATGTCAGAGTATCTGAAGGGGAGCACTATCTTTCCCGAGGTGTCGATCATCCCCTTCGTGCCGTCGGAAAGCCCGAGCACGCAGAGGCCCTCGACGAAGGGAAGGGCGCTTGTGTACATCGGCTGGGCGATCCAGTAGCCGTCCTTGTGGTAGCAGCCGTAGAGGCCGTTCCGCTCGAGGATGAGTATCCCCTCCGAGTAGGCGACGAGACTGAAGCCTGTCGGGATCTCGTAGACATTCCCTTTTTTGTCGATCAGCCTTTCCTCATCTGTCAGATATGTGTTCCGGTTGTAGTAGAGTGACTCGACCAGTCTGACTCTGAGAAGCCCGTTGTCGAAATAGAATGATCCGAGTTCGTAGATATCGCGGTAGAAGGGCTCGATGTAGACCGAGAAGACATGCTCGCCCATGTTCAGGTCCTGCGGATAGTAGACGGCTTCGCGGCGTATCACCGTTCCGTCATAGATGTTCACGACGCGGATGATGCCGTTGTCGTCGACCGTGACCGCCAGGCCCTCCCTGAAATTGTATGCCTTCGCGTAGGGGTAGCCGGAGGTCCAGGTGAAGGTCTTCTCGTAATAGCTGGAGATCACGGTGTTGGTCTTCGAGACCTTGTCCGGATTCACCGCCGGCTGCGTTCTTCCGTAGGCGTAGCGGTAGGCGGGGAAGGTCATTTCGGCGTATGTGTAGCGCCATTCTGTCGTTTCTTCGGAAGTTTCTTCCGAAGTGATCTCTGTCTCGGGCAGGGTGTCTGTCCCGGGCTCGGTCGCGTCTCCGGTCGCTTCGGGTCCGGGGACCGTCTCGCCGGTGAGCGTTTCGGAGGGCGTTTCGGGGGCCTGCGAGGTCAGGTCGCTTTCGGAGGAGGGGGATCCGGTCGCCGGTTCGGTGACAGAGACCGCCTCTCCTGTCGGAGCGGCATCCGCGGATGAGCCCTCACCTGTCGCGGGATCCGCCGTCCCGCTGACATCAGGTACGCCGGTGCCGGTCGCGGATTCCTCAGGACCCGGACTGCGGAGAGGAGGATCGGCAAGGGTGATGTCCTCGGGGAGCGGTCCGGTCCCGGTCTCGGCGGAGGTCCCGGTAACGGGTTCGGTAACCGGCTCAGGCTCTGTGGTGACCGTAGGCTGAGTCGCGGTCTTTTCCGCCTCGCGGCTTTCTTCCGCTATCTGCTTTTTTGCCTCCATCAGCGCCGCTCTGAAGGGCAGATTGTAATATGATTTGTCCGCCCACCAGAGAATACCCACGTATTCCGCAAGTTCGGGATCCGCCTCGTAGAGGGCTCTCGCGATTCGCCAGTCTACCGCGAACCTCGCGTAGACAAGCGTCCGGTCGATCATATTGGTGAAGGTGATCGTTTCGGTGACCGACCATTTTTTATATCCGTTGTCTGATGTACCCCAGTCGGGCGCGTAATCGAAATACAGTCCCCGGTTGTCGGTTTCGTCATTATAGTCGGATTCGGTGAAGTCTCCGGTCTCGTCGTCGATGTAGTAGTATTTTCCCTCAAAGGTGAAGAGCGCGCGGTCGTCGTTGTCTCTTGTATAGGCGGGATTGACCGAGTCCGCCGGATAGATGCCTATGAGTCTGCCTGCCGACGAATAGATCGCGACCGATTCAACGTTCGGTATGGTCTCTCTCTGGCCCCGGAGTATTACCGTTTCGGTCTCTGAGACGGGGATGGCGGCATCCGGATTCTTTCCGGACGTTTCTTCCGGAGCAGCTCCGGTTTCATCCCCGGCAGGGACGGAAGATGATCCGGTTTCCGTGAGGGTGTCCGCGGCTGACTGACCGGCCGTTTCTTCCGCAGGCGTCGCGGAAGGCTCCGGGCTGATGGTTATCACTTCGGTCTCGGGGAAAAGACCGGTGGCGGTCGTCTTTCCCGCATAGACTATTATATAACCCATGTAAACCTCGGCCGACTGCCGGGGAACCGATCTCGTCGCGTAGGAGAGAAATTCTATCCCGCCGACCTCATAGGTCAGCGGAACTCTTTCGGTCACCTTCTTATTTGAGCCCGATTCGAACGCAGAACCGGGAACGGGTCCGTCCTCAAACTCCACCGAAGCCAGCCTGAAGCCGTCTCTCCAGCCTGCCCAAGAGAGAGTGTATCCCTTCGACGCGAGAGCCGACACCGACGGCGGCGGTTCGGATCCCGACTGGCCCTGGGAGTTCCCGGAGCCCGAAGAAGAGGCTTCGGAAGAACCTGCGGGTGTCGAATCATCGGTAAGGCCGGGCGCTGCGGAGGAATCCTCGGGATTCGAAACTGAGCCTGACTGCTCATCTCCCGTGCCGCTGTCGCCGGGGATCGATGTCCCGGGGCCTATTCCCGAGACGGTGTCTCCGGGCTCGAGCTCCTTCAGGGTGCTTTCCGGGCCCGACAGATCGGGCACCGGAGGCTTCTCGCCGGTAGACAGAGGATTTTTGATCATGCCCGAGGCAAGTCCGAACACCGATACCGAGATCAGCGCGAAGAGTATGAATGAGACCACCCTGACGGTGATCGTTTTAAACAGGGTTTTGAATTTCATTTATGATATCCGGTGCCCTTGATAATGGTGAATGAGCGGTAGATCTGCTCAAGCAGCATCAGCCTGAACAGACGGTGTGGAAAGGTCATGGCGGAGAACGAGATAAGCAGATCTGCCCTCCGTTTGACCTCGGGGGACAGTCCGTGCGAACTGCCTATGATGAAGCAGAGAGAAGGATGGGTGAGCGATTCAGCCTCGATCCGCGCGGCGAGCTCCTCAGACGAGAGGGATCTTCCCTCGGGCGTCGCGACGGCGGTGAAGGAGCGCGGCGGGATCGCGGCGATAATGCGTTCCCCCTCTTCCGAGAGTGCCGCGGCGATCTCCTTCGCGGAAGGCGCGTCGGGAAGCCTGGCCTCCTTCAGTTCGGTTATCTCGGGGGAGCAGAAGGCAGAGAGACGCTTTTGGTATTCCGCGCAGCTCTCTTCAAGATCGCGCTCCTTCATTCCTCCGACCGCGATGATTCTGACTTTCAGCATGGTTCAGCGATAACCCGACTGCCCGTCAGCCGTTGAAGATCTGTGCGATCCGTTCGAAGACGAAGAGCCGCATCAGATCGATCATGACCGGGGTGATCAGCGCGATGAAGAGATAGAGCATCCACTGGGTCTTTTTCTTGCGCTCCTTCGCGTTCTCGATGAGGGCGGTCTTCTCGTCAGGAGTGAGAGTGTCGGAGATCATATCTGGAGTTATGTTGAGCTCGGTCATCCCGCGGTTGACCGCGAAATATACGATAAAGACGACCGACGCGGCGACAAGAAAACCTATGATCGCCGGTTTCCAGAGCGTTTCCACCGACGCCGCCCAGAAATAGACCGCCGAGGACAGCACGCATGCGACGAGAAGAGTCAGCAGTTTTCTTGCCGTATCGCGGCTCTTTTCGCTGTCTTTTCGGGTGATTTGGTTTGTTTTTTTCATTACAGTTGTTCCGGCTCGTGTCAGATCAGCCTGACGGCTCCGGCAAGCCTGATGTTCATGAGATGGCATGAGCCCTCACCGAAGACGGCGGACATCCCGCGGGTGAAGCCTTCTACCTCTTCTTCGGGGACGAAGGCCTGTACCGTTCCTGCAAATCCTCCTCCGTGGACTCTCCAGGCCGACGGTCTCCGGGTGCCCGAGAGCAGTCTTTCACAGAGGCAGAGCGCGAGCGCGACGCCCTGTTCGGAGGGATGGGCGGGCGAAAAAACATTCTGGAGATAGCGGAAGGAGGAATTTCCCGACTCCTTTACCTTTTCAAGGAAGAGAGGAAGATCATTATCCGCGAGAGCTTTCTTCTGGATATCCACCCGCCGGTTCTCCCCGTAGAAATGAAGCCCGCGGAGGACCGCCCGGTCGCCGGCGGCGGCGCGGATCTCCGGGATGTGCGAGACGAACAGCTCTTCGGGCAGATCCCGCAGCACCTCCTCGTCGAAGACAGATGCCGCCTTCTTCATCTCGGCGGGTATAGACGCGTAGTCGGCGGTAAGGTCGGCGTGGCTGCCGCCTGTGTCGATGATTACGAGGCGGTAGCCGGCGGCGGTGAGGTCGAAGCCGAGCTTTTCGACGACCGGCTCGGCAGGGTTTCCGAAATCGATCGCGACGATCCCTCCCGCGGCGCAGGCCATCTGGTCCATGAGGCCGCAGGGCTTGCCGAAGAAGGCGTTCTCGGCGAACTTGGAGACGGCGGCGACGCGGGCGTATCCGACTTTGCCGCGGTTGTAAAAATGCGAAAGTATGGTTCCGATCATATCCTCGAAGGCCGCCGAGGATGAGAGCCCCGAGCCCGAGAGGACGTCGGAGGTAGTGAAGGCGTCGAAGCCTCCGGTCATGAGACCTGCGTCGGAAAAGCCTCTCGCGCATCCGGCGATCAGGGAGGCGGAGGAGCCGAACTGCGCGGGATCGGACTCAGCGAAGGCTGAGATATCGACGGTGTCCTCCGGGAATCCTTTGCTCTTCACTCTGATTACAGGGCCGTCCGACGGCGCCGCGGCGGCGATTATGTCGACCGAGACCGAGGCGGCTATGACCTTTCCGTGATTGTGGTCGGTGTGATTTCCGGAGAGCTCGCTCCTTCCGGGGACCGAGAAGAGAGAGACGTCCCGGGAGCTTCCGTACCTTGACGCGAAGCCGTCGACGGCGAAGGCGTATCTTTCGCGCTGAGTTTCAAACCCTTCGCCGTAGATCTCCGCCAGTTTCCCGTCGAGTCCTCCCGACAGTATGAATCTTTTGAGTTTTTCCGCTTTCATGCCGGACTTTACCTTTTCATAAATAATTATTCTTATATATTTTACCGCAAAACTCGGCTTCAGTCAAGGGGATTCGGCAACAGTTCCCGGAAAAAGCAGGGAATCTTCACCCGGACGACATAATGAGGCGATGTAAAAAAACTCGTTTCACGAGTTTTTCCATCGCCGTCGAGCGTTTGCTCGGCGCGGGACCGCGCCGTTTTTGCCCGTTAATTTTGCGTTTTATACTGTTTTTGCAGCAAAAAACGCAAAGCTCGCGCAAAAATCGCGGTTTCCCGTCCGCGATTTTTGCGGGGCTGTAAAAAAAAGTTGACTTTTTTTACAGCCCCGGAGCCGGAACCATAATCTTTCCCCACTAATAATCTTTTTCTTGACAATCATTAAAAAAAGATATATACTTAACTATAACTGAATTCGACCGCGCCCTGCGCGGCGGAATCCCGAAAGGACGGACACCCGCATGCCGAAAATCACTTTTATGGGAGCAGGAAGCACGATCTTCGCCAAGAACGTTCTCGGCGACGTCATGCTCACCGACGCGCTCAGGGAATCTGAGATCGCGCTCTATGACATCGACCCCGTCAGGCTCGAAGAATCCTTCATCATGGTCACCGCGCTCAACAGAAACATCAACGAAAGCCGTGCGACGGTAAAGAAGTATCTCGGCGTACCCATGCGCAGGGAAGCGCTGAGAGACGCGGATTTCGTCGTCGACGCCATACAGGTCGGACTCTACGAGCCCTGCACCGTCACCGACTTCGAGGTCCCGAAGAAATACGGCCTGCGCCAGACGATCGCCGATACCCTGGGGATCGGCGGCATCTTCAGAGCCCTGAGGACTATACCGGTTCTTCAGGATTTCGCCGAGGACATGAGCGCGGTATGCCCCCGCGCGATCTTTCTGAACTATACGAACCCGATGGCGATACTGTCCGGCTATATGCAGAGATACACCGGCATCGAGACCGTCGGCCTCTGCCACAGCGTTCAGGTATGCACGTCAACTCTGATGAAAGAGCTCGGCATGGACCCCAAGCGGCCGCTTCGCGAAAAGATCGCCGGGATCAACCACATGGCCTTCCTGCTCGAGTGCGAGGACGCCGACGGGAACGACCTCTATCCCGAGATCAGGCGCCGCGCCTGCGAGATCCTTGACAATCCGCCCGAGGGCTTCAAGGATCTTGTAAGACTTGAGTATATCCGCCGCTTCGGATACTACGTTACCGAATCGAGCGAGCACAACGCCGAATACAACTGCTTCTTCATCAAGGATAAGTATCCGGAACTGATCGACCGCTACCGCATCCCGCTCGACGAATATCCCCGCCGCTGCGTCAGGCAGATAAACCGCTGGAACGCCGACAGGGAGCTCTATGTGGCGGGCGACGTAAGCCATACGAAGACGAGCGAATACGCCTGCTACATCATGGAGGCGGTCGTTACGAACAGGCCCTACTGCTTCGGCGGAAACGTCCTCAACAGGGGGCTTATCGACAACCTGCCCGACAACGCCTGCGTCGAGGTGCCCTGCCTCGTCAACAAGCTCGGGATTCAGCCGACGCAGGTCGGCAGGCTGCCCGAGATCTGCGCCGCCATGAACCGCACGAACATCAACGTCCAGCTGCTGACGATCGAAGCCGCCGTCACAAGGAAAAAGGAGTGCATCTATCAGGCGGCGATGCTTGATCCGCACACCTCCGCGGAGCTGTCGATCGACGACATAGTCTCCCTCTGCGACGACCTCATCGAGGCCCACAGGGGCTGGCTGCCCGAATATCACTGACGCCTCCTGCTTCTCAGGCTTCCGGCGTTCTTCACAATAAAAATCTCCGAGGTGAAAAAAAATGAAAAAGACGACAGCGCTTGTTTCGCTCATCTTCGCGATCATATTCTGCCTGTCCGCCTTCGCGTCCTGCGCGGAGAAGACCGGCCCCGGGGCGGATACGACGGTCCCTTCGGTCACTGCCGCGACTGACACAACCGACGCGCCCGAAACAGACAAATACGAGATCGGCGACAACGTCCCCGCCACACTGAATTACGGCGATGAGGTCATAAACATCCTCAGCCGCGGAAGAGACTGGTGCAAGGACGAGATTTCCGCAGAGGACGACGGAAACGCCATCCATTCGGCGGTCGCCACGAGGAACCTGGTCACCGAGAACCGCCTGGGCGTAAAGATCGAGAACACTCTGGTCCCGGGCAACGACAACTATGAGATCAGTGAGAAATACATAAGGACGCAGGTGAGCGGAGGGCTCAACGACTACAGCCTGATCTGCGCCAGCGTATACGCCTCCATCATCCACACCAACGAAAATCTCTACTGCGATCTGATGGATGTCGAGAATCTCGATCTGTCCCGTCCCTACTGGTTCGAGGGCTTCAACAACGCCGCCGTGTACAAGGGCTCCCAGTACTTCTGCACCGGGGCGATCTGCCTCTCTCTCTACCGCTTCACCTTCGCCACATTCTTCAACCGCCAGACCTTTGAGGAGCACAGCGTGCCCTTCCCCTACGACAAGGTCAACAGCGGCGAATGGACTCTCGATTACCAGTACGAGCTGGCTTCGATTTTTTACGAGGACGTTAACGGAGACGGGGTGGCACAGGACCAGACCGACAAGTACGGCTTCGTCGCCAATCACGACATGATCTCGGTCGACCCCTACTGGTCCTCCTGCAAGCTTGACATACTCGGGCGCAACGACGCGGGAGAGTATGTCTACGCGGTGGACGTCGACAGGATCACCCTTGCCGTTGAAAAGATCAACGCGCTCTTCTGGGACAACCCGGGCACGCTGAGGATCGCGAACCAGTCTGCCGATTCCGAGCAGCCGATCATCGCCGGGCTCTTCGCCGAGGGCCATGCCGCCATGACGACCCTGCGCCTGATCGAGGTCGAGAGCGACGCGATGAAGAACATGAAGGACGACAGGGGCGTCATCCCGATGCCGAAGCTCAACGCCGAACAGGACAGATACTACAGCTACGTGCACGACACGATGTCCGCCTTCGCGATCCCGAACACCTCGAAGGACGACGCCGAGAAGAATATGCTCGGCGCGGTGCTCGAGGTCATGGCCTCCGAAAGCTACAAGACGATAACTCCCGCCTACTATGAGGTGACTCTGAAGGCAAGATACGTCAACGACGTCGAATCGGTGTCGATGCTCGACCTGATCACAGAGTCGATCTATATCGACGCCGGCATCCTCTACACCAAATCGATTGAATCTGTCCATCAGCTGATGAGGACCTTCATCGGCAAGAATCAGCCGTCTTCGGTCTCCACCTATTTCAAGGCGAGAGCGAAGACCGTCCCGAACGCAGTCGCAAAGATAAATTCCGAGCTCGACGAGCTTAAGAAGGGTTGATTTCGCCTGCTTCCTTCTTTCCCCGGCCGGAACAGGCCGGCCGGGAACCAATCAAAACCCGCCCGAAAGGCATTTTTAGTTAAGTTGAAAAATCATTTGCGAACAGTCAGGTTTGCGCTGCTTCTGCTCGGCGCGCTCCTGATCCCGGCGCTCTGGCCGGCGGTCGTCTCGCACGCCGAGGACGTGACTCCCGAGGTCCCGATAGTATCGTCGGTCATCACGGGAGTCCGGGTCTCGTCGGGACCCGACAAGACCAGATACTTCGTCGGCGAAGACCTGGTGATCACCGGGGCGAAGCTGAGGATCGACTACAGCGACGGGACCGTCTCGTATGCCGACATAAAGAACGAGTGGTGCTCGGGGTTCGACAGCTACACCGTCGGGACAGTCACCGTCTCGGTAAAATATCCCGACTGGGAGGATCCGGCGTCCTTCAACGTCGAAGTGGTCTACCCTTCGGTGAAATACATCACCATCAAGACGAATCCCAGAAAACTGACCTATTATACAGGTCAGTCGCTCGACCCTTCGGGGATCGCGGTGACAGCGAGCTATGAGAACGGCTATACCGAGGACGTCTCCACCGCGGTCACATACTCCCAGAGCGAGTTCAATACTCCGGCGGAAAGCCTGAAGATCACCGTCTCCTACCGGAAAGACGGCAAGGTGTTCTCTGCGAGCTTCAATGTCAAGGTCATCAAAACGGCTCCCGAATCGCTGAACATCGTCGCGATGCCGGCAAAGACAGATTATCTTGACGGCGAAGATTTCGACGCAGACGGGCTGTCGGTCGCCGTGATATACAACGACGGATCGTCGGTGTTTCCCGAGCCCTCCGAGATAAGCTTTGAAGGTTTTGATTCGGACGTCCTGGGAGAGCAGACCGTCACCGTCACCTGCCGGGGAGTGTCGGCAGGCTTTTCGGTGACCGTCTCGCTTTCCCCCGATCATGAGCATATCCCGCTCGATCCGGTCATATCTCCCGAGCCGACATGCACCGAGCCGGGGAAGAGCAGCGTCACCTGCCGCGTCTGCGGAGAGGTGATCGAATCCGAGGATATCCCGGCGCTCGGACACCGCTGGGGAGAGTGGGAGGAGAAGGTGAGCCCTGCATATCAGAAGGAGGGCAGCCTTGTCCGCGTCTGTGAGGTCTGCGGAGCTGAGGAGACCGAAACGCTGCCGCCTCTGTCGAGATCTGTATCCGACGGCGCAGGAGGACTGACCTTCACACTCGAGGGAGAGGGCACCGACTGCTTCCCGTCCGGAACTTCTCTGACAAGGGAAAACATTAGGGAGATGCTGACCCAGTCGGAGGTACAGTCTGCCGAATATCTCGCGTCTACTGCCGGCGGGATCGTCGCCGAGGTATGCGAGGTAAAGCTGACCTGCCCGGAGGGCAGTCTGCTGCCCGACGGGAATCTCGTTGTCAGGATGTCGGTCCCGGAGGGCGATTATCTGGACTTTTCGCTCTTCATCGACGGGAAGAAGACGGTGACCGATTACAGCGAGAGCGACCGGGCGCTTCTCTTCGTGATCTCAGCGGAGGAAAGAAAGACGTCGTCTGTCTATCTGATCGCCGGAGTTCCGAGACCGCCTGAGACCACGGCGCCGCTGACGACGGAGGTCCCGGAGCCGGTATCCGGAGACGAGACAACCTCATCCGGCGATATCCCATATCCGCCCGAAAGCGCGACCGCTTCGTCTCAGGATCCCGAGACATCCTCTCCGGATGACAGATCTGTCGGTTCGGACAGCGAAGATGCCGGGGAGGGATCGGGCGGCATGACCCCGGAACAGTTCCGGAAAACCGTGGTTACGATCGGCATCGTCATAGCGGGACTTCTCGTCCTGTTCGTGGTCGGTACGCTGCTCTACAAAAGATTCATCGACTGAGAGAGAGAGAGAGAGAAGAAAAGGGGGAAAACCGGCATCCGCTGTTTATCCCCCTGCTTTTATCACATATTACAGGAGAATGCGAAAATGCCCTCAGCAGTTAAAAGCTTCACCGTTTCGAGAGACGATTCGGTCTACGAGGCATGGCCGGATCTCGCGCTTCTGCCGTCGGGCAGACTCGTGTGCACCTTCACCGAATGCACCCATCACCGCGACCGCGACCGCTCAAGGATAGTCTTCGTCTTTTCCGACGACAGGGGAAGGACCTGGTCGGGGAAGATCCCGCTGTCTGAATACACCGACCGTGACTTTTATTTCAACAACAGCCGGATCAGCCTGCTTCCCGACGGAAGGCCGGTCGTCATCTGCGACCGCGTCGACGGCACCGGAAGATACGAGACGGGATCAAAGACGGTCCAGTATCTCTGGACGGGATCGCCGTCCGGGACAGAATGGTCGGAGCCCCGGATCCTGCCGTTCTGCGGGATAGTTCCCGACAAATACCGCGTCACAGGCGGAGGAAGACATCTTTGCGTGTACCAGCGGCACAGCCCTGTCAGCGGAAAGCTCTGCGAGTATCTCAGATACAGCGACGACGGCGGCGCGAGCTGGTCGGAGGAGATAACGGTAGCCGACGATCCGAGGTACAATCTCTGCGAGGGCTCGGTGCTGCCGGTCGGCGAAAACGATCTCGTCTGCTTCATGCGGGAAAACTCGGGGCAGGGGATCGACTGCATAAAGACAGTATCTCACGACCGCGGCGAGACCTGGGGCGAGACCGTCAGGATGCCTGTCCCCGGCTGCCACCGGCCGGTCAGCGGGTATCTCGCCGACGGCAGGATCCTCATGACCTACCGCTTCCATCAGGGAGGGAAGGGATGGATGAGCTCGAAGACGCAGAATTTCTTCTCTGCCGTCTTCGATACCGACACCGCTCTCGCCTCGGAGCGGAAGAACATGGCGGTCAGGATAATGCCGGTCGACTACGACCGCTCGCCTCACAGCGACCTCGGCTACTCGGGATGGGTCCAGTTCCCCGACGGCGAGATCTATATCGTGAACTATATCGTCGACGACGCCCCCAAGGCGCAGATCAGGGGCTACAGCCTCGATCCCGGCGACTTTGTCCTGGAAAGACAGTGACAGGGCGCGGGAGGCAGTCAGACACGATCCGACTTATAATCGCAGGAGAATAAAAAATGAGAAAGAAACATTTGATCTACCGGATGATCGCCGCGTTTCTGCTCGTTCTGTTTGCAGTCTTCGCCCTCCCCGCCTGCGGGGACAAAGAGGGGGCAGGAGACGGCACGGACGCGACCTCCGGCGGCCCGGATACCGGGGAGACGCAGGCGGACGTGACCGGGGAGAACACCGACGTCTACCGCAATATCGACAGGACGAAAAAATACGACGGCAGCTTCAGGGTCCTCTCGTATGACGCGAAGACCTGGAACATCTATCTGACCGCCGACACCAACAGGGGCACTCTGCTCGACGACGCCGCCTTCAGGCGCAACAGCGAGGTCGAAGAGCTGCTCGGGGTGACCGTCGAGACGGTCCTGTTCCCGTCGGGGGACCTGATAGCGAGGATACAGTCGGCGAACGCGTCGGGGGCCCCCGAAGACTCCTACGATCTCGTCTGCTTCTGGGCGACGACGAATATCGCGAGCCTCCTGACGACCGGCGCCGTTGAGGACTGGCGTTCGCTCGGCTCGGTCAATCTGTCGGAGCCCTGGTACAATCAGTCGGCGAACGAGGCCTTCCTCTTTCGCGGCAGGCAGTATATCGCCGTGAGCGATCTGACATATCCCGTTCAGCAGCATTTCAGATTCCTTTGCAATCTCGAGATGCTTTCCGAGCTCAGACTGAAAAGCCCCTACGCTCTCGTCGACAGCGGCGACTGGACGGCCGACGAGCTTCTCGCCCTGACGAAGGACGTCTATACCGACCTCGACGGCAGCGGCACGAAGACCGACCTTGACAGGTACGGGCTGGCGATCACCGTCAACGGGACCTCGAGATTCATAAACAACTGGGGCCAGAGCCCGGTGAAGGTGTCCGACGATGGCTTCCTGATCAACCTGAGCGGGGATCTGCTCCAGGGGATGGTCGAGAAGATGAACGAGATACAGACCGCGCCCGACACCTGGACCTATCCGAACGTCGACTACACCGTCTTCAACAGCGGAAGGGCTCTCTTTGAGGTCTACTCCAGCGATCCCGACAATCTGCGGGACATCTCGTTCAACTACGCTTATCTTCCTTATCCGAAATACTCAAAGGATCAGGAGAATTATATTACCGTCACGCACGGCGGCATAATGGCGGTCCCCTGCTGCTGCGCCGACCTCGACCGGTCGGGCGCGATTATCGAGGCGCTTTCCGCCGCGTCATACAAATATCTCACCGAGGCCTTCGTCGAGACCTACTTCACCAGCCGTATCCTCCGCGACGCCGACTCGGTCAGGATGTACAGGCTGATGCGCGACACCGCCTTCTTCGACGTTTCAAGATACGTCGATCCGTCGGGGAAGCTTTCGGGGCTCTCCTACTACACGTCGATGCTTAAAAACGGCAGGACCGATCTGGAAAGGCAGTATACCTCCGAGGGTCTTGCCATCGTCAAAAACTACCAGGCCCTTTGGGAAGGGATAAAAGGAGACTGATCTCATGAAGAATGAAAAAATGACACCCGCAGAAAAATTCGCCGGGCTCTATCCCGCGCTGCTGACACCCTTTGACGCCGGCGACAGAGTCAATCCCGAAGCGCTGGCGAAACTCGTCGAATTCAATATCCGCGGCGGCGCCGACGGCTTCTACGTCGCCGGAAGCACCGCGGAGGTCTTTATGCTGACTCCCGAGGAGCGCCGGCTCGTATACCGCACGGTCGCCGAGGCTGCCGGAGGCAGGGTCAGGCTCATCGCGCACATCGGAGCGATCTCGACCGCCGACACCGTCGCCTACGGGGAATTCGCCGCATCGCTCGGCTACGACGCGATATCTGCGGTGGCGCCCTTCTACTACAAATTCGGATTCGGTCAGATAAAGGAGCATTATTTCGCCGTTCAGCGCGCCGTGGGTCTTCCCATGCTCGTTTACAACTTTCCCGGAAATTCCGGGGTTAATCTGACCGCGGACCAGATCGGGGAATTCCTCTCTGACGACGGCTTTATCGGCATGAAGCACACCTCGAGCGACTATTTCGCGCTTCAGACGGTCAAGTCCCGCTATCCCGGCAAGGTGATATACAACGGCTATGACGAGATGTTCCTCTGCGGACTTGCCATGGGCGCCGACGGCGGAGTGGGCAGCACCTACAACTTCATGGTCGACAAATTCGTAAAGATGAGGAAACTCTTCTCGGAGGGCGACACGAAGGGCGCCCTTGCCGTTCAGGACACCGTCAACAGGATCATTGCCTCCCTTATTAAGATCGGCGTCGCCGAGGGTGAGAAGGAGGTTCTCTGCCGGCTCGGCATCGACATGGGAAGGGCAAGGTCGCCCTACCGCGCTCCCGACGCGGCGATGAGAAAGAGGATCGATGAGGAGATCCTCCCGCTTCTGGGCTGAGGCAGGGACGGGACGGGTGTCCGTACCGAAAATGAAAGATCATAAAAGGATCCGTATCCTTTCCGTTATCCGCGCGTTCGCGGTCCTTATCCTCATTGCTTCCGCTGCGGTATGCCTTTTTTCAGCCTGCAGGGAGAGGGAAACCAAGGCGGATGTCACACAGACCGACAGCTGCGCATTGTCCGAAACGCCCGGAGAGGATACCGGGACCGTTGCGTCGGAGCCTGACTACGGTTTTACGCCTCCCGGGGGATACGAATTCTACCGGAAGCTTCAGCTCGGCAACCGGTTGGCCGCCTATGTGTTCAGATCCGAGGACAGGTCGGCGGCAGCCGAGCTTGCCCGCCGGTATCTCACAGAGCTGGCCGACGAGGGCTGGGAGACCGTCGACGAGCGCGTGCTCTCAAGATATACCTTTCTTTGCCTGAAGAAGGAGGATGACGCGCTTCACATCTCGGTCGACCGGACGTCGCGCACGGTCAGAGTAATAAAGGACAGGTTTGAAAACAGCGTCTATTCGATATCCGACAGTTCCGGCGGACCGAAGGAGGCGACTCTCATTCAGCTCGACAACGACCACTCGAAGTCGGAGGTCGGCATGGGATACGTCATCTGCCTGAAGGACGGAAGGTTCGTCATAATCGACGGAGGCCATTCATACGACAGCGACGCCGCCTTGATCCGTGAGACACTTATGTCTCACAGCGGGGGAGGGAAGCCGGTGATCGCCATGTGGATCGTCACTCATCCCCACGCCGATCACTCTGGCGCCTTCAGACGTTTCGCCGAGCTCTACGGAAATGACGTGACGCTTCAGACGCTCTGCGTCAACGATGCCGTCGCCTACACCCCCTACAACGGGGAAAAGGCCTACAGCGCCGCTCCCTACGCCGCATATTTCGAGGGAGCCCGCGTTCTGACTCCGCAGACGGGCGACATGATAACCGTCGGAGGGGTATCCTTCGAGTTTCTCTACACCTTTACCGATTATTATCCCTCGGTGCCGACCTGCATGAACAACACCTCGCTCGTCATGCGTGCGTCGGCGGGACTGTCGGCGATCTTCCTCGGCGACATCCAGACCGAGGCTGGAGCTTTTCTTGCCTCGATGTACGCCGACCACTTAAAGAGCGATATCGTCCAGTTCGCTCACCACGGCTACCGCAACGGGGCGAGCGCCGAGGTCTATACCTTCATCTCCGCCGATACCGGCCTCTGGCCTGCCTCATCCTCGCTCTACGAGTCGCTTAAGGACACCGCTCCGGCCGGCAGGGCCGCACAGGCGATGAAGAAGGTATATGTTTCGGACGAGGGCGGCTGCGAACTGTCGCTTGAAAAGGCTGAATAAAAACAACAGAGGGGCTGCCGAGACCCGGTGACGGGTATTCGGCAGCCCCTTCGCTATCCATATGATTTATATATGTTGTTATCGCGCTTTGCGCGGTGAGTGCAATCCGGTTTTATATAAAGTATATGGAAAATCCCTCTTCGGGGAGTTATTTGGCATAATCCACGGCCCTTGACTCGCGGATGAGATTGACCTTGATCTGGCCGGGATATTTTACTTCGTCCTTGATCTTCTGAGCGATGTCTCTCGCGATCACGATCATGCCCTCGTCGGTGACGTCCTCGGGCTTGATCATCACGCGGAGCTCGCGGCCCGCCTGAATGGCGAAGGCCTTTTCGACACCGTGGAATCCGGTGGCGATCTCCTCAAGTTTTTCAAGGCGTTTGATGTAGTTCTCAAGATCCTCGCGTCTGGCTCCGGGTCTCGCGGCGGATATCGCGTCTGCAGCCTGGACCAGCACCGCGATCGCGGTCTTGGGTTCCACGTCGTTGTGGTGAGCCTCGATGGCGTGAATGACTTCGCGGCTTTCCTTGTATTTCTTTGCCGCGTTGACTCCGATCTCGACGTGAGTGCCCTCCACGTCGTGCGGAAATGCCTTTCCGATATCGTGGAGAAGTCCTGCGCGTCTCGCGGTGTCTGCGTCGGCTCCGATCTCCTCCGCCATTATTCCCGCGAGGAATGCGACCTCGACCGAATGACGGAGCACGTTCTGACCGTAGCTCGTTCTGTAGCGGAGACGTCCGAGAAGCTTGACCAGTTCGGGATTGAGTCCGTGTACCTCGACTTCAAAGGTGGCTCTTTCGCCGGCCTGCTTGATGCCTGCCTCGATCTCGCGCTTCGCCTTTTCGTACATTTCCTCGATCCTGGCCGGGTGTATCCTTCCGTCCGAGATGAGTTTTTCGAGTGTCTGTCTCGCGATCTCTCTGCGGACGGGGTCGAATCCCGAGATCGTGATGGCGTCGGGAGTATCATCGATGATGAGCTCGACTCCGGTAAGAGTCTCAAGCTTCTGGATATTCCTCCCTTCGCGTCCGATGATCCTGCCCTTCATCTCCTCGTTGGGGATCTGGACCGTGCTGACAGTCGCCTCCGACACCTGATCGGCCGCGCATCTCTGGATGGCGAGCGTGATGATGTTGCGGGCCTTGTCGTCAGCCGTTTCCTTGAATTCCTCCTCGAGTTCGCAGAGTCTTTGTGCAAATTCGAATTTGACCTTTTCTTCCATTCCGGCAAGAAGTCTCTCGCGCGCCTCGGCGGCGGTCAGCCCCGAGATCTCCTCGAGACGCTCCTGCTGCTTTGCCAGAGCCTCGTCCGCCTGCTGCTTCACCGACTCGACTTCCTTCAGCCGTTTGTCGAGAGTTTCGTTCTTCTTCTCGAGCTGTTCGGTCTTCTTGTCGAGGTTCGATTCCTTCTGTGCCAGACGGTTCTCCATGCGGGAAACCTCTGAGCGGCGTTCCTTGACCTCTCTCTCGGCGTCGCTTCTGAAGCGGTTGATGTCTTTCTGAGCGTCGACCACCATCTGTTTCGACTCGAGTTCGGCCTTCATGAGGAGCGCGGCCTTGCTTTTCTCGGCTTCCTTTACGATCCCTTCGGCTTTTTCCTCGGCGATACCGGTCAGCTTTTTCTCCTTCTTTTTGCGGAAGGCGATACCGATCAGTATGCCGGCGACGACACCCAAGACGAGCGCGGCGGAAGCGAGGAGAGCTATTTCCAAAGGACCCATCCTTTTGCACCTCCTTTTCATATATATTTTATTTGTCAAGGCGGACGGAGGGATCAGACCCTTTTCTCCGCCCGACAACAATCATAATATTATACTATAAAAAAAAATAAAAGTCAACTGTTGAATTTTATTTGTTTTTGTGTTATCATATTAAAGAAGATTTGTTATAATAGCGGGAAAGTGTTTTTCCCGGAAATGCTACGGAAAGGTTGGGTTTCGGTATGTTCAGCATCGGCGAGAATATAATATATGGCACGAACGGCATCTGCAGGGTCGGCGAGATCCGGACGAATCCGTTCGACGCTTCCGACAGCAGGCTTTACTATATATTATATCCTCTTTTTGACACCTCCAATTCCAAGATCTTTACACCTGTCGACAACGACAACATCGTGATCCGCCGCCCGGTATCAAGGGATTTTGCCGAGGATTTCTTCAAACAGATCCCTGAGATCGGACTCGTCGAGGTCGAGGACGAAAGAAAAAGAAGGGAGGCTTACCGCTCCGCGGTACAGACCACCGATCTCTTCAAATATATCAGTGTGATAAAGACGGTCGTAAAGCGCCGGGCCTCCTTCAAAAAGCTGAGAAGACGGCTGCCCGATCTCGACAACGATTTTGAGCATACCGCCCGCAACTGTCTGTACGGAGAACTGGCAACCGTCCTGGATCTGGACAGGGAGGAGGTCCACAACAGGATCGTCGACCTGACCGAGGGGGATCTGTAAGAAAACAATTATTAACAGGATATCAGGGAGATCACGGATCGACAAGGCGTGCGACCGCGTCGGAGTCTGAACGGCGCCGGGCGGCAAGCCTTTCCGAGGTCTCCCTCATTTTTTCTTCAGCAGGAAGACGGCCGGCGGCGGAGAGAAGGGAAGACTCTGACAGTTCTCCCGGATCGAGCGCCGGGAAGCCGGCTTCCTCCGCGAAGGCCGCGACCTTGGGGTCGTAGACGACCGCAACCGCGGGGGTCAGCACCGAGAGCGAAAAGACGGCCGCGTGGAGCCTTACGCATACCGAGAGCGAAGCTCCCGCCAGCAGAGCCTTCATCTCCTCCGGCGTCATCCTTCCCGCGTACTCGCCGCCGCATCCCGCGGCGAGTTTTCGGGAGATCTCCTCATCCTCAGGCGCCATCGCCGCGGTGACCGGCCGGAGGCCGGTCCCGGCGCGGAGCGCCGCCGATGCGGCGGCGAGAGCGGCAAGGAACCTCCGCCGTTCGCTCCTTCGCGGAGAGGGAAGATCTCTGGCCGCGATGACGAAGTAGTCCCCGTATTTTTCCCCGAAGTCCTCCCTTGGCTCGGTCACACTGCCTGATACCGCCGCGGCGTCGGCCGAGAGGGCAAATCCGGGCAGCCCCGAACGCCTTCTGGCCTCTCCCGCAAGCCTTTCGGCGACGGCGAGCGAGCTTCTGTCCCTAAGTCCGGCGTGCGTGACCGACGCAAGAACAGCGGCAGCTGCCTTTTCGGAGTTCTTTTTTCCGAGCGGGCCGATCCCGCCTCCGGTGATCGCAGTCAGGCAGCCCGACTTTTTTGCGGCTCTCTGCATCGAAGTGTAATACAAAAGAGAGCGGCGGCTGGTGAGATCCTGCAGCAGCGATCCGCCGCAGAGGATGAAGAGCCTTGTCTTTTTCAGCTCTTCCCGGATCCGTCTGATATCAAGTCTTCCGACCGGCCTGCAGCCGGTCTTTTCTATGTCGGAAAAGCCCTTTTTCGGGCAGATCACCGATATTTTTCCGGCGGGGACCCCAGCTTCTCTCAGTTCCTCAAGCGAATGGTCGAGAGTGGCGTCGTCGCCGGCGTTGCGGGCTCCGAAATAACCGCACAGCATGACTCTGCCCTTTTTTTCGGATATGACCTCCCTGTAGACACAGGCGGTCTCTGCCGCGACGGATCTTATATCGTGACCTTTTTCCGCGAAGGATCTCGCGTATGCCCCGAGCTCTGCGCGAAGGTCTTTGTCGCCGGTCAGAAGAGCCAGCGATGAGCGCAACAGTTCGCTTCCGGAACCCTCCGGCTTATCTCCGGAAGGGATAAGGTTGGTGCGTTCAAGCTCATCCGAGGTCTCCGGGGAGAGGATCCCGCCGCATTTTCCGCCGCCCGACAGCGTCACTACCGGCAGACCTGCCGCCGCCGCCTCAAGCGCCGACCGCGAAGCCCCGACGAATATGTCGCTCTCTGCGAGAAGCCCCGAAAGGTCGGCGAGCGCACCTGTAAAACTCACGCCGAAGCCGGGGCCCGCGCCTTCCGCTATTATCTTTACCTCTTTTTCCAGGCGCTTTCTGTCGCTGCCTTCTCCCGCGACTGTCAGTCGGATCCCGCCGCCTGTCATTGTCACGGAGAGGGAGGCGAGCTCCTTCGCCAGCATGACGACCGCGCCGGAGTTGTCCGGGTCAAGCCGGCAGGCGGCGCAAACTCTTACTCTGCCGGACGCCGCTCTGTCTGATGCCGGGGGTATCTCGACTCCGTTCCCGATGACGGTTATCCGCCCGGGATCCAGCCGGTATTTTTCGCAGAGCCATTCTCCGAGGGCGGGGCTTACCGATATTACCCTGTCTCCCCAGTAGGTCAGAGGCCCCTTCGGAGGCATCGGATCCCAGAATCCGTGCGCCGTCGTGACGACCGGAGGGAAGTCCCGCCGGTCTTTAAGCAGGCGGCAGATGAAGGCGGGGATCCTTCCGTGTGCGTGAATTATGTCCGGCCTCTCTCTCCCGACCGCGCCGAGAATCCCCCTGAGGGATGCCGCGACCGAGACCGGGTCCTTGCGGTCGAGGGGAAGGAGCATGTGCCTTGCGCCGGCAGCCTCAAGCCGCGGGACGAGGAGGCCGCCCGACGACGCGACGGTCACCGAATGACCCGCGCGGACGAGTTCGGCCGACAGTGTCAGGACATGGCTTTCGGCTCCGCCGATCCCCATTCTCGCGGTACAGATCAGTATCCGCATCTTTCCGGCTCCTCCCTTTCATTGTTTTTCGTCGCCGCATACGCTCTGCGGGATTATTATACTCGATTTTGCGCTTTTTTTCAATGAGACGAGGCTATTATGTTCCTGAACAGTCAAAAAACAGAGCTGACAGGCTGCGGAAAAAACCTTTTCAGATCATTTTAAGTTGACAATTGAAAGTTATTATGATATAATTATAAGGGTATGATCCTTTATTTCCAACTGCATAAAAAAACTATAATAATAATTCTGGAGGAAAAAATGAAGAAATCGATCAGATTCTTTGCCGTGCTTGTGACCGCCGCCATGCTTTTTGCGGCAGTCCTCAGCTGCGTATCCTGCACCGCGACCGAATCTCCCAAGGCTCTTTTCCAGAAGGCGATCTCCAGGACCGCCGACAAGATGGAGAAGATCGACATCGTGAACACTGCGGAAAAGATCGCTACCGGCGGCTCGATCGAACTGAAGGGCGAAGGCCTTGAGTTCGGTGAAGACAGCGACTTCAAGGGCGAGTTTTCTCTCGTTCTTTACGCCAACAAAGACAAAAAGACCGCCGCTGCCGTTCTCAACGCAAAGATCGGAGAGGAAAAATACGAAGGAGCCCTCTACGGATCGGAAAACGCGATCGTCGCAAAGTTTGACAAGATCCTCGGCAAAAACGCCTACGGTATCAATCTCTCCAAGGCGGGAAAGAATCTCGCAAAATCCGTCTTCGCAGAAGACAGCGACAGCAAATTCTCCCTCTCGGAGGAGGAATACGCGAAGCTTGAGGATGTCGTAAAGAATATCAACGAGCTCAAGTCTGCCGAAAAGGACGCCGAAAAACTCTACGACAAGTATGTAAAGAAACTTTACAAACTCATTTCGGACAACGCCGAATATGAGAAGGAGAACACCACCACCTCCGTTTTCGACGAAAAGGATGTCGCCTGCACTCTCGTTACGGTCAAGCTCTCCTCCTCGGCTCTGACAAAGGTCATCGAGTCCTTCTGGAAGGATGCCAAGAGCGACACTCAGCTCAAAAAGTTCATCAACGACAGAATCATCGCCCTTGTCGACGAATATGACGATGCCGGAGATCTCTACGACGACATCGACGACTATGTTGAGAAAGCGGCAGAACAGATCGACAACAGCTCGGTATCGGTGACGGTCCGCTACTTCCTCAACAAATCTTCCGGAGCCATTATGAAGGCGGACGTCGCGCTGCGCGCCAACGGTGAAAAGACGACGGTCGGCGTCGAGCTCGGTAAGACCCACAAGACATTTGAAGGATTCAAGTTCACCGTCCGCAACGGCAGCGACGATCCCGATTATCTCTGGATCCGTGTCATTGAGGACACCAAGGAACAGCTCAGGTGCGAGGTCCTTACCACCAGGATGTTCTCGCTTCCCGAGATCACCCTCAAATACACGAAGGATGACGGAGCGGTGAAGATCACCGTGGCCGAAGAGGACTATTTCGGAGAAAAGGACGAGACAACTGTCAAGCTGAACTACAAGAAGAAGGGCAGCGTCCACACCGTCGTTCTCGAGTCGATCTCGCAGAACGGCGAGAAGATCGACATCCCCTTCTCGGGTAAATATTCGGTGATCGTCAACACCTCTGCAAAAGCTCCGTCGGCTCCCTCCAAGTACACCGACATCCTCACAATGAACGAAGAGACCTTCGAGGACTTTGTCGAAGAGGTGCAAAACAACTTGGAAGAAGCAAAGGAGAGCGTCCCGCTCGACTGACCGGGAATCTCCGTGATACAGCTCAGGGGCTGCGAAAAGCGACGCTTTTCGCAGCCCCTGAAAAATATGATGCGGCGCGGTCAGCCGATCGGATTGCCCTCCCTGTCGAAGAGGGGAAGCTTCTCGAGATAGATCAGGTCGTCGCGTCCGGCGGCGTCGCCCTCAGCGAGGATGGTCATTCTGCCGCAGACGATGCCTCCGGCCTGTTCCACGAGGGCTTCGATCGCCCGTTCGGACTCTCCGGTGGAGACGACGTCGTCGACGACAAGTATCTTTTTCCCCTTCATCAGCTCGGCGTCGGCGGTGTCGAGGTAGAGCTTCTGTTCGCCTTCGGTCGTGATCGAGCGGACTCTGACCTCCATGACTCCGGTCATGTAGAGCTTGGGCTTCTTTCTGGCAAGAAAGTATTTCTGGTTGCCCGCAAGCCTCGCCATCTCGTGAACGAGAGGTATCCCCTTGGCTTCAGCGGTGATCAGATAGTCGTATTCCGGCGCTCGTCTGAGCAGCTCCGCCGCGCAGGCGGTGGTGAGCTCGGGGTCTCCGAAGATGACGAAGGCTCCGATCTGCAGGCTGTCGCCGATAGGGCAGAGAGGGAGCTCGCGCTCCAGTCCCGCGATCGTCATTCTGTAGGCTTTTCTCATTGCTGTGATAATACCGTCCCTTCTTCCGCGCCGCTACGCCGTGAGAAGTCCGGCGCGTTTCTTTCTGACAGATATTTTATCATATCCGGGCGATAAATGCAACAGAAAACCTCGCAGGAAGGGCTGAAGATTAAAAATATTTATTTAAATAAAAAAATCTCTTTTCTTTTCTTTGATTTTATGCTAAAATAAAAAGGCTGTGCGGAGTTCTTCCCGGGATCTGAACCGGTCCCGCAGAGAGGCGTCCGGCAAAAACGGAAATGTCATCTGAGTTTGACAAAAAGGGTCTGCGATGAAAAAGATTATAATCAACGGCGGGAGAAAGCTCCGCGGCGATATCAGCGTCAGCGGAATGAAGAACGCCGCTCTTCCCATAGTGTTCGCCACGATACTCAGCGGCGACGAATGCATCCTTGAAAACCTTCCCGACGTCACCGACGTCGCGCTCTCGCTGAAGATACTGGAGGACATGGGGGCGACGGTCAGGACTACGGGCAGGAACGCCGTCGCGGTCGATACCTCAAGGATCGGCGGCGACGTATCCGATTCACCGCTGGTAGGCAGACTGAGAGCGTCGACATATCTTCTCGGAGCGCTGCTCGGGAGATTCGGAGAGGCGCTTGTCGGCTTCTCGGGAGGCTGCGATTTCGGAGTGCGCCCGATCGATCAGCACATCAAGGGATTTCAGGCCCTGGGAGCCGAAGTCAGGATCGAAAACGGCTGCAACCATGCCTTCTGCCCGCACGGAGGGCTTCACGGCGGATCGGTCTATCTCGACATAGCCTCGGTCGGGGCGACGATCAACGTCATGCTCGCCGCGGTCACGGCGGCGGGAAAGACCACGATCGACAACGCAGCCCGCGAGCCGCATATCGTCGACCTCGCCAACTTCCTCAACATGTGCGGGGCCAGGATCAGCGGCGCCGGCACCTCCTTCATCAAGATCACCGGAGTCGAGAAGCTTCACGGCTGCAGCTATACGATAATCCCGGATATGATCGAGGCCGGCACCTACATGGTCGCCGCCGCTGCCACCGGAGGCCGCGTCACCGTCCGCGGAGTCATCCCGAAGCATATGGAAACTGTCACCGCCAAGCTCCAGGAGATGGGCGCCGGGATCGACGAGAAGGACGACGCGATAACCGTGTCCAGAAGCTCAAGGCTGACGAGAGCCAATATCAAGACATACTTCTACCCCGGCTTCCCGACCGACATGCATCCCCAGTTCGGCGCGCTGCTCGCCACCGCCGAAGGAACGTCGATCATCACCGAGGGCGTGTTCGACAACCGTTTCCGCTATGTCGACGAGCTCGCGAAGATGAACGCCGATATCAAGGTCGAGGGCCGCACCGCCACCGTAATAGGCAGGGAAAGGCTCACCGGCGCTCCGGTAAAGGCGGTCGATCTCAGAGCCGGAGCCGCGCTCATCATCGCCGGCCTTGCCGCCGAGGGCACGACCGAGATCTCGGGGGTGGAGACGATCGAGCGCGGATACGACGACATCGTCGGCAAGCTCCGGGGCCTCGGCGCCGATATCCGGATGATCGAATGCGAGAACGAACCCGAAAAGGAAACCCCCGACAAGGCCGGCTGATCCGGCGGGAATAAGATAAAAAAGGTGTCATTTCAATGTACAGGATAGGAATAGATCTCGGCGGGACCAACATCGCCTGCGGGCTGGTCTCGGACGAAATGAAGATAATCGAGAAGGTGAGCGTTCCCACCGGGGCCGGAAGGGATCCCGCGCTCATCGTCGACGACATGGCGGCGGCCTGCCGCGCGCTTATCGAAAAGGCGGGCGTCGGCATCGGCGAGATCGCCGCGGTCGGTATCGCGAGCCCGGGTATCGCTAACCATGACGACGGCGTCGTCGAATACGCGAACAATCTCCCCTTCAGGAGATTCCCGATAGCCTCGATGCTCCGCGAGAGATTCCCGGTCGACAACATCCGCGTCGAGAACGACGCCAACGCCGCGGCCTGGGGAGAAGCCGTCGCGGGAGCCGCAAAGGGGACCTCGAGCTCGGTAATGATCACTCTCGGCACCGGTGTCGGAGGGGGCATCATCGTCGACGGCAAGGTTCAGTCGGGCTTCAACTACGCCGGAGGCGAGCTCGGACACATCGTCATCTGCGCGGGAGGCAGGAAATGCTCCTGCGGCCGCCGCGGATGCTGGGAGGCCTACAGCTCGGCCACGGCGCTCATCGCCATGACAGAGGAAAAGATCGCGGACTGCGAAGCCCGCGGTGAAAAGACCGTCATGAAGGAGCTCGCCGAAAAGAAGGGAAAGGTCTCGGCCCGAACCGCCTACGACGCGATGAGGCTGGGCGATCCTGCGGCGATCGAGGTCGTGGACGAATATGTCTTCTATCTCGCCTGCGGACTCACAAATATCGTAAACATCTTTCAGCCGGAAGTCATCTCGATCGGAGGCGGCATCTCCAACGAGAAGGATACGCTTCTGAAGCCGCTGCTTCCGATCATCAGAAAGGAACAGTACGGCGGAGGACTCGTCCCCGAGACCGAGATCAGAATCGCCGAGCTGGGGAACGACGCCGGAATTATCGGCGCCGCCTTCCTCGGTCTGTGATCGAGACATGCCTTCTTTAAGCGAGATCTTTTCAAAAGGGATACCCCTCATACTCATTGAAAGGCAGAGCGTCTCGCAAGGGGTGTTTCTTCTCATCGTCGCGGTCGCGGTGCTCATCAGTTCGGCGGCGGGATATCTGGCAGGGAGCCTGAACTCGGCGATTATCGTATCAAGAAGTATATTTAAGAAAGACATCAGGGAATACGGGAGCGGAAACGCCGGGATGACGAACATGTTCCGCGTGTTCGGAAGATCGGCCGGCCTTCTGACGCTTGCCGGCGACGTCGCGAAGACCGCAGTCGCCTGCGTCGCGGGCTATCTCGCTTTCGGATACAACGGCTGCTGGATCGCCGGCTTTTTCTGCGTTCTCGGCCATATGTTCCCCTGCTGGTACAGGTTCAGGGGAGGGAAGGGAGTCCTGGTCTCGGCAGCGGTGCTGCTTTTCGCCGACTGGCCGGTCTTTCTGGGGGCGATCACGGTATTCCTGATCGTTCTTGTCGGGACGAAGTATGTCTCGCTTTCGTCGATCATGGCCTCTCTGCTCATGCCGCTGCTCCTCCACATCTTCTTTACCGTGGTGAGCGGAGACGGGAGCAGCGCGGGACTGAGGCTTCCGATCGCGGTAGCCATGGCGGCGGTCGTCGTCTTCAGCCACCGCGAGAACATAAAGAGGATCAGGGAGAAAAAGGAACCGAAGATCACGCTTCCCTGGGAGAAGAAGAAGAAAGAGAAAGAGAAAGAGAAGGGATCCTCCGGGACCGGAAACGCCGGGGATGCTCCTTCCGGCGACAAAAAGGGAAGAAAAAAGAGATGACAAAGAGAGCGGCGGTCATAATCGCTGTGCTGTTTCTGATCCCCGTCATAGCCGGGATCGTGATATTCGTGAAATGGAAAAAGGCCAATCCCGTCGTGGGCTCATATGACGGATCGGTCGACATGATCGAGTTCGGCGGTGACATCTACAGAAAGCTGGAGGACTCTGAGGAGCTCGCCTTCGAGCTCGGGCAGTATCTCGGAAAGATCGGGGACCGGCTGATCGGCGCCCCCGTCTACCGCGTAAAGAACGATGAGACCGGAGATTATCTCGCCGTCGTGGGGGACGGCGGGACCTTCCTCTTTACCGAAAGCGGAAAGCCCGCGGACGGAGAACCGGGAGACCCAGGCCTGATCACGAGACTCTCCTTCAACCGTTTCGAATTCTCGGTGGATGACGAGGAAAGGCTCGAGGAGTTCCGCGGGATCCTTCTCGGGGAGCCCGACACGGTTTTCGTCCCATCCGAATGGGACTCTTCGGAGAAGAAGAGCGGGGGCGATATCACCTCCGGGAAGCTGCCGGGCTGCCGGGTCTTCAGAGTCGACGCCTGCTACGGCGGATCGGCGGTCGCCTTCGGCAGACTGGGCTGGATAGTCGGGACCGGGAAGAACAGATGGTTCTTCATTCCCTTCGACTCCGCGGCTGAGTGCGAGGAAAAGCTTAAAAACGAAGAGATCGACGAGAGGGAATACGCCGCGGTCAGGATCGACGAGATCGGCGGGATCAGGCTTATGACCTCTGTATTCACGCCGGGTACCGCCGCCGCGGAAACAGGCTCTTCCGAGCCCGCGGAAACAACCGGCTGAAGGAGGAAAGCGGGAAGAAGGCCTGCTTCCGGTCCTGTCGGAATGAGCTGTTCCCGCCGGGAACCGCCGTGCTGCGGCCGGATCCGCAAGGAAGAATCCAAAACTCTGCACGGGGCTGCCGAAAGACCGATTTTTACGGGTTTTTCGGCAGCTCCGCGGTTTTTATGCGGAATTAACAGAATATTCACAATTTTTGGTAATAATTGACAAAAGGCGGTTTCGGATAAGGCCGGGCGCCGGGTTTCCCCCTGATGATGCCCTTTCCGCGGTCGTCCTTCTGACAGGCAAAATTCAGACCGTGAAGGATAACTGTTCGTCGTATTTCACAAAACGCGCTGTATGAGAGAGAGAACGGGGGCTGCCGCCCTTCTTTTTTTGCTTCAAAGGTAAATATTTATTACCTTTTGCGACGGTTATGTGAAAAAACACCGATACAAAGTCAAGTTTGTGTGTGCACGCGGTCAGATGACTTTCAAAACCACTCACATTAATATTGAAGTATTTTACTTATTTGCGCGCACGCGGAAATAAAAAAAATATATTGACTTTCACAATCGTTTTGTGATATTATATTATTGCTTAATTATAATTTCACCGGGAGGAACCACTATGGTAACGAAATTCCAGCGGTTAACTGCACTGCTGCTGGCGCTGCTGACGGCCTTGGGCTGCTTCGGCATATCCGTATCGGCTGCCGATGCGGATACCGAAGAGATCAAGATCTCCTATTCCAGCAACGCGATAGCAACTGCCAAGGAACTGCAGGAGGCGCTTTCCTACGAAGCTTATACGGCAAAGTATTCGAACGAAGCGCTCTATCCCAACGCGACCGAAGCCAAAGTCATCGACGGCACAGCCTATCTCGCGGACGGAACTACCGCGAAGGTAGAAAAGACCGAACATGACGGCAAATCGGCTCTCGAAACAGGCTCGACGGGTACCGTGGCCTACAAATTCACGCTGCCCGAGACGGCCAAATACGTGATCAGGGTCAACTACTGGCCGACCGAATCCGAGTCGTCCTCGACCTCGATCCAGAGGATCCTCAGGATCAACGGCAAGGTCCCCTTCTCGGAGGCCTACACGATCGGCTTCACTAAGGTGTGGAAGACGGTCTACGCCCCCGAGGACGAAAATACGCTGAAGGACGGGACTGTCCGGCACTTCAGGCGCGACATCGACAACAACGAGATCCGCACCACCGCGGTGCAGCGTCCGGAATGGTGTTCCCTGACCGTAAAGGACATCGACGGATTCTACAAGGATCCTTTCGTTTTCGTCTTTGAAAAGGGCGAAAACATCATCACCCTCGAGGCGCTTGCCGAGGCGATCGCCATCGGCAGCATCGAGCTTCTGCCCTACGAAAAGGTCATGTCGTATGACGATTACAGGGCGAAGTTCGCGTCCAAGCCCAAGGGCACCGATATCGTGAGGTTCGAGGCGGAAGAGCCCCTTGCCACCTCCACCAACACGATATACCCCGTTGAGGACAGATCCTCGGCGGTGAACAGCCCTACAGACGAGAGCCGCGTGGTCCTCAACACCCTCGGAGGTGAAAAGTGGCAGGTCTCGCAGCAGTGGGTATCCTACTCCTTTGAGGTCGCCACGTCAGGCATGTATCAGATCGTTCCCAGGTTCAGGCAGCATGTGAACGACGGTATGTACTCCTCCCGTGCGCTTTACATCTACAGCGATTCCTCGCTGGCCCCCGGTGCAGACGGGTACTACAACGGAGTTCCCTTCGACGAGGCCCGCGAGCTCCGCTTCAACTACGATCCCGACTGGAACGCCTTCCCGCTCCGGTTCGGCAAGGTCTCGGTCGACGAAAAGGGCAACGAGATCCTTGATTACGTAGATTGCGAATTCTACTTTGAGGCCGGCGTTACCTACACCATCAAGTTCGAGGTAACCCTCGGAACGATGGGCGAGATAGTCAGAAAGGTCCAGGCCTCGCTTGACGCCATCAACGGCGCCTATCTGAACATCATGCGTCTTACCGGCGCGTCTCCCGACGAATCCCGCGACTACTCCTTCTCGACGGTCATGCCGGATACCGTTATCCAGATCATCATCCAGTCGGGAAAGATCAGAAAGATCGCCGATGAGCTCAACTCGCTTGCCGGAGGAAAATCCTCCAACATCGCGACGCTTGAGAAGGTCGCCTGGCTGCTCGACAAGATGGGCCGCAACCCCGAGGACGAGTTCGCCAGGAACATGAAGCAGCTGAAATCCTACATAGGAAACCTCGGCACCTGGCTCTCCAACGCCAAGACCCAGCCGCTCCAGTTCGACTATATCACGATCCAGGGAGCCGACGAAAAGCTTCCGCGCGGCAAGGCTAACTTCTTCCAGTCTCTGAAGCACGAGTTCCTCAGCTTCTGGCACTCCTTCTTCAGAAACTACAACCGCATGGGTTCGATGGTCAAGGAGAGCGAGTTGAAGGAAGCTCTTCAGGTATGGAACGCCTACGGTCGTGACCAGGCGCAGGTCATCAGAAACCTGATCAACAACGACTTCACCCCCAACACCGGTTATACCGTCGACCTCAAGCTGGTCGCCGGAGGCACGCTGCTTCCCTCGATCCTGGCCGGTCAGGGCCCCGACGCCTATATCGGACTCGGTGAGGATAACGTTATCAACTACGCCATCCGCGGAGCGCTCATCGAGATCGAGGATCTTGCCGGGTTCGCGGACCTGCTCTACTACAAGACCGACGAAAAACTGAATACCGTCTATGACGGGAACGGCGATCCGATAAAGAACCCCGACGCTCAGTTCAATGAGGCCGCGATGCTCGTTCTCGGTATCCCGGATGCCGAAAACAAGATGCATTACTACGGTCTGCCCGAGACTCAGGCCTTCCCGATGATGTTCATACGCTCGGATATCCTTTACGAGCTCGGCATCACCACGCTCGACACCTGGGACGACCTGATCGAGGCGGCTACGATACTCAGCCAGAACTCGATGACGATCGGTCTTTCGAACGACTACAAGATCTTCCTCTATCAGATGGGAGGAACCCTCTTCGCCGACGGAGGAATGAGGATCAATCTCGATTCGAACGTCGCTCTCGATTCCTTCGAGACGATGTGCAACATGTTCACGACATACAAGCTCCCCTACAAGTACGACTTCGTCAACCGCTTCAGGACAGGCGAGATGCCGATCGGTATCGCCGGCTACAACGGCACCTACAACCACCTGATCGTCTTCGCGACCGAACTTCGCGGCGCATGGGAGTTCGTTCCCGTCCCGGGATACAGGATCACCGATCCCAAGACCGGCAAGGAGTTCATCAACAACGTCTCGGTCTCGACTGTCTCGGCGATCGTCATGATCAACGGCTGCGAAGACAAGGACGGGACATGGGAATTCATGAAGTGGCATGTCGGCAAGGACTGCCAGGTCAACTATTCCAACGAGATGATCGCGATACTCGGCGACTCAGCCAAGCACGGCACAGCCAACATCACGGCTCTCGAAACGATGCCCTGGACGAACAAGGAAAGGGAAGCGCTGATCTCACAGTTCCAGAATCTCGCTTCGATCCCCAACTATCCCGGAGCATATATCATCGGCCGTTACACCAAGTTCTCCTTCCTCGGTGCCTATAACGACGGCGACGAGCCTGTTTCCAAGCTGCTCAGCTACATCAATATTATAAATAAGGAAATCACGCGCAAACGCGCCGAGTTCGGACTTGAGACTCTTGAAGTAGGAGAGACGCTGGCGAGCAAGCGCAAGGATCAGGCGCTTGCCGAGATAGACGCCCTCGACGCGTCTGTCGCCGCCTCCTGCTCGGCAGAGATCGCGGAGATCAAACGAGTGCTGGGTGAGATCGAAGAGAACGCCACCTTCAAGGCATACTGCGACGATGTCTACATCGACGCTCTGAGAAAGGCCGGCAACGACCTCCTCGCCAAGGCTCCCGGCAACGAGAAGATCGAGAGCATCTGCGAAAAGATCTCGGTCTGCGCAGACAGCCTCAAGATTTATCAGGCGTCATATCCGCTTGAGTGACCGAAGAATAATCCAAGTAAGGAGAGAAATAAATGGCTAAAACAGCAACAAAGGCTGTGTCCCAAAAGGATATTTCAAGGTTTCGGTATACGCTGAAAGAGATGAACCGCAACAAGGTCGGATACGTCATGATCGCACCCTTCATGCTCGTGTTCACCCTGTTCACCGTCGCGCCGGTCGTGGTCTCGATGGTCATAAGCTTTACGGACTTCAACCTGCTGCAAGCTCCGAACTTTGTTTTCCTGGACAACTACATCCGCCTTTTCCTTGACGACGATATCTTCCTGATCGCGATCAAGAACACATTCGTGTTCGCAGCGATAGTCGGTCCCGCCGGCTATCTGATGTCCTTTATGGTGGCATGGTTCATCAACGAGCTCGAGCCTAAGATTAGAGCCGTCGTAACGCTCATCTTCTACGCTCCCTCGATCTCCGGCCACGTCTATCTCATCTGGGGCACACTCTTCTCGGGCGACTCCTACGGATGGGTCAACGGATTCCTCCTCAACTACAATCTTATTGACGAGGAGATTCAGTTCTTCGAAGACGCCGACTACGTCATGCCTCTGTGTATCGTTGTCGCACTCTGGATGTCGCTCGGTACTTCATTCCTTTCCTTCATCGCCGGTCTGCAGGGCGTCGACCGTTCGCTCTACGAGGCGGGCGCCGTCGACGGCGTAAGAAACCGCTGGCAGGAACTCTGGTACATAACCCTTCCGTCGATGAGACCGCAGCTGATGTTCGGCGCTATCATGTCGATCACCTCCTCCTTCGGTTTCGGCGGAGTCGTCGACGCCCTCTGCGGAAACCCGTCGGTCGACTACTGCGCATGGACGATCATGCATCACCTTAACGACTACGGCGGAGCGAGGTTCGAAGTCGGATATTCATCCGCGATAGCCGTCGTACTATTTGCCATAATGATGGGCGCGAACGCGCTGGTCAAGAAGCTGATTTCAAAGGTAGGTTCGTAGAAATGGCAAGATTAAGAACCAGAAAACACAAGGTAGTACTGAACCGCTCGGTCGGCGGTGACGCGGGCATAACCTTCCTGCTCGTGCTTCTCGGAGCCTTCATGTTCCTGCCGATGCTCTACGTCATCATGCAGTCGCTGAAGCCTCTTGACGAACTCTGGATGTTCCCGCCCAGATTCTACGTCGTAAACCCGACCTTCAGGAACTTCAAGGACCTCTTCGTCCTCATGAACACCTCCTGGGTCCCCTTCTCCCGTTACATCTTCAATACGGTGTTCATCACCGTTCTTGGGACTGTAGGCAACCTCTTCTTCGGATCTCTTGCCGCCTACGCCTTCTCGAAGGTAATGTTCCCGGGGCGCAAGTGGATGTTCAAGGTGGTCCGTTCCTCGCTCATGTTCCACAAGACGGTCACCGCCGTTACGAACTTCATCATCATGAGCGCGCTGCATATGGTCGACACCTACTGGGCGCTGATCATTCCGGCATGGGGCCACACCCTCGGCCTCTACCTGATGAAGCAGTTCATGGAATCGAACGTCACCGACGCCGTCCTCGAGTCGGCGAGACTTGACGGAGCGTCCGAGTTCAAGACCTTCTGGGTGATTGCGATGCCGATGGTCAAGCCCGCATGGCTTACCCTCATCATCTACTCCTTCCAGGATCTCTGGAACGCCGGTTCCTCGATCTACATCCACTCCGAGCAGCTCAAGTCCTTCAACTACGCGATCGGACAGATCACCGCCGGAGGTATCAAGCGTGCCGGAGCTTCGGCAGCTTCGCAGGTCATAATGATGGCGGTGCCTATACTGGTATTCGTCATAACTCAGTCAAACATCATCGAGACGATGGGATCGTCGGGAATGAAGGATTAAGGGGGCAGCAAAGTGAAGTTTAAAAAGACAGCTGTTGCCGTCTTCTCGGTCGTGATCCTCGTGATCATGCTCGCGGCGATGCCCGTAAGCGCCGGAAGGACCTATCAGACCTATACCTATTCGATATCGGGTCAGGCCCTCCACTCCCCCGACGCCTACACTCCGCTGATGGAGATAGACAGCACATACATGGGTCTGTCAAAGAATCTTGACAACCCCACAGATATTTTCGTGGACGAAAAAGACAACGTCTATATTTCCGACACGAACAACAACCGGATCGTAGTTCTTGACAGGTATTTCAAATACAAGTTCGCGATCAGCGAGTTCATCAACGATCAGGGTATCCCCGACAAGCTCAACGCTCCGAACGGCGTCTTCGTCACCTCGGACACGATCTATATCGCCGATACCAACCAGAACAGGATCGTCACCTGCGACCTTGAAGGAAACTTCCTGAGAGTCATCGCCGCCCCCGAGGACGCCCTCTTCGATACCGGCGCGGTCTACAAGCCGGTGGCGCTCGTGGTCGACTCCTTCAACAGGCTCTACATCGTTTCTTCGACTACCTATCAGGGCATCATCGTTATGACCAGCGAGGGCGAGTTCATATCCTTCATCGGCGCCCAGAAGGTCGCGATATCCGCCTGGGACAAGCTCTGGAGAAAGATCATGAACTCGGACCAGAGAGCCCAGACCGAGCTTCTGATAGCCTCTGAGTTCAACAACATCGATCTCAACGAAAAGGGTCTGATGTTCGTCACGACCTCCTCGATCGACAGCAAAAAGGTCGCGAGCGAGATCAAGAAGAAGACGAAATCCGGCGACTATATGCCGGTCAAGCTCCTTAACAAGTCGGGCGACGAGGTCATGCACCGCAACGGCTTCTGGCCGCCTGCGGGCGAGATCAACAATTCGGGCTCCTCATCCGACGGATCGATCAACGGCGTTTCCAAGATCATCGACGTCGCCTCGGGACCTGAGTTCACCTGGTCCATCATCGACACTCTCCGTCAGAAGGTGTTCACCTATGACGAGGAGGGCAACCTGCTCTTCGCCTTCGGCGATTCGGGCTCTCAGCTCGGAAACCTGGTCAGCATCCAGTCGATCGACTATATGTCCGACTCAAAGCTGCTCGTTCTCGACAAGACGAACAAGAATATCACGGTATTCCAGAGGACAGAATACGGAGACATCCTCATCAACGCTCTCACGAACCAGAACTCCCGCCAGTATGACCGCGCGATAGACGACTGGACCGAGATCCTGAAGAGAAACTCCAACTTCGACGTTGCCTACATCGGCATCGCCGACGCCCTCTACCGCAACGGCGAGTACAGAGAGGCGATGGAGTACTACGAGGCGGCCTATTCAAAGGGCGGCTGGTCCGACTCCTACAAGGAGATCAGAAAGGACTGGATCTCGAGATACGTGCTCCTGATCCCGCTCTTCGTGATCATAATCATAGCGGCCCTCGTAATATTCTTCAAATACGCGGGCAAGGTCAACAAGCGCGCAGAGACTTCGGGCAAGAAGAGGACATTCGGTGAGGAGCTGCTCTTCGCCTTCCACCTCATCTTCCATCCCTTCGACGGCTTCTGGGATCTGAAGCACGAGAAGCGCGGCTCGGTCAGAGCTTCGCTCGTCTTCGTGCTCATCACGATCCTGGCGGTCTTCTACCAGGACATCGGCTCGGGCTACCTTGTTAATCCGCAGGGCAGATATGCCGGTATCCTCAGCGACGCGCTCGGCGTCATTGTTCCCCACCTTCTCTTCGTGGTCGCCAACTGGTGTCTGACGACGCTCTTTGACGGAGAAGGAAGCTTCAAGGACGTTTTCGTCGCCGTTTCCTACTCGCTCGTGCCGATCCCGATGCTCATGATCCCGATGACGATCTTCTCGAACGTCGCCATCTCGACAGAGCTTCAGCTCGTCAACTTCATCAACTCGGTCGGAATGATATGGGCCTTCCTGCTCATCTTCCTCGGCACGATGGTGACGCACGACTATTCGATCGGCAAGAATATCATAACCACCGTCGGAACGATAATAGCCATGGCGTTCATCATGTTCGTCGCCATCCTGTTCACGACTCTCGTCGGAAAGATGGTCAGCTTCATTACCAACATCATCGTCGAGATCAACTATCGACTGTAAAGGCAGAAGGAGAATTGAAATGAAGAAAATAATTGCAATGACCCTGTCTGTCATCATCCTCGTCGCGATGCTCATCGTCGACGTCGGGGCCTACGCGGTCGATCTGGTCTTCGAGATCGATTCCAAGACAAAGAAGCCGACAGACACCGTCGATTACAAATCCACCCTTGAGCAGTACCTCACTCTCGAGTTTGCCACTGCCGAGGATAAGCTGGCTTCGATGGAGATGCTGCTCGAAAAAGACGGGTATCAGCTCTGGGCAGACAGGCTGACCGGCGAGGTCGCCACCAAGAACCTCGCTTCGGGTCAGATCCTCTTCTCAAACCCCTATGACGTCGGAGCCAAATATCCCTCCAAGCAGGGACCGTCGGATTCCACCAAGAAGAAGCTGATGTCCCAGCTCATGGTGAGATACGTCGACAACGATACCGAGAAGGAGATGTACTCCTTTGAAGAGGCCGCGATGAACGGCCAGATCAAGATCAAGAACATCAAGAACGGTATCCGCGTCGAATACTCCATCGGCCGTGAGGAGACCAGAATGCTGGTCCCGAAGGTCATAGAGAAGACCCACTTCGAGACCGAGATCCTCGAGCCCTTCGCGAACGAGATCAACGAGATCTCCCGCGATTCCGGCCTTATCGAACTCAACTGGGTAGACTACTTCCCGGTATCGAAGAGAAAAGAAGCGGTCCCGGATTCGGGCGGAAACTCGCTCTGGTTCAACTTCATGCAGCTCCTCGCCTACTATCAGTACAAGGCGACCGAAGCCTGCGCGACAGAACCCGAGAAGAAATCTCTGGTAGCCGCCTATCCCATCTGTAAGAAAATGAACGTCTACGTCTTCTCTACAGACGCCACGACGACAGAGACGATGAGGATAGAGAACTACATCAAGACCTACGCTCCCTCATACACCTACGAAATGCTCGAAGCCGACCATGCTCTCACCGAGTATGAAGGCTCCGACAAGAACCCCGCGCTCTTCAAGGTCGCGCTGGAGTATACCCTTGACGAATGGGGCATGTCCTTCCGCTGCCCGGTCAACGGTCTGAGATTCGACGAATCGCTCTATCAGCTCGTCTACATCAGCCCGCTTCAGTATATGGGCGCCGGAGCCAACTACCTGCTCGGAGACAAGGCCGAGAAGTTCACAGGCTATAACTTCTTCCCGGACGGATCCGGCACACTCTTCCGTCACGAGGACCTCGCGACGAACAACACGACCACGATCAACGCAAAGGTCTACGGAGCCGACTTCGCCTACAACAACATAAGCGGGACCCACTCCGAGACCGTCCGCTACCCGGTATTCGGGATCGTTTCCAACTACCATGACATCCGTCAGTCGGTAGAGAAGCAGCTGGTCGCGGAAGAGATCAGGGATCCGAACACCGGCGAAGTGCTCTCCCCCGCGGAATACGAGGAAGTCGAAGTCGACTATACTTATAATGAAGACCGCGGATTCGTGGCCATCATCGAGGAGGGCGACGCCCTCGCCGAGCTGTCCACATACCACGCGGGCTCGCTCAGCAAGTACAACTCGATAAGCATGCTCTTCTATCCCAGACCCAAAGACTCATACAACCTCGCCAACGCGATCTCGGTCGGCGCAAACGCCACCTGGACGGTCGTCTGCTCGAGAAAGTATGTCGGCAACTACAAGGTCAGGTACATTATGCTCACCGACCGGACCATTGCCGAGGAAAAGGGACTGGAGAACACATACGAGCCTACCTGGATGGGCATGGCGACTGCGTACAGAGATTACCTGACTTACAAGGGCGATCTCCAGAGGCTTGAGTCCTCCGACGTTTCCGCCGACATTCCCGCCTATATCGAGACCTTCGGCGCGATCGAGACTGTTGAAAAGATCATGTCGATCCCGGTAAACACGATGGCAGCGCTGAGCTCCTTCGAAAACGTCAAGACGATGTATGACGAGCTCTCCGCCGAGGGAGTCGGCAACATCAAGTTCAAGCTCACCGGATACGCCAACGGCGGTATGTACGCCTCGATCCCCTACAGACTCAAGTGGGAGAAGGTCGTCGGCGGCGCCGAAGGATACAAAGATCTTGTCAGCTATGCGAAGCAGAAGGGCTTCCAGGTATTCCCCGACTTCAACTTCGCATATGTCAGATCGAGCACCAACAAGGCGTTCGACGGACTTACATTCAAGAAGCATATAGTCAAGTCGATCAACAACACCTATATGTCAAAGAGGTACTACAGCGCCACGAGACAGACGATGATCGGACGCTTCGACCTCTGCGTATCCCCCGCATACTACTCTCACTTCTATGAGAAGTTCAATCAGAACCTGCTGAAATACTACGGGGACGGAGTGGACAAGACGATCTCCATCGCATCCCTCGGAACCGCCCTCAACTCCGACTTCGACGAGGATGAGCCTTACAACCGCGAAGACTCGAAGAAGCAGACGATCGAGGCGGTAAAGGAGATCGGAGACAAGTATGACTACGTAATGACCGAAGGCGCCAACGCCTACGTCTGGAAATACGTAGACTACATACTCAATGTCCCGCTCGATTCCAGCCGCTACACAAGGTCGAGCGCATCGGTGCCCTTCATCGGTGTCGTTCTTCACGGCAGCAAGCAGTTCGCCGGCACGCCGCTCAACATGGACGGCAACATAGGCTACAGCCTGCTGAAAGCGATCGAGAACGGCGCGGGAGTCTACTTCATCCTGGCTTACCAGAACTTCGCCAAGCTGAAGGAAGACTTCGTGCTCAGCGAGTACTACTCGGTCAGATACGATATCCTTAAGAACGACGTCGTCAAATACTACACGCTGATCAACGACCTGACGAAGGATCTGCAGCTTGAGCTCATCACCTCGCACGAGTTCCTCACCGGCGAACGCGTGCCCGATCCCGATGAGGTCATAGCCGACGCCGCAGAGGCTCAGAGGCTTCTTGAAGAAGAGGCCAAGGCGGCCGAAGAGGCAGCCGAGAAAGCCAGAGTCCAGAGCCTGCTCAACGGACGTGTCAACGCCGCCGACAGCGCCGCCAACTGCCTGCTGCAGGTCAACGGCTTCTACAATCAGGCGGTCGCCAATGACGAGGGCAGCTGCTCGGTCGCCATAAACGGAAACGTGACGGTGACGATCGGTATGAAGACCCTTGTCAATCAGGTCATCGAGACTTCCGCTGCAAGAGCCGCAGCTCAGACGCTCAATGACGAGAAATACGACGATGACAAGCTGAAAGCCGCAATCCTTGAGGCCTGGACCGAGATCAACGATCCCTTCAGCGCCCATATGAAGAGCGGCAGCAACGGCGCGTATGCCGCGATCCTCAGCACCTATGAGAAGGCAAACGCCTCCTATACAAACAACGTCAACACCGCGGCAACCAGAAAAGAAGCCTACGACACTGCCGTTGAGAACGCGGTCAGAGCGGGTATCGACAAGATCCCCGAACTCTACGCCGCTTACAAGGAGAACGCGACAGAAGAAAATCTTCAGGCTCTGCTGCAGTATGCCGGGACTCTCGCGGACGCGGAAAAGTATGTCGGGCTGATCGCAAAGATCGCCGAGACCACGGCTGAGATCTCCGGACTCGCTACCGCGTATAAAGAAGATGCCGCTTACAAGGCACTCGAGGAGGCAAAGGCAGCAAGGGCACAGAATCTTAAGGATGCCGAAACCGCCGACAAGGCCATCGTAAACGAGCTGAAAGCCATTCAGAGCAATCCCGCCGGACATACCGCCGAGGAGATCGCCAGAGCCCAGGCATACACCGACGCTGTTGCCGCGCTTGCCGACGCTCAGGCGGAGGTCAAGGCAAGGATCAGTTATCTGAAGCTTGTCGACACCAGTGCCAAAAAGGCTCTCTCGACAGTGCCCGCAGGCTCCGACGAGCTGACCAAGCTTGAGCAGCTCATCGCGGATGCCGAAAAGGAGCTCGAGGAGCTCAACGATTCCGACAATACCACGAATCCCTACAATGCCGCCGTTATCTCCGCCCAGGCAGCTCTTGACGCCTTCACGCCCGCGACCGGCGCCGCAAGGACCGAGTCCGAAAAGGCGGACAAAGCCCTGAAGGATTACGAGGACAACTACAAGGCGACATACACCGAATCCGCCGCATATAAGGCCGCCGAGGCGAAGAAGCAGGGCTATGAGACCGAACTCGCTGCTCTGGAAGAGAAGTTCTCGAATATCGCTCCGGTACGCGCCCTGCTCGAAAAGTTCGTTTCCGCCATGGAGGCGAGAAATGAAGCAGCCGCGAAGAGGACGACTCTTGAAAACAGCTATGCGTCCAACGCCGAATACATCAAGCTTCAGGACGCTCAGGACAAGGCCGATTACAACTTCACGGTAGTATCCGAAAAGCTTCTCGCCGCCATCGAAGAGGACGAGGAATACATCGCTCTCAAGAAGAAGGTGGAGGAGACAAAGGCAGAGCTTGAGAAATACACGCTCGGATATCTCGACGAGCTTGCCTACGCTGAGATCCAGGAAAAGCTTGAGGACGCCAAGGCTGAAGTCGAAGCTCTTGAAACGGCATATCTTGAGGACGAAGAGTACAAGAAACTCTACGCGGCTTACGAGACCGCCGAGAAGGAGCTCGACGCGGTAAGAACCGAGGCAGACTCGATCGCTTCCGCCGAGAAGCTGACGGTCGCCGACGCGTTTATCGACAAGATCTCCAAAGCGGTTTCCGACTACGCCGCAGCAAAGTCCGCCCTCGATAAATACAACGAGGCGTTTGAGACAGAGCTGAAGGACAGCAAAGAATATAAGGAAGCCCTTGCCGAACTCGAAGCAATCGAAAAAGAGGAAAAGGCGTTCGTGGACGATTTCATCGCTGAGCTCGACCAGGCCGCGATCGACTCAAGATCCGAAGAGAAGCCGGAAGAAACACTCGGAGGCAAATACGCGATCGCCCGCGACGCCTACGACACCGCGAAAAAATACCTCAATTATTTTGACGGAACGACTTCTGTTCCGTCCACCGTCAAGGACGCTGTCGTTTTTTCCGAGAAGGTAAAGACCATGGCCGAGTACACCAAGGCGGAATCCGAAAAGAAAGCCGCCAAGGACGCGATGGCGCTCTTCACCTCCGACTACGGAACAAAGCTCAAAGCCACGAAGGAAGAGATCATCTCTACCATCACCGATCCTCAGCTGAAGGAGTACAACGCTCAGTATCGGGAGGCCAACGCCGCCTACACCGCCGCCACGACCGAGATAACCGATACCTCGAAGGCACTCAGAGAATATGACAAGACCAGCGGCCCCGCGGTATACAACGCCGCCAACAGCTACTATACGGCTCTCGGCAATGTCAACACCGCGAGGATCAACGCGGAGAAGGAACTGAAACACTCCGAACTGAGCGGATTCAAGGCTGCTTACGACGAGGACTCCGCCGCCTACGCGAAGATCTCGGGCAGACTTGAAGAGGTCAGGACCGAATCTGAGACTGCCGCGGAGGATTACAAGGTCGCTTCCGCCGATCTGACAAAGGCCACAAAGGCCTCCAACGACGCCATCAAGGCGGTCAGAGACCAGATCAACAGGATCACCGGCACGATAGTTCCCAGACTGAACTACTACGTCAAGGAGATGCTGAAGACGGTCGACGACTCCAATCTTGCCGTCGAAGTCCTTGGAAGTTCTCCCGACTATTCCGATCAGCTCAAGGAAGACGTGAAGGCCGCCAACAAGATCGCGGTCGACACCGAGAAGGAAGTCAGAGAGCTTTCCGACAAGGCGATCGCCTCGGCGAAGCACGCGCTTGAGACCGCATCCTCGATCATCGAGATAACCACCGAGATCAGCGATCCCTACAATCCTTCAGAGGGTTCGGGATCCGAAGAGACCGGAGACGACGAGGAAGAAGAGAACACCGTTACCAAGTACACCGACAACAGCGGAAACATCGTCGCTGTCGGATACTCAAACGGCGTCATGTTCCTCATCAACTACAACTATTTCGACGTTGTGACTGTTTACAACGAAGTCAGCTACACACTTCCCGCTTACGGCGGCTACAGGATCAACCCTGACGGCTCCGTCAACTCTTTCTCAACATTCTTTGTGTTAGGAGGGATTGAAGAATGACAACCGACCTTCAGCTAAACAAGACGGTCAGTGCCCCCAAGAAGGCAGTAAAAAAGAAAAAGCGCGCTTCTTCCCTCGACAGGAGAAAGGCGCGCGCCGGATGGTGGTTCGTAATGCCCTTCATAATCGGTTTCCTGACCGTTTATCTTCCGGTAATATTCGATTCCATCAGATACTCGTTCAGCCATATCAAGATCACGTCGGGCGAAGGGTTCATAATTGAAAATGTCGGATGGGCGAACTACAATGAAGCTCTGTTCGTCAACCCGAACTTCGTACGGACTCTTCTGACCGGTCTTGGAGAACTCGCCTTCGATATCCCCGCCATCATTCTGTTCTCGCTCTTCATGGCGGTCCTTCTGAACCAGAAGATGGTAGGCCGCGCGCTCTTCCGCGCCATATTCTTCATCCCCGTTATCCTTGCGACAGGTATCATGGAGTCGATCGACTCTCAGAACCTCGTCGGTACGCTGATGGATGATCCCGACGGAATCGCGGACGGCACCGGACAGTCAACGGCGACAGACATTGTTTCGGCAATAGATATCGAACGATTGTTCGCGAATATGAGAGTCGGAACCGAGCTCGTCGAATATGTTGTCGGCGTCGTTAACAAGATCTACAACATAGTAAACCGCTCGGGCGTTCAGATGCTCATATTCCTTGCCGGACTTCAGTCGATATCCCCCGCCATCTACGAGTCCTGCCAGATCGACGGCGCGACCGCCTGGGAGACCTTCTGGAAGATCACCTTCCCGATGATAAGCCCGATGATCCTCGTCAACGCGATCTACACCGTCATCGACTCGTTCACGACAGATTCCAACAGGGTCATGAAGTTCATTGCGGGTATTTACGTTCAGTCGAACGGACAGGAGGTCAGCTCGGCGATGTCATGGATGTACTTCCTGATAGTCATCGTCATCATAGCGCTGGTTTCCGCGATCCTCTCGGCCTTCGTATTCTACCAGAGAAGAGACTGAGAAAGGAGGAAGCTAAGATGAATGCACAGGATACCGCTCCGAAAATCATGAAGGAGTCAAAGAACAAGATCAGAGTCGAGTTCGAACGCACTCCGCTCAAGGAAAGACTCAAGGCGAAATTCATAAATATGGCTTTCGTCACCGACGTCGTATGGTACATATTCAGGCTCATACTCCTCCTCGGGATCGCGTATATCGTGCTGTTTCCTTTCTACAGCAAGATCGCCGGTTCCTTCATGGGCAGAGACGATTTCGTCGACGTGACCGTCATGCTCATTCCCAAGAACTTCTCGCTCGACATGTACAAGTTCATAGTTCTTGAGAACCATTACTTCGAGGCCTTCGGCAACACTCTGCTGCTTGCCGGATCGACGGCCATTATCCAGGTGTTTATCTGCTGCCTCATCGGATACGGACTCGCCAAGTTCAAATTCAAGGGCAACAAGTACGTCTTCCTGGCCGTCATCCTGACGATGGTGGTGCCTCACCAGACCCTGCAGCTTTCGCTCTTCATGAAATTCAGATTCTTCGACATTTTCGGCATCATCAAGTTCCTTTCGGGGCACGCGAGAGTCGGAGAGGTCGGATGGATCAACGACATTCTCAAATCGATCAACATTTTCGGCTCGGAGAGCAGCAACAAGCTGATCAAGGGCATCATAAGCGACGGAGCGCTCAATCTGAACAACTCCTTCATGCCCCTGATCGTGCTCTCGCTCACCGGTCTCGCCTTCAAGAACGGCCTGTATATCTTTATGCTTCGCCAGTTCTTCCGCGGCGTCCCCGACGAACTTGAGGAGTCGGCATATATCGACGGATCGGGCGTCTTCAGGACATTCCTGCAGATCATAATTCCTCTGTCGGTGCCGATGATGATAACGGTATTCCTCTTCGCCTTCTCATGGCAGTGGACTGACGACTTCTATACGAGGCTCTTCTTTACCACGCATAAGACGGTGCTGATGCCGGATATCGTCGCGATCCCGCAAACTCTCGAGACCAGCTACGCCGGCCAGAACCTCTATTACTCGGCTATCAGAAACACCTGCGGCATCATGATCATCTTCCCGCTGGTCATCATCTACGCCTTCCTCCAGAACTTCCTGGTACAGGGCATAGAGAGATCCGGACTTACCGCCGATTGATGAGGCTCACCGCTTACAACTGATTATTGCGGCCCCCGCCCTGAAGGACGGGGGCCGCAGCATTGTCCGGGAAGAAAGCGGGCATGATTTTTCCGGTATCAAAAAAAGACTATACAAAAATTTAAAAATATGATATAATATATACTATGCCAGTATAACCGGGACCGGACCGCCGGTCTTTTGGGAAAAACGGCTGACCGAAAGGCCTGGGGGCAAGAGTGAACAGCAAAAGACCGATCAGAAGAGACCGGGACGCGGAAGAGGTCCCGGAAGGCATAGTGTTCGGCAGAAACGCGGTAAGGGAGCTCCTCAGATCGGGCAGAGAGATAGACAAGATTCTTGTCAAGCGCGGCGAACGCGACGGATCGCTGCCTGTGATCTGTGCCGAGGCATCTGCGAGAGGGATACCCGTCGTCGATACCGAAAAGGAAAAGCTCGACCGTCTCTGCCGCGGCGGAGTACATCAGGGAGTCGCCGCATACGCATCGCAGAAGGAATACTGCGACGTCGACGATATTCTGAATATCGCCCGGGAACGCGGCGAGCAGCCCTTCATCGTCATACTTGACGGAGTTGAGGATCCTCACAATCTCGGAGCGGTCATAAGGACCGCCGAATGCACCGGAGTACACGGCGTCATAATCCCCAAGCGGAGATCCGCCGGACTGACGGCGGTGGTCGCCAAAGCGTCTGCCGGCGCGCTTGAGCATATGGCGGTGGCAAGAGTGCCGAATCTGGCTGCGGAGATCGACCGTCTCAAGGAGCAGGGGATCTGGATCTATTCCGCCGAGGCGGGGGGAGAGGATCTCTATTCCTGCGACCTTGACCGCCCCGCCGCCTTCGTCTTCGGCAGCGAGGGCTCGGGAATATCAAGGCTGATAAAAGAAAAGAGCGATTTTATAGTGTCGCTTCCGCTTTACGGAAGGATCAATTCGCTCAATGTTTCGGCCGCGGCTGCCGCGGTGCTCTGCGAAGCAGCTCACAAGAGACACGTTAAATGAAGAAAAAGACACAAACGGGCATAATGCCCGGGAAAGGTGCATAAATAAATGGCTGACAACGAGTCCTTATCCTCGATCATAGAAAAACTGAAAAAACGCCGTGCGGCGTCAGAAGAGGAGACTCCCTCCGGCCCCGCTCAGGAATCCGCTCCGGAAGCTGCGCAAGCCGCTTCCGCAGCTGCGGAGGGTGAAGCTCCGGCCGGCGGCGAAGATGCCGCGAAGGAGAGCGCCCCGGCTGAGGCGGAGGCTGTCGCGGATTCAGCGGAGGAGACCGGCAAAGATGCCGGACTCTCGGCCGACGACCTCTTCGACGGTTCTGAAAGCGGACATCAGAGCATAGTGGACGACGATCTATTCGCGTCTCTGGTCAGCGATCTGAGAGAAGAGTTCGGTGTATCTCCCGACGAGGCATCCGCCGAAGCGCCCGATCTTAATGCCTTTATGGCTTCGGATTCGGCAGACGCGGAAGCCGTGGATACCGACGGTGCGGGGAACCTGACCGAGGCCGACGGCAAAGAGGAGCTTATATCGTCAATAATGAACGATCTTGCCCTCAATACCGAATCGGCGCCGGAGGACGGCACCGAAGCCGAAGCCGGAGATACCGTCTTTGCGGACAGCGCAGATGAAGCGGTCGGCACCGGTATCGGGGAAGGATCCTTCGGGATTGCTTCGGGTGAGGAGGATGTCCCTTCGGGTTCCGACTTTTCCGCAAAAGAAGCGGGGGATGATGTGAGCTCCGGGACTTCGGAGTCTGATGAGACCGCAGGCGAGGAGCCTGCCCGCGCGGATGGACAGCTTTCGGACGACATGCTGCTTGCCGCCTTCGGATACGCGGATACATCCCGCGGAACGGGGGACACTGCAACCCCTCAGGCGCAGAAGCCAGCTCCTTCCCGCACCCCCTCAAGTCTTCAGAGACACAAGGCCGGGTCTGTCGACAGCAATCTCGATCTTGCCTTCGGATATGACGGAAAAGAATATAAGGACAGATCTCAGAACGGAAAGATACTTGCAGATTTCGACCGCGACAAGCGCAAGATGTATGTGAGACTCGGCGGAACTCTTCTGTTCTTCATTCTCTGCGCCGTCTTCGATCTTGCCTCGAAGAAATTCGGCGGGGCGCTTGAGGCAGCGACCTTCCCGGTCGTCAACATCATGATCTCTCTTCAGCTTTTGCTGATCTGCGCCGCATTTTCGCTGAAAAAGCTCTATCTCGGACTCGCCGGCATAGTCAGAGCCCGGCCGATACCAGCTTCCCTGACCGCGACCGTGGTCCTTTTGACCGCGCTCTATGATATCCTCATCGCGATCGCGTCTCCCGAGAAGGGATTTGCCCTTTACAATTCGCCCGCTGCCTTCTGCCTGCTTATGACCGCCCTGGCCGACGCCGCAGAACTCTTCCGCCAGGCGGAGAATTTCAGAAGCATTTCCTCCTGGGATTCGGTGACGACGATAGAGAAGGCGGATTCGGAAGCGGGCTCCTACCGTCTTATGCGCGGCAGATTTGCCGACGGTTTCTTTATCCGCTCAAACCGCACCGACCGCAAATACGGTATCCTCAACTATATTATCGCCCCCGTCGTCGCGCTCGCGCTCATAATGATGATCATCACTCTTGCCAAGAAGGACAGCGGCTTCGGTCAGGCTATGAACGTCTTCATCGTCACGCTGCAGTTCTCGCTGCCGGCGTTTGCGGTGATAGCCGAGGCAATACCCTTCGCCAGCTTCTGCTTCGGCCTTTTCGGAAGATCGACCGTCATTCTCCATGAGACCGACACCGCCGATTTCGCGCCGGTCAGATCGATCGTCCTCGACGAGACCGATATGTTCGGCGAGGGCTCTCTGAAGATAGGGAGGGTCCGGATGTGCTCGCCCGATGCCGATATCTACTCGGTCATGACCGATACCTCCGCCATCTGTTCCGAGATCGGTGGAACGATCTCCACCGCCTTCAACCGCATTTCGGAGGAGACGGATACCGATGACGGAAGGAAGGTCGTAATTAACCGTGTCGCCGACGGCGGTATCGATGCCTATGCCGGAGGCAGGCATTATATCATAGGCAGCAGGGACTTCCTGTCTGAGAACAGCATCGTCTGCAACGGCTGCGACGACGGCAGCTACCTCTCTGTCACCCCGCGCGGAGCGGTGCTCCACATCGCCCAGGACGGGACCGAGGTCGTAAGGCTGTATATGGAATACAACCCCGGCAAATCCTTTACCGAGTTGCTTGACAGCTTCAGGGGCAGACGGATATCCGTCAAGCTTCACTGCGTCGATCCCAACATAAACACCGAATTCGTGAGATCGATGATAGGCGCCGCCGATATCGATATTGAAGTAATCCGGGACGGCAGCGTGTCGGGTGACGCGGCAGGTCAGTCGGGATCGGGGAAGGGCAGAGTCAGCGGCGGGCTGCTCTCGAGAGGCGACGAGTGGCTTTCGCTCATTGAGACCGCCGGAAGATGCGGCAATTACCGCAGCGCGGCCAAGCTCAATTATCTGATCATGGCCGGATTTACCGTCGTAGGGGTCCTGCTGTCGGTCATTCTCGGACTCTTCGGAGCGGCAGTCGGGATGTCCGCGGCATATATCCTGCTCTTCTGCGTTCTTTCGGTCATTCCCTCTGTCCTGATAGCGAGATTCTATCTTGCCTGACCCGGAGACGAAGGAGCGAAAACAACCCAACCATATGGGGCTGCCCCGAAAGTAGGACTTTTTGGCAGCCCCAAAAAAATGCGGAAAATGCGGATCTCGGAAGGGTTTTGCCCGGGCGGCGCGCATAGACCGACAACGACTAAGACTAAGACTTAAGAGAGAAAGGCAGGCAAGGCTGATATGAGCTTCAGTCCCGAGCTGCTTCGTTCGGTTTCAAAGCCGGGCAGATACGCAGGAGGAGAATTCGGTCAGATCCTGAAGGACCCGGCTTCGGTCGATGTGTCGGTGGCCTTCTGCTTCCCCGATTCATACGAGATCGGAATGTCGAATCTCGGTCTGAGGATCCTTTACGGAGTCCTGAACCGCGAGGAGAACATCAGGTGCGAGCGGGTCTTCGCCCCCTGGACCGACATGGAAGAGAAGATGCGGGAGGGAAATATCCCGCTTCAGACGCACGAGAGCGGACAGCCGGCGAGAGAATTCGATTTTTTCGCCGTAACTCTTCAGTATGAGATGTGCTATACGAACGTTCTGAACGTTCTGGACCTGTCGGGTATTCCGCTTAGAGCCGCCGACCGCGGCGAGGAGGATCCGATCGTGATCGGCGGCGGGCCCTGCTCCTACAACCCCGAGCCGGTCGCCGACTTCTTCGATCTCTTCGATATCGGAGAAGGGGAGGAGATGCTTCCCGAGATAGTCAGGCTCTACGCGAGGATGAAAAAACTCGGCGCTACGAAGCGTGAGTTCCTCATCGAGGCCGCGAGGACGATCGAAGGCGTTTACGTGCCCGCCTTCTATGACGTCGAATACAATCCCGACGGCAGGGTAAGATCCTATACGCCGAACGTGGAAGGCGTCCCGAAGCGCGTCAGAAAGCGGATAGTCGAGGATCTGGATACCATGTATTTCCCCGAGAGCGTCGTCATGCCCTATATCGAATGCGTGCAGGACAGGATAATGCTCGAGGTCTTCCGGGGCTGCATCAGAGGCTGCCGGTTCTGCCAGGCCGGGATGATATACCGCCCGGTAAGGGAGAAATCCCCCGAAACGCTGCTCCGTCAGGCCAAGGAACTCTATAAAAACACCGGATACGAGGAGATCTCGCTGACCTCGCTCTCGATTTCCGACTACACAAGGCTGCGCGAGCTGACCGACGGTCTTATCGAGTGGACCGACAAAAAGCGGGTGTCGCTGTCGCTGCCTTCTCTCAGGATCGATTCCTTCTCGCGGGAGCTTATGGAGAAGGTGGCCTCTGTAAGGTCGTCTTCGATCACCTTCGCTCCCGAGGCGGGAACTCAGCGGCTGCGCGACGTTATCAACAAGAACGTCACCGAGGCCGACCTGATGAGATCGGCCGGGATCGCCTTCGCCGCCGGAAAAGAGCAGGTCAAGCTCTACTTCATGAACGGACTGCCGACCGAGACCGACGAGGATCTCGCGGGGATCGCGGCGCTGGCCGAAGAGACGGTCGAGGAGTTCTACAGGACACCGGGACACAGCAAAAGAGCGCCGCTCGTCACCGTCAGCGTCTCCTGCTTCGTTCCGAAGCCCTTCACTCCCTTCCAGTGGGAGGCGCAGGATACTGTAGAGACTTTGATTGAAAAGAACAAGTATATCGCGAGCTGCATAAAGAGCAGAAAGGTGAGGTTCACACATCACGACGCCTGCGTCTCGCACGTCGAGGCGGTCCTCGCGCTGGGGGACAGAAGACTGTCGCGGGCGCTCGAGATCGCTCACGCCCGTGGCTTCAGGTTCGACGCCTGGGACGAGTTCTTCTCATACGACGCCTGGATGGAGGTCTTCGCCGAGGCTGGCATCGACACCGCCTTCTACGCCAACCGTCGGCGGGATCCCGGCGAGGTGCTGCCCTGGGACGTCATCGACTGCGGAGTGACGAAGGAATTCCTTCTCCGCGAAAGAAAAAAAGCCTACGAGGCAAAGACGACTCCCTCCTGCCGCGAGCAGTGCTCGGGTTGCGGAGCCAACTGTCTCGGCGGCAAGGACATATGCTGTCCGGGGGGCAGAAAATGACTGCAGAAAGAGATATCCGGGAAGAGACCCGAGCGGAGGCTTATCCGCCGCTCCCCGAGCCGCGCACGGTCAGGCTGGTCTTTGAAAAGACGGGAGCGCTTCAGTATATCTCGCATCTCGACCTGCAGCGGAGCTTCGGCAGGATACTGGCGAGAGCCGATCTGCCGGTCTGGTATACTCAGGGCTTCAACCCCCATCCGAAGCTCGTCTTCGCGCTCCCGCTGCCGATCGGGTCGGAGAGCGTATGCGAACTCGCCGATATTAAGATCGACCGGGACATGCCCTGCGCCGAGATCCTCGCAAGGCTCGGAAGAGCCACGTCGGGCGGGCTGAGATTTACCGGCTGCTATATTCCGGATGAGAAATTCGCGTCGATCGACGCCGCGAGGTGGGAGATCGCCGTCGACGCCGGTGAGGACGAAGCGGAGAGCTTCGCGCGGGAGGCGGCAGCGATACTTGCGTCGTCGCCGCTGATAACGAAAAAACGCACGAAATCGGGCGAGAAGGAGATCGATCTTTCCGCACTGATCGGTCGTGTCTCGGTCAGGCGGGAGGTGGCGCGCGTCGTGATCCGCGCCGATCTTGCCGCCGGAGAGGGAGGATCGGTCAACCCCGAAAACATACTGACGGTCCTGAGGGAAAGGACCGGGATCCCCGGTCCTGAGACGCCTTATTCCTCAGTGAGGCTGGAGATGCTCTCGGGCGGGAAAAGATTTGACTGATCCCGGATAAACTGTTTGACAGGAGATGAAGCAGAAAAATGCATGACGAACTGACACAGGTAGATATTCAGCAGATGAAAAAGGAACTCGAGGAGAGAAAGGTCCTTGCCTATACTCTCAGAGAGGAAGTCCAGCGCACGAGGGAATACGGAGATCTGTCAGAGAACGCAGAATACAAATGCGCGAAGCAGGAATTCAACAAAAACAGATCGAGGATAAGATATCTCGAGAGGATGATCGAGACCGCCGTCGTGATCGAGGTGAAATCCGAAGAGGGCAAGGTCTGCCTGTTTGATAAAGTGACGGTGAGATATCCCGATGAGGACGAGACCGAGGTGGTCAGGATAGTGACCACGCTGCGCAACGACGTTTTTACCAACAACATCTCAAAGGAGTCTCCTTTCGGAAAGGCGCTGCTCGGAAAAGCAGTCGGTGACAAAGTCACGGTGACCGGAGGGAACGGAAGCTCATATATCGTTGAAATACTCGCGATAGAGAAGGGCGAGGACGACCCCGGCCTGCCCATATCCGAATACTGACAGCGGAGGAAAAAGCGTGAGCGCGAAGGTGAAGCTGGGCATCGACCGGATCGGCGAGCCCGAAGTGAGAAAACTGCTCGAGGGGAAAAGGCTCGGAGTGCTTTCGGCCGCTTCGGGACTGGCGTCTGATTACCGGTTCCCCATAGATATACTGAACGAAAAATTCAATGTCGCGGGGATATTCGCCCCCGAGCACGGTCCCAGAGGCGTTCTGGGGCCCGGAGAGAAGGTCAGAGGCGGCAGGGACAGAATTACCGGCCTGCCCGTCTGGAGCCTCTACGAGGACGTCATAGCCCGCAGGGAGGCCGCCGAAAACAGCAGGTATATGCCGGCTGACGACTCGCTCTCGGCCGTCGACTGCGTCGTCTACGATATGCAGGACGTCGGCTCGCGTTATTTCACATATGTGTCGTCGCTCTTCTATCTCATGAAGGTCTGCGGCGCGAGAGGGATCCCGGTCGTCGTCCTCGACCGTCCTAATCCGCTCGGCAGCCGCGTCGAGGGGAATGTCCTCGATCCCGACTACTCCTCCTTCATCGGACTGACAGAGGTCCCGATCAGGCACGGCATGACGGTCGGTGAGCTGGCGAGGTTCTACAACGGCGATTACGGGCTCGGCTGCGATCTGACGGTCGTCGAGATGACCGGCTGGGACGGATCGATGTACTGGGACGACACCGACCTGCCCTTCGTCAGACCCTCACCGAATCTGCCGACGCTCGAATCGATCTGGGTCTACAACGGGATCTGCCTTTTCGAGGGGACGAACGTCTCGCTGGGGAGGGGGACCGCGGTACCGTTTACGGTCGTCGGGGCAGAATATATCAATCCTGTCGAATACGCCGCGGTACTGAACGCCGATGAAAGCATGAAAGGCGTCAGGTTCAGCCCCGCTTTCTTCGAGGCCTACTATTCAAAACTGACCGGCGTCGCGCTCTACGGGGTAACGGTGCACGTTACCGACAAACGTGAGCTCGAACCGGTCAGGCTCGGCGTGACTATGTTAAGGACTCTTGAGGCGATGTACCCGGACGATTTCGAGTATTCCGCGCCGAAGAATCCCGCGAACCGCTGGCATATCGACCTTGCAGCCGGAGGGACCGAACTGCGGCTTTCGGGTCTTCCGGCAGAAGAACTCTGCCGCAAATGGCAGGCCGAGGCCGACCGGTTCGCGGCAGAGAAGGCAAAATATTATCTGTACCGCCACTGATCCGACAGTGCGTCGGGTTTGAGCGTTCCGTTCGTCTCGATAATGTCGGCCCCGAATTCTTCGACCGAGATCCTGAGCTCTTCGGGTTCGGCCAGAAGCCAGAGGCCGACTTTTCCGAAGCTGTGAAGCTCGCGGCAGAATTCGCGGTCCGCCTTGCGCTCGCGGCACCAGGAGGTCGCTTTGTTGTCGAAGGGGATCCAGATGGTGGCCCTGTCTTTGATGTTGTTCCCGATCCATTTCAGGACGTCGGGGGTCAGGCTGCCGTCATAGTGCATCTCCGCCTCGGGGAAGGCTTCGGATAGCATGAGGAGGTAGGGGAAGGTCTTGCAGGTAAGTCCCGCTCTTTTTCCGAGCCGGGATTCCCTGACGACCCGGCAGAATTCCTCGAACCTTGTCTGATTGAAGCTCTGGAAGACGTTGTCGAACTTAACCGCGAGATCACTGCCTCTTTTTATGAAATCAAGGGCCTCCTCGAGTGTGGGTATCCTCGTGCCTCTGAACTGTTCACCCTTGAACAGTCCGGCGTCGAGCTTTTTCACCTCTTCGAGAGTGAGAGCGTCGGCGGGAGTCTTGTCAGCCAGCGGCGTTCCGTCGTCGTACCGGCAGGTGCGGTTGTATGTGCCGTCATGCAGACAGATGCAGACGTTGTCCGACGTGAATTTGTTGTCGAGCTCGATAACGTCGTAGCCCTCCTCGATCGCCGCGTTGTAGGATACGAGGGTGTTTTCGGGATAGAAGGCGCTGTCGCCTCTGTGAGCCTGGAATCTGAAACCTTCTCTGTTCATTTGCTTCTCCTTGTTTCGCCGGCAAGCGGCTTTCAGTTGCTATTATTTTATCCGAATCCGGCCGCAAAGTCAAGAAAAAGGTTGAACGCGGGGAAAAAATAAAGTATAATATTTCATTATATATTTCGCTATATCCGAAGGATACCCGACGCGGTATCTGCGCGGGAGAGAGTCTGGGCCATCCGGTGCTTTATCCCGCTCGGCCTGCTTATTTTGCCGACCGGATGATAACGAAAAGGACTAAAAATGACAAACTGCTCAAAGCTCATAAAAGAACGTCTGTCCCGCCCCGACGGCAGGGCGATACTACTCGGGCTCGGCGTTTCGAACATCCCGCTCGCCGGGATACTTCGCGGCATGCTGCCTCCCGGAAGGCTTGAGATACGCGACGCAAAGACCTGCGAAGCTCTCGCTCCCTCTCTCGCAAAGCTCTTCGGCGTTTCCGCGGACTCTGTCCCGGCCGGAGACGGCGAATACAGCGGGGTTCGTATAAGGACAGGGGCAGAGCCTGCATACTTTACCGACGAAGAGCTCGCCGCGGTCACTCCCGGCACAGTTCTTTTCCGCTCGCCCGGGATCAGGCCGGATGCCGGAAGACTGACCGAGGCGGTCGCTGCCGGGGCTCTGCTCACCTCAGAGATGGAGTGGTTCTGCTCCGGGACGCCCGCCGACATCTTCGCGATCACAGGAAGCGACGGAAAGACTACGACGACCACGGTCACGTCGCTGCTGCTCTCGGGGTCGGGAAGGAAGACCTTCCTCGGCGGAAACATCGGCACGCCGCTCCTCGACAGGCTCGGCGAGATGCGGGAGGGCGACGCAGCGGTGCTTGAGCTGTCGTCATTCCAGCTTCAGACGATGGTCGGACCGGCAAAGCGCGCCGCGATAACGAACATCACTCCGAATCACCTCAACTGGCATACCTCGATGGAGGAGTATACCGGGGCAAAATACAATATCTTCGGTGACGGGACCGAGCTTCTCGTCCTCAACGCGAAAAATCCCCTTTCAAGGGCCGCGGCGGAGAGATACAACGGCCACGTGACCTTTTTCACGGCTCACAGCGCGCCGGGCGAGGGATTCGCGGAGATAACGAAAGGCAGACCGGATTCGACCGCGGTCTGGCTGAAGGAGGGCTTTGCCGTCATGTCGGACGGAAGGAGCGAGAAGAAGCTTTTCGCGGTGTCGGACGTCAAACTCCCCGGTATCCACAACATCGAAAACTATATGACCGCCGCGGCGCTGACCGACGGATATGCCGACCCCGAAGTGCTGGTGAAGACTGCCCGCGAATTCGGAGGAGTCGAGCACCGCTTCGAGCTCGTCAGGACGCTTGGCGGAGTAAGATTCTACAACAGCTCGATCGATTCCAGCCCGACGAGGACGGTCGCCGCCCTCTCGAACCTCAGCTGCCGTCAGATCGTCATCTGCGGAGGTCGCGACAAGCACGTACCCTTCGATCCGCTCGCCGAAGCCCTCTTTGAGAAGGCGTCGGCCGTCGTCCTGACCGGCGAGGCAGCGGGGCAGATAAAGGACGCGATCGGCAGGGCGGCCGCCTCAAGACCCGACGGAGGTGCCTCCCTGACAGTTATTGAGGAGCCCGACTTTGATGAGGCGGTAAGGACCGCCGCCGGGCTCGCGACACCGGGCAGCGCCGTGCTGCTCTCGCCCGCCTGCACGAGTTTTGACAGGTTCGCGAATTTCGCCGAACGCGGAGACCGCTTCAAAGAGATCGTAAACTCGCTCACAAAGTGATCCCGTGCGGAACTGAAGATGGATAATCAAAGAGATATACAGGAGCGGAGAGCGGCGCTCTCCCCGGAATCTCCGATTGCGTTTTTTGATTCGGGCGCGGGAGGTCTGTCGGTCCTGAGAGCCGTAAGGCGTCTTCTGCCGGGCGAAAACTGCGTATATTTCGGCGACAGACTGCATGCACCCTACGGATCGAAGTCACACGCCGAGATCAGATCGATCGCCGCCGGCAACGCAAGGATGCTCTTCGGCCTCGGCGCGAAGGCTCTCGTCGTCGCGTGCAATACCGCGACCGCGGCCGCGGTCGATCATATAAGAGAGATCTTTCCCGCCCGGATCGTCATCGGGATCGAGCCGGCAGTCAAGCCCGCGTTCGAGGCGGGATGCAGGCGGGTCGCCGTCCTTGCCACACCGGCTACCGTCGCCGAAGAGAGATTTGGAAAACTGCTTGGCGAGTGCAGCGCCGCCTTCGGCGGGGAGGCGGTCGGAGTTGGCTGTCCGGGACTGTCTACGATGATAGAGGAAGGGAAGGTGACGGAGGATTATTTCCGTCCGCTGCTCGCCGGGGCTTTCCCCGGGAGCTGCCCCGACGGAATAGTTCTCGGCTGCACTCATTACCCCTTTGCCGCCTGTGAGATCAGGTCCGCGTCGGGCGGGCTGCCCGTCTTTGACGGAGCCGAAGGAACGGCGAGACAGACGAAGCGCCGGCTTGAGGCGGAGGGATTGCTCAATCCCGCGAAGGAAGCAGGCAGACTCGATATCATCGGGGACGACGGCGGCTTTATCCGGGACTTCTGGCGGGTCCACTGCGGCTGACCGCGATCCCCGGCGCGAAAGAAAGGCTTTTTTATGACGAATGAAACACGACTGACTCCCGCGGAGCTTGAAGAGATCTCCGGGAGAGCGGAACGAGACCTCGCGGAGCTCTTCCGCGATATAGACAGGATCGCCCTGCGCAACACCGCGAGGATACTTGACGCCTTCAGAGAGGAAAAGGTCAGCGACAGCTGCTTTGCCGGGACCACCGGATACGGATACGACGACAGGGGCAGAGAGATCCTCGACGCCGTCTGGAGCCGAGTGTTCGGGACCTCTCTATCTCTTGTCAGACATAATTTCGTCAACGGGACACACGCGCTCTCGACGGCTCTCTTCGGGCTGCTGAGGCCGGGTGATACGCTTCTGTCGGTCACCGGCAAGCCCTACGACACCCTCGATCAGGTGATCGGCATCGGCGGTGCGAAGGGCGACGGCAGCCTTGCCGATTTCGGCGTGAAATATTCACAGATCGAAATGACGGGAGGGATCGCCGGCGGAAGGATCGATATTCCGGCCGTCCTTGAGAAGCTGGAGGCAGACCATTCGGTAAAGGTCGTCTTCGTCCAGCGATCGAAGGGATATATGAACCGCAGGACTCTGACTCCAGGAGAGATAACCGGACTGACGAGGGCGGTCAGAGAGCGGAGACGGGACGTTTACGTCGTCGTCGACAACTGCTACGGCGAATTCACCTGCGACACCGAACCCGAAGCCGACCTGCTCGTCGGATCGCTGATCAAAAATCCCGGCGGAGGAATGGCTCTCACCGGAGGTTATATAACCGGGACCCCGAGGGCAGTCGAGCTCGCCTCCTACAGGCTGACGACGGTCGGGACCGGCAGGGAGGTCGGAGCCACCCTCGGACAGAACAGGAACATGTTCATGGGGCTCTTTTACGCGCCTCACACCACCGCACAGGCGCTGAAGACGGCGCACTTCGCGGCTTACGTGTTTGACAGGCTCGGATACGAGACATTCCCGTCGTGGGATCAGCCCAGAGCCGATATCATACAGACGGTCGTTACGCACAGCCGCGAAAAGCTCTGCGCGCTCTGCGGCGGGATCCAGTCGGGCTCGCCCGTCGATTCATACGTCGAGCCCACGCCCTGGGGCATGCCGGGATATTCCGACGAGGTCATCATGGCGGCCGGCTGCTTCGTTCAGGGAGCGTCGGTCGAGCTGTCGGCCGACGGACCGCTCAGAGAGCCATACACCGCATTTTTGCAGGGCGGTCTGACCTTCGAGTCAGGCAGATACGGAGTCCTGGCCGCCGCCGCCCGCGTCGGCAGAGCGGGTATCGGGGATGCCGCTGCCGAAGCTGCCCGTACACCCGCAGGCGGTAATAACTGAGACCGGGGAGGAAGCTGCCTTCGATCTTCCAAAGAAAGGCAGTCTGCCTTCCGGGATCATACTGAAAAATCGGTTCGTCATCCGGAAAAATCGCCCAAAGCATTTCAATTATCAGACAAATCACAGAACGCAAAGAAGGATATCATGAAGACGAAAAAATTGACAGAGGACCGGACGCTCAAGAATGAAGGGCTGAGCACCCGGAAGCTTAAGTTCTGCGGCTCAGGCAGAAGTTCCCGGAAACAACGGGCAGCGGGACCGGCGCACAGATCCGCCGCGGCGGCAGCCGCTGTAATGATGCTGATCGCGGTCATCTTTTCGGTCGCCGGCTGCTCGAAGAGCGAGATCCCGAACGGGTATATCGAGATATCGACATCCAGCTCTCCCTATCATCTCTATGTGCCTAAATCCTGGTACAACAATTCCTCGGGCGGGCAGATCTCGGCATACTATTCGTCTCAGGACAAATCAAACATCGGCGTTACGGCGATGATACAGGATTACGACGCCGGGCTCGAGACGGTGGACGACTATACTGAAGCCGTCGACTCGTCGCTCGCCGGTCTGCTCCCCGAATACAAGCGGGAGGGCGATTTCAAAGAAACGACTCTGGGCGGCCGGGCGGCAAAGAGCTTTGAGTATTCCGCCACCGTCGACGGAAGAAATTACCGGTTCATGCAGATAGTCACTCTCAAGGGATATGACTTCTTTATCTTCACATATACCGCAGAGGCGGACAGATACGAGTCGCATCTTGAAGAGATCGACGAGATCCTCTCATATTTCACCTTCAAATAATGGAGGATCTGATCTATCTCGACAACAGTGCCACGACGCCGCTCTGCCCCGAGGCGGTCGGTGCGATGACGGACGCCTTCGGAGTCTATGCGAATCCCTCCTCTCTGCACCCGGCGGGCACCGAGGCTGCGGCGCTGCTTGACCGGTCGAGAAAGGCGCTGATCAGGGCCGCCGGACTGCCCGGCGGATTTTCGGCGGTCTTTACCGGTTCGGGAAGTGCCGCGAACAACCTGGCGCTGACCGGAGCCGGGAGGAGCGGGAAGCATTTTCCGTCGCGCAGGATGATCATTACCGATTCCGAACACCCTTCGGTGGAGAACACTGCCGTCGCGCTCGGGAAGGAAGGCTTTGAGATCGTAAGGATACCTACCGCCGGAGGAAGGCTCGACGCGGATGTTTTCTCTGCCGAGATCGCGAAGGGGGCCGCGGTAGTCTCGCTCATGCTCGTCAACAACGAGACCGGCGCGTATTACGGTGTGGAGGAGGCCTTCGCGTTGGCGAGACGTGTCTGCCCCGGCGCGCTTCTGCACTGTGACGCGGTGCAGGGATTTATGCGGGTGCCGCTTCCGGAGAACGCCGACATGATCACCGTCAGCGCGCACAAGATACACGGCCCGAAGGGAGTCGGCGCGCTTTTCCTGTCGCGTGACGTCATAAAGAAAAAGTCCCTCTCTCCGCTGATCTACGGTGGAGGGCAGGAGACCGGACTGGTATCCGGGACCGAGAACATACCCGGGATCGCCGGCTTCGCCGCCGCGGCGACGGCCGCCGCCTCACGGGGAGAATCCGACTCGGAAAGGCTCGCGGAGCTTTACCGCCTTGCGGTCGGGGCCGCAGAAAAAGCCGGCGCGAGGGTGAACCTCCCGGCTCGCCGAGTCGATCATATCGTCAGCCTGACACTGCCGGGGATAAAGAGCCAGACGATGCTGAACTTCCTGTCGGCGGGCGGGATATGCGTCTCGTCGGGATCGGCCTGCTCGTCTCATGACAGAAAGATCAGCAGATCTCTCAAAGCTTTCGGCCTGTCCGACGCCGACGCCGACTGCACTATCAGGGTAAGCCTTTCGGCTGAAAACACCCCGAAGGAGATCGAAGCCTTCGGCGCGAGACTTGCCGATGGCATATCGAGGCTGGTAAGGGCAAAAAAATAATATAACGAGGTCGTTTACAACCTGCGCAGCGGGTTTTAACGGCCTCGTTATTCAATAAATCCTCCTCCTATGACGGCTCTGCCGCCGCCCGCGGTAACCGGCGCCTCTGAATAGAAGACCGCCGACTGTCCCGGCGCGGGGGCGCGCTGCGGGGCATCGAAGCTGACGGTGAAGCTTCCGTCTTCTTCCGGTATGACGGTCGCGGGGGAGAATTTCTTCGTATATCTGAGCCTTACGGCCGACCTGAATGGCTCTTTTGGCGTTTTGCCCGACGCGAAAGAGAGCCCTGTTACCTTAGCGGAATCTGTATACAGGTCGCTCTCGCGTCCGAGTATCACCCGGTTGTTTTCAACGTCGAGCTTCAGGACGTAAAGCCGGCTGTCGGCCGGAACGCCGAGCCCCCGGCGCTGACCGGGGGTGTATCTCCAGATGCCCCGGTGTCTGCCCAGCGGATTTCCTTCACTGTCGGTGAAATCCCCTTCAGGAGGAAGCGGTCTGCCTTCCGATTCAAGCTGTCCCGCGATATATCCGCCGACGTCTCCGCCCGGAATGAAGCAGATGTCCTGGCTTTCTCTGACCGAAGCGGCAGACAGCCCTCTCCGGGCTGCCTCAGCCTTGACCTCCGACTTCGTCGCGTCCCCGAGAGGCAGGACGAGCCTTGAGAGGATATCCTGACCGAGCGGCCAGAGAAAATAAGACTGGTCCTTTGTCCGGTCGGCAGCCTCGGCTATGAACTTGTTTCCCGAAATGTCCGCGATCTTTGCGTAATGGCCGGTGGCTATCAGTTCGCAGCCCAGCCTGTCGGCCTCCCGGGCAAGCAGCGGGAATTTTATCCGCATATTGCAGAGGACGCAGGGATTCGGAGTCCTGCCCCGCAGATATTCGCAGGTGAAGGGAAGAGTGACCGCGCGGGAGAATTCCTCTTCGACGGAAACGACCCTGTGTCCGATCCCTGCCTCCGCGGCGGCTCCGGCGGCGCGCTCTCCGGTTGTTTCGTCGCCGGGACGCATAATGAAGGTGATCCCTTCCACTTCGTATCCCGCGTCGAGAAGGAGGAGAGCGGAAAGGCTGCTGTCAACACCTCCGCTCATGGCGAGCAGTACTTTTTTCATGATCAGTCAGGGCGTTATGTCAGCCTGCCGTCTCTGCCGCCGAGGTATCCTCCGGCTCTGCGCTTTCGGGCTGATATTCGATCCTTGCGTAGGAATAGACGGCGTCACCTACCTTCTCGCGGAAGGCGGCCTCCTTCAGATATCCCTCTCCGTAATATGAGTTGTACATCGATTCTATCTGTTCCGCGGTGTAGTTGTATCCGTTGTTCGCCCAGTAGTCAAGTGTCTCCTGAAGATACTCGTTATAGATCTCGTCGGTCATCACGATGCCCTCGGCGTTGGCGACGTAGTAGAGGACCATGTCGGATCTCGTATACCCTTCCGCCGATTCTTTGAGCGATTCCTCGGTAAGTCCGGAAGCCGAGAGGACCTGCTCGCGGGACATATCGTAATAGGCCGCCATCGAGTCGTAGTAGTTGCTGATCGAATTGTAGTAGTAATCGTAGAGGGCGGAATGGAGCGACGAGATCACCGCCGTATCCTCCAGCCGTTCGAAGATAGAAGGATAAACGCTCTCAAAGAGCATATATTCCTCCATAGTGGCGAGATAATCTTTGAAATAAGCGCGGTAGGAATCCGCCGTCGTATATTTTCCGTCGCTGAGCTTCGAAGCCGCCTCGTCGGTCAGATTCGGGAGGCAGATCCCGTGTACGCCCATTTTGAATACTGCGGGCTTCCCGGCAAGCGACGCGTTGTAGTTTTCGGGGAAGGTGATGCTGACCTCGGTCTCTTTTCCGCATTCAGCGCCTATAAGGCCGGAGGCGAATCCCGGGATATATCCGCTTTTTTCATCGTCGATGATCAGGGTAGCCTTGTCGGAATGTCCTCCGTCAAATGCGACGCCGTCCATATATCCGGTATAATCGATCTCGATCCAGTCGCCGGCTGCTACGCTGCGCGATGTGTCAAGGGTATAGTATCCGTAATAGATGAGCACCTGAGTCAGTTCTGCGTTGACGATCTCGTCGGTTATCTCCCGCTTCTGATAGGAGGTCGTGAGCAGAAGATCCTTGTATTCGAGGGTCATGTACCCTGAGAGATCGACGCCTTCGAGCGAAGGCTTCGGAATGGTGTTCTGAGCCTCAGCCGACGTTGTGACGGCTGACGGGGCCGATGTCACGGCAGAAGGCGGCTGTGTGATGCCGGCCTTGCCGAAGAGATCGGTGAGCGAGCAGGAGGACAGCATAAGGAGCGCCGTCAGGACCGCAGCTGCCGTATAGATTGTTCTTCTTTTCTTCATCGTTGGCTCCATTCTGCCGCTTGGCGGCAGGAGTAATATTTCTGACAGTTGAACACGCGTTGACCGCCCGGGGCAGGAGACAGCGGCTTCTGAATGCGGTGCATCAGGTTCACGCCTGCCACACAGATCCTTCACCCGGAAGTCAATAACAGTCTTTTTGTAAAAATACCGCGTTGACGGGCTTTGTCCGTAACGCGGTATTTCTCGGCAGGGGCGGAATTACTCCTTGTCGTCTTTTACGACGATGGTCTTTCCGTCATACATGCCGCACTCGGGGCACACCTGATGCGGCTTGATAAGAGCTCCGCAGTTGGGGCATTTCACGAGATTCGGGGTCTTGAGCTTCCAGGTGCTGGAGCGTCTTTTGTCTCTCCTGGCCTGCGAAGTTTTCTTCTTCGGTACTGCCACGGTCATAACCTCCTGTATAATCACATATTTTTTCTGTTTTATCATTCCCCCGGAAGTGCTTATCGGGGGATCCGGCCGCCCGTGCGGCCTTTCGGTCTTTCAGTCGGGGAGATCCAGCTTTTTCAGAACGTCCCACCTGGGGTCGGTCGCTTTCCCTACGCACCCGCAGGTCTCGCCCGGCTTCAGTTTCCTGCCGCACGCCGGACAGAGTCCGGGGCAGTCCTCCGAGCAGAGGACGAGCATGGGAAATTCGAGAAAAACCGCTTCCCGCAGAGCCTCGTCGGTATCGAGAAGGCCGCCGCTTACCGGGAGATATTCATCGTTTTCCTCGAGTATCTCCTCGGGGACTGTCCCTTCGGCAACCAGGGTCCGGTCGAATTCAAAATCCAGGATCCTGTCTACCGGATCAAGGCATCTCGCGCATCTTCCGAGATACGGGACGATCACCTTCGACTCGAGTCTGAAATATCCGCCCGATCCCTTAACCGCACCGGTCACCTTTGCCCCCGGGAGAAGAGTATAGTCTTCGGGGACGGTGTCGAGTTTCAGATCGGAGGATATATCGATCTTTCCTATCTCACCGCGAAGCAGCGGCCCCAGGTCAATGATCAATTCTTCTTCTCCTTTGAGGTCCGGAAAGAAAAAGCACTATTAATTATAATACTTAATTGTCCGAATGTCAAGAATTATTTATTTCCCGCTGTTACAGAAGCCGGGAAGGCGGAAAACGGAAAGGGTCAGGTCAGGCTTTCGCGCCGGCGAGACGCTCGGTATCCATGCAGATGACCTTCTCCTCGTCGGTCGGGATTACGTAAACGAGGACCTTCGAGTCGGGAGCCGAGATCTTAATGATGTCGGGCTGTCTGAAGGCCTTGAGGTTCTGAGCGGGATCGAGCTTAATTCCGTAGTACTCCATGTCCTCGCAGACTATCCAGCGGAGCCTCGGGTTGTTCTCGCCTAGACCGGCGGTGAATACGACGGCGTCGAGGCCGTTCATGATCGCCGCGTAGCCTCCGATGAACTTCTTGATCTGGTGCTTCAGCATGTCGACGGCAAGCTTGCACTGCCCGTAGCGGGGATTCGACGGACCCTCGGCGATGACGTCCTCAAGGTCGCGGGAATCAGAGGAGTAGCCCTCGGTCAGACCGATGTATCCGCACTGCTTGTTCATGTATTTGTCGACTTCGTCGGGGGTGAAGCCCTTCTTTTTCATGATATAGGGCACGATGGCGGGATCGATGTCGCCGCATCTTGTCCCCATGAGCACGCCGGCGAGAGGCGTGAATCCCATCGACGTGTCAAGGATCTTTCCGTCCTTCACGGCCGAGATCGACGAACCGTTGCCGATGTGGCAGGTGACGATCTTCGTTCCCTCAGCCTTTCCGCCCATGAGCTTTATCATCTCGCCCGAGACGTAGCGGTGGGAGGTTCCGTGGGCTCCGTAGCGCCTGATGTGGTAGTCGCGGTACATGTCGTAGGAAAGGCCGTACATATAGGCTTCGGGAGGCATAGTCTGATGGAAGGCGGTGTCGAACACGAGTACGCCGGGAACGTCGGGCATGACCTCGCGGCAGCCGTAAATCGCCTGGAGATGGGCTCCGGTGTGCAGAGGAGCGAAATCGTAGCACTGTTCGAGCTTCGCGATGACCTCCTCGGTGACGAGCACCGATTCCGAGAAGTAGTAACCGCCGTGAACTATGCGGTGACCGACTGCGCCGATCTCGCCCATGTCGGAGATAACGCCGAGCTCGGGATCGGTGAGGGTCTTAATAACGAGCCTGATGGCATCGGTGTGGGTCGGGATGACCATGCTTTCCTTGGTGCGTGTAGCTTTAAGGAGGTTTTTGTGGTCGAGGATGCCGACGGCGTCGCCGATCCTTTCGCATATACCCTTGGCGAGAACAGTGTAGTCCGCGGTGTCAAAAAGCTGATATTTCAGTGAGCTCGATCCGGCGTTAACAACCAGAATTTTCATTTTTCGTCGATTCTCCTTGCTTCTGTCGATTGCGTCGCTTGAGTCGCCCGCATCGCATGCGTTCTTTTTTTATAACCGTAATATTATACTACAGTTTTATTAAAAAATCAAACAATATTTTCTTGTTGACCGAAAAAAGCCGTTTTTTGACTGATAATTCTGCCGAAAGAGGCCGCAGGAGGTCATTTTTTGCGGTAGATGAGAAACCCGCTCCCTGTTTTTTCAACACTTCAGTTTTACCACGTTCGCGGGAGCGGCTTTGCTGAAACCCGCTCCGCGTTTTTTCAACACTTCAGTTTTACCACGTGCGCGGGAGCGGCTTTGCTGAAACCCGCTCCGCGGTTTTTTACAACCCGGCGGCTTTTTCCCGGCGCGCGAGAGCCAGGTTTTTCGCATCTCTCCTGATCGCAAAAACATCGCGACTGAGAGGCAAACAAGACTATTTCATTTATTTATTGTGTGATGGCTGGAGGCTGTTTTATAAAGAAATCCGCGGGCAGAAGGCGGGGGAGAAGCATCGAGTAAAATGCCGACGTCCGGCATTCGCAGTCGAACTGCAGCTTCGCCCCGGGGCTGTCGGGTATGTCAGAGACGCGGGTGACGACACCGATCTTTCCCGCCGCCTGCGCTTCTCCGGCAAAGCTCCTGCCTCTTGCGTTCGCCGCTAGAAGTCTCGTGTAGGCCGGTTCGGATGACAGGGCGGCTGCGGGGATGCCCAGCGCCCCGCAGAGCATGGCGCGCCGGATCCTTGAGCGGGTATATTTCTTTGTCGACACCGACGCTTCGAAGGAGGCATTATCGGAACTCCTCAACGCCGCCCGCTTCAGATGGGCGGCGAGGCCTCCTCCGCATTCGGCGCAGGCCGAAAGGCGGTCGGCGTCTCCCATCCTCCAGGCGGCCCGGATCAGTTCTCCCGCCTTGTCGCTGTCCGCGGGGCACAAACCTTCCGAACAGGCTTTTGCGATCTGTCCGAAGGACTCGCGCGGTATCCCGTATACCTTTTCCGCTGAAGACTCTCCCTCCGGAAACTCTGCGAAAGTCGTTTCTCCCGGAGGGCCGGCGAAAGCTGCCTGACCGGGTGAATGCGGCAGCCCAGCCCCGCGGTCGTCTCCGGCTTCGCCCGCCCGGGCCTTAAGCAGCTTTGAAAGCTCCCGGCGGACCTGAGCCGCAGAAGGATATCCGTTATTTGATCCGGTATCGCAGTATCCTCCGCCGATCCGTTTCACGGCGACAGTTTCAAGACCCGGAAATGATGCCGCGGCTTTCAGGTATTCCGCCGCGAGAATGTCGTTCGGTCCGGCGGCGGCGCCGTCGAAGAAGGTTTCGGCGATGCCGTCGGCGGAATGTCCCCTGCCTGCGTCACGGTTCACGCTCAGCGATCTCAGAGATTCGATGTCTCCCGTCTCGGAACCGAAGACTACCGCGTCGCAGCCCAGCCTCGCGAGGATGTCAACTCCCGCAGACGCGAAGTATCCCGCTCCGGAGAAGGAGAAGGGGGGAGGGAGGAGAAAGACGGCGTCGGCGCCGCGTCCGACCGCAGCCGCGGCGCGGAAGGAGGGCGGCAGGAAGGCGGGTTCGCCCCGCTGGACGAAGAGACCCGACATCAGGCAGACGACGGTTTCCGCTCCCGCTCTGCGGGCTTCGGAGATAAGATATTCATGCCCCTGTGTAAAGGGGTTGAATTCGCAGACGATCCCCGCCTTCTTCATCTTCACATTCACCTCACTGCTTCGGGTTACGAGGTTGTAAAAAAACTCGATTGGCGAGTTTTTTTACAACCCTGCGACGTTTTTCTCGGCAGGTTACCCTGCCGTTTTTGCTCTGAAATGCTCGAAAAAATGATGTTTTTCCGGCAAAAAACGAAAAAGATC